>Ga0114942_1000035_pt1 | contig 33924 bp, 30 predicted proteins | sample LowerColdCreek_FD_88674 | JGI IMG/M metagenome (GOLD analysis project Ga0114942, IMG submission 88674) | Groundwater microbial communities from Cold Creek, Nevada to study Microbial Dark Matter (Phase II) - Lower Cold Creek | ecosystem: Environmental > Aquatic > Deep subsurface > Groundwater ... | reverse complement strand
CGCAGTATTGGGCAGTAATGTTGACTATACAAAATGGAAACTAAGCGTAACCGATAACCTAAATTTAAAAATTGGCGGCAAGCTTAACTATAGGGCTAGCCTTTCTGGTTTTTTAAATAACAAGTCGGTTTTTGCTCCAGATTATACCCACTATTTAGGCAATGAATTATTATACAGTCAAGCTTTTTTAGAGTCTTATCAAATTGCAGGTTTTTATCAGTTTAGTAACACCAACCGTTTTAATGCTGCGTTGCATATAGAGTACCATTTGAATGGATTAATTACCAATAAAATACCCGTTTTTAGAAAACTCAATTGGTTTTGGGTGGTGGGTTCTAATATGCTTAATTACGATAGGCAAAAGAATTATGCTGAGGTTTTCTTTGGCGTTGAAAACATACTAAAAATTATACGGGTAGATTATGTGCACTCCTTCTTAACGGGTGGCCTACAAGATAACAGTATACGTATTTCACTTTCTGGTGTGGTAAAGGGTAAAACTGATCGCTAGTTAGTAAAAGAGTTTTTTTAAGCTTATTTTTGCAATGGAGTTTATTTTGTCTGGCCTGTAACCAGATTCCATTTTTTAAGGAAATATTGCTCAAATGGCAATGTCTAAAATAATTTTGTTATGGCATTATTGCACAATCGTGTTAACAACACAGAGTTAAAGCAGAAGTTATTAGCCGATGCTACGCCAAGAACTACGGTAAGTTTTTACCAATATTTTGCTATTGAAAATCCTGTTTTTTTTAGAGATAGTTTGTATAAAAATTTCTCTGCATTAGGCGTATTTGGTAGGGTATACGTTGCCAGAGAAGGCATAAATGCACAAGTAAGCTTGCCTACCCATCAATTAACTGCTTTTAAGCAAGTTTTAGATAGCATACCTGGCCTTGCAAACCTTAGGCTTAACATTGCTGTAGATGATGATGGAAAAAGCTTTTGGGTACTAAAAATAAAAGTTAGAGATAAAGTGGTTGCTGATGGAATTACCGACCCCACTTTTTCTATGGAAAATAAAGGTAAATATGTTAATGCCGCTGAAATGAATAGTTTGCTACAACAGCCAGAAACGGTGGTAATAGATATGAGAAACCATTATGAGTACGAAGTAGGCCATTTTAAAAATGCCCTGGAAATTCCTTCGGATACTTTTAGAGAACAGTTGCCCATGGCAGCAGAAATGATGAAGGGGAAAGAAGATAAAAACATAATTATGTATTGCACTGGCGGCATAAGGTGCGAAAAAGCAAGTGCTTACATGCTACACAACGGGTTTAAGAATGTGTTTCATTTAGAAGGCGGTATAATAAACTATGCTAAAGAAGCAAAATTGGCTGGGCTAGAGAGCCAGTTTATTGGTAAAAATTTTGTGTTTGATAACCGATTGGGTGAAAGAATAACGGAAGATGTTATTGCCAAATGCCACCAATGTGGCAACGCCTGCGATACACATGTAAATTGTGCTAATGATGGCTGCCACCTATTATTTATTCAATGCAATACTTGTAAAGAAAAATACCAAGGTTGTTGCTCTTCAGATTGTGTTAATACCATTCATTTACCCATAGAAAGGCAAGAACAATTAAGAAAAGGAAAAGAAAATGGAATAATGGTTTTTCATAAAAGCAGAGCAAGATTAAGACCAAGATTAAACGAACAATAGAAATATATACACCTATGACTGCATCATTAAAAGCACTGAAAATAACCGCCATTGCCGAAGGGGTTTCTTATTTGTTATTCGGCCTAACCATGCCTTTAAAATATTATTATGGCATTCTTAACCCTAACAAAGTAGTGGGAATGGCACATGGCTTCTTATTTATTGCTTACATACTAATGGTAATGTATGAAGCTTTTACCGTTGGTTGGCCATTCAAAAAAACCTTACTAGCCCTACTTGCAAGCATTGTTCCATTTGGCACTTTTATTGCCGATAGAAAACTATTTACTACTAAGGAAGGCTAATATGCTGCAACGAATTAGTATATAGCTAGTTACATGCATTTAGTTTTTTACAGTGTATTTATTTAAAACCAATATTGGCAATTAATTCAATAATTTGCCTGTATAAAATTATTTAGCTATGCAATGGCAAGGAAGAAGAAGTAGCGGAAATGTTGAAGACCAACGTGGCGGTGGCGGAATAGGCGGAATTGTAGGTTTTGGCGGTATAGGCACATTGGTAATTGCGGCAATAGTATACTTTTTAGGTGGCGATCCTAGCCAAGTATTGCAGCAAGGGCAAATGGCTAACCCTGTTACTAATAATGCACCTATACAACAAACAGCTGAGGAAAAAGAATTGGCAGAATTTGTAGGTGTGGTATTGGCTGATACGGAAGATGTATGGAATACCCTTTTTAAACAAATAAACCAACAATATCGAGAGCCGAAATTGGTATTATTTACCGGGCAAGTGCAAAGTGCATGTGGCGGCGCTAGTGCAGCTATCGGGCCATTTTATTGCCCAGGAGATGAGAAGGCATATATTGATTTAAGCTTTTATAACGAGTTGAAAAATAGGTTTGGTGCCGGTGGCGATTTTGCTATGGCCTATGTTATAGCACACGAAATTGGCCACCACGTGCAAAACCAATTGGGTATAAGTGATAAGGTAAATGCTATGCGGGGCAAACTAAGCGAAACCGACTTTAATAAATTAAGCGTAAAGCAAGAACTACAAGCCGATTTTTTTGCTGGTATTTGGGCACATTACAACCAGAAAATGAAGAATGTAATTGAGGCGGGGGATATTGAAGAGGCATTAACCGCAGCTAACGCTATTGGTGATGATGCATTACAAAAGCAAGCACAAGGCTATGTTGTGCCAGATGCATTTACCCATGGCACATCAGCACAAAGAATAAAATGGTTTAAACTTGGTTATGAAACTGGAGATTTAGGCAAAGGAGATACCTTCAATACAACGGATTTGTAAGTAGGGCTGGGGCTTGGAAGAAGTTATAAGTGGTAAGTTGTAGGCAATAAGTAATACGCTACTTAAGAACGAATGAATTCAAGAAATTCAAAGATTTTGAGTTTGGAAATTTTTTAGGGCTAGTAATCGTCTGAATCATTATCATATTGTTGTTCACTAAAATCATTTTCATATTTATTATAGCAAGCCCATTTTGGTAATCAATAGTGATCAATCTGCTTGGATACTTTCCAGTGAATGCATTAGTCACTTCCATAAGTTTTCCATTAACATTTTTTACTGCTCCATTAATGGATGCGTTAAAAAAATCATTTAACATTTCTGTTTTATTTGAGTGTACTGTTGAGTCTGGGTAACTTGACTCCATAATCATGTACACGTAGTTGCTATCATTTACACTACTGCTCGGTTCATACGAAACTATTGTCATTAATAACTCACCTAGGCTCGAAGCAATGACCTTAGTACTTTTTGAAAATTGATTAGGGAAAATAATTTTATAATCTTTTGTTTCAAAAGTTGAAGAAGTATCTAATTGTGCTACTACTGAATTCAACATTAATATTAAGAAGCTTAAAGAAAGAAATAAGTATCGTTTCATCTAATTATTTTGTTTCCGTTATTAAGGTTTGTGCATGTATTTTAAGTACTGCTGTATAATAAAAAAGCCAGCAACGCATAAGCCAATTACCACAAGAATAGTAAGTGCAATCCAAGGTAAATCTTTAAAAGAGCGTTTTTTTTGAAGCCGTTTTTTTTCATCCAATCGGTCTTTAATATTTGTGTTAATAGTAAATACGGCTTGTTGCATTATTTGCTCCGTTTTGTATTGCTGCATTCCTTCAATAGCATCATTTAAAAAAGGATCTTCAAGCATTTGCTGCTCCAGTAGTACACGTTTTTCTGGTGGTAGTGTATGTTTTATATATTGCAGCAATTCATCACTACTCCATTTTTTTGAAGCGTCATCGCTGCTAGTAAATATTGCCTTTATATCACTCATTAGTCGTTTACTTTTTGTTGTAACAAATACATTTTCAAGTTTCTTTTACCATTTTGAATATGGCTTTTCACCTCTAGCATGGTATAATTGGTATTGGCTACTATATCGGCATAGCTCTTTTTTTCTAAGTAAAAAAGCTTAATGCAATGCTGTTGTGCTGGGTTAAGTTTTGCCAACCCAGTTTCTAATTGTTCATAACTAATTTCTTGTTCTTTCTTAAGTTGCAAGTCATTATCAGCAACAGTATATTCTAAGTTATCTTCTAGGGCTACAGGGTTATTTTTACTGTTTCTAAGTTGCATAAGGCAGTGGTTTTTCGCCACCATATATATCCAGCTTTTAAAAAAGTCAATTCTATATTTTGGTATTTCGGTAAGGGCTTTAATAAATACTTGTTGCACGGCATCTTTGGCTTCATCCTCATCCTTCAAGTATTTCATACATACACCCAGTAACAGCAAGGTGTAGCGGTGAAAGAGTACGCCAAGCCACTTATTATCTTTCTCCGCATAAAAATGCTCAATTAGTTCTTTATCACTTATATGTTGATATTCATTCACCACCTAAAAGTAAAAGATTTAGGCATATGATGTTACAGAATTGATTTTCCATATTTTGCAACCGTAATTGTTAATTATGCAATATGTAGTGAGTGCGGTAGCGGTAGTGCCTATAAGAAAAGAACCCATTCATAGTAGTGAAATGGTATCGCAATTATTATTGGGTGAGGCTGCTGAAATATTAGCGCAAGAAGGAGTATTTTATCATATCAAATGCCTATTCGATGGATATGAAGGTTGGTGCCACAAGGTGCAAATGAAAGTTGTAATTGATAGTAGGGCATTAGTAGCTAATAATTTGTATAGCAAAGAAAGATTTAGCAATGTAATGGTAAATAATGAGTGCCATATAGCATCTATTGGTACCCCTTTACCATTGGGTAAAAAGCAAAAATGGATTGGTAAGGAACTTTTTTCTTATAAAAAAAGTATTGCTTGGGATGTAACCACAGCGGCTTTTACGGCAGAAAATATTGAAATGGTTACTAGTAAATTTTTAAATACACCCTACTTATGGGGCGGTAGAAGTGCTTATGGTATTGATTGCAGCGGATTTGTGCAACAAGTATTAAAGTTTTTTGGAAAATCTTTGCCAAGAGATGCCTATTTACAGGTAAAAGAAGGCGTGGTAATTGGTTTTCTTCAAGAAGTTAAATGTGGCGATATTGCTTTTTTTGATGACGCCGAAGGCAAAATAATACATGTGGGCATATTGCTAAATGATAGCACCATTATACATGCATACGATAGGGTAAAGGTAGATTTGATTGATCCATTAGGAATTATAAGTGCAGAAAATAAAGTTAGAACCCATCAACTAAGGGTTATAAAAAGAATGATTTAATAAATCTAGCACTACGAATTTTTGTGGAAGTGTGCTTATAACCTACAACGCTCATCTGTATAAAAGGGTTTTTTTATGCACATGGTCTTATATTAGTTTTTACTTTAACTTGTTTAAAATACGCCGAGTTTGTTCCGTAACGCCCAACTTGCATAAAACTTCGTGTTGTGCGTTAACCCTATTTTTCAATAATGTAAGCTTTATGTTTCTCTAATTGGCTTATTTGAGATTTGAATGATGGTAAAAACTCTATTAACTCTTCTATTTTGCTTGATAAGCTATTAAATACGACTATTGTAACTGGATACTTTTCTAAGTTTTGTTGATAAATTAGGTTCTTGTCAACGGTAAGCAAAATATCAAAATTATTTTCCTTACAAAAAGTCATCAATTTACCATTTTTAATTCCTCCTAAATTAAGTTCTCTGGCTGTAAAGACTTCAAATTCCTGTAAATGTCGCTTAAGTCGCTTAGTTACACATTCATCAAGCAAAATTTTCATTCAGTATGTTTGTCGAGGTTTCAATAAGCTTTTGTGACATTTCTAAAAGTTTAATGACTTGCGACTTTGAAACACCATCAAAGTCTTCCAGAAAAGTTTCTATTGTATCTCCTGTCTCTAAATAATCAAATAAATTTTTTATTGGAACTCTTGTACCATAGAACACTGGCGTGCCTCCAAGAATATCTTTGTCAATATTTATAATTTGTCCGAACATATCACAAATTTAGATTTTTAAATGTTTAAGTCTTAAAGAATTTAGCTTTTGGTAATTTTTTAAGGGTAACCCACAACGCTGTAGTTTCTAAAAACAAAGTATTTTCTGTTTTAACGTTTTGTACTAGAGCCCTAACGTTTTCGGGGGCATTAGCTAATTTATAAAATCATAAAATAGTGTGTTGAAAATTGTTTTTATTGCTTATTTACAATAAATAAGGCTAGCCAATACTTTTCTTACAGTTAATAAAATACTTTTGCGGCAGCAAATAAAAAGTAGAAGCAAAAATGTACACAATACAGGTAAATTTTGAGCAAAAAGGCCTAACCCCGGTAACGCTAGAGAATGTAACCGCACAGCAAAGCTTATTAGAAGTAATGCTTGATAATAATATTGAGCTACACCACAACTGTGGCGCCGTTTGTGCTTGCAGCACTTGCCATTTATACATTAATAAGGGAGAAGAATTTATTGAAGAATTGTCAGACAAAGAAGAAGATTTTATTGATAGAGCCGTTAACCCTAGAATAAACTCTCGACTTGGCTGCCAATGTGTTCTATTAGATGGTGCAGGAGTTGTGAATATTACCCTGCCCGACCAAACCCAATTTTTAGGAGAATAAAAAATACCCAACATGTTTGAACCACCCATTACTTGGAGAGATTATGAAGATATAGCTATTAAATTATATGAACGTTTTGGCAAAGATTTTACGGAATCAAAAATATACCGCATTCGCTTTACTGATTTATTAGAATGGGTGCTTGAGATACCTGGTTTTGAAGGTACAAGAGAGGAAAGTAATGAAGGTCATTTAGAAATGATACAAAGTTCTTGGGTGTATGAATGGAGAGATAACCAATAACCTTTATTAAGTATGAATATACTTGCAGCGCTAAAACCCATTACTACTTTTGTGTTAGATATAGATGGGGTGCTTACTAATGGCCAGTTACTTATAATGCCCAATGGCTTAATGGCTAGAAGCATGCAGGTTAAGGATGGTTATGCAATGCAATTAGCCGTAAAAAAGGGCTACAACATAATTATTATTTCTGGCGGCGATAGCCCTGAGGTAATAGAACGAATGCAAAAACTAGGCATAACAGAGGTGCATATGAAGGTGAAGGACAAATGGCAGTGCCTGCAATATTTATTACTTCAAAACCAACTTAAAGCCTCGGAAGTTTTATTTATGGGGGATGATATGCCCGATATTGAGGTAATGCAGCAAGTGGCGGTAGCCTGCTGCCCTGCCGATGCTGCCCTTGATGTACTTGCAATAGCCGCTTATATTTCTCCCCTAAAAGGCGGAGAAGGTTGTGTAAGGGATGTTATTGAAAAAGTGTTGAAACTTAATAACCATTGGCATATTGATACCGAAGTTCGTTCACAATAAATAACCACAACATCCATTGAAAATAATTAAAGCTTTTTTGCAGTTGGTTCGCTGGCCCAACATGGTATTTATTATCATAACGCAAAGCTTATTTTATTACTGTATTATACAACCTAAAATTATTACTGATGGCCATGTAAGTAACCTTGGTGGAAGCAATTTTATTTTACTAATTATTGCATCGGTATGTATAGCAGCAGCGGGCAATATTATTAATGATTATTTTGATATAAATATTGATTTGGTTAACAAACCACAGAAGGTAATTATTGGTAAATATATTTCTCGCCGCACCGCAATTCTGTTGCATTCTTTGCTTAGTGTTGTGGGTATTGGTATTTCTTTTTATTTAGATTCCACGAGTTCCGTTGCCTTTTTAGGATTAATGAATAGTGCTTGTGTTTTACTATTATTTATTTACTCTATTTCACTAAAAAGAAAATTACTGCTGGGCAATATCCTTATTTCGTTACTAACCGCTTGGGTAGTATTGGTAGTTAGTTTTTGTGAGCTTAGTTTACTTACTGTTAGGCCTATTAATGGTAGCGTTAGCATTACTAGACTAACTTTTTTATATGCTGGTTTTGCGTTCATTATTTCATTAATTCGGGAGGGTATAAAAGATATGGAAGATGTAGAGGGCGATAGGCGTTATGGTTGCAGAACTATGCCTATACAGTGGGGGTTGCAGGCAACAAAAGTATTTATTGGTGTTTGGTTGGTAGTTATTATAGCACTATTACTACTACTACAATTGTATGTATTACAGTTTGGTTGGTGGCTAAGTGCTATTTACTGTGTGGTAACAATTCTGCTACCGTTGGTATTAATTTTTAAGCAACTACTTACCGCTACTACGCAGCAACATTTCCATAATATTAGTACTAAGGTTAAGTTGGTAATGCTTACGGGTATTTTTAGCATGCTATTTTTTTTAATGTACCATTAGTTTTTTATGAATAACTCAAATGCTAGCATAATATTAGCCTCACAATCGCCAAGGCGAAAGCAAATATTGGCTTGGGCCGATATACATTTTGAAGTGGTGGTTAGTAATGCAGATGAAAGTTTTGATAGTAATTTACTACCACACCAAGTACCCATATTTATTGCTACGCAAAAGGCGAATGCCGTAAGGAATATTGTAGCAAATAATAATGCCACCATTATAGCGGCGGATACCGTGGTAGTACTAGGAAATGCCATTATAAATAAGCCTGCCGATAAAGAAGAAGCGGTACGAATGCTACAACAATTATCGGGTAAAATGCATCAAGTAATTACTGGAGTGGTGGTAAGTAAAGGAGCAACTTGCAAAACCTTTTTTGATGTTACTGAGGTGTTTTTTAATGAAATAACTAACGAACAAATTAATTATTACATTGATAATTATAAGCCCTATGATAAGGCAGGGGCATATGCCATACAAGAATGGATTGGTGTGGTGGCGGTAAATAAAATTAATGGTGATTTTTACAATGTAATGGGGCTACCAATTAGCAAAGTATTAATAGCACTTAAGGAAATAAATACCTCAACAACTTCTTAATTAAAATTTTAGGGAAAAAGAATTCAATACTTAATTTAAGGTAAAAAAATTGTTACCTTAACGCTATGCCTAAGCCAATAATTACTGAAAAACTGTTGCAATACATTTGGCAGTTTCAATACTTTAATAACAAACAGTTACACCTAACCAACGGGGACGCAATTACTATTTTATCACTGGGCAAGCCAAATACTAACCAAGGAACCGATTTTTCATTTGCCAAAATTATTATTGGCAACACCACTTTAGTTGGTAATATTGAAATTCATATTAACGCATCAGATTGGTATAAGCATAAGCATACTTATGATGCAGCATACCAACAGATTATATTGCATGTTGTATGGAAAAATGATAAGCAGGTTAGTAATGCTGCTAATATTGCCCTACCTACTTTAGAAATATCGCCTTATGTACCTAACTTACTATTACAACATTATAGCAGCCTGCAACAGCAGCAAGTACAATTTATACCCTGTGAAAAATTTTTACCCGTATTATCAACCCTAAGCTGGCTGGCTTGGATAGATAGGCTTGCAGCTGAAAGATTAAGTAATAAAGCAGCTTATATATTAAAGTTATATGAGCAGAGCAATAATAATTGGGAGGTAGTGCTTTGGTGGATGCTTGCAAGATGGTTTGGGGGTAATGTAAATGCCGATGCTTTTGAGCAAATTGCTCGAAGCCTACCGCAAACTTTATTAGCAAAGTATAGAATGCAAGGAAATGCCGTAGAAGCATTATTAATGGGGCAGGCTGGGCTTTTAAACAAGCAGTTTATTGATATTTACCCACAACAATTGCAAACAGAATATCAATTTTTAAGCAAAAAGCATTCATTGGTTTCTATTGCAGTACCCCCAAAATTTTTGAGAATGCATCCCGCCAATTGTCCAACTATTCGGCTTTCACAATTAGCTAATTTAATTAATCAGTCCGTTCATTTATTTTCTAAAATAATTGAGGTTACAAATATTCAGGAGTTAAGTACGCTTATACAAGCTAAGGTTGCCCCATATTGGTTAACGCATTATACTTTTGATACAGCATCTGTAAGTAAAGAAAAGAAGCTTGGTTATGCTACCATACAGCAGTTAATTATAAATACTATTTGCCCAGTACTATTTGCCTACGGCGATTATAAGCAAATAAATGGTTTAAAGGAGAATGCCCTTGCATTTTTGCAAGCCTTACCTGCTGAAATTAACCATATTACCAAGCAGTGGAAATTGCAAAACATTGAACCAAAAAATGCACTTGAAAGCCAAGCCCTTATAGAGTTATATAAGCATTATTGTGCGGAGAAGCGCTGCTTAGCATGTGCTGTTGGTAATGCAATTATGAGAAAAGGTGAATAGCACTGCAAAAAAATTCCATAGATTATGATGAAAAATATTCATTTGAATGGTTGTAATTCAATTGTTAATTCAAAAAATCCTCTGTACTTGGCGTACATTTATTTTTAAATTTTTTCAAATACAGTGCAACAAAATATTCAACATATCGCCCTGGTAGTACTTGATTATGATGAGGCAATCAATTTTTATTGTAATAAACTACATTTTAATTTATTAGAAGATACGGTGCTAAGCCCAACAAAAAGATGGGTGCTTGTTGCACCGCCCGGCAGCAAAAATGGGTGTTCTATTTTATTAGCAAAAGCTGCAAATGAAAATCAAATTGCGTCGGTTGGCAACCAAACTGGTGGTAGGGTATTTTTATTCCTGCATACCGATAATTTTGATAGAGATTATCAAAATTTATTAACCCATAATGTACAAATTGTAAGAACTCCCAAAGAGGAAATTTATGGTACAGTTGCTGTTTTTGCAGATTTGTATGGAAACCTGTGGGATTTAATTGGTAAATAAAATTGTTTGTTTTGCTACTTCATCCATTCAAAAATAAACTTACTGCCTTTCCCTTCTTCCGATTCTACCCAAATGCGGCCCCCTTGCTCTTCTATACTCATTTTAAGAATATTTAGCCCAATGCCCGTACTAGAATCTGCATTACTCTTATTATCGGTAGTTTCAAATATTTTGAATATTCTTTGCCTGTCTTTTGCTGGAATTCCAGGTCCGTTATCCTGCACAAAGAACTCAAAGAACTCTGGTTTTTCTATGCAGCCAATTTCAATTAGCCCACTTGGTTTATCATTGTATTTAATGGCGTTGCTAATAAGATTTTGAAATATTTGTTGCAGTTTAATTCTTTTAGTTTTCATTTTTGGCATATCGGTTATCACATCAATGCTTATATGATTTGGAGGGAAAATTAAATGTGCTATTTGCTCTACCAATTCGCCCACATTTACTTCTTCAACTGCTTGGTTGTTAACACTTTGTCGGGAATAATCTAATATAGAACTTATCATTACCGAAAGGTGATTGCTTGCTTCTGACAGCATTTCAATATTGCTTTGCAACTCTGGGTTGGCCAATACAATATCATCACATTCCAATAAACTAAGCATGGTAATAATACCAGATAAAGGCGACTTTAAATCATGAGAAACGATATACACAAAGCGTTCTAACTGCTTATTAACCTTTTCTGTTTCCTCAAGGGAGGTTTTTAGTTCTTTCTGAAAGAAATATAATTTTTCAAAAACGGCTACTTTGGCCTTGGTTACCCTTATATCTAATGGCTTTTGTAAATAGTCTACTGCGCCTTCATCAAAGCCCTGCATTACATATTGTTCTTCTCTATTAATTGCAGTAACAAATATGATAGAAATATCCTTGGTTTTCGGATTACTTTTTAATAGCCTTGCTACTTCAAAGCCATCCATATCGGGCATTTGCACATCTAGCAATATAAGGCCAATTTTGTCATTTTTCAAAGCATATTTCAGTGCTTCATTTCCTGAATTTGCTTTAATAAATATTCGCCCCGGTTCCTCTAGCATATCTTCTAATGAAAGCAGGTTTTCGGGTCTATCATCCACCAGTAAAATGGTAAATTCTTTGTTATTAGCTATTGCGGTAGGCATAATTATTTATTGTGCTTTTGTATGTATGAATGTAGGTAAATGCCAATTTCTTTTTCGGTAAGTACAATGCATTTTTTGTTCTTTTCAATAGCCGATAAGGGCATCGCCGAAAAAGGGCTTTCTTTAGGGTCTTGTACCAAAGCGGTACCACCATTATTAACTATTGCATCGCTACCCATGGCGCCATCGGCATTAGCACCAGTGAGTAAAATGCTTAATACATTGGTTTTGTAAATGGCTGCGGCTGATTGAAAACTTACATCAATTGATGGCCTACTGTAATGCACCAATTCAGAATAATCTAAACTAAAACTTCCATCGGCTTCAAAAAGTAGGTGGTAATTCTGCGGTGCTAAGTATATATTGTTTGGGGTTATAATTTCTTTATCCTCAGGTTCTTTAATCGTTTTTTTTCCTGTATTATTAGCAAAAATGCTACTAAGTTCGCTTTGCACATTTTTAAGCCTATGCACAATTATAATTACTGGTATTGCTGAGTGGGGTGGAATATTATTAATTAGTTTTTTAATAATGGGTAAGCTGCCCGATGAGCCACCAATAAGTATTATATGTGTAGGATAAATGGGCATAGGATTCTGGCGTTAGCTGTTTCGTCTATATATTTTGTGTTGTGCACTTATTGTTTCAAATTTATCCTTATTGGTGGCAAAAAGCATACTTTCTTTTGAACCAATAGCTAGGAAACCAAGCGGGGATAAACTTTCGTAAAAAAGGTTATATACCCTGTTCTGTAGCGCCCTGTCAAAATAAATCATAACATTTCTACAGCATATAAGTTGAAACTCGTTAAAAACGCTATCGGTTACCAAATTATGAGGGGAGAAGATGATATTTTTTCTTAATTCTTTGCTAATAATTGCATTATCATACCTGGCAGTGTAATAATTAGAAAATTCATCTTGGCCTCCGCTTTGTATATAGTTAGCAGTGTATTCCCTCATTTGTTTTAGGGGTAAAATTCCAGCTTTTGCTTTTTCTAAATTGTTGGCGTTAATGTCAGTAGCATATATTCTTGCCCGGTTTAGTATGCCAGCTTCTTTTAATAAAATGCACATGGAGTATACTTCCTCGCCAGTGGAGCAGCCTGCATGCCAAATTTTAATAGATGGGTAAGTGGCTAGGGTAGGAATAACATTGTTCCTCATTTCTTGATAGAAATAAGGGTCTCGAAACATTTCAGTTACGTTAACCGTAATGGTTTGTAGAAAAAAATAAAAAAATGCCTTATTGTTGGTTAGTTGAAATTTTAGCTCATATACCGTTTTAATATCACTAATATCTACCACTCTTTGTACCCTTCTAAGCAGCGATGCCTTGGCATAGTTAGAAAAATCGTAGCCGTACCTAACGGTAATTAAATCGATAATATCGTTTAAATCTGTATTGGATATTATATTATTTATTTTGGTCACAGGCGCTTTTTATTGAGAAAACCATACCCGCATTAAGGATAATAATTTGGGTGAATCCACTGGTTTTGTTATATAATCGGATGCGCCGGCTTCAATACATTTTTCTCTGTCGCCCGTCATAGCTTTTGCAGTAAGTGCTATTACGGGTAGTTGCTTCATATTTAAATCGTTTCTAATGCGTTGTGTAGCTTCGTAACCGTCCATTTCTGGCATCATAATATCCATTAATACCATCTGTATGCCCTTGTCGTTTTTTAGTGCTTCTAATGCTTCTACACCATCATTAGCTGTTACCACTTCCATATCATTATCTTCTAATAGGGTAGTAAGTACAAATACGTTACGCATATCATCATCTACCACCAATATTTTTTTACCTACTAATATTCCATCATCTTCAATAATGGATTGAGAAGTATGCATATTAGGCATAGTGGGTTGTTGCTCCGTTTGTTGCACTTTATAAAGAAATAATTCAAGCTCATCCATCAACCTATCTTTAGATTGTGATGATTCTCTAATTATAACGTTAGATACTTTTTTGAGCTGCATCTCATCATTAGCAGAAATATCTTCATCTAAATACACAATTACAGGAATTTTTTGCAATGAAGTACTTTCTTGTAGCTTTTTAATATCGTCTATACCTTTTTGCACCCCACCTGCAATATCCGCAATAATGCAGTCAAATATTTCATCTTTTGCCAGCTCGGCTGCAATTTTTAAGTTTTTAGCGTAGGTGCATTCTATCTCAAAATGCCTGTCATCAATCAGTTTTTTTAAAATATCATCACTTAAATGGGTGCCAGATAGTACTAGTATTTTTTTTATTGAGTTCCTAACGTGTTTGCTAATTAGGGCAAATGCTCTTTCTAAATCATCTTTTTCAACTGGTTTTTTTAAATAAGCCAGTGCGCCGCCGCTTGCTAATTTTGCTTCATCGGCTGCCGATATAATGTGCACGGGAATGTCTTTAGTATGCTCGTCTCTTTTTAAATGCTTTATTACATTCCAGCCGTCAATTACGGGTAATTGCATATCTAGCACTATGGCAGATGGTCGGTATTTTTTAGCATAGTATAAGCCTTCATCCCCTTGTATGGCAATAATGGTTTTGTAGCCTTTGCTACGGGAGAAATCGTTTAAGATTCTTGCAAATAGGGGGTCGTCCTCTACTATCAGCATCACTTTATCACCTGCAGTTATTGCTGAGCGGTCGTCCGCAATTTGGGTTTGTAATAATATTTTTGATTCATCAAGTACTAGTTCTTCTATTTCTGCTGAAATTGCTTGTGGATGCTGCATTATCGGCTTTACTGGTTCGGTTGCTTCTGTACTTTCCTTTGCATCGCCAGAAATAAATAAGGTGAAGCAGCTTCCTTTTTGTGCCTCACTCTCAACCCGCATTTCGCCACCAAGCATTTTTATAAGTTCCTTGCTTATGGATAAGCCTAAACCTGTGCCCCCATATTTTCTACTGGTGCTTCCATCCGCCTGCTGAAAAGCTTCGAATATTAACTGTTGCTTTTCCTTTGGAATACCAATTCCTGTATCTCTTACTGCAATAGATACTACTTTATGTGCCTTTTTTAGCGTTTCTACTTTGGTATCAGGTAGGTTAACTAAGCTAATGGATAAGGATACGGTTCCTAGTTTTGGTGTAAACTTAAAGGCATTGCTCATTAAGTTTTTAATTATTTGTTCAATACGTTGTTGGTCCGTGTAGATTACTTCTGGAACGTCGGCTCCAATATTTACTTCAAAGTGTATGTTTTTATCTAGCGCCAAAGCCTCAAAAGTGCTACGCATATTGTAAGTAATGCTTCTTACCTCAGTTTTCTCTAACTGCACATCTACTTTTCCAGCTTCAATTTTACTTAAATCGAGAATATCATTAATCAGGTTTAGTAAATCGGAGCCCGATTTATGAATGATATTTGAATATTCAACCTGCTTATCTGTAAGGTTTTTGGCCTTATTTTCCGACATTAGTTTTGCAAGAATTAAGATGCTGTTCAGCGGAGTTCTAAGTTCATGCGACATATTTGCCAAAAACTCCGATTTGTATTTGCTTGCCGCCTCTAACTCTCTTGCTTTTTGAGATAGGGTTTGTCTTGCAATTTCTACTGCCTCGTTTCTTTCTTCAAGTTCTGCATTTATTTGGCGCAGTTCTTCCTCCTGCACTTTAAGTTCTTCTTCGGATGATTGAAGTATTTGTGCCTGCCTTTGCAATTCCTCGTTGGTTTTTTTCATAGCAGTTTGTTGGTGCTCTAAAAACTCCTTTTGAAATTGTACTTGCGATAGCAGTTTATTTACGTTGTCTCCGTTGGTTTTGGTTTCAATAGATACCGCTAACCCCTCGGTAACCATTACCAAAAGCCTTTTTTCTTGTTGGCTAAAGGAGCCAAAACTTGCAAGTTCTATAACACCTTTAATCTCCCCATTAAGCCATAGGGGCAGGCAAGCAATTTCGCCAGCGGCGCCAAAACCAGAGGCTGTTTTAAACTGCCAATAGTCCTTCGGAACATCTTTTACTACATATAATTCCTTTTGGGATGCTGCGGAACCCACTATGCCATCGCCAATATAAATGGTCATTTTCTTCATTTCAGGAAGGGCATGACCGGCAACTAGTTTCAGCTTTTTTATATCTGCATCGTACAAATACATTGCTCCACCGGGTAGCTGATTGAAACCTACAATATTTTGAATTATTTTAGCACATAAATCCGCTACGGTTTTACAATCTTGTAAGTTGTTAGTAATATGCGATACGCCTGCTAGAAGCCAGTTTTTTTCCTCCGTATCAGCGTTAACCTTGGCTAATTCATCAATACTAGCCTGTAACCTAAGGCCTGCCTTATACCTACTTTTAATAGTTTTTACTACGTTAGATACTAACATAAGCACAACAGCCATTAATACACTAATGCCTATTAATAAGGTATTTCTAGCCACACTTACCGAGCTTGCTACTTTTTGGGTTTGTGCTTCTAATCTTCTTAATTCTACCTCTTTTATATTGTTAAATCCTTTAAATACATTGGTAAGTAATACTTCCTCTTTATCAATTATGTTGGGTAAATCTGTTTTATTAGAAAAAGTAGCAGTGCTGCCACTATTTTGCCAAAAAACAAAAACGTTATTTAAATCAGCTTCTAATTTTTCCGCATTTGAGGTTTGAATAGGGTTATCAATCACCATTTTTTTGAGTTCCTGTAAGGCAAGTGGTACTACTGCAATACCATTATAATAATCCGCTAGGTATCGCTCATTACCAGTTAATGCATAAGCCCTTCTTGCCCCACGCATTTGAGTGGTGGTGTACCTAACATCTCTTACCTGACCAATAACTTTATAGGTTGCAGCAACCCTTATACTTTCTTCCGCTTGGTTATTAAGCGACATTACCGATACAAAACCTACTAGAAACACTAGCAATACCGCTAAGGATAAGCCACCATATAGCCTAAAATAGAGTGTACTTTTCATACAAGGAATTGGGAATTAACCAGTTAAGTGAATAATTATATACCTGTCGTAAATATAAAGTAATCAATACATATTACTTAGAACTGTGTAAGCAAAAATTTTTTGGGCTACATTTTTCTAATTAGGATTAATCTGGTTAACCGCTGGGTTAAAATATAGAGAAGCTATGCCTACCAGAATAATTCACTGGCACATTTACCTTAATGCCTGCTTTTGAAACGGAGGTAACTCCCTTTACATCTAGCGTAACTTCTTTACTTAAAAGTGCATTAAAGCCATTTTTAAAAATATTTCGCATATCAACTTTCATTTTTGAGGGCAAGGAGAATTCTGCCTTTTTGTCAATATGCATAGTAGTATCAAGTAAATATTTACCTAAATAGTTTTTGTTGATATATACTTCGCAATCCACTTTTTTTAAAGTTACGCCAAAATTGTTAGGGTTAAAATACACTAATTCAAATGCTAGGGTAGATTGCTCAAACCCTAAATTTTCTACTTTAAAGTTCTTTAAAGTTTTGTATTCAAAGGCTTGTGGCTTACCACAAGATAGAAGGCAAATGAGCCCCAAAATGGGCATTAAATATTTCATACAATCAAAACTACATAAAAAAGGAGATAGGCAAAATTTGAGAAAATGCTTATTTTTAAAACTGTAGTTATCCACACTATAAATTTTAGCAATTTTGGTAGTTAAGCTGGGTGAATAAATTGCTAATAAATTTAGCTTTTATTAAATTGCTCAATTAATTAATAATCAATATTTTATGATTATTTATTCGTATAAAAAAGGCAACTAATTTACCCATATTTTGCATTTTTTTTAAATTATTTAAGCATGAAAAATTTTTCGGATAATTTTATATTAAAAAATAGTATTTCAATTGAAAATCAATATTTTATGAATATTAATTCATTTAAAATTTTGTTTAATTTTTCAAATATATATTTTATTGCATGTGAGCGCTATCAGAAAATGAGTTTTCGTAACCGTTGCACCCTAGTTGGTAGCAATGGAGTTATAAATTTGTCCATTCCACTAAAAAATGGAAGGAATCAAAAGGTGGGTTTTAATCAGGTGGTTATGGCAAATGAAATGGATTGGAAGCGGCAACATTTAAGAACAATTGAAACTTGTTATGCCAGGAGTCCTTTTTATGAGTATTATAAAAATGAACTTGATATTTTATTTCAAGTAAATGATGCATCATTATTCAACTTTAATTTGTCAATTTTCTATTGGTTGGCTAAAAAGTTAAAGTTAACTGCCAAAATAACAGTAATTGATTTGGCTGACTTATCATTAATATCTGGTATAGAAATAGAAGATAATACGAATAGGTTTTTACCTGCTTCTGTGATTACCTTACCGGTAAATAAAACTTACCCGCAGGTATTTGATGATAAACTTGGCTTTGTACCACATTTATCGGTGATAGACTTACTTTTTAATTTAGGGCCCGAGGCAGCAGAATGGCTAAAAAATGATATCTAAAGGAAAATTGTTGGTGCTAAGTTGTAGTAAGGTTTACCGATTTTTTTTGTTTTTATTAATCCTTTTTAGCTGCTAACAGTCCTATTTTCTTAATTTGCTACTTTTATTCAGCACCAATGAAGTATTTAATACAACTTGCCACAGTTTTATGCCTCTTTATTCTTTCAGCCAATACTATTTATTCACAAGATTTTTCTAACAAGGGTAAAGATTTTTGGATAGCTTATGGGAATCATGTAAGAATGTTTAATGCTGGCGGAGCAGAAAAAATGCAGATTTATATTACTTCTGATGTATCAACTACAGGAAATATAACCATACCAAGCATAGGGTTCAACCAGAATTACACTGTTAATGCCAATCAAATAACCACAATTGATATTCCACGAACTGCAGCTTTGCTAGACGAGGGACTTTATAACCATGGAATTCATGTTACATCCGTTAGTCCAGTAGTAGTATATAGCTTTATTTATGTAGGTGCGATTTCTGGCGCAACTCTTTGCTTACCAACAACAGTTTTGGGTAGAGAATATTATTCAATTAACTATACACAATTATCTAATGAGGGAAACTCATATTCCTATTTTGCAGTTGTTGCAACAGAGGATAATACTAATGTTGAAATTATTCCATCACAAACTACCAAATCGGGAAGGGCTGCTAATGTAGCTTTCGACGTTACCCTTAATCAAGGGCAGATATATCAGGTGCTCTCAACAGGAGATCTTACTGGCTCAAAAATTCAATCTAAAAGTGTAGGTGCTAATAGTTGCAAAAGAATAGGCGTATTTTCGGGAAGCGGGAAAATCTCATTGGGTTGCACTGGAAATCCTGGATCATCGGACAATTTATATCAGCAATGTTACCCTAATAACGCATGGGGTAAAAACTATATTACTACTCCATCCACTAATAATGGTAATAATTTTCAAACAAATTTTTTTAGGATTATTAGGCCCGACCCAACTGCAAACGTTACCCTTAATGGAACATTATTATCTAACGCAAGTTTTACTAACAACTTTTACCATCAGTTTAGTTCCAATACTACCAATGTTATTTCTAGTGACAAGCCAATAATGGTAGCTCAGTATTTTACAACTTCACAAAATAGCGCTAATTGTGGAAATTCAGGTATCGGAGACCCAGAAATGATTTATTTAAATCCCACAGAACAAACCATTAGTAGAGTAACTTTAAACTCTATGCAGCCTCCTGCCTCGCAAACTCAAATTACCACACACTTTGTAAATATAGTTTTGAGGAATTTACCCAACATTATTAACTCATTTAAAGTTGATGGTATTTCTTATCCGAATAGCTTTGTACCAGTGTTACAGGATCCAACTTATGCATATGCTAGAATACCTTTAGCTTCTCAAGGGCATACAATTACCTGCGACTCTGGCTTTAATGCAATTGCATATGGATTTGGTTCGGCGGAAAGTTACGGGTATTCAGCAGGTACCAACGTAATAGATTTATATGCACCTTTCACCCTTCAGAATCAATTTACCACCATCAATTTTCCTTCTACTTGCGTAAATACACCATTTAAGCTTAAGCTTACTTTTCCTTACCAAACCACCAATTTATCCGTTAATTTTGGTAGTAACGTTAACATATCCCCAAATACCACTTATCAAAATACGGCACCAGTACCTGATAGTAGTTTTGTTAAAGATGGCAGAACGTTTTATGTGTATTTCTTACCGGGTTTATACACAGGTCTTAACCCTGCTACCGTTCCGTTTACCATTCAAAGTAATAATCCCACAACTGATGGTTGTTCGGGTACACAAGAAAGAACAGATAGCTTGGTTATTTTTGGAAAGCCAGGAGCTAACTTCACCAACATACATACCGGTTGCCAAACAGATTCAGTTAAGTTTTTTGATGCCACAGGAGGAAACCGCCCCGTAGTTCGCTGGAATTGGGCTTTTGGTGATGGCACCATTGATTCAGTTAAAAATCCTGTAAAATACTATACCGCAGCAGGAACCTATAATGTAAAACTAACCGCTATAACTGATATTGGTTGCATTGACGATAGTACAAAACCTATTGCAATTGGTAATCCGCCTTTGGCAAAATTTAGTATATCAGATACTGTATGTATTGGTAAATCGATATTGCTTACAGATAGCTCCACTATTACCAACGGCACTATTGCACAATGGATATGGGATTATGGTGATGGTACAGCTGATACGCTTACCACCAATGCACCAAGGGTAAAGGTGTACAATACCAACGGACCATTTACCATAAAACTTAAAGTGGTAGCGGCAGGTGGTTGCAACAGCAATCCTTTTGCAAAAACTATTTTTGTCAATAACAATCCTGTACCTGATTTTACTTTTGGAAATATTTGTTTACCAATTGGTAGAGCCACTTTTGCCAATACAACTACCTTAGTTGGTACGGGTGTAGATTCTATTAAATACCAATGGAATTTTGGTGATGGTGGGGCAGATACTGCAAAAAATCCTACCCATTTTTATACCACCACTGGCCCATTTACTGTTAAGTTAACGGCAATAACCAATAATGGCTGCAAGGCAGACAGTATTAAGTTGGTAAATACCATTTTTCCACAACCCAAAGCTGGTTTTAGTATTAGTAATGAGGTATGCTTAAGAGATACAACCATTGCTACCGATACCAGTAACGGAATGGGCAGTGCCATTACCAATTGGAATTGGAATATGGGTGATGGTAGCCCAATTGTAACCACACAAAACCCTAGGTATGCTTATGCAAGTGCAGATACATTTAGCGTAAAACTATTTGTAATAACAGATAAGGGTTGCTTAAGCGATACAGCCACTAGAACAACCATTGCAAATAAGTTACCAACCATTTATTTTAAAACTACTACTCCGCTTTGTGAGCAAAGGGATGTTTTATTCACCGATTCCTCCACAACGCATGGAGCCGGCGTATTAACCAATTGGTATTGGGAAATGGGTAATAACCTAATTAAGAATTTAACCTCTGCCGCACCATTTAACCACAGTTATGATACTGCAGGTAATTACACCATTCGTGTAGCGGTAATGTCAAGTAAAGGATGCAAGAGTGATACTACCGTTAGAAGTATATACATTAATAATACGCCTACGGCAAATTTTGGCCTGCCTGAAGTATGCTTGGCAGATGCTTTTGCGGAGTTTCCTGATAGCTCCTCTATAGAAAATAACACTGCACTTGCTTATGCATGGAATTTTGGTGATGCAAACGCTACACCTGGTAATCCTAATACATCAACCCAGCAAAATCCTAGGCATAAGTACACCCAAATTGGTAATTATAACGTAACGCTTATAACAACAAGTAATGTTGGTTGTAAGGATACGTTGGCGCAATCATTTACGGTAAATGGTGCAATTCCGGTGGCTAAGTTTTCCGTTATACAGCCAGCTAGCTTATGTGCCAATGTTCCGGTAAAAATAACCAATACTTCTACGGTAGATTTCGGAACTATAACTAAAGTAGAAATTGTTTGGGATTTATTAAACGCACCATTAGTAATTCAAACTGATAATTTACCAGTTTCAAACGCTATTTATAGTCATCAATATCCTGTATTCCACACACAAACAAGTAAACAGTTTACCATTAGGTTAAGGGCATTTTCAGGTGGTAGTTGCGTTAGTTTTAAGGATACAGTTATTACCGTTAATCCTAGCCCTAAGGCGGTATTCTTAACCAATCCGGGTATTTGCTTAGAAGCAACACCAAGAACCATTTTGTTGGGTAAAGATTCCGCTAATCTTGCAGGTAGCTTTACTTATTCAGGTGCAGGCATTGCAAGTAACGGTGTATTTACGCCTAATTCGGTTGGTGCTGGTACTTACACACTTCAATATTTATACACCACCAATAATGGCTGTAAGGATAGTGCTACCAGCCCAATAACGGTATGGCCATCGCCAACAGCAAAATGGGGTTATAGTAATCCGACTTGCGAACGCAATGCGATAACATTTACTGATTCTTCGGTAGCCAATTACAGTAATATAATAAGGTGGAGGTGGATATATGGGGATGGCACACCAACAGATGATAGAACCAATAGTAATTCATTTACGCATACTTATACAGTTGCTGGTACTTATGCAGCTTCTTTGCAAGTAACCACTGATAGTGGATGTGTAAGTATTGTAAATACTCAATCTGTGAAAGTAAATTATCTACCAATTGTTAGCTTTGAGCCCCCAGTAAATGGGGTTTGCCTGCCAGATGGTAGGGCTTTATTTACAAACAATACTTCTATTGCTGATGGTACAGACAGTAGTATGACTTACGCTTGGAATTTTGGAGATGTGAATGACCCTACAGGCTCTTTACAAAGAAATCCTACGCATAGGTACACCAACGTTGGAAATAAGACGGTTAAGCTAATTGTAACTAGTAATAACGGATGTGTTGACTCATTAACCAAAGTATTTAATAAAATATACCCTCAGCCGCAGGCCGCATTTACTCCATCTCCAACATTTGTTTGTATTGGTGCACCAATACAATTTACAGATAATAGTAACGGGCTCATAAGTGCCGTAAATAGCTGGACCTGGCTATTTGGTGATGGTAGCACAAGTACTGCACAAAATCCGCTTTATACCTACACAACCATTGGTAGATACAATGCCAAATTGATTATTAAAAATCAACAAGGATGCATTAGTGATACTGCAGAAGAGGTGGTTGATGTTTTTGCTTACCCAACGGTAAATGCTGGTCCGGATATTTTTGTGTTAGAAGGCGGAACACAAACCATTAATGCAGCGGCCACAGGAAATAATTTGTCTTATTTATGGACTCCGAGTATTTACTTATCGTCAAGTACGGTACTAAAGCCAATGGTTGCCCCTTTATTAGATAAAACTTACACTTTATCAGTAACGGGTGAAGGAAACTGTACTGTTTCGGATAATGTATTTGTAAAAGTGCTATTATCTCCCAGTATTCCAAGTGCATTTAGCCCCAACGGCGATAATATAAATGATACTTGGCGTATTGAATACTTAGATAGTTACCCTGGATGCACGGTTGAAGTATTTAATAGAGCAGGACAAATAGTATTCTCATCAAAAGGATATACTATTCCATGGGATGGTACGTTAAATGGTAATAAACTACCCGTAGCAACTTACTATTACATCGTAGATCCTAAAAATGGCCGAAATAAAATGAGTGGTAGTGTTACTATATTAAGATAATGCCTAATTTCATTTCTTTTGTAGCTACAGCTATTAACCTTGATGCGTTGAAAATTGAAAAGCATATTTCAGATGAAAAAATTGTTGACATTTTGTTTATTGGTTCAAAGTTTACTTTCTATTGCACAGCAAAGACCGCACTATACCCAATATGTTTTAAATAATTTTATTTTAAACCCTGCACTTGCAGGTATTGAAAATTATGTAGATCTTAAAGTAAGTCATCGGCATCAATGGGTGGGTTTAGATGGGGCACCTGTAACTACTTATGCTACCATACACGGTCCTTGGCGAAAAAGCACTGATGATATAGAAACAGCAACAACCGTAAGGGCGGCCGGTGGCGATAATCCAAGGGGAAGAAGCTTTGTGCAAGATTATACCGCACCTGCCAACCATAGTGGAGTAGGCTTTACTATATTGAATGATAGAACTGGCCCATTAAACCGTTTTTCTGCTACTGCAGCTTATGCCTACCATATGGGTATATCTGCAAGAACTAGTTTGGCAATGGGAGTGGGCGTGGGGTTACAAAATATGACCCTTAACACCAACAAACTTAATTTTGGAACTGCGAACCCAGTAGATCCTGCTGTTGGAGGCTCAAATTATTTAAATAAATTAAGGCCAGATGTAAATATTGGTCTATGGTTATACAGTGCCGATTATTTTATAGGTGCTTCCGCACAGAATATTGTTCCTGCAAAAATTTCATATGCCGATGATACGGTGAAATTGGAGCGTGGTAAGCTGGTGCCACATATATTTATTACCGCCGGTTACAAGTTGTTTTTATCTGATGATATTACCTTTTTACCATCTTTACAGGCTAGGTACATAAGCCCTACACCAATTAGTTTTGATGTAAATGCAAAATTTCAATACCAAGATATTATTTGGGCAGGCGGATCTTTCAGAATTAACGATGGCTTTGCTGCAATGGTAGGCTTTAATGCCAGTAGCACTTTTAATGTAGGTTACAGCTACGATTTTATTACTTCAAGATTAAATACGGTAAGTAGAGGCACTCATGAATTTACCCTAGGATTCTTAATTGGCAATCGCTACGGCGATTGGTGCCCACGAAATGTATTTTAATACAATGCAACCAAGCAAAAAATAATATTGTAATGGCATAACGTATTGATAATGGTATTTTTATTTATCTTATGTGTAGAATAGTATTTTTAAAATTATCATTTGCTTGCTCACTAATTCATATCATATTTTATTGCTAACGCTAAAAGGCTTTAGGTGCTTTGGGGTTCTTATTTTAGCTACTCTTTGCTTATTCTTTTTAAATGCCACCAGTATTTTTTCCCAAAGAATTGATACTACCAATAAACCTACTAAGTGGAAGCAACTTAGAGAACGCATTGTTAATAGTGTATCAATAGTAGTGCCCAATGATACTGCCATTAATAGTAATACCCCTATAACCAATAATGAGTTTGAACCATACTCTGGTAAAATAATTAGAAATATATATTACCAACAAATTCCTTACGGAATAGAGCTTTATGATACAAGTTATAGGCAGAATAAACTTCAAAAATTTATTGATGGAATACATATTGATACAAAAAAGTCGGTGTTAAAATCGTTTTTATTTGTTAAGGAAGGAGAAGCATTAAACCCATATAAATTGGCAGATAATGAAAGAATACTAAGGGATTTAAACTTTATGCAAGATGCCACTTTTGATATTTTAAATACCATTTATGATGATAGTGTTGATATAATTGTTACCACCAAAGATGTATTTAGCATTGGTGCCGATATTAATACAGTTTCCCCAAAATTTGTGTCTTTAGCAGTATCCGATAATAACTTTTTAGGCCAAGCACAAAAAGTGCAAGTGGGTTATGTATTCGATAAAAATAGGAGCCCAAATAGTGGGGTAGAATTTATTTATCAGAAATACAATATTGCTAATACTTTCATAAGTCTAGATTTTAGGCACTCAAGCATTAGAAACAGTAGCTTACAAGCCGGGCAGTATGAAAAAAACTCGGGCATTTACCTAAGCAGACCTTTATATACATCTAACGCAAAATGGGCTGGCGCAATTGGTGCATCTACAACTGATGCTTTAAATACTTTTATAAATAAGGATAGTCTTTTTAGGTCATACTCCTTTAATACAACCGATATATGGGGCGGTATAAACTTAAAAACTAAGCAAAAAAATTATCAACAAGTTGATTATAGAAAAGGCGATTTTTTGGCAATTAGGTATTTTAGTAAGCAATTTATTAATACGCCTACCATTATTCCATTAGCAAGTAAGCAGCAGTACTTTGATGTTAGTAGCCTATTATTGGAATACAGTAAGTACAATATTAACTTCACCAAAACAACCCATATTTTTGGCTTTGGTAGAACTGAGGATATACCATTTGGGTACAATAAAAGGTTTACTACTGGCGTAAATTCCTTCGAAAAGCAACAGCGTTTTTATGTAGGGGTTGATTTAGAAAAATTAGTACTGGATAAAAAAGGTAACTACTACAATTACCTAATATCAATGGGCACTAATATTAACAAAGGAAATAAGTTTCAAGACAATTCTTTGTTGGCCTTTATTGGGGTGTACACAAAATTAATTAAGCGTAAAAGGTATTTGCTAAGGAGTTATTTATCTGCAAGCGTAGCCACAATAGTTAATAGAACTGCCTATAACGCGTTAACAATTAATAGTGTATACGGAATAAAAAATTTTAACAACGATACTTTACAGGGTAATAGGCGTGCAACATTAAAGGCAGAATCATTTTTATTTTCTAAATGGCAATTGCTTGGGTTTAAAATCGGCTTTTTAGGCTTTGGTGAGGTAAGTGCTTTTGGTGGCGATTTACCAACTACAAAATCTATTAATATTTTTTCTGCATTAGGCACGGGTCTTAGAATAAGAAATGAGGGACTAGTTTTTGGCACAATAGAGGCTAAGGCCACATGGTTTCCAAAAGTTGTAAAAGGGCCCACGATAAACTTAACCATAGCCTCAAACTTAAAAGTGCGTTATTCGGGTTCATTCGTAAGGGCACCACAAACAGCAACAATTTTATAATACTTACTTTAATGGTGTAGTTATTGAAGTGTTGGGAGCAAAATGGGTTTAAATATTTTTTCAAAATTACTACGTGGTTAACAACTTTTCTTTTTGCATATTTGTTTATAAAAAAAACGATGCTTTATGGCAAAACCATCTGTAGAATTAGTAAATGCACTTAGAACTACCGCTGATAAACTTTCGGCAGGTGCTACATATGCTTGGGGTAATCATGGTGCATGTAATTGTGGTAATCTTTTGCAAGTGGTAACCAAACTTTCCCAACAAGAAATACATGCTTATGCACAAACGGGTATAGGAGAATGGACAGAGTTAGCACAAGAATATTGTGGCGTAACCAATGCACCGATTGATTTGCTAATTGCAAAATTGCAAAACTTGGGTCTTACAACCTCCGATATTCACAATATTGAATATCTCGAGGATAGAGATGTATTAAATAACTTACAAGGTGGATTTAGGTGGCTTAGTAGAAATAATAAGGAAGATGTAATTGCATACTTTAATGCATTTGCTAGCTTACTTGAAGAGAAAATGCTAAATCAGGTTGAAATTTGTTTCGACACATTGCTTAATGCAGAAGTTAACACGGAAGCTTCAAAAGCAGAAGATATTAATATTGCGGCTAAGGAGTTGTTAGGTGTGTAGCATACATATCTGTTAGCAAGTTTTCACAGTGTAACTATTCTAACTACCTTAAATAAGCATAGCCTAGGCTATGCTTTCATATTTATTAAAAGATGTCTTAAAACCGAAATTGGATTAAGGGTGTGAGAAGATTAAGTGAATGCTTTGTTTACTTTCCTAATCTCACAGTACATTTCGTGCATTATTTGCATATGCGGGGCAGTAAGTACTGCTAACGCTAGAAAAGTGTAAACGATTAGGCTGTTTCCATCAGTATACATAAAGCCAAAAAAACCAACCAAGCAAGTACCAACAATCGCAATACTTGAATATAGCAGCATTTCCTTTACTATACTACCTATTCTAATGGTTCTCTCTCTATTTAAATAACCAAGAATATTGCTCAATGAAATAGTGGAATGCCACACAATGAAGTAAAAAGTAAATCCGAGTATCATTGGTAAATAAGAAATTATAAGCAGAATTATTATCAACTCTATTATAAAAAGGCCTTTGTTGCCTACATCTTCATTTTCTATGGAAAAGTGGATAAAACTAGATGAGAAGAACGATAGTATTATACCAGTTAGCAAATGAGTTTTATTAGAACCTATCCAGCTAATTAACGTTGCATCCTTCTCCGACAAATTAAACTTACTTAATAATATAACCACTTCTTCGTAGTTATTTAGTAGTATACTTCCCAGAATAAGTAATCCATAACTAATAACAAAAAGCTTTCCAGTTATTTTGGAGGTATTGAACTTAAACAAATCTGTTTCCCCGAAATGGTACGCAGCAAATAGAATGAAAATAAAAATTCCAAAAAGTAAGCTATACCACAATAACAATGCAAATATTAATAGCCTACCAATGTATACAAATAGGAAGTTTAAAGTAGAGAATTTCTTTTTCTGAGTAATTGCGTTTCTAGAGGCTACAAGTAAGTCCGCCGCACCATGCGGAACCCCAATTAACAGTACGCCAATTAAAAATAAATTTACTTGTATTTCCTCGCTAAAAGTAAACAGCGTTTTGTGTACAAGCATTAGTACGAAGCCTGCAATTAGTAGCGATAGTTTCATAAATTGAATTAAAATAAGCAAATACCCCAAATGGGGTATTTGCCTGAGAAAAATAAAACCTATTCTTATGCTTCTTTTTCTGTTTGTGCTAACGCATATATTACCAAACCAAATCCTATTTTATTTATTGCGTCACCAATATTGTATACTATATCAAGTGATAAGCCCTCTAATACCTTGTAGCCAAATAAGCCACCTTCGGTACCAGCAATATAACCTACTGGGTAAATTGCCCAACCAACAAGAACAAACCATGCTAAAGTTCTGTTAGCCTTTGCTACTGCTGTTCCTGCACTATTTGCAAGTTTAGCAACCTCGCCAAACCATATTAAATATACAATGTAGAAGTAGGCAAGACCACTAACTAAACCCCATACCCAACTTTGTTTTTCAGTAGGGTAAATTGCTTCGCCGATGTAGCCCGTTACTAGCATGAATACAGATGCAGCAATTAGTTTCCACAATAAATCTGTTTTGGCACCTGCTTTTTTGGTAATTAAATAGAATTCAACACACATTAATGGCACTGTTAAAACCCAATCTACATACCTGAAGAAGGTAGGAGATAGTTTTGTTGCTAAATAATAGTCTCTCATGTAATAGTAATGCACTGCCGCAATAAAGGTGATGATACCTGAAATTAAAACGGATGTTCTCCACTTTTTGCTTGTATTTGATACTTCAAAAAAGAAAAACACCGATGCAGCTAGCATAGCCATACAACCAATGAAGAACGTAAACGCAACATAGTTGTTGTTCGAGATTGGTAGAATCTCAAGGAGTGTGAAATGCATTTTAAAACGATTTTGTTGGTTAAGGAATTAATAGTGAAATCATATTTTGTTTAAAGTATGATTTACATAAGTTAAACATTATTTCTTAAATAAAGTTTTAGTATTTTGAAATTATTTAACAAAAACTTAAATTTCTGTTTCAAGTTATAGGCAATTCGTATTGAAAAAAATGTTGTGTAAGAGTGAAACGTTAATTAAATTAATGAGTAATGATAGCTAAACAAGGAAAATTTTTTGTTCAAATGCCGTAAAGCGACACAGGTTCTAAATCCTTTCGTTCCTTAGGCGGAAAATATGATTACCCATTATTTTCCATATCTCAGGCATGATAATGCAATAATCACTAATACAAGCGGTTTAATTTGTTGCATTAGAATAATACAAGTTTCAAAGAGCAAGAATTTAAATGTATTAACTGCCATCTATTTAAGTTTTACTTGTATATTAGGGTATATTTAAACCTAAATTGAAATAGAAAAATGAAATCACTAATAATTGTTTTTTTGCTTGCATTTACAACTACTTGTTTTGCACAAAACCCTGCTAGCCAAGATGATGTACAAAAACAAAGAGCTTTAAGTGTAACACAAATGGCTGCTGCCGCAACAGAGGTTGGAGTAGTTGAGAAAGATGTAGTAAAATTGAAAGCAACGTTTGAAGATTTGTTTAAAAAGGTAGAATTGATAAAAGCAGATTCAACACTAACGCCGGAAGCTAAAAAAGAAAAATTAAAAGCTGCAAACGCAGAGAAGGATTTTAAAGTAAAATATATTTTAGGTGATAAAATGAAAGCTTACACTGAGGTAAGGAAAAGATTAATATCAGAAGCTGAAAAAAAAGAACAGCGTAAGCCTTAATTTCTAAAAATGCTCTAGTTCAATTGATACAGTTATTTGACTGTTTATTTTACTGTACTTCTTGTTCCTTTTGTTTTATTATTTGCCACAGAAAAATGAAATAATCCAGCTGGTTTATTAGCTTTTAAAATTTGCAGTCTAATTTTTTGGGCACTATGCATAGTGGGTAAGCTAATAATTTTGGAGGCACCAATTTCTGTTCCTAGAAAAATGGTAATCCATTCTTTACCATTAAATATATCAATACTGTATTCCTCAATTGCAAATAAATGTTGTACAGAAAAACCATCACCCAATTGTTTTTCATTGTATTTTTCAAACAATGAAATGCGGTTGAAATCAACCTCTTTTTCAAAATCAATGGTTAAAACAGCGGTATCTTTTTCAGCCATCCAATAGGTTTCAATACTATAATCATTGGCGAATAAAGCACTATTTTTTTCTTGTGTATTGCTTGCAAAGATGGGCTTACCAAAAGTTAGGTTTTGGGGTGCAGATGGCAATTTAGATTTGCCTCCTCTTATGCCTAAACGATCTGCCAAAGCCAACACTTGGGTTACCTCATGAGGTCTTAATTGCCCTGACTGATCAGGGGGAATATTTACAATTAATACATTGTTGTTAGATGTACCTAAATAAAAAAGTTCTTCCAACTCATCAAGGGAGCGAACGGGTAAATTGGCTTTTTTCTGAAACCAATTCCAACGATTAGACAAACAAATAGTGTGCTCAAAAGATAAATAACGCAACGTGTCTTTGTACAAATACAGTTTGGGGTCATCCCATCTTGCCATGTTAGGATCTTTTGTTCTAAAATCAACAGGGTAGTATCTTATGGAATCGCCTAATTGCATATCTTTTGGCAGCATCGCTTTATTTTGTCCAGCCATTTTTATGGTGTGATTAACCGTAACCATGCAATTGGGTTGTAGTTTTTTTATATGGTTATACACTTCTGCAAGGTGCCAAGCAGTATCCTTTTTTGCCCAACCTCCATCAAACCATAATTCGCAAATGTTACCATAGTTGCTTAGCAATTCGGTAATTTGATTTTTCATATAGTCTACATAAAGCTGTGGGTTTTTATTGTTATGGCTTGGTTCATGTCTGTCCCACAAAGAATAGTACAAGCCAAATTCTAGTCCATACTTTTTGCAGGCTTTGCTTACCGCTGCAACAATATCTACTTTCACTGTTGCTGATGCTACATCATAATTAGTGTATTTGCTATCCCACAAGCAAAAGCCATCGTGGTGTTTGGTAATTAAAATAACATATCTGAAACCTGCGTCTTTGGCTGTTTTAATCCATTTATCACAATTTAAATTTGTTGGGTTAAACGATAGGGCTGGTAAATCACCCTTTGACCATTCTACTTCATTGAAAGTATTTATGCCAAAATGAATAAACATGCCATAGCCACGTTCAATTTGTGTAAGCTGTAATTTGGATGGTTGTTCAAACTTTGTTTGAGTAACACCTTTTTGGAAAAAAACGAAAAAGTAAAAGATAAAAAAGGAGAAGCATAGATACCTCATTTCATTCCTATTTGTTTTTTGTGATTGTACCTTTAATTAATATTTTACCCAGAAAAAATATTTGCTCATTGTATTTATCGGGGTTTTGTTGAATATCTAAAAGATCTTGCCCTTCTAAAATGGCTAATTTATTAGCTTTTATGGATGATAATGTAAGTTTCACTTCATGTTCAGCATTGGATACCTCAAACATTTCAAACTGCCCTCTGTAGCGATTATTACAAAAAGTATTGAATCTGTTTACAATACATTCATAGACAGTTTCATTAGGAATTTTAACGGAAACATTGCCTGCTTTTCTTTTTGGTTTTGTACAGTTTCCATCTATTTCTACAAGTACTTGCCCTACTTCTGGGCCACCAATATCAAAGAATCCAAAGCTTGTACCCTTGAATTTAAAAACAAAACTTGCGTTGGGTTCTGACGTTTTGGATATATTTACAAACCAAGGAGCAAAGTCTTTTAAATTAGGGTAGTTAGATGTTTGCACATTTTCCCAACCTTTGCTAAAGCTGCCAACTTCTAATGGTGAGTACATGCCCCCATCTTCCCAATTATCAGCATACAAAGGGGTAGGCATTTCATAATGCATTATTGTATCTGTATTTTTAAATTTGTTGAATGCACGTACTATTGCTTGTGTATATACATCGCCTCCTGCTTTGTTGGGGTGGGTGCCATCTTTTGAAAAAATTTTTTTGTTCGATGCTTCTAATTCACCTTTCCAAGTTAATTTTCCTTGTGTTATTAATACCGATGGATACAAGCCTAAATGGATAGAAGGAATTTTATAATAATCCGCAACTTTTTCAAAATCCGTAATTTTTGATGGCAATTCATTTTTAGCATACTGCTTGTATTGCTCTCCTGCAATGGTGTATATAAAGCAAATATCTGTTTGTGGATTGTGTTTTTTTATTTGCCTCACAATACCCTCCATAGCCTCATTACTTCCTCCATTTACAGCAAATTCTATAAAAACCAAGTCTGGGTTGTATTTCAAGAGCTGCTCCCCAACACGGCATGCCCCAAGTTCTGTACCAGTACCAGATACACCAGCATTAATACCTTTTAGCCTTGCAGTATTATTTAACGATTGTATAAATGCTAGCGTTTGATTGCGGTATTGGTCTTCGGCTTTTGTAATGCTTCCTCCTAAAAAACCAATGGTAAGGGCTGTATTTTTCTTATAAATTTTATTGAAGAAATTGGGCAACCCATTTCGTTCAAAAAACTCTTTGCTTGAAGTAAAAGTATCAATTTCTTGAATGAGTAACTTAGGCTGAACATTAAATAACAAAGGCATTGCAGCAGATTGGCTAGCTTCTATTAAAGCATTTACCGATGGTTCTTCTATTGGCTTTAGCAAAAATTCATGAGCAATGGGCTGTGCTTGTTCATAAATGATTTTTAGTAACGAGTCCGATTGTTGCAGCAGTTTTGAGTAGAGTGGTTTGTAAATAATATATTTTTCAAAACTGTTATAATAATACTGCTGACCATTGAAGCGTTTGGCTAGCAATGAGTCAAGGTATCTTTTTGTGGCTACCATGTCATCCTTATTTACAAAATCTTGTAAATGCATGTATTCAACAAAGGCTATTGCTCTTAACGTAGCTTCAAGTTCCCAAAGTTTGGAAAGTTTTTCATGCACTAATATTGCCTGCTTATATTGTGGTGTTTGCTTGTAAAAAGTCAAATTAACACCTTGCTGTAAAGCTTCATTTGAAAAATTATCAATTACGTTGCCATCTATTAGCAGTTTATACTTGCCTTTTTTAAGGTTATGCACTTGTAATATTTGGTTGTTCAAATCTTGTACAAATGGAATAAGTAATGCTGCCTCTTGCTGCTTCTCCACTAAGGGAAATGGTAACGCATTTTCTAACACCGTGGCGCTGAGTACATCGTTATTATAGACTACTTTTTTTACAATACAGTTGCTATTTGTAGCATGGTTATTTATTTTTTTTACATCAAAAACCATTTTTGAAACTAACGAAGGAGCATTTGTAGATTGCAAAAACTGATAAGCCATAATTAAATGTCCCGTACTATTTGGGTGAACCCTATCGTTAACGGTTAATGTTGTAGCAGGATTTTTCTGTTGAATTTTATTGCTGATGTTGGTAAGTATGGTCCAATAATCAACAGTGAGCAGTTTATACTTATTGGCTAAGGCTTGTATAATTTCTGAGCATTTATAAAGAGCATCGTTAATTCCCAATCCATTGGGCACTTTTATTGTTGAAGTTTCATCGAAAGGGGAGGGCTTTTGCAAAATT
>Ga0114942_1000033_pt1 | contig 35121 bp, 34 predicted proteins | sample LowerColdCreek_FD_88674 | JGI IMG/M metagenome (GOLD analysis project Ga0114942, IMG submission 88674) | Groundwater microbial communities from Cold Creek, Nevada to study Microbial Dark Matter (Phase II) - Lower Cold Creek | ecosystem: Environmental > Aquatic > Deep subsurface > Groundwater ... | reverse complement strand
GCCGTCGCGATGAAGGCACAGGACTGGCGCCGCGCCTTGCAGCTCTGCAACGAGCAGATCGCCGCCGGCACCAAGAGCCTGGCCGAGGTGCTGCGCCTGCAGGCCCAGCTGCACCAGAAGCTGGGCGACTGGCCCAAGGCGCAGGCCCTCTACGAAGGCGTGCTGCAGCGTGGCCAGATCGCCTGGGCCAAGCTGGGCCTGGCGCAGGTGCGCGCGCACGCGGGCGACCTGGCCGGCGCCCGTGCGCTGCTGCAGGACGCGGTGCGTGAGCATCCCCAGTACCTGGAGGCCTACGACGAGCTCGCCAGCGTGCTGCACACGCAGGGCGAAGGCCAGCAGCAGGTGGCCGTGCTGGAGCGCGCCGTCAACCTGTCGCCCAATGCCGCGCACCGCCAGTCCGCCCTGGGCGTGGCGGCGCAGGCGCAAGGCCAGCACGACCTGGCGGCCAAGGCCTTCACGCGCGCCCTCAAGCTGAACGAGCACAGCGCCATCGAGGACCTGGAACCCTTCCTCGGCATGGCCCGGCTGCACACCGAGGCCGGCAACCCGGGCGAGGCGCAGAAGCTGCTGGCCAGCATGGGCCAGCGCTTCGACAGCCACGACGCGCAACTGCTGGGCAAGGCCGAGAAGGTGCGCGCGCTGCAGGCCCTGGGCGACAAGGCCGGCGCCGCCCAGCTCGCTGCCGAGCTGGTGGCCCTGGGCGCTGACGAAACCTCGCCCGGCTCCGCCGACCTCGCCGCGCGCATCGCCGAGACCTTGATCGAGGCACAGCAGGCCGACGCCGCCACCCGGCTGCTGCAGCACCTCACGCGCAACCACCACGACGATGAGCGCCTGCTCCAGCGAACCCAGCGCGCCTTCGAGAGCCTGGGCCTGGGCGCCAGCGGTGGCGAGCTGGTGGCCGCCGCCCGGCGCGAAGCCACGAACGCCATGAAGGACGGCATGCAATTGATGGCCGACGGCGACACCCAGGCCGCGCTGGAAAGCCTGCGCAGCGCCAAGACATCGATGCCGCGCAACGCCCGCGTGCTGCTGAACTTCGCCGCTGTGGCCCTGACCTGCCTGCAGCGCCATGGCCGCTCGGCGGCCCTGGAGGCGGAGATGCGCAACAGCATCGCCACCGCCCAGGCGCTGCGGCCCAACGACCCGCGCGCGGCCGACCTGCTGCGGCAGCTGGCGCGGTGGACCGACGAGCCGTCCTGACAACCATGACCACAGCGCCGACCACCTGCCCCTGCGGCAGCGCCCTGCCCTACGCCGTCTGCTGCGGCCGCCTGCACGAGGCGCATGCCGCCCACGGCACGCTCACCGCCGCCGGCCCCGAAGCGCTGATGCGCTCGCGCTACGCGGCCTTCGTACTGGACCTGCGCCCCTACCTGCTCGCCACCTGGCACACCAGCACCCGCCCTGCGTTGCTGGAGCCGCCCGAGCCCGGCCTGAAGTGGCTGGGCCTGGCCGTGAAGCACAGCGCGCTGCAGGACGCAGACCACGGCACGGTGGAGTTCGTCGCCCGCAGCAAGCTGGGCGGCCGCGCCCACAGGCTGCACGAGACCAGCCGCTTCGTGCGCGAGCACGGCGAGTGGTTCTACCTGGACGGCCGCTTCAACGGCGACCCGGAAAATTGACTCTGACCCCGATTTATCAGGACGAACACCTCGTCGCCATCGACAAGCCCCCCGGCCTGCTGGTGCACCGTACCCAGCTCGCGGCGCATGAAGACCAGGCCGCCTTGCAGTTGCTGCGCGACCAGCTCGGCCGGCCGGTGTGGCCGGTGCACCGGCTGGACCGGGGCACGTCGGGCGTGCTGCTGTTCGCGCTGTCCGCCGAGATCGCGTCGCTGCTGGGTGCGATGTTCGAGCAAGGGCGCATGGACAAGCGCTACCTGGCCCTGGTGCGCGGCTGGCCCGGTGCGGACGACGGGCTGGTTGACCACCCGCTGGCCCGCGACCCGGAGCTGCCGTCGGCCGGCCAGACCCTGCTGGCCGCGCAGACACGCTGGCGGGTGCTCGACCGCATCGAATGGCCCGTCGCCACCGACCCACGCTTCCCAACCACCCGCGTCGCGCTGCTCGAAGCCGAGCCGCTGCAGGGCCGCCGCCACCAGATCCGCCGCCATCTGAAGCACATGGCCCACCCCATCCTCGGTGACGCCACGCACGGCAAGGGGCCGCTGAACCGCGCCGTGGCCGGCTACCTGGGCGTCAACCGCCTGTGGCTGCATGCGCAGCGCCTGACGCTGCGCCACCCCGTCAGCGGCGCGGCGCTGACGCTGCAGGCGCCGCCTTCGGCCGCGCTGCTGCCGGGCGCTGCCTGGCCGGCGGCCCGAGCCAGCGATCGCGAATACGCCGCAACTCCCCCTGCGCATCCAGCCGCAGGATGGACTCGTTGAAGCGCACCACCTCGGCCTCGTCGAAGCGCTTGCGGCTGAGCTTGTAGGCCACGACATCGCGACGCACCGGCAAGGCCAGCTCGGTGACCTCCACACCGGCCGCCCGCGCCGCGAACAGCACGGCCAGCCGCTCGCCCAGCAGCACGTCGCCGCGCTTGAGCTTGAGCAGCTGCGCGCCCTTGGCATAGTCCTCGAAGGAGGTCAGCTGACCGCGTTTGGCGAACTCGTCGACGATAGGCACGACGCTCGGGCCCCGGTGGGCCAGCAGCCGCATGCCGCCATCCAGCAGCTCGGCCAGCCCCTGCGGCACCGGCCCTGGCCGTGCCGGCTCAGCGCGCATGAAGGCCGAGAACTCCTCGTTGCGGTAGGTGCGCGTGAACCAGGACGCGTCCGGCAGGTCGAGGCCGTCGTAGGAGGCCGCGACGAGCAGGTCCAGTTCGCCGGCGGCCAGCATCGGCAGGCGGCGGTTGCGCGGCACCCCGGGGATGTATTCCACCGTGCAGCCCATCTCGCGCGCCACGGCGGCCAGCATCTCGGTCTCCAGGCCGGTGTGCAGGCCGTTCGCGTCGATGAAGGAATAGGGCTGCCAGTCCTCGAACGGCACGCGCCAGGCCCGCGCACAAGCAGCCGCGGCCAGGACGGGAGCGCACATGAACAGCACGAACAGAAGGCGTCGCAGCATCGACGCCAAGAATAGTCGAGCGCCGGGCGCGTACCGCGCGACCGCGTGACCGCTTCAGCCGAACTTAACGGCGTAGATGGGCGGCAAATGCGCCGACACCGTCTGCCAGCTCTCGCCCGCATCGCCACTGGCCCACAGCCCACCGGTCGTCGAGCCCATGACGAGCTGCTCGCCGCGGTCGTCCACCGCCAGGCCGTGGCGGTAGATCAGGTCGTAGCAATGCTGCTGCGGCAGGCCCGTGCGCAAGGCCTCGAATGTCCGGCCACCGTCGCGGGTGCGGGTCACGCACAACGCGGCGTCGACGGGGATGCGGCGTTCGTCCTTGATGGCCGGGGCGAACCAGGCAGTGTTCGGGTCATGCGGATGCGCGGCGACGGCAAAGCCGAAGCTGGACGGCTCGGCCTGCAGCTCTTGCCAGCTCGCGCCGTTGTCCGCGCTGCGGAAGATGCCGCAGTGATGCTGGCACCAGAGCACGTCGGGCACGTCGCGGCAGCGGGCGATGAGGTGGGGGTCCTGCGAGTTCTCGTCGCCCGCCAGTTCGGGGGGCATGAAGTCGGCGCGCATGCCCTTGGCGCGCAGACCCCAGGTCCGGCCGCCGTCGGTCGTGCGCCAGGCGCCGCCGCAGGACACGCCGATGAGCAACTCGTTCGCATCGGCCGGGTGCGCGCAGATGGAGTGCAAGGCCGGCGCCGGGTTGCCGCCCCCCATCCACTGCACGCGGCGCGGGTCGCCCCACAGGGTCTCGTCGAGCTGCCAGCTCTCGCCCTTGTCGCGGCTGACGAACAACCCGCCGGGGATGGTGCCGCACCAGATCGCCTCGCCCGAGCGCTCCAGCGCGAACACCTGCTCCAGCTTCCACGCCGGCCCCTCGGCGCCTGCAGGCTGCGGCGGGAAGCTGGGCGCGGCCACCTCGCGCCAGGTCTTGCCGGCATCGTCACTGGCCTGCAGCTTGGCGCCGAAGTGGCCCAGGCTGAGCCCGGCCAGCATGTGGCCCGAAGCATCGGGCGGCAGCAGCATGGTGACGGGATCGGCCACGAAGCTGAGACGCTCCACCTGCCAGCCACTGGCGCGGCGGCGCAGCTCGAAAAGGCCTTTGCGGGTCGCGGCCCAGGCGCGGTCATTCATGGTCAACCTCCGGACAAAGCTTGCAGGACATGGATGCGGCTGTCGGCCCGCAAAGGGTCGCTCAGGCCACGCAGGTCACGCGCACGCCGGCCGTCGATGAAGACGACCACGTTGACGCGCAGATGGCCTTGCTCGTCGAGGATGTAGCCCCGCAGCCGCGGCTGCTCGGCAAAGGCGGCGTCGAGCGCTTCGCGCAGCGTGGCTGCCTCGCACCGGCAGGACGGCGCGTCCACAAAGCGGCGCAGCTGGGGGGTGAATTCGACAAGGGCCATCAATCGACGACGAACGGACAGAGCCCCATTCGACCGCCGAGCCCCCACGAAATCCCCCGGAGTAACCCGCACCGAGAATGCCGGCGATGAATGCTGGTGTCCTCTATGCCCTTGGCGCCTATCTGAGCTGGGGGCTGTTCCCGCTCTACTTCCGCCAGATCGCGGCCATCCCGTCGCTGCAGATCGTGGCCCACCGCACGCTCTGGTCGCTGGCCTTCGTCGCCATCGTGCTGCTGGTGATGCGCAACATGAAGTGGCTCCGCGAGGTCGATACCGCGACCTGGCGGCGCTTCTCGGTGTCGGCCACGCTGATCGCGATCAACTGGCTGACCTATGTCTGGGCGGTGGGCCACGGCCATGTCATCGACGCCAGCCTGGGCTACTTCATCAACCCGCTGGTCAATGTGGCGCTGGGCTTTGCGTTGCTGCACGAGCGCCCACGGCCGGTGCAGTGGCTGGCCGTGGGCCTGGCGGCCGTCGGTGTGATCTGGCTGACGGTGGCCGGCGGGCGCCTGCCCTGGGTGGCGCTGGTGCTGGCGGTGAGCTTCGGCTTCTACGGCCTGATGCGCAAGACCGCCGCGCTGGGCGCCATCGAAGGCCTGACGCTGGAGACGCTGATCCTCGCGCCGCTGGCTGCGGCCGGGCTGATCTGGTGGTCGCAGGACGGCAGCATGGCGGGGCAGACGGTCATCGACTGGGCCTGGCTGATCGGCACCGGGCCGGTCACGGCCGGCAGCCTGCTGCTGTTCGCGGCCGGCGCGCGGCGCATTCCGCTGGCGACGCTGGGCCTGGTGCAGTACGTGTCGCCGTCACTGCAGTTCCTGCTCGGCGTGTTCCTGTTCAAGGAGCCCATGGACGCGACACGGCTGGTGGCCTTCGGCTTCATCTGGGGCGCGCTGGCAGTCTACAGCGCGGAGGGCCTGTGGCAGGCCCGGCGCCAGGGCCAACGCCTGGTTACGGCTTCATCGCCCAAGCCGGTGTAAACCGGAAGTCGCCGCGCCGCGTTGACGCAGGCCACCTCCGTGAGTTCGCCATGAATGCTCTTGCACGCACGCTGATCGCCTCCGCACTGATCGCCGCCACGGCGGCTGCAAGCGCTGGCCCGCGCCATCACTACGGCCCGCGGTACCACCATCACCACCACCACCATCGCGCGTCCGGGCTGGGCGCGCTTGCGGTCGGCCTGGCGGTGGCGGTGCCCTTGATCGTGCTGGCCAACCGCGCCGACCGAGCCCCCGACGTCGTCTACGCGCCGCCGCCAGTCCCGCTGCCGCCGCCGGCACCTGTCTATGTACCCAGCCGCGCCGAGCCGGTCATCTACCCGCGCAATGGTCAGGGCAGCGCCCAGCTCGAGGCCGACCACCGCGAATGCAACCGCTGGGCGACAACGCAGCAGGCCGCGATGGCCGACACCAGCGTGTTCAACCGCGCCGTCGAAGCCTGCATGGACGGGCGGGGCTACACGCTGCGCTGAAAAGGCCTCGCGGGCGTAGTGCATTTTGGGCCGAGCGCCGGGCCGTTCCCAAGCCGGCCCATCTGGCGATGTGCTTGCGGCTCGATGCCGCGAGCATCGCCGTCCCCTCGGGGGCTGAGGCCGGACACGACGAGTCCTGTGGACTTGTCGTGCCTGCCGAAGAGCAGCCGCTCTGTCGGCTGCGCGGTCTGCAAGACCGACCGGACACGCCCGCGTCCAGCGAGGCGGGACTGGGCGAGGGGCCTCAGTTCCTCATCAGGTAGTCGAAGGCGCCCAAGGCAGCCTTCGCGCCGTCACCGGCGGCGATGATGATCTGCTTGAACGGCACGGTCGTCGCATCGCCCGCCGCGAATACGCCCGGGAGGGACGTGGCGCCCTTGGGGTCGACGATGATCTCGCCGTGCTTGCTCAGCTCCAGCGTGCCGCGCAACCACTCGGTGTTGGGCACCAGGCCGATCTGCACGAAGCAGCCATCCACCTCGACGCGCTTGCTCTCGCCCGTGACGCGGTCGGTGTAGTTCAGGCCGTCCAGCTTGCCGTTCGTGCCGGTGAACTCGGTCGTCTGCGCGTTGGTGTGGATGGTGACGTTGGGCAGGCTCTTGAGCTTGTTGACCAGCACCGCGTCGGCACGCAGTTCGGCGCCGAACTCGATCAGCGTCACGTGCTTGACGATGCCGGCCAGGTCGATGGCCGCCTCGACACCCGAGTTGCCGCCGCCAATGACAGCGACCGGCTTGCCCTTGAACAGCGGGCCGTCGCAGTGCGGGCAGTAGGCCACGCCCTTGTTCTTGTACTCGGCCTCGCCGGGCACGTTGACGTTGCGCCAGCGCGCACCGGTGGACAGGATGATGGTCTTGCCCTTGAGCTTGGCGCCGTTGGCGAGCTCCACCTCGGCATAACCACCCGGTTGCGCGGCGGGCGTCAGCTTCTCGGCGCGCTGCAGGTTGTGGATGTCGACCTTGTAGTCCTTCACATGGCCTTCCAGTGCAGCGGCGAACTTCGGCCCGTCGGTGACCGACACGGAGATGTAGTTCTCGATGCCCAGCGTGTCGTTGACCTGGCCGCCGAAGCGCTCGGCGGCGACGCCGGTGCGGATGCCCTTGCGGGCGGCGTACACGGCAGCCGCAGCGCCGGCCGGGCCGCCACCGATGATGAGCATGTCGTAAGGCTCCTCGGCGTCGAGCTTCTTCGCGTCACGCGCCGCGGCACCTGTGTCCAGCTTGGCGACGATTTCTTCCAGGCTGACCCTGCCCGAGAAGAAATGATGACCGTTCAGATAGACGCTGGGCACGGCCATGATGTCGCGTGCCTCGACCTCGGCCTGGAACAGGCCGCCGTCGATGACGGTGGTGCGGATGCGCGGGTTGACGATGGCCATCAGCGACAGCGCCTGCACGACATCCGGGCAGTTGTGGCAGGTCAGGCTCATGTAGACCTCGAAGTCGAGGTCCACATCCAGCGCCTTGACGGCGTCGATCTGCGCCTGCTCGACCTTGGGCGGGTGGCCGCCCGTCCACAGCAGGGCCAGCACGAGCGACGTGAACTCGTGGCCCAGCGGGATGGCGGCAAAACGCAGGCTCTGCTCGGTGCCGGTGCGGCGCAGCAGGAAGGACGGCGTACGGGTGTCCACGCCATCGGCACGGAACGAGATCTTGTCGTTCATGCCGGCGATCTCTTCGAGCAGCTCGCGCATCTCGTCGCTGCTGGCCGAGTTGTCCAGCGAGGCGATGATTTCGAAGGGGAGCTTGACGTGGTCCAGGTAGCCCTGGAGCTGGGTCTTCAGTGCGGCGTCCAACATGGTGAGGTCCTTTCAGTGAGGCGTGGCGAAGCGGGCCACTGCTGAAAGGGTCCCCTTGTGTGGAGGCCCTTTCAGCAGAACCTGTGAGGCTCTGCGGAGGGAAGGAGCCCTCCCGGGCTCCTTGCAAACAGCACGGCTGTTAGATCTTGCCGACGAGGTCCAGGCTCGGGGCGATCGTGGCAGCGCCTTCCTTCCACTTGGCCGGGCAGACCTGGCCGGGATGGGCGGCGGTGTACTGGGCGGCCTTCAGCTTGCGCAGGGTTTCCGACACGTCACGGGCGATCTCGTTGGAGTGGATCTCGGCCGTCTTGATGATGCCTTCGGGGTTGATGACGAAGGTGCCGCGCAGCGCCAGGCCTTCTTCGGGGATGTGCACGCCGAAGGCGTTGGTCAGCGTGTGGGTCGGGTCGCCCACCAGCGGGAACTTGGCCTTGCCGACGGCCGGCGAGGTCTCGTGCCAGACCTTGTGCGAGAAGTGCGTGTCGGTCGTGACGATGTAGACCTCAGCGCCCATCTTCTGGAACTCGGCGTAGCTGTCGGCCGCGTCTTCGACTTCGGTCGGGCAGTTGAACGTGAAGGCGGCCGGCATGAAGATCAGCACGGACCACTTGCCCTTCAGCGACTCGTCGCTGACGGTGACGAACTTGCCGTTGTGGAAGGCTTCGGTCTTGAAGGGCTGGACTTGGGTGTTGATCAGGGACATGAGTGCTCCGTGGGGGTGGGTGGATGGGATGAGTAGAACTATATCGGCGAAGAGTTTTCAGTTGAAAACATTTATCAAATCGGTGCTATTGGCTCAGCCTATCGGGCGGCCTACTCAGGCCTCGTAGCGACGGTCGTAGAGCGTATTCGGCGACAGCTGCACGCGCAGCTGCTGCGCCGCGATCAGGCCCGTGATCGCATGCTCCGTCGACGCGGTGTCCCGCCTGACCGGTGAGCCTAGTGCATCTCCTTGACGATTCATGACGGCGCTGACGATGGGGGTGCTGCCCGTGGGGCCGCGCCGCACGGCGACAGCGATCTCGCCGCTTGCAAGCTTAACCAAGGTGCCCGGCGGGAACATCCCCAGCTCCTTGACCAGCAGCGCGGCAAATGCGTGGCCGTTGCTGCCCGTGTAGAGCGTCTTGGCCGCCTGCGGCGCTGCCAGCCCTGCACGGCCGCCACGGCTGGCCAGCTTGGCGAGAAAGATGTCCACCAGGCGCAGCAGCTGCGAGGTCTCGCCCGGATCGGCCAGGTGCAGCGGGTAGCCGCCACCGCCAGGCTGCTCGTGGTGCTGGGCGACGGCGGCCAGCCATTCGGCATCGTCCAGACCGGCGTTGCGCAGGTAGGCCACGGCCTCGTCGGGGTGGCGGTCGATGGCGGCGCGCTGTGGCGGCATCAGCTTGCCGCCGCGCGAGGCCAGGCGGCCTTGCAGGTCGATGATGGACAGGTTCATCGTCAGCGCGGCGCCGACAATGCTCTTCTGGCGCTCCGGCGCCCACGCCAGGCGGCGCGACAGCAGCGCGCAGACGGCGGCCGTGTGCAGCAGGTGGGCGAGGCCGTAGACCTCGTGGCGGCTGTGGTCGTGCTGGATGACGACGAACAGCAGCTGGTCAGGGAAGCGCTCGGCCCAGGCGATGAGCTGGCCGGCGCACTCCTTGACGCGCGCCAGGAATAGCGGCTCCTGCGGCGCACGCAGCAGCACCGAAAGCCGCGTCTGCAGCGCCTCCCAACGGGCGAAGAAGTCCTCGCCGCCAGTGCCGTCGTCGTTGCCGCGGCGCGAGGCGTCGCGCAACTCGTCCAGGTCGACAAAGACGCCGCGGTTCAACAGCGCCTCGCGCATCTGCTCCGTGGGCACCTGCTGCCCCTTGGCCAAGAGCAGCTTGCCCTCGGCGTCACGAACCCCGAAGGGCAGCGGAGCCCCGGCCTTGATATGGCCGCCAACTTGTTGAATTGGAACGAGTTTCATGTCCGAATGATGACCGGACTTTGGGCTGGCGCGCCCTGCGGCTGGCAGTGCCGCTGCGGATCAGGCTTCGAGCGTGAGCAATTCCTCGACTGTCTGACGGCGGCGAATCAGCCTGCAAGCCTCACCGTCCACCAGCACCTCGGCGGCCAGTGGCCGGCTGTTGTAGTTACTGGACATGGACGCGCCGTAGGCGCCGGCGTCATGCATGACCAGCAGGTCGCCGACCCGCGCCTGGGGCAGCGCGCGCGTCAGCACTTCGCCACCTGCGGCCTGCGTGAACACGTCGCCGGACTCGCACAGCGGGCCGGCGACGACCGACTCCCGCACCGGCCGCGTCACGCCATCGCGCGGCAGCAGGGTCATCGCATGGAAGCTGCCATACATGGCTGGGCGCACCAGCTCGTTGAAGCCGGCGTCCACCAGCACGAAGTTGTTGGCGCCGACGTTCTTCACCGCCCTCACCTCGGCCAGCAGCACGGCGCTCTCGGCCACGAGGTAGCGGCCGGGCTCCAGCTCCAGCGTCAGCGCGTGGCCCACCAGCGCCTCGGCTTCGCGGCGGGAGGCGTCCCACAGGCCGAAGTAGTGGTCGACGTCGATGCCGGCGTCACCTTCGCGGTAGGGAATCGACAGCCCGCCGCCGGCCGAGATCGCGTGCAGGTCGTGCCCGGCTGCGACCGTCTGCCGCACCAGGCCCACCATGGCCTGGCCGACCTGGGCCAGATGGGCGTAGTCCACGCCCGAGCCGATGTGCATGTGCAGCCCCACCAACCGGAGGCCGCGTTCACGGAGGGCCGCCAGCGCTTCGGCCAGGTCGGCATGCCAGATGCCGTGCTTGCTGTGCTCGCCGCCGGTGTTGGTCTTGTGGCTGTGGCCGTGGCCGAAGCCGGGGTTGATGCGCAGCCAGATCGGGTGGCCGGGCGACGCGGCACCCAGCTGATGCAGCATGTCGATGGAGCCGGCGTTGACGGTGATGCGGTGCTCCACGACGGTGGCCAGCGTGGCGTGGTCCAGCAGATCAGCGGTGAAGACGATCTCGTCACCGCCTGCGGTGTAGCCGGCAGCCAGCGCCCGCAGGATCTCGCCGCGCGACACCGCGTCGACCTTGATGCCGGCTTCGCGCAACAGCTTCAGGATGTGGATGTTGGAGCAGGCCTTCTGCGCGAAGCGGACGACGTCGAACGGCTTCAACGACGCGGCACGGGCGCGGATGGTGGCGGCGTCGTAGACCCACAGCGGCGTGCCGTGTTCGGCGGCCAGGGCTTGCAGGCGGGCGGGGGTCAGGGCAGCAGGCAGGGGCTTGATCATGGGTCGCAGCATGCCCGGCGGCATCCATTCAATCAAATTGAAATTTGTCGTTGGACAATTCACTCCTGATATGGATATCCAGCACCGCCACATCGAAGTCTTCCGCGCCGTCATGACGGCTGGCAGCGTCACCGGCGCAGCCGCGCTGCTGCACACCTCGCAGCCGACCCTGAGCCGCGACCTGGCCCGGCTGGAGCAGTTGCTGGGCTACGCCCTCTTCGAGCGCGAGCGCGGCCGGCTCAAGGCCACGGCGCGGGCGCGGTCCCTGTTCGACGAGGTGGAACGCAGCTTCCAGGGCCTGGCCCGCGTCATCGAGCGCGCCCAGGCACTGGGGCGCGCCGAGGACACCGCGCTGAGCGTGCTGAGCCTGCCCGCGTTGAGCCATGCGCTCCTGCCCGGCGCACTGGCGGCGCTGCTGGCCGAGCATCCCGCCGCCCGGGTGTCCATCACGCCCGCCGAGCCGCCGCTGCTGGATGCCTGGATGGGCGAGCAGCGCTTCGACCTGGGCCTGGCCGAGCAGGCGACGCCGCTGGCGGGTGTGCGCGTGGAGCCGGTGCTGGAGGCCGACGAGGTGGCCGTACTGCCGGCCGGCCATGCGCTGGCATCGCGCAGCCGGCTGGCGTTGAAGGACTTCAGGGATCAGGATTTCATCAGCCTCGCGGAGGACGACCCCTACCGGCGGGAGATCGATGCCCGCTTCGACGCGGCCGGCATCGCACGCCGCATGCGGCTGCAGACGCACAGCGCGGTGGCGGTCTGCGAACTGGTGCGCGCGGGCCTGGGCCTGGCCATCATGAATCCGTTGACGGCCTCGGCCTGCGCCGGCGCGGGCCTCGTGGTGCGCTCGCTCACCGTGTCGATCCCCTACCGCGTGAGCGCCTTGATCCCGCTGCACCGGCCGGCGCAGCCGCTGGTGGAGCGCCTGCTCAGCGCGTTGCGGCGCGCGCGACGACCGTAGGCTTGGCGCCGAAGCGCTTGACGATGCTGGCCTCGATGCCGGCGGCATCCAGGCCGCACAGGCTCATCAACTTGGCCACGTCGCCGTGCTCGACGAACTCGTCGGGCAAGCCCAGTTGCAGCACCGGCACGTTCAGGCCGGCGGCGTTCAATGCCTCGGTCACGGCGCTGCCCGCGCCGCCCATGAGGCAGCCGTCCTCGACGGTGACGAGGGCGTCATGCGTGCGTGCCAGTTCGGCCACGAGGTCAGCGTCCAGCGGCTTCACGAAGCGCATGTTGGCGACCGTCGCGTCCAGGCGTTCGGCGGCTTGCAGCGCGGGGTAGAGCAAGGTACCGAAGGCCAGGATGGCGACGCGTTGCCCCTTGCGTCGCACCTCGCCCTTGCCCCAGGGCTGGGCCGTCATCGCCTTCACCGGCGTGACGCCGGCGCCCGCACCGCGCGGGTAGCGCACGGTCACCGGGCCGTGGTGCATGAAGCCGGTGTACAGCGCCTGGCGGCACTCGTCCTCGTCGGCCGGTGTCAGCACGGCCATGTTGGGAATGCAGCGCGTGTAGGCGATGTCGTAGTTGCCGGCATGCGTGGCGCCGTCGGCGCCCACCAGTCCGGCGCGGTCCAGCGCGAACAGGACCGGCAGGTTCTGAATGGCCACGTCGTGGATCATCTGGTCGTAGGCGCGCTGCAGGAAGGTCGAATAGATCGCGACCACCGGCTTGATGCCCTCGCAGGCCAGGCCGGCGGCGAACGTGACCGAATGCTGCTCGGCGATGCCGACATCGTGATAGCGCTGCGGGAAGCGCTTGTGGAACTCCACCATGCCCGAGCCCTCGCGCATGGCCGGCGTGATGCCGACGAGGCGGGGGTCGGCCTCGGCCATGTCGCACAGCCAGTCGCCAAAGACCTGCGTGAAAGTCAGCTTGGGCGGCGTCGCCGGCTTGACGAAGCCCACGGCGGGGTCGAACTTGCCGGCGGCCGCGTGGTACTTGACCGGGTCGGCCGCGGCCAGCTTGTAGCCCGAGCCCTTCTTCGTGACGATGTGCAGGAACTGCGGTCCCTTCTTGTCGCGCAGGTTCTCCAGCGTGGGCACGAGCGAGTCGAGGTCGTGGCCGTCGATGGGGCCGACGTAGTTGAAGCCGAACTCCTCGAAGATCGTGCCCGGCACGACCATGCCCTTGGTGTGCTCCTCGAACTTGCGCGCGAACTCGTACAGCGGCGTGTTCTTCAGCACGCTCTTGGCGCCTTCACGCGCGGCGGCGTAGATGCTGCCGCTCATCAGCCGCGCCAGGTACTTGTTCAGCGCGCCGACGGGTGGGCTGATCGACATGTCGTTGTCGTTCAGGATGACCAGCACGTCGCCCATCAGGCCGCCGTGGGCGACACCGGCGTTGTTCAGCGCCTCGAAGGCCATGCCGGCCGTCATCGAGCCGTCGCCGATGATGGCCACGGCCTTGCGGCTCTCGCCCTTGAGCTTGGCCGCCATCGCCATGCCGTGGGCAGCGGAGATGCTGGTGGACGAGTGGCCGGTGCCGAAGGTGTCGTACTCGCTCTCGTCTCGGCGCGGGAAGCCGCTGATGCCGCCGATCTGACGCAGGCCCGGCATGCGGTCACGGCGGCCGGTCAGCACCTTGTGCGGGTAGGTCTGATGGCCCACGTCCCACACCAGCCGGTCTTCCGGCGTGTTGTAGACATAGTGCAGCGCCACCGTCAGCTCGACCGTGCCCAGGTTGGAGCCCAGATGGCCGCCGGTCTTGGAGACGCTGTCCAGCACATAGGCGCGCAACTCGTCGGCAACCTTCTTCAGGTCGGTGCGCGGCAGGCGGCGCAGGTCGGCCGGGCTGTCGATGCTGTGCAGCAGCGTGTAGTCCATGACGAAGCCCTTCAATTGACGCGCTCGACGACCGAGTCGGCCAGCAAGCTGAGGTGGCTGACATCCGCCAGGCCGCTGGCAGCCAGCGCCCGCTTGGCTTCCCTGCGCAGCTCCTGGGCCAGCGTGCGCGCGGCACCCAGGCCCAGCACGCTGACATAGGTCGGCTTGTTCGCGTCCTGGTCCTTGCCCGCGGTCTTGCCCAGCACATGCGAGTCCTGGGTCACGTCGAGGATGTCGTCGACCACCTGGAACGCCAGGCCCAGCGCCGCGCCGTACTCCGACAAGGCCTGCGTCGCCTGCGCAGACGCCGGCCCGCAGGCCGCACCCATCATGACGCTGGCCTGCAGCAGCACGCCGGTCTTGCGGCGGTGCATGTCGCGCAGTGTGCACTCGTCGAGCGCCTTGCCGATGCTGGCCAGGTCGATGGCCTGCCCGCCGGCCATGCCGTCGTAGCCGGACGAGCGCGCCAGCAGCGCGCACAGGCGGGCCTGCAATGCGGGCGCGATACCGTCGTCAGGCGTAAGCACATCGAAGGCCAGGGCCTGCATCGCATCCCCAGCCAGCATGGCCTGGGCTTCGCCGAAGGCCACATGCGTCGTCGGCTTGCCGCGACGCATGACGTCGTTGTCCATGCAGGGCATGTCGTCATGCACCAGCGAATAGGCGTGGATCAGCTCAACGGCGCAGGCGGCCCGCATGGCCGCGAAGGTATCGCCGCCGACGGCCGCACAGCTCGCCAGCACCAGCAGCGGCCGCAGCCGCTTGCCGCCGCCCAGCACCGCGTAGCGCATCGCATCACCGAGGCCGGCGGGCGCCGACGCGGGCACCAGGTCGTCCAGCGCGGCCTCGAAGGCCGACAGCGACGTGTCCACCCAGTGATCGAAGTCCTTTGCATCCATTTGTCAGGAGCCCTCCCAGGCCTTCAGTTCGGCGCCATCGAGCAGCTTGACCTGCTGCTCCACCGCCTGCAGCCGGCCGCGGCACAAGGCCAGCAGCTCGGCGCCGCGCTTGTAGCTCTGCAGCAACTGGTCCAGCGGCAGTTGCTGCCCCTCCATGGCCGCCACCAGGCGCTCCAGCTCGTCGAGCGCCTGCTCGTAACTGGGTTCGCTGCCGTCTGACGCGGCTGGCTTGGGGCGGGGGGAGATCTTGGTCATTTCGAAACGCGAAACAGCGATTGTAGTCAGCGGGACTTTGACATTGCCGACCCGCCAAGGCCTTGCGCCACCGTGGCGCCAGCCCCTGGGTAGAATCCCCAGCCTCCTCCTACGGTGCGCGCATGCGCGCGGGCCGCTCTCCATCACCAACAGCAACCTGGCCGCCTCGGCAACGAGATGCGCCGGAGGGACGCAGCACCCCATTCCCCTGAAAGACCCGCCTGGATCATGTCCGACCTGAGTCTTACCGTCTCGGCGCTACAACGCACCCAGACCCAGCTCCCGGTGAGCGCCTACTTCGATCCCGATCTGTTCCAGCGCGAGCGGTCCAGCATCTTTCAGCGAGGGCCCCGCTATGTCGGCCATGCGCTGGCTGTCCCTGAAATCGGCGACCACTACGCGCTGCCGCAGGAGGGCGAAGGCCGCGCGCTGGTGCGTTCGGCACAGGGCATCGAGCTGATCTCCAACGTCTGCCGGCACCGCCAGGCGGTCATGTTGCGCGGGCGCGGCAACACGCAGGCCAACATCGTCTGCCCGCTGCACCGCTGGACCTACTCACACCAGGGCGAGCTGATCGGCGCACCGCATTTCGAGCACGACCCCTGCCTGCACCTGAACCGCTACCCGCTGCGCGAATGGAACGGCCTGCTGTTCGAAGACAACGGCCATGACGTCGCTGCCGAACTGGCCCAGCTCGGCCCGCGCGCGCAGCTGGACTTCTCCGGCTACGTGCTCGACAAGGTGCAGGTCCACGAGTGCAACTACAACTGGAAGACCTTCATCGAGGTCTATCTGGAGGACTACCACGTCGGCCCCTTCCACCCCGGCCTCGGCGGCTTCGTCAGCTGCGATGACCTGGCGTGGGAGTTCGGCAAGCACCACTCGGTGCAGACCGTCGGCGTGCAGAAGGAACTGGCGCGCCCCGGCTCGCCGGTCTACCAGCGCTGGCACGACCAGTTGCTGAAGTACCGCGAGGGCCGCCCGCCGGAGTCGGGCGCGATCTGGCTGACCTACTACCCGCACATCATGGTGGAGTGGTATCCGCATGTGCTGGTCGTCTCGACACTGCACCCGGTGTCGCCGCAGAAGACGGTCAACCTCGTCGAGTTCTACTACCCCGAGGAAATCGCTGCCTTCGAGCGCGACTTCGTCGAGGCCCACCAGGCCGCCTACATGGAAACCTGCGTGGAAGACGACGAGATCGCCGAGCGCATGGACGCCGGCCGCAAGGCGCTGATGATGCGCGGCGACAACGAAGCCGGCCCGTATCAGAGCCCGATGGAAGACGGCATGCAGCACTTCCACGAGTGGTATCGCCACGAGATCGGCACGCCCGTCTGATGCCCGCCCCCGCGCTCATGGTGCTGGCGACGCTGCTGTTCGCCACCATGGGCGTCTGCGTCAAGCTGGCCAGCGAGTTCTACGCGGCCAGCGAGATCGTCATGTACCGCGGGCTCGTCGGCCTGACCGCCATGGCGCTGCTGACGCGCCAGCAAGGCATCAGCCTGCGCACCAAGCTGCCCGGCATGCATCTGTGGCGCAGCATCTCCGGCGTCACATCGCTGTGCCTGTGGTTCTATGCCATCGCCAAGCTGCCGCTGGCCACGGCGATGACGCTGAATTACATGTCGTCCGTCTGGATGGCGCTCTTCCTGCTCGGCGGCGCCGTGCTGATGGGGGCGCAGAAGCTTGACTGGCGCCTGATGGCCTCGGTGCTGCTGGGCTTCGTCGGCGTGGCGCTGATCCTGCGCCCGACGCTGGACCAGCAGCAGCTCTGGCACGGCCTGGCCGGCCTGGTGTCCGGCATGCTGGCCGCCATGGCCTACCTGCAGGTGACGGCCCTGGGCCGGGCCGGCGAACCCGAGTTGCGCGTGGTCTTCTACTTCTCGGTGGGTGGCGCCATTGCCGGCGCCGTCATCACGGCCATCACCGAGGGCGGCCTGCAGACCCACACGCTGTGGGGCGCCGCGCTGCTGCTGGCCGTGGGCCTGCTCGCCACCGCCGCCCAGGTCTGCCTGACGCGGGCCTACGCCATCGGCAGGCCGCTGGTGAACGCCTGCCTGCAATACCTCGGCATCGTCTTCTCCTTCGGCTACGGCATGTTGCTGTTCAAGGACCCGCTGACCTGGCCAGCCACCCTCGGCATGCTGCTCATCATCGGCGCCGGCCTGACGGCGACCCTGCTGCGCGCCAAGGTGGCGCCGCCACCCAAGGACAGCCAGTTCAACCCCAACGAGTCCTGACCATGGCCTACACGACGCTGATCTCGCCCGCCCAGTTGCGCGACCTTGCCGAGCCGCTGATCCTCGACTGCAGCTTCGACCTCGCCGACACCGAGGCCGGCGAGCGCACCTACGCCGCCGGCCACCTCCCCGGCGCGTTCTACCTTCACCTGGACCGCGACCTCGCCGGCCCCAAGACCGGCGCGGACGGCGCCTTTCGCGGTCGCCACCCGCTGCCGGAGCGCGAGACCTTCGCCGCGCTGCTGCGGCGCCTGGGTCTGCGCGCCGGCCGGCAGGTCGTCACGTATGACGGCCAGGGCGGCATGTACGCCGCGCGCGCCTGGTGGATGCTGCGCTGGCTGGGCCACCCGGAAGTCGCCGTGCTCGACGGCGCCTGGGACGGCGAGCGCACGGCCGACGTGCCCGCAGCCACACCGACCGACTGGCAGCCGGGCGAACCCCTCGTGAAGCACATCGACGCCACCACGCTGCTCAAGCAGCTCGGCCGCGTGCGGCTCATCGATGCGCGCGCTGCCGAGCGTTTCCGCGGCGAGGTCGAGCCGCTGGACAAGGCGGCCGGCCACATCCCCGGCGCCAGCAACCGCAACTTCCGCGACAACCTGAGCCCCGACGGCCGCTTCAAGCCCGCCGCTCAGCTGCGCGCCGAGCTGCAGCCGCTCGCCGCCGACACGGTCGTCCACCAATGCGGCTCCGGTGTCACCGCCTGCCACAACCTGCTGGCCATGCGACACGCCGGGCTGGGCGACGGGGTGCTCTACCCGGGCTCCTGGAGCGAGTGGTCGGCCGACCCCGGCCGGCCGATCGCAAAGGGTTGATCTCCGACAAGCACCCGGCCGGTTGATAGGCCACACTCGGCTCTCCGCAACGACTGGAGGACCGAATGTTCAAGCGCATCCTCGTTCCCACGGACGGTTCCGACATCACCAGCCACGCCGTGGACACGGCCATCCAGCTGGCCAAGGTGCACGGCGCCCAGCTGCTGACGCTGAGCGTCATGGAGCCCTTCCCCTACAGCGCCGTCTCCGAGATCCAGCCTGTGCCACCGCAGGAGTTCATCGACGCGCAGCAGCGGGTCGCGCTCAGGCGCGTCGAAGACGTCTGTGCGGCCGCTGCAGCGCAGGGCCTGTCATGCAAGGGGCACACGGTGGAGGCCCTGCACGCCTGGGAAGCCATCGTCGACCATGCCAAGGCCGAAACCGTGGACCTCATCGTCATGGCCTCCCACGGCCGCAGCGGCCTGGCCGCGCTGATGCTGGGCAGCGAGACGCAAAAGGTGCTGAAGCACGTCGACCTGCCGGTGCTGATCGTCAAATAGCGCCGGCGGCGCGCTCAGTGCGCGTGGGTGCCGTGCAGCAGCTGCGACACCCCAAAGGCCACGCCCAGGCCCACGGCCAACCAGGCGACCTGAGCGAAAGTCTCGCGCCACGCCAGACGCTGCTGCAGCTGCGGCAGCAGGTCGGCAACCGAGATGTAGATGAAGCTGCTGGACGCCAGCACCAGCAGGTAGGGCAGCGCCAGCTCGAACTGCCCGATCAGCAGATAGCCCAGCACGCCGCCCAGCACCGAGGCCATGCCCGAGATCGCATTGAACAGCAGCGCCTTGGCGCGGCTGAAGCCGGCGTTCAACAGCACGATGTAGTCGCCCACCTCCTGCGGGATCTCGTGGGCCACGATGGCCAGCGCGGTCGCCCAGCCCAGGTGGGTGTCAGCCAGGAAGGCCGCCGCAATGATGGCGCCGTCACAGAAGTTGTGGATGCTGTCGCCCACCAGCACAGACAGCCCGCCGCGCCCGGCCTGCTCGGCGTCGAAGTGGTGGTGGTGGTGGTGGCCGTCACCCTCGTGGTGGTGCACGTGGCGGTACAGCTCCACCTTTTCCAGGAGCCAGAAGAACAGCAGCCCGGCCAGCAGCACGGCGAACAGCGTCTGCGGCTCGACGGTGTGGCTCTCGAAGGCCTCGGGCAGCACGTTGAGCAGCGACGTGCCCAGCAGGATGCCGGCGGACAGGCTGACGAGGCTCTTCACCAGGCGGCTGAGCACGCCGACGGTGAGGCTGGCGGCGACGAGCACCGACAGCAGGCCGCCCGCGAAGGTCGCGAGCACGATGTAGAGAAGGGTCATGGGATCACGCAAACAGACCTGCAAAAGAACGGGGCCGCCGGTACGAAGATGTACCGCGACCCCGACCCCGTCAGCCTAGCAGAGCTGTCAAGCCACCCCATGCCGCTTGAACCAGGCCAGGCATTTCGCCCAGCCATCGTCGGCTGCTGCCTTGCGGTAGCTGGGGCGGTAATCGGCATGGAAGGCGTGCGGCGTGTCGGGGTAGACGACGAACTCGCTCCTGGTATTGCCCGCCGCCTTCAGCGCGGCTTCCAGCTGCGTCAGCGTCTCGACCGGGATGCCGCTGTCGGCCGCGCCGTACAGGCCCAGCACCGGCGCCTTGATGCTGGCGGCGCGCTCCACGGCGGTCTTGTCGCCCGGGTGGTAGCTGCGCGCCACCGGCCCGTACCAGGCCACACCCGCCGTCAGCCTGGGGTTGTGCGCGGCATAGGTCCAGGTCGTGCGGCCGCCCCAGCAGAAGCCGGTGATGCCCAGCCTTGACGTGTCGCCGCCGTGGGCTGCGGCCCAGGCCACGGCCGCGTCCAGGTCGGCATTGACCTGCGCGTCGCTCGCCTTGCTGACCACCTCGCTGATGAGCTTGGGGATGTCGGTGTAGGCGCCGGCATTGCCATGGCGCACGAAGAGTTCCGGCGCAATGGCCAGGTAGCCCAGCTTGGCGAAGCGCCGGCAGACGTCGGCGATGTGCTCGTGCACGCCGAAGATCTCGCTGGCCACGAGGATGACCGGCAGGTTCTTCTTGCCGGCGGGCTGGGCGCGATAGGCGGGCAGCTGGAAGTCGCCCACCGGGATGCTGACCCGGCCGGCTTCTAGCCCCGCCGTGTCCGTCGTGATGGTCTGTGCCGTCACCGGCAGCACGGCGGCCGCAAAGCCCCCACCCGCTGCCGTCTGCACGAAACCCCGCCGACTGAAGTCGCGTCCGGGTGCGAGGCTGTCGATCTCTTCTTTCAACATGGGGGCTCCTGAGCAAGAAGCGTCAAATTTTGCCCCGACAATCCGCGCCCATGACGACGCGCCCCGACCCGAACAGCCTTCCCTGGGCCTCCATCGACATCGGTTCCAACAGCTTCCGGCTGGAACTGGCCCGCCTCAGCGGCGACCGCTACCAGCGTGTCAGCTACATCAAGGAAAGCGTGCGCCTGGGTGCCGGTCTCGACGCCGAAGGCATGCTGACCGAGGCCGCCATGCAGCGCGGCCTGGACTGCCTGACGGCCTTCGGCGCGCAGCTCGTGGGCATCGCGCCCGAGCGCATCCGCGCCGTGGCCACACAGACGCTGCGCGAGGCGCGCAACCGCAACGCCTTCCTGGCCCGCGCCGAGGCCGCGCTGGGCCATCCTGTGGAGGTGATCTCCGGCCGCGAGGAGGCCCGCCTGATCTTTGCCGGCGTGGCACGCCTGCAGCCGTCGGACAAGCCGCGGCTGGTCATCGACATCGGCGGCCGCTCCACGGAGATGATCCTCGGCAAGGGGCGCAAGCCGGTGCTGGCCGAATCCTTCGGCGTCGGCAGCGTGGGCTTGTCCATGCGCTTCTTCGCCGACGGCGCCTACACGGAAGAAGCCTTCCGCGCCGCGCAGGTGGCGGCCGGCGCCGAGCTGGAAGAAGCGCTGACGCTGTTCCGCCCCGAGCTGTGGAAAGAGGCGCTGGGCTCGTCGGGCACAGTGGGCGCCGTGTCGCACATCCTCTCGGCCACCGGTCAGACCGACGGCCGCATCACGCCCGACGCGCTGCGCTGGTGCATCGCCCAATGCATCGCCGCCGGCGCGCAGGACAAGCTGCAGCTGCCCGGCCTGAAGGACGATCGCCGCCCCGTCGTGGCCGGCGGCCTGTGCATCCTCTACACGCTGCTGACGCAGTTCGGCATCGAGGAGCTGCTGCCCACCAAGGGGGCGCTGCGGCAAGGCGTCATCTTCGACCTGGCCGAGCGCCTGCAGCCCAGCGGCGCGCGCGACCCGCGCGCCGGGTCGGTCGCCGAGCTGCAGAAGCGCTTCGGTGTCGACACGGCCCAGGCCGAGCGCGTGGCGACCAAGGCGGAGAAGCTCTACCGCGAGCTGGTGCCCAAGCCGCTGCCCGAGCCGCTGCGCGAGCTGCGCTGGGCCGCCGCGTTGCACGAGATCGGCATGCTCGTCTCGCACCACGACCACCACCGCCACAGTGCCTACCTCATCGGTCATGTGGATGCGGCGGGTTTCTCGACCAACCAGTTGCAGCGCCTGGCCACGCTGGCGCTCGGTCAGCGCGGCGGTCTGCGCAAGCTGGAGTCGCAACTGGCCGACGCCAACCTGCTGGACTCGCTGATCGCGCTGCGCCTGGCCGTCATCCTCTGCCACGCGCGCACGCCGGTGGTGGCGATGGCGCCGAAGCTGGAGCGGGCGGCCAAGCAGCTCACGCTGCGCCTGCCCAAGAGCTGGTCGGGCGAGCAGGCGCGCACGCGCTACTTGCTGAAGGAAGAGGCCGAGGCCTGGGCACGCACGGGGTTGCTGGAGCTGGTGGTGGCCTGAGCGGTGGAGGGCAGGTCACAACCCGCCCTACAACGAGTCCGGTCCCTGCACCGCGTGCAACGTGACTTCGGGCTCGCCATCGCGCTGGCGCCAGCGCAGCCACCAGACGGCGCCCTTCTTGACGGGCCAGTCCTGCTGCACGCCCGCCAGCAGATGCGCTGCCAGCTGCCCCAGCGTCGGCTGGTGACCGCAGATCAGCACCGGCTCGCTCGCCTTGGGCCAGCGCGCGGCTTCGATGAGCGCCGCGATGGGCGCGTCCGGCGCCAGCGTCGGCACCACGCGCACCTCGCGGCCAAGCGCGTCGACCGTCTGGCGGCAACGCAGCGCGGGGCTGACGAGCACGCGCGTCGTCGCGGCCAGGCGGTGGTTGAGCCAGGCCGCCATGCGCCGGGCCTGGCGCTCGCCCTTGGGCGTCAGCGCGCGTTGCAGGTCGTCCTGGCCGGGCGCAATGATCTCGGCTTCGGCGTGGCGCCAGAGGATCAGGTCCATGACTTAACCGACCCTCATTCCGAGTAGCGCCGCATCAGCGCCTGCTGCGCGCTGACGCCGTGGTCGCTGACCCGCACCGAGCGGCCATCCGGCCCGAGCTGCCAGGCGTCCAGCGTGTCGTGCAGATAGGGCAGCAGCGCCTCGTCGATGACGCGCTGGCGCAGGCGGGCGTCCTGCACCGGCCAGGCCACCTCGATGCGGCGGAACATGTTGCGGCTCATCCAGTCGGCGCTGGACAGGTAGAGCGCCTCGCCGGCATCCGTATCGGCACCCTCGGCCCAGCGGAAGTAGCAGACCCGCGTGTGCTCCAGGAAGCGGCCCACCACCGAGCGCACGACGATGTTCTCGCTGACGCCAGGCAGCCCCGGCGGCAGCATGCAGGCACCGCGCACGATCAGGTCCACCTTGGCGCCCGCCTGGGCGGCACGCAGCAGACCGTGGATGAGCTCGGCGTCGGTCAGCGCGTTGATCTTCACGACCACGCGAGCGCCCTTGTAGCCGCCCAGCGCGGCCGCCTCCACCAGGCCCAGCAGCTCCAGCATGCGGCTGTGCAGGTTGAACGGCGCCAGCAGCATGCGCCGCATCGCCTTGAACTTGCCCAGGGACGCAAGCTGGCGGAACACCGAGTCGGCGTCGGTGGTCAGGTCGCTGTCGGCCGTGAGCAGGCCCAGGTCGGTGTACAGGCGCGCCGTCTTGGGGTTGTAGTTGCCGGTGGAGATGTGGGCATAACGGCGCAGCTTCGTGCCTTCGCGGCGCGTGATCAGCAGCAGCTTGGCATGGGTCTTGTAGCCGACGATGCCGTACACGACCTGCGCGCCGACCGCCTCAAGCCGCTCGGCCCAGTTGATGTTGGCCTCTTCGTCGAAGCGCGCCTTCAGCTCCACGACGACCATGACCTCCTTGCCACGCCGCGACGCCTCGATGAGCAGGTCCATCAGCTCGGACTTGGCACCGGCACGGTAGATGGTCTGCTTGATGGCCAGCACGTCGGGGTCGTTGACGGCCTCGCGCAGCAGGGCGACGACGGGCTCGAAACTCTCGAAGGGGTGGTGCAGCAGCACATCCCCCTTCCTGAGCTTCTCGAAGATGGACTTGTGGCGCGGCAGCCGGCCGCTGGGCCAGGCCGGCTCGTACGGCGTGAAGCGCAGCGCGGGCGCCTCGGTCTGGTCGATCAGCTCGTTCAGACGCACCAGGTTGACCGGGCCGTTGACGCGGTACAGCGCCGCATTGGGCAGGCCGAACTGCTCCAGCAGGAACTCCGACAGCTCGGCCGGGCAGCTGTTGACCACCTCCAGCCGCACCGCACGGCCGAAGTGGCGAGTGGTGAGGCCGGAACGCAGCGCATGGCGCAGGTTGGCGATCTCTTCCTCGTCCACCTCCAGGTCGGAGTCGCGCGTGACGCGGAACTGCGAGAAGGCCTCGACCTTGCGGCCCGGGAACAAGTCCTCCAGATGGGCGCGGATGACACTGGTCAGCAGCACGAAGGCCTGGCGGCCGTCGGACAGATTGGCTGGCAGCTTGATGACGCGCGGCAGCACGCGCGGCACCTTGACGATGGCGATGCGGTTGTCGCGGCCGAAGGCGTCCTTGCCCGACAGGCGTGCGATGAAGTGCAGCGACTTGTTGGCCACCTGCGGGAAGGGGTGGGCCGGGTCCAGGCCCACGGGCACCAGCAGCGGCTTGACCTCGCGCTCGAAATACTTGCTGACCCAGGCGCGCTGCGGCTCGTCGCGGTCGGCATGGTTGAGCACGACGATGCGCTGCTTCAACAGCACCGGCATGACCTGCTCGTTGAAGACGTGGTACTGCTCGTCGATCAGCGTGTGCGCGGCGCGGCCGACGCGGTCGACGTCCTGGCTCGTGACGGTGCTGAGCGGGTCGCGCGCAGCCTCCAGCATGTCGGCAAAGCGCACCTCGAAGAACTCATCCAGGTTGCTCGACACGATGCAGATGTAGCGCAGCCGCTCCAGCAGTGGCACGTCCTCGCGCTGCGCCTGCGCCAGCACGCGCCGGTTGAATTCAAGAATGGCTTGTTCGCGGTTGAGCAGCTTCAACGGAGTCGGGTCGGTCATATTGAAAAGTGTATGAAGCTTGTGTGACAACGCGTTGAAAGCCCCCCGGGATAATCCCGGTCATGCATCTGATGATTCCCCATGCCGGCGCGCTGGACGAGGCCGCGCGGCATGCGTTCTCCAGCCTAGCCCTGCCCCACCTGAGCGCGCAGCTGGCCAGGCTCAGCCCAGGCGAGATCTGGGGCAGCGACGAGTTCTCGCCCCAGCCGCCCCACCACCTCGCGCTGGCCGCCCTGCGTGGCCAGGCCGAGCCCAGCGCGGCGGCCTGGGCGGTCGATGCCGGGCCCGAGCTGAGCTGGGCGCTGATGACGCCGGTGCACCTGGCCGTGGGCACCGACGGCGTGGACGTGTCGCCACCGGCGGCCCTGCAGCTGTCCGAGTCCGACGCGGCCCGCTTCGCCGCGCTGCTGCGCGAGCTGTGGCCCGAGAGCGAAGGCTGGCACTGGCGGCTGCTGGATGCGACGCACTGGGCCATCGGCCATGCAACGGCACTGGACGGTCTTCAAGCCGCCAGCATCGAACGCGCCGCCGGCCGGCCCATCGAGCCCTGGCTGCCGCAGAGCCGCGTGCTGCGCCGCTGGCAGAACGAGGCGCAGATGCTGATGCACGGCCACGCACTGAACGAGGAACGCGAGGCGCGCGGCGCACAGGCGATCAACTCGGTCTGGATCGGCGACATCGGCCGCTCGAACGGAAAGCCTGCCGACGTGACCGTCGATGCCCGCCTGACCGAGCCGCTGCTGAACGGCGACCTCGCCGCCTGGGCCGAGGCCTGGCAGCGGCTGGACGCCGGGCCGCTGGCCCAAGCACTCACCGGCCTGACGCTGTGCGGCGAGCGCTTTGCGCGGCACTTCAGCGCCCAGCCTCTGTCGCTGATCGAGAAACTCAAGCGCCGCTGGCAGACGCCCGATGTGGCCGCCGTGATGGAGGCGCTTTGAACGCTCCCAAGCTTGTTGAACGCGAAGTCCCGCCGCGCACCGCCTGGGCGCTGGAGCAGGCCGGCGTGGCGCCGCTGCTGGCCCGGCTGCTGGCGTCGCGCGGCGTGCGCGAGGCCGCCGAGCTGGACGAAAGCCTGGCCCAGCTGCTGCCGCCCAGCGGCCTCAAGGGCCTGCCCGAAGCCGGCCGGCTGCTGGCCGACGCCATCCAGCAGGGCGAGCGCCTGGTCATCGTGGCCGACTACGACTGCGACGGCGCCACCGCCTGCGCCGTCATGCTGCGCGGCCTGCACCTGCTGGGCGCGCGGCCCGAACAACTCGGCTACGTCGTGCCCGACCGGGCCGTGCACGGCTATGGCCTGACACCCACCATCGTCGACCTGGCGCTGGAGCAGTCACCGGCCCTGCTGGTGACCGTGGACAACGGCATCGCCAGCCTGGCCGGCGTGGCCCACGCGCGTGCGCAGGGACTCAAGGTGCTGGTGACCGACCACCATCTGCCGGCATTGGTCGACGGGGTCGTCGTCGTCCCCGAGGCCGAGGCCATCGTCAACCCCAACCAGCCCGGCTGCACCTTCGCCAGCAAATCACTGGCCGGCGTGGGCGTGGCCTTCTACGTGCTGATGGGCTTGCGCGCCGAGCTGCGCGCGCGCGGCGTTTACGGGCCCCCAGGGCTGGGACAAGCCCAGCCCGCCCCCCAAGGCGGTGCCGGGAGCTTGGGGCGGCCCGGCGCTCCCCACCCGGAAGTTCCACGGCTCGACGGCCTGCTCGACCTCGTCGCGCTGGGCACCGTGGCCGACGTGGTGAAGCTGGACGCCAACAACCGCCGCCTCGTCGCCCAGGGCTTGAAACGCATGCGCGCCGGGCGCGCCCAGCCGGGCGTGATGGCACTGTTCAGCGCGGCCAAGCGCGATGCGTCCAAGGCCCAGGGCTTCGACCTCGGCTTCGCGCTCGGGCCGCGCATCAATGCCGCTGGCCGGCTGTCCGACATGACGCTAGGCATCGAAGCGCTGACCACGGACGACCCCGAACGCGCGCTCGAACTGGCAACCCAGCTCGACACCATCAACCGCGAGCGCCGCGAGATCGAGAGCGGCATGCGCGAGATGGCCGAGGCACGGCTGGACGGACTCATCGCTGCGCTGCAGGGCGAACTGCCGCCGGCCGTCGCGCTGTTCGACGCCGACTTCCACGAGGGTGTCGTGGGCATCGTCGCCTCGCGCATCAAGGACCGCGTGCACCGCCCGACCTTCGTGTTCGCGCGCGGCGCGGATGGACACCTCAAGGGCTCGGGCCGCTCCATCCCGGGCTTTCACCTGCGCGATGCGCTGGACCTGGTCAGCAAGCGCGAGCCCGACCTGCTCGCCAAGTTCGGCGGCCACGCGATGGCGGCCGGCGCGACGCTGGCCGTGGACGACGTGCACCGCTTCGCGCTGGCCTTCGCCCGCGTTGCCGAGGAGTGGCTGAACGAGCAAGACCTGACCCGCACGCTGCGCCACGACGGCGCGCTCGCGCCCGAAGCCGCCACGGCCGAGACGGCGCGGCTGCTGGACGCCCAGGTCTGGGGCCAGGGCTTTGAGGCGCCGGTGTTCTGCGACCGCTTCGAGCTGCTCTCGCAGCGGCTGGTGGGCGAGAAGCACCTCAAGCTGCGGCTGCGCCAGGGCGCCAGGCTCATCGACGCGATCTGGTTCAACCACGTCGACATGCTGCCCGAGCGCGTCACGCTGGCCTACCGGCTGAGCCTGGACGAATGGCAGGGGCAGCAGCGCGTGCAGTACGTGGTGGAGGCCGCCCAGGTGTGACGGAGTTGGCAGCGCCGCTCGTGCGGCCTGCCCAAGTCACCTGACTGTCACGGGGGCTCCCAAGAATGCCGCTTGCCAGCCCGCCCGGATGTCTCGGGCCGCCGCGGCCGACCCCGGAGCCCCCATGCGCGACACCGCGCCCGACCCCCTCGCCCACGCCCTCGACCGCCTGATCGAGCAGCGCAGCTTCGACATCCACTTCCAGCCCCTGGTCGCCATCGACCGGGCCGACATCTACGGCTATGAAGCCCTGACCCGCGCGCCGGCGGACGGGCCGCTGCATTCGCCGCTGGTGCTCTTCGAGGCCGCCGCGCGGCTGGGGCGGCTCGTCGAGCTGGAGCACCTGGTCGTGCGCCGCGCCATGCAGCGCTTCAAGGCGCTGGGCCTGCCGGGCCTGCTCTTCCTGAACGTCACGGCCGACACCCTGGTCGGCGCCCGCGAGCATGTCGACCTGCTCAGCGCGGAGCTGGCGGAACTGGGCCTGCCCACGTCCCGCGTCGTCATCGAGCTGACCGAGACCCGCCCCATCGAAGACCTGGCCCGGCTGGACGACGCGCTGCAGGCCCTGCGCGAGCGCGGCTTCCGGGTGGCGCTGGACGACCTGGGCGAGGGCTTCGCCTCGCTGCGCCGCTGGATGGAGATGCGGCCCGACTTCGTCAAGATCGACCGCCACTTCATCGATGGCATCGCCCAGGAGCCGCTGAAGCAGCAATTCGTGCGCAGCATCGTCGAGATGGCCGTGACCAGCGGCTGCGAGGTCGTCGCCGAAGGCCTGGAGCAGGAACCCGACCTCGAGGTGTTGCGCCGCCTGGGCCTGTCCATCTGCCAGGGCTACCTGTTCGCGCGGCCCAGCGCCACGCCGCGCGCGTCGCTGAGCGCTCAGTGGAACGGGCGGCTGGCCGCCGACGCCCAGCCACGCCTGCTGCAGAACGACCTGGCGCTGCCACTCACCCAGGGCGCCATCACCAGCGCAGCCCAGCTCGCGCGTCGCGGCCTCACCGTCACGGCCGCCACAAACTGCCGCAGCGTGGTGGACCTGTTCCACGGCGACGAGCAGCTGCTCGCCATCCCGGTGCTGGACACGCAGCAGCGCCCCATCGGCGTGCTGCGCTCGCTGCACGTGCTCAAGCGCAGCACGGAGCGCTATTTCATGGACATCTTCGACAAGCGCAGCTGCGTGGAAGTCATGGACGCGCATCCGCTGGTGTTCGACGTCGCCACGCCGCTGCGCGCGATGAGCGACGCGCTGGCCAACCTCGACGAGCGCCTGCTGATGGACGGCTTCATCGTCACGCGTGATGGCGCCTACTTCGGCGCCGGCCGCAGCTCGGACCTGCTCAAGGCCGTGTCCGACCTGCAGGTGCATGCGGCCCGCTACGCCAACCCGCTGACGCTCCTGCCCGGCAACGTGCCCATCGACCACCACCTGGACCGCCTCATCGAGGCCGGCGAGAGCTTTGCGGCAGTGGCGTGGGACATCGACAACTTCAAGCCCTTCAACGACGTCTACGGCTACCGCGTCGGCGACGACATCATCCGCCTGGCCGCCCGCGCGCTGACGCAGGCCGCCGACCCGCAGTTCGACTTCGTCGGCCACATCGGCGGCGACGACTTCATCATGGTGCTCAGCAGCGCTGACTGGGAGGATCGCCTGACGCGCGTCTGCGAGGCCTTTGACGCCGGTGTGCGCAGCTTCTTCTCGGCCGAGCACCTGGCGGCCGGCGGCTATGTGACGCTGAACCGCCAGAACCAGCCCAGCTTCCACCCGCTGCCAACCTTCTCCGCCGGCGCGGTGCAGCACCTGCCGGGCAGCTTCGACAGCGCGAGGGCCCTGAGCGCCGCGCTGGCCGAACCCAAGCGCGTGGTCAAGGGGCGCGCCGGCGGCAGCCGCTACTTCGTGGACCGCCGCACGCCGCAGCGCGTGTTGCGCGCGGCCTGATCTCCTCCGCACGAACCCGCCCGGCGCGTCACCCACCGTTGCGGCCCTCATCGCCTGTCGTCATGAAGCTGTTGACCTCTCACTGGAGCCTGCGCGCGCGGCTCGTTCTCGTCGCCGGCCTGTCGCTGCTGCTGGGCGCCCTGCCCTGTGCGCTGCTGCTGCGCGGCTATGACGAACAGCTGGCCAGCGCCGACCAGCAGCACCGGGCCCTGCCCGCCAACCGCGCCTGGCAAGCGTTGCTGGCCAGCCTGCAGGCACAGCGGGGCCTGGCCGCCGAGGCCTTGTCCACCCGGCCGGACGCGAAGCCGCAGGCTGTCGCCGCGGCCCAGGCCGTGCAGGCGGCGCTGCAGTCGCTGGAGGCCACGCTCGCCGCGGGCCTGCCCGAGCGCCTGGCCGCCCGGCAGCGCGAGCACGTCGCCGCGCTGCGCAGCCGCCACGCCCCACTGCAGCAGGCCATGGCCCAGGGGCCGCTGGACGTGCCGGGCCTGCTGACCGCACAGGCCGCCCTGGCCGACGCCGCCTTCGAGGCCATCGCCGAGCTGAACGCCGGCAGTGGCCTGCTGCTGGACCCGCACGCGGCCTCGCACTTCGCCATCGAGGCCGGCCTGCAGTCCGCACCGCGCGTGCAGGATGCGCTGTCGGAGCTGGCCGCGCTGGCACGCGCCGCCGCCGTGGACGACATGGCTCGCCTGTCCGCCGCGCACAGCCGCTACGGCGAGCACGCGGCGCAGATGCAGCTGCGCCTGCGCCTGGCACTGGAGGCCGACGACAGCGACCTCAAGCGCCGCCTGCAGCCGCTGCTGCACAGCGCCCGGGCCCAGCGCCAGCAGGTCGACGCCACGCTGGCCGCCGCCGCCCGTGACGTGAACTACCCGCTGGAACAGCTCGCCGCCCGCCTCGCCGAGGCCGGCGCGCTGCAGGCCCGCCTCAGCGGCCAGGTCATGGAGGCGCTGGATGCCGGCCTCGCCGCCCGTGCCGAGCGCGCCGCACTGCGCCGCAACGCGCTGCTGGTGCTGCTGCCACTGGCCCTGGCGCTGATGCTGCGGCTGATGTTGCGCGCCTTCGGCCAGTTGCTCACCCCCGTGCGCCAGATGGTGGAGGTGACCGAGCGCATCGCCGCCGGCGACCTCTCCCGGCCCGTGCCCCACGGCCGTCACGACGAGCTGGGGCGCGTGCTGGCGGCGCTGGCGGACATGCAGCAGCGCCTGCGCGCACTGGTCGAGCGCATCCACCAGGACGCCGGGGGCATGCGCACGGCAGCGCAGGAGATCGCGGTCGGCAACGAGGACCTGGCCCAGCGCACCGAACAGGCGGCGGCGCGGCTGAAGCAGACCGCGGCCCACGTCCAGGCCCTGACCGCCGCCGTCCGGCACAGCAGCCAGGCGGCCCGGGACGCCGAGGGCCTGGCCGGCTCGGCGGCCGATGTCGCGGCCGACGGCGGACGCGTGGTCGACGCCATGGCCGGCACGATGAACGGCATCCACGAGGCCAGCCGGCGCATCGCCGACATCACCGGCCTGATCGACGGCATCGCCTTCCAGACCAACATCCTGGCGCTGAACGCCGCCGTCGAGGCGGCGCGGGCCGGCGAGCAGGGGCGCGGCTTCGCGGTCGTGGCCGCCGAGGTGCGCAGCCTGGCCCAGCGCAGCGCCACCGCCGCGAAGGAAATCAAGACGCTGATCGCCCAGTCGGTGGAGCGGGTCGAGGCCGGCAGCGCCCAGGCCAGCGCGGCCGGCGCCTCGGTGCAGGCCATCCTGGGCAAGGTGGGCGACATGGGCGGCCTCATCCACGCGATGGCCGAGCAGACCCGCACCGAGGCCCAGCAGACTGCGGAGCTGGGCCACGCGGTGCGCGAGATCGACGCGATGACGCAGCAGAACGCGGCGCTGGTGGAGCAGGCCGCCGCTGCAGCCGAAAGCCTGAGAGCCCAAGCTCACGGCATGGACGAGACGGTGAAGGCCTTCCGTCTGTAGCGGGCTGCGAGAGAATCGGGGCGTGAACCTCGATCCCTCGCTCAACGCCGACCTGCACTGCCACTCGGTCATCTCCGACGGCACGCTGACGCCCGAGGCGCTGGCCGCCCGCGCGGCCGAGCGAGGGGTGCAGCTGTGGTCGCTGACCGACCATGACGAGACCGGCGGTCAGGCCCGCGCCATCGCCGCGGCCCGGGCGAACGGCCTGGCCTACCTGACCGGCACCGAGATCTCGGTGACCTTCGCCGGCCGTGTGGTGCACATCGTGGGGCTGGGCTTCGACCATGAGGCACCCGAGATCGTCGCCGGCCTGCGCGCCACGCGTGGCGGGCGCGAGGTGCGCGCCCGCGAGATGGCGGCCGGCCTGGCCCAGGTGGGCATCCACGGCGCCTTCGAGGGCGCGCTGAAGTACGTCGGCAACCCGGACCTGATCTCGCGCACCCACTTCGCCCGCTTCCTCGTCGATGCCGGCCATTGCAGCGACATCCCCGAGGTCTTCCGCCGCTTCCTGACCGAAGGCAAGCCCGGCTTCGTCGCGCACAAGTGGGCGGCGTTGAAGGACGCGGTGGGCTGGATCACGCGGGCCGGCGGCGTCGCCGTCATCGCCCACCCGGGCCGCTACGACTTCACGCCGACCGAGGAGTACGCGCTGATCACCGAGTTCATGGGCCACGGCGGGCGCGGCATCGAGGTCGTCACCGGCAGCCACACGCCGCACGAGTTCGTGAAGTACGCCGACACGGCGCTGGAATTCGGCCTGCTGGCCTCGCGTGGCTCGGACTTCCACTCCCCCGACGAGAGCCGCATCGACCTGGGCGCGCTGCCGCCGCTGGCGGCTCAGCTGACGCCGGTGTGGTCGGCCCTCGAAGCGAGGATTCATCACTGATGGCCCAACTCTTCGAAGTCCACCCGGACAACCCGCAGCCGCGCTTCCTGCGCCAGGTGGCGCAGATGCTGCAGGCCGGCGGCGTGGGCGCGATCCCGACGGACTCCAGCTACGCGCTGGTCTGCCATCTGGACGACAAGGCAGCCGTCGAGGCGCTGCGCCGCGTGCGCGGCGTGGACGACAAGCACCACCTGACGCTGCTGTGCCGCGACCTGTCCGAGCTGGCCAACTACGCGATGGTGGACAACCGCCAGTACCGCCTGCTCAAGCTCGCCACGCCCGGCGCCTACACCTTCATCCTGCCGGCGACCAAGGAAGTCCCCCGTCGCCTGTCCCACCCCAGCCGCCGCACCATCGGCCTGCGTGTCCCCGACCACCGCGTCACGCAGGACTTGCTGGCCTTGTTCGGCGCGCCGCTGCTGTCGACCACGCTGATCCCGCCCGGCGAGACCGAGCCCATGAACGACGCCGCCGATGTCTGCCAGCGCCTGGACCGGCAGCTGCAGTTCGTGCTGGACGCCGGCGCCTGCCCGGCCCAGCCCACCACCGTGCTGGACCTCAGCCAGGGCGACGAGCCCATGCTGGTGCGCCAGGGGCGAGGCGATGTCGCCCGGCTGGGCTTGCAGCTGGACTGACAGGTATTCGGGCCGAGCGCCGGGCCGCCCCAAGCCGGCCCGCTTGAAGATGTTTGCGGCTCAACGCCGCAAACGGCTTTGTCCCCCAGGGGGACCGACCAGGATTGCCCGCGTTCAGTGCGGCAAGACTGGGCGAGGGGCAGCGTCACGGCCGCAGTTCATCCACGCGTTTTGCAGTTCATCCGGCGCGGCCCGCGCTTGATCGCAGGCGCCTGGAAGCGAGCGGCCGTGATGACGAAACTGACTCCATCGAACAAGCAATCACGCGGTTCGAAACCCACCGAAACGGAGTCCATCATGAACCTGCAAGACACCCTCTTCTCCGCCGTCATCGCCGGCTTTGCTGCCCTGTCCTTCTCGGTCGCTGCCCACGCCGCACCGCAGGAAGTCGTCAAGCTGGAACGCGTCGTCGTCACCGGCAAGGCCACGCGACCGATCGCCCAACTGCCCCGCGTCGTCGTGACCGGCTATGCCGTCCGTGAAGTCGCCCAGCTGCCGCGCGTGGTCGTCACCGGCTACAGCGAAGCCACGCTGCTGCGCCACACCACGCTGGCCGCCGCGAAGACCGCCACGAAGCGCATCTGAGACGGGCATCGTCCAAGCATGCAATTGACGCCTTTTTCCACCGCCGCCGAGCCGAGTCGCCAGCGCTGCTGAGCAGTGCTGCCGACTCGGCTTGGCCTATTTCAGGATTTCGATGATGCGTGCCCTGTCGAAGCCGGTCACGGTCTGACCGCGCACCACCAGCGTCGGCGTGCCCCGGCCGCCCAGCGCCTGGTAGTCGGCCAGGCACTGCGCGTCGCGCTCGATGAAGCACTCGGTGAACGGCACGCGCTGCTGCGTCATCCAGCGCCGTGCCACCGTGCACCAGCCGCAGGTCTCGGACGAGATCATGCGGATGTCGCCGGGCTTCGCGCGCTGGGCCAGCAACGCGCCGTCCTGCGCGGCGACATGGCCACGCCAGGCCCAGGAGGCCAGCGCGGTCAGACCCACGACGACGAACAGCGAAAGCGGTGGCCACTTCATGGCCGGATGTTAGAAGACCGCGCAGAGCCGTGCGCTGGTCAATAGATCTCGGGCACCATGATGTCGTCCGGCACCGGGTTGCGCGTGTAGTCTTCGCGCCGCTCCCGCGCCGGCAGCTCGATGTCGGCGTGCGGCACTTCCTGGTAGGGCATCTGGCTGAGCAGGTGGTGGATGCAGTTCAGCCGCGCGCGCTTCTTGTCGTCGGCCTTGACGACCCACCACGGCGACTCGGGCGTGTGGGTGCGCTCCAGCATCACTTCCTTGGCCCGGGTGTATTCCTCCCAGCGGCGACGCGACTCCAAATCCATGGGGCTCAACTTCCACTGCTTCAGCGGGTCGTGGATGCGGCCCAGGAAGCGCACGCGCTGCTCGTCGTCGCTGATGGAGAACCAGTACTTGATGAGCTGGATGCCCGAGCGCTGCAGCATGCGCTCGAACTCGGGCGCGGAGCGGAAGAACTCCTCGTACTGCTCGTCGGTACAGAAGCCCATCACGCGCTCAACGCCGGCGCGGTTGTACCAGCTGCGGTCGAACAGCACGATCTCGCCCGCCGCCGGCAGGTGCGACACATAGCGCTGGAAATACCACTGCGTGCGCTCACGGTCATTGGGCGCCGGCAGCGCGGCCACGCGGCAGACGCGCGGGTTCAGCCGCTGCGTGATGCGCTTGATGACGCCGCCCTTGCCCGCCGCGTCGCGGCCTTCAAACAGGATGACGACCTTGTGGCCGGTGTGCTGCACCCAGTCCTGCAGCTTGACGAGTTCGCTCTGCAGACGGAACAGCTCGCGGAAGTAGCGCTTGCGCTCGGCGGAGGCGTCGTCGCTGGGCATCACGCCGTACTCGCGGTCTTCGAGTTCGAGCTCCAGCTCTTCGTCGAAATCGTCCTGCAGGTCACGGTGAATGCGCTTCACCAGTTCATCTTCAAGGTGGCTCACGGTGGCTCCCGGCCGCGACAGCGGCACTTCCCGCCAGCCTAGCGACGCGACATGGCAAGCCTGTGACAGCAACGGGCTTGACGAATTCGTTTACAGACGTAATCATTCGCCATCGTTTACAGATGTAATCATGAAGAAGTCTCCCCCACCGCCCATCAGCGAAGCCGAAGCCTTGGTCATGCAGGAGCTCTGGGCCCGCTCGCCCCAGGGCGCCGACGAGATCGCCGCCACGCTGGGCCCGCGCCAGGGCTGGCAGCTGGCCACCGTGAAGACGCTGTTGAACCGCCTGCTCAACAAGGGCGCCGTCACTGCCGAGCGCGACGGTCGGCGCTTCCTCTACGCCCCCGCCGTGCCGCAGGACGCCTGGGTGGCCGACACGGGCCTGTCGCTGATCGACCGCCTGTTCGGCGGCCGGCTGGCGCCACTGGTGGCGCAGTTCGCGTCGGAACGCAAACTCAAGGCCGAGGACGTCGAGGCGCTGAAGGCGCTGCTGAAGGAGCAAGGGCATGAGTGAGCGGCTGCTGGCGATGTTGTTGCAGCAGGCCGTGCTGCTGAGCGTGGCCGTCCTGCTGATCGCCGTGCTGCGGCCACTGCTGCTGAAGCG
>Ga0114942_1000031_pt1 | contig 35628 bp, 22 predicted proteins | sample LowerColdCreek_FD_88674 | JGI IMG/M metagenome (GOLD analysis project Ga0114942, IMG submission 88674) | Groundwater microbial communities from Cold Creek, Nevada to study Microbial Dark Matter (Phase II) - Lower Cold Creek | ecosystem: Environmental > Aquatic > Deep subsurface > Groundwater ... | reverse complement strand
TGGTGGTGGCTTAATAAGCTCATGGTACAAAACGCAACACTATAACATGAACAAAAGTAGCTGGAATGGTTTCAGTACTTTAGGTGAAGTGTATGATAGATTTGAAGCTGGCGACCAAAGAAGAGGTGTTGCTTACCCAACAGGTGTAGCTACAATTCCTAACCCAGGAAATAGAATTAATGCTGGTTTCTTAATTGGCCAACAGTACAACTTGGTTAACGATGCTCCATTGCAAGATAGAAAAGGTGCTCCATTATCTTTCACCCGTGCTGTTGCACTACAAGAGTCTGGTGCGAACTTAGAAGTTACTGGTATCCGTGTTAACAGATATCCTATTGACTACGGTGCTGCTAATGATGATCAAGCTGGCAACGACTATGTATTCTATCGTTATGCAGATGTATTGTTAATGAAAGCAGAAGCTGAATTCAGGGGCGGAAACGCTGCTGCAGCACTTGCAACACTAGCTCCATTAAGGGCTATCCGTGGTGCTTCTCCATTAACAGCAGTAACAGCATCTACTTTATTAGATGAAAGACAAAGAGAGTTTTATTGGGATGGTTGGAGAAGAATGGATCAAATTCGTTTTGGTACTTTCTTAGCTGCTAGAACCCTAAAGCCTGCAGTATCTGATGCTAAGTACCTTTACTACCCAATTCCTAACGGAGCTTTGGCGGTAAATCCTAACCTTACTCAGAATCCGGGGTATTAATATTTCCTTGATAATTTCTGTAATCCCCTTGCCTAAAAGCAAGGGGATTTTTTATTCCACTATTCTTAAAAATTACCCTTTTCTACGCCATATTCATTGGGTTCTAATGCTTATTTTTATATACTATTCTAATTTTCTGAAGTACTAAATAATGCATTTAAAATATTTACTTTTCGCTGCTACAATTTTTATTTCTGCTTGTAATAACAAAAAACTCGAACCCACTTTATTCACAAAAATGGATAATATAGGTATTGATTTTTCTAACAATATTAAAAACACACAAGACTTTAATATTTTCAGTTATAGGAATTTTTACAACGGTGGTGGCGTAGGTATTGGTGATATAAATAATGATGGCTTGGCCGATATATGCTTTACAGCCAACATGGGTAGTAATAAACTGTACTTAAATAAAGGCAATTTTTCTTTTGAAGATATTACCAAAAAGGCAGGAATTGGCGAGGAAGATAAATGGAGTACAGGCGTAGTAATGGTTGATATTAACTCAGATGGATGGTTAGACATATACGTATGTAACGCAGGATTTCAAAAAGGGATGGGGCAAGAGAACGCCCTATTTATCAATAACCACGATTTAACATTTACCAACAAAGCAAAGGAATACGGCTTAGATGATTCTAGCTATACCACACATGCAGCCTTTTTTGATTACGATTTGGATGGCGATTTAGATTGTTATTTGCTCAACAATAGTTTTATACCAGTTAATACACTTAATTATTCTAACAAAAGAAACTTAAGATCCAAAGATTGGCCTGTTGCCGAATACTTAAAAGGTGGTGGCGATAAATTATTAGAAAATGATAATGGAAAATTTAAAGATGTAAGCGAAAAGGCGGGAATATTTGGTAGCTTAATTGGCTTTGGATTAGGGGTTACCGTAGGTGATATTAATGGAGATACTTACCCAGATATTTATGTATCTAACGATTTTTTCGAAAAAGATTATTTATACATTAACCAACAAAATGGTACCTATAAAGAAGCGTTAGATGATTGGGCGCAACACACCAGCCTTTCAAGTATGGGAGCCGATATGGCCGATGTAAACAACGATGGCTTCCCCGATATGTTTACTACCGACATGATGCCTTCAGATGAGTATAGATTAAAAACAACCGCTTCTTTCGATAATATTGATGTATACAATCTGAAAGTTAAAAACGGTTTTTCACATCAATTTCAGCACAATACTTTACAAATTAATAACCAGCAAGGAAAATTTATTGAAACTGCACATTATAGCGGTGTAGCGGCAAGTGATTGGAGCTGGGGCGGCCTTATTTTTGATGCTGATAACGATGGATTATCAGATTTATTTGTTTGTAATGGCATTAACCATGATGTTACCAACCAAGACTTTATTGATTTCTTTGCCGATGATATTGTGCAAAAAATGGTAGTTACTGGCAAAAAAGAATCTTTGGAAGAAGTAATTAAAAAAATACCATCTGTACCCATACCTAATAAATTTTTTAAGAATAATGGTAACCTACAATTTGAAGATGTAGGACTTAATTGGGGCACTAACCAACCTAGTTTCTCTAACGGTGCGGCCTATGCCGACTTAGACAATGATGGCGATTTAGATTTGGTGGTTAATAATGTAAATCAACAAGCATTCGTTTACAAGAATAACGCTCAACAACAACAAAAGCAGCATCATTTATCTATTAAGTTAGTTGGCAATACCAGCAACACATTTGCCGTAGGCGCCTGTATAAAGGTGTATACGAATAATGAGGTTATTAGTAGAGAAGTAATTCCATCTAGGGGCTTTCAATCCTCTGTTGATTATACCACTCTTATTGGTCTTGGTAAGCGGGTAATTGATTCTTTAAAAGTTTTTTGGCCTAATAAAACGGTTTCAACATTCTATCAGCCACCAATTGATACGCTGTTAACCATTAACCAAGGTAAAGTAGCATCAATAGCTACGCCAAAACAAAATGAATCAATCATACGAACTTTCTTTGAGCAAGTACCCGTTAATAATATAGATAAGCACCAAGAAGATGATTATATAGATTTTTATACAGAACGAAACATACCCATGATGCTATCAAAAGAAGGTCCAAAAGCTGCTGTGGGTGATGTAAACAATGATGGACTAGACGATGTGTACATTGGTGGAGCTGCCAACCAAGCAGGGCAATTGTATTTACAAACAAAGAATGGTTTTGTGAAAAAGACAAATCCTGTTTTTGATAGGTATGCTGAGTTAGAAGATGTGGCTACTTTGTTTATTGATGTAGACAATGATAAAGATATAGACTTGATGGTAGGTTCCGGTGGAAATAATGCTGCGGCTTATAGCAGCCAAATGCAAACCAGGTTATATATAAATGATGGCAAGGGAAACTATAGTGTATTAGAAAATGCATTGCCAAGAACAATGGGTAACACGGCTGTAATAGTTGGTAATGATGTAAATAATGATGGGTTTGAAGATGTATTTATTGGTACCAAATGTATTCCGAATGCTTATGGTGCCGATACTGAAAATTATTTGCTAATTAATAACGGCAAAGGGCAATTTACCAATGTACTAGCAAAGCAACCTAATATAAAAATGGGTATGGTTTCTGGAGCTCGGTGGGCAAATATTATTGGGGATGAAGATAAAGAGTTAGTAGTAGCGGGTGAGTTTGGTACACCACAAGTATTCACTTTTAGCAAAGGGCTGTTTAATAAAGTAACAACTAATTTGGATAGTTTGTACGGTATGTGGCAAACGGTGGCTGCAACCGACTTAGATGGCGATGGGGATAACGACTTGGTGCTTGGTAACTTGGGCGAAAACGGTTATTTAAAACCATCATTCAATAGCCCAGTAAAATTGTTTATGAATGATTTTGACAATAATGGAACGGTTGAAAAAATACTTACCCGAACCGTTGATGGTAAGGATATGACCGTTTTTCTTAAAAGAGATATTACTGATAATATTCCATCACTAAAGAAGCAAAATTTAAAACATGAAGACTTTGCTAAAAAAACAGTGCAGCAGCTATTTTCAGAAGAGGTAATGAAAAAAACAACACAAAAATTATACAATTACCCAAGTACAATAATTGCAATTAATAATGGTAATGGAAAGTTTACAATCCAAAAATTACCCCTTCAAGTGCAGCTATCTTCTGTGCAAGCAGTACATGTGAAAGACGTGAATGCAGATGGCTGGCCCGATATAATAATGGGCGGTAATAATTTTGATTATATGCCACAATTCTCTCGACTAGATGCAAGCTTTGTGCAAGTACTTTTGAATGATGGAAAGGCCAATTTTACCTTACTTAAAAATAAAGAGTCCGGTATAGAACTTAGAGGGCAAGTTAGGGATATACAAACCCTTAGTAGTGGCAATAGTAATTATTTGCTGATACTTCAAAATAACGAGTTTCCCCTATTTTTTAAATTGAAAAATAAATAATTATGTCGCTATTTTTCAATTATAAGGCTTCTAAAATTTTTAGTTTGTTATTAAGTATACTATTGTTTACTGCCTGCAATAAATCAGTGAAAGAACCCGTTTTGTTTGAGCTTTTAACACAACAAAAAACTGGTATAAACTTCACCAATAAGCTTACAGCTACCAACGGCTTTAACATGTTTAATTACATGTATTTCTATAACGGTGCAGGCGTGGGGGCAGGCGACTTCAATAATGATGGTTGGGTTGATCTTTTTTTTACCGCCAACCAGGGTGAAAATAAACTATACCTTAATGAACATACCAAACATTTTAAAGATGTTACAAGCCAAGCACAAATACCGCAAAACGGAAGTTGGTGCACTGGAGTATCCGTGGTAGATATTAATAACGATGGACTATTAGATATATACATTACCGTAGTAGGTAATTATGAAATATTAAAAGGAGATAACCAATTGCTAGTATGCCAAGGTATTACAAAAGAGGGTATACCTTTTTATAAAGATGAGGCGGCTGCATATGGTATTAATTTCAGTGGCTTTGGCACACAAGCTGCTTTTTTCGATTACGATTTGGATGGTGATGTAGATATGTACTTACTTAATCATTCGGTGCACCATAATGGAACATTTGCTCCTAGAAGCACTTTTTTAAATACATACAATAGCCTTTCAGGCGATAAATTATACAAAAACATCAACGGAAAATTTACCGATGTTACCAAGCAATCAGGTATTAACAGTAGTGGTATTGGTTATGGACTAGGTATTAGTGTTTCCGATATTAATATGGACGGATACCCTGATATATACATTGGTAACTACTTTCATGAGAATGATTATTTATACATTAATCAAAAAAATGGCACATTTAAAGAAGTACTTACTGAGCAAATTATGCATACAAGCCAGTTTACAATGGGAGTAGATGTGGCTGATATTAATAACGATGTATTACCCGAAATTATAAGTGTAGATATGCTTCCATCCGACCCATATATTTTAAAAAGGTCCTTGGGTGAAGATGCATATGATATATTTCAGGTAAAGCTTAAAAATGGCTACAACTATCAATATGCTCGTAATAACCTACAATTTAATTTGGGTAATAATAAGTTTAGCGAAATTGGTAGGTACAGCGGTATATATGCAACCGATTGGAGTTGGAGCCCACTATGGATAGATGTAAACAATGATGGACTTAAAGACTTATTTATATCTAACGGAATACCTAAAAGATTGAACGATATAGACTATGTAAATTATGTAAGTAATGAAGAGGTGCAACCAAAAATAAGAGACCATAAAATGGAAGATAAAGACATGGCTCTAATTGATAAGTTTCCTGAAATTAAGCTGCCAAATAAGTTTTACATCAATAAGGGCGAAGCCGTTTTCGCCGACGCTGAAAATACTATAAACAATAACTTACCCACTTTCTCTAACGGAGCCGTATTTGCCGATTTTGATAATGATGGTGATGAAGATATTGTAGTATCTAATATTGCTGATGCGGCAATGTTGTATGAGAATAAAACCAATAATGCAGGTAAGCCAGTGAAGCAGTATGCCAGCATAGTTTTTAGCGGTAGCCCACAAAATATTAATGCTATCGGTGCCAAAGTGTTGGTATATACCAATAGCGGCATACAGGCCTATCAATATTACCCTGTAAAAGGTTTTCAAAGTAGTATGCAAGTGCCAATGCACATAGGATTGGAGAATAAAAAAATTGACTCTACTATTATTATTTGGCCCAATAATACGTTTCAAAAAATTAAACTTAAGGTAAATGCTATTAATGAAATAAAATTCCATGTTGGGCTTCCAGTATATCAAATACCAACTGCAATAACTAATGCTTTTGCAGCAGTACCTATTGAAAATATTACTGTAAATACCAATATTTTGCACAAGCATGAAGAGAACAATTTTATAGAGTTTGATAGGGAACAATTGATACCCAATATGCTCTCCCGAGAAGGGCCAGCAGTAACGATTATAGATATTAATAACGATGCATTAGATGATATATTTATAGGGGCCGCAAAAGGATTTAAGGCAACTATTTTTGTGCAAAAAGCAAACGGAAAATTTATTAAAAACTCACAACCCGCATTAGATGCTGATAGTACCTATGAAGATGTAAATGCGATATGGATAGATGTAAATAAGGATGCAATAAAAGACTTAGTAGTTGCTTCTGGCGGCAATGAATATTATGGAACCGATGCCTTTTTACTACCAAGGGTTTACTTAAATAATAGCAAGGGTACGCTTACCAAAAAGGTAGATGCTTTCAGTAATATTTTTACTACCCAATCAGTTATTCTTCCCATTAATATTAATAGTGATGCAGCTATCGATTTGTTCGTTGGTTCTAGGGCTACTCCATTTGATTATGGTTTAGTACCTCCTAGTTATTTTTTGCAAAATGATGGTACGGGAAAGTTTATTGATGTTACAAGCACAGTATGCCCTACAGCAAAAAACCTAGGGTTTATTACCAACGCTGTAGTAGCAGATATGGATAAAAATGGAAAGGACGATATTTTGCTTTCTATAGAGTGGGGAGCAATAACCATTTTATACAACAGTGGAAAAATATTCGAAGCCAAGCCAATTGGCAAAGAAAACGGTTGGTGGAATTTTGCAAAAAATGTAGATATAGATGGGGATGGTGATATAGATATTATTGCCGGAAATACGGGATTGAATAATAGATTACAACCGAGTACGAGTAAGCCAGTAAGCATGTATTATGCCGATTTCGATGGCAATGGGAAAAAGGAACAAGTGGTAACTTATTTTCTTGGTAATAAAGAAATACCATTTGCCAATAAAGAAGAATTGCAGAAGCAAATGCCTTTATTAAAAAAGAAGTTTTTGTATGCTGAAGATTTTGCGAAAGCTACTTTGGAAGAGTTATTTGATAAGCAAAAGTTAGCCACCGCTACAAAATATACCGTTACTAATTTTTCCAATACTATTTTTATTAATAACGGAAAAAATGAATTTACCGCCATACCATTTCCATGGCAGGCACAACTTACAACTTATAAAGACGCATGCTTTATAGATGTAAATAATGATGGCTTATTAGATATTTTTCCTGTTGGTAACTATTATGATAATAATATTCAAATGGGGCGTTACGATGCTGATTATGGCACTGTATTAATTAACAAAGGCAAAGGTAATTTTTCAACAGCTCTATCATCGGGGTATAATATTAAAAGCCAGGTTAAAAAAATTATTCCGCTTAAGGTGGGTACTACTACTGGTTACCTATTAGCTAGTAATAATGATAGTGTGGTAATTATAAAGTTTAAGTAGTTACATAACGGGTAAGTATATCTTGGTTTCCCATCTTGTACTATCTGTTTCATTAAGTCGGTTGGTTAATAGCATTTGGTAAGGAATTGCGGGTGATGTTAACCGCCTATTGGTTGCATAAGTTTTTAGTAATGCAATACTATTTTCCACTGTTGTTGCGCCGCCAAATACAGATGCTTTCAGGGTTTTTCCCAATACCATTCTTTTAATAGTTACTGGAGTTTTTGTTGCTACCAATTTTTCAATAGGCAAAGCCACCATTGCTTTATATAAGCCACTATCAAAAGCTACGTGCAGCATGGGCTGGTTGGTAATTTTTACATTTGCCTCTGTTGCCGCAGTTCTTAGTTGCTGCACTACTGCATATATTTCAGTTGTGCTTGGGTAATGGTTATAAGTACTTTTTATGCTTAGCATAATAGAATCTGTCATCATGGCTTTTTCTACCTCAAAGCCGTATATATTTTTGCTATTGCTTAAAAAGGCAGATAAGCTATCTAGCAATTCATTATATTCTTTCTTTAATGCTGCGCCTTTTTTATAAGCAATTATTCTGTTAATTGGGTTAAAGTTTGCACTAAAGTTAGTTTCCCATACGGTGGCTATTGTGTCTACGTTTACTACTAAAATGGTTAGTTTAGTCGTTATGGTATCATGGTTGTTAATTGCTAATAGCTGCACCACATTTTCTCCTTCATTAGCAACCTTCCATTGGTAATTTTTTGTTTTCCCAACTGCTTCTTTGTTTGGCCACCATTTGTACCATTTTGTACTGTCGGCAATGTTAGTAAAAGCATCTTTATCGGTACTTGCTAATACACCTATTTTGCTTATGGGTATGTGTGATGGTATTATTATAAGTGGAGTAAAAAAAGCTATAACTATCAATACAGCTATTACTAAAACAATTTTTTTCATTTTCTTTAGTTGGCTTGCAAAATTACTATTTAACAAGTAGCTAGTGTATTTTTTAAAACTATTTTGCCACAGCTGCACAAGTAATTATAAAATAATTCTAGCATTTGCAAGTATTACCAAGCTTAATACAGGCTTATGTTTTATATTAGCTACCTAACATTTTGCTACATGAAAAAACTATTTGTTCTTTTTGTTATTTCATTGCATTTTCAAGCAAGTTTTGCTCAATCAATTCATCCTTGGATTATTGAAGCCAAAAATATAGATGCCAATAATTACTATGGCATTACTGCTGCAAATGGTGTTATTGGAATTGTATCGGCACCAGAGCCTTTTAAAGTTCGTGAAGTAGTGTTAGCAGGTGCTTTCGATTCTTACGGCCGTGGTAGGGTAAGTAATTTTTTAAAAAGCTTCAACTTATTAAATGGGTATTTAGATGTGGATGGGCGCAGACTAGATTTAAAAAATACCAATAACCTACAACAACAGCTAAATACTAAAAATGGAGCTTTTACTGCCAGCTTTTCACATACAGATAAGGCTACCATTTCATACACTTATTATGCATTAAGGCATTTGCCATATTCCGTGTTAATGGATGTAACGGTAACGGCAAAAAAGGCTTGCACCATTAATGCATCAAGCGTTATGGAAGCACCGGATGCGTTAAGAGATGTACAAAATTATTACAATGAAATTGATAGACCCCATGTAACCATTGGCCTACTCACTTCTGCCGCTAAAAGCCCAACTGGCAAGTTATTAATGTGTGCAAGCAACAGCTTTTTATTCAGTGAAAAGCATGGAACTGAGCCAAGGGTAATACATGAAATGTGGGACAATAATATGCACCTGATAAAATTCTCAAAATCGTTGAAGGCGGGTGAGTCTTACACCTATTCAATTGTTGGTAGTAGCATAACCAGTGCTCAACACCCCGATCCGCTTAACGAGGCGGAGAGAATGACCATTTATGCTAAATTAGAAGGGCACGATAGGCTCTTACAATTACACAACCAAGCATGGAATGAACTTTGGAAAAGTGATATAATTATTGAGGGAGATGAGCAAGCACAACAAGATATTCATAGCATGCTATACCATATGTACGCCTTTAATAGGGCAGGCACCGCTAACTCACCATCGCCAATGGGGCTTAGTGGTTTGGGCTATAACGGTCATGTGTTTTGGGATACAGAATTATGGATGTTTCCTGCTGTTTTGGTGCTTCAACCTGAAATGGCTAAAAGCATGATGGCTTATCGTTTTAAAAGATTGGACGCTGCAAAAACTAATGCCTTTTCACATGGGTTTAAGGGTGCTATGTTTCCTTGGGAAAGTGCAGAAACGGGTGTAGAGGAAACACCTGTATGGGCGTTAAGTGGCCCTTTTGAGCACCATATTACTGCCGATGTGGCGTTGGCTGCTTGGAACTATTACTGTGTAACACAAGATAAAGAATGGCTAAGAGAAATAGGATATCCAATTATTAGTGCTTGCGCCGATTTCTGGGCGAGTAGGGTAGAAAGAAACGGACCAGGGAAATACGATATTAAAAATGTAGTTGCAGCCGATGAATGGGCCGAAAATGTAGATAATAATGCATTTACCAATGCCGCCGCTAAAGCTAATTTGTATTATGCAGTTGAAGCCGCAAATGTATTGGGCGTTTCCGCAAATAATGATTGGAAACTAGTAGCCGATAATATTCCTATTTTACAATTTGCCGACGGCGTTACAAAAGAACATGCTACTTATAATGGCGAAGGCATTAAGCAAGGCGATGTAAACCTATTGGCCTACCCTTTAAAAGAAATAACCGATGCGTTAAGAATAAAAAAAGACCTAGCATATTATGAAACCCGTGTACCTACTGAAGGCACACCTGCAATGACGCAGGCAATTTTTACCCTTTTATACGCCCGATTAGGCGATGCAGAAAAGGCACATTATTTTTTCAAAGATGCTTATATACCTAACTTAAACCCACCATTTAGGGTATTGGCAGAAACCAAAGGCGGAACTAATCCATATTTTGCCACAGGGGCTGGCGGTATTTTACAAGCAGTAATGATGGGTTTTGGTGGATTAGAAATAACCCCTAATGGTATTACACAAATAAAAACAGTAATGCCAAAGGGCTGGAAAAAAATTACCATTACCGGTGTTGGAAAAGACAAAAAAACATTTATCAATACCGCTAAATAATTTTTGAATTTGCAACAGATAGCTAGCTTTTTACAAATTGTATTGCTTTTTTATTAACTTTAAGAAAACCACATGGCTATGACTTCAGAAGTGTCCAACGGGGTTAGTGTTACAGTTGAAAGCATATTTGATATGGGGCAAAGTAATGCCTTACAGCATGATTTTGTATTTGCCTATTGTATAACGCTTGAAAATTTCAATAATTTCCCCGTTCAGCTAATTTCCCGTCATTGGTATATTTATGATAGTAATGGCACTAATAGAGAGGTGGAAGGTATGGGCGTTATAGGCAAGCAACCCATTTTACAGCCAGGGGAGAGGTTTCAATATGTAAGTGCTTGTAACCTTCAAACTGAGATGGGCAAAATGTGGGGTAGCTATAAAATGCAGAATAGAAATAACCTTACACATTTTACCATATCTATACCTGTTTTTAATTTAATCGCCACTTTTAAAGACAATTAATTTTTAGTAGGTGCATCCTTTTTAGTAAGCACTCTTTTAATTACTAGGGTAGTAAAAGGTTATTTTATTTTCGTTTTAGTAACACAGCGCTAATAACGGGCCTTTCCACGCCTGCATCACCAGGCCTAACGGTAAGGTTACCATTAATAACCAAGCTAGTAGAACCGCCACCATCTAAATTAATGGCATTAGTGCAGCCCAAACTTTGCAATAGGTTGGCAAAATCACTTAAATTAATACCTGGGTAGGTAGGTGCATTATCGCCTTCTACCGCAATCATTACAGAAATATTGTTACCAGTATAGCCCATTCCAGACCGTGGCCTAGAAGTGGTATTGTTAACTGATAAAAGTTCGGCATTTGCAGTTACATTCACTGCACCATTATACACCAACATGGGCGAGCCGCCGATAGCGGTAGTAGTTTCCCAAATACTTCCTCCCGTGGGGAAGGTGGCAGTTGGTACAGGCTGTGGAGCAGCACCTTCTGCATTAGGACTAGGAGAAGGGTACTTATAAATGATATCGTTACCACTACCCACATGGTATATCCAATGTACCGAAGCATCGCCAGTGCTGTTAATACCGTAGGCAACTCTGGTAGGAAAGTAGCTGGTACCCACGCCATTAAATGTTCGGGTAACGGCTTTTATATTAGCCGCTTGCACAATATTGTTGTACTTAACCAAGCTAAAAGATTGATTACTTCCAAAAAAGCCACCATTAATTGCTACGTATTTAGTGCCCGGTTCTTGATTATAGAAGTCGCTTGTTTTTTTAGTAGTAGTTGCTAGTAATGGCTTTACCTCAAGGTTGGTATTCTTTGTATCAAAGGCTACACACCAAGCTTTTACTGTTTTTCCAAGAAAAATAGTATCAAATTGATATACCTGAATGCCTGTGGGCATTGTGGCGTTAAGAGCGGTAGAAAGTTTCCAACCGGCCGGTAGCTGCAGAAGTGTAGCAACCGGCTGGGGGGTTGGAACTGGTGTAGGTGTAGGCGTTGTTGCTGGAATGCCTGAGTCGTTTTTGGCGCAACTTATGCAAACGCAACAAAGAATAGCAACGGCCCATTTTGTTGTAAGAGCTTTACTTTTTTTCATAAAGAGCAATCTATTAGCAATGTTAATAAAAAAAATTAATAAGTACGTAGTATTTTAAAAATATTTTATTTTAGTTGCATTGCTAACTAATATTATTGCAAATAATCTTGTTACTTATTTTTTATTTTGGCTTATACTTTGCCTCTGTAAATATGGTTGATGCTTCAGTTGCTAATAAGGTATTCATAGATGCTTCTTTTTGTTGCTGCATCCATTTATTTACAATTTTATGGCCAATAAATTTTCCTATATTTCCTGGGGAGGCATCACCTAAAGCTTCTGTTTTTGGGCCATCATTTACATAATCTCTAACCAACAAAGGATCTTTTTTGTACAGTAAATCGTTTTGTAGAAAGAAATTCCATATGTAGGCTTCATTTTTTTCGCAGCCAGCAAGTTGTTGTTCTGTATAGCCATATAATAGGTGGTTTGCGGTATTAGGTAGGCAGGCTTGTAATATATATTGCTTTTTTCCCAACTCAATCATTTGCTCAATTAGCGGCTTGCCAGCAATGTTGGTTGGTTCAATATCTTCTAATATATTGTTAATACAATTTACTGCTAAGTAATTCTTATCAAATCTATTACTTTGGTAGCTTGGGTATATTTCTCTAATATAATCGGTTTGATATACGGAAAAGTTAGCACCTAAGTACATTTGTAAACCCACCGCTAAGCCGCTAGTAGTAAGTACTGTTCCATAACCCTCAATTGGCCCCACATAAGTTATTATTTTATTTGGTATTGCATAGGTAGGAAAGTAATACTTAATATATTGTAAGCCTTCTGTTACTTCCCTAATGGGTATTTGCTTACCATACAAAACTTGCGTACTATCATAAATGGGTTGGTACACTTCTATAAATTTTGCAAGCCCTTGCATAGTACTATCTTGCTGTGGTGCTAAGGCTAGTATATTGTATAAAAAATCGTTGAAGAATGCTCCATATTTCTTTGATAGTAAATCCATTTTTTGGTTAATAGGTTTTCCATCTTTGGCAAATAAATCTTGCTCAAATCTTTCCACGGTAATTTTTATAGGAATATGGGTTATATCTGGCGCTTTTTTATTGCTTTTACAGCCAATTATGCTTGTTACCAATAAAATGAGTATTAATACATTTTTCATAATATCAAAGAAACAACTGAAAGTTAACAATGCAGTTCAGCAGCATATAAAAGCAGTATTTTTTAACAGAATACTTTAACTAACATTACATTACCGGAAAGGGATCTTTAAAACTAACTTGGTTACGCATTTGGCTAATTTCTTCATCAGTACACAAACAGGCACTTAACTCCGCAGTAATTAGTGCTTTATCCAAATTTTGTCCAATAATTACCAATTCATTTAATCTATCACCAAATTGCTTATCCCATTTTTTTTCAATTAAGGCTTGGTTTTCAATGAATGATGGGTACTGCATTCTATTTTTCATAGGCATACTACACCACCAAACACCAGCTTTTTCCGATCGTAAACTACCACCCGCTTGGCTCCAATTTATTGCTTCGTTTGGGCGGCTTGCCAGCCAAAATAAGCCCTTGCTTCTTATAATATTAACCGACCATTCGTTGTTTAAATAATCCCAAAATCTTTGTGGGTGAAAGGGTTTTGCATTGGTAAATACAAAAGAACCTATGCCATATTCTTCTGTTTCGGGGGTATGCGTTTCTTTATTTAATTCTTCAATCCAGCCGGCACTTTGTGAAGTTTTTTCGAAATCGAAAAGCTGCGTATTCAATATTTCTTTTAAGGCTACTTTACCAAAACTGCTTTTTATAATATTTGCACCAGCATTTAATTTTCTAAGTAAGGTGGTTAGCATATTTATTTCCGTTTCAGCAATAAGGTCGGTTTTGTTAAGAATTATTACGTTGGCAAATTCTATTTGATCTGTTAATAAATTTACAATGGTTCTATTATCACCCTCTATATCCGTTAAGGCCCTATCGCTTAGGGTTTCAATGCTGCTATAGTTTTGTATAAAATTGTAGGCATCTACCACTGTTACCAAAGTATCTAGTTGGCTAATGGCACTTAAATCAATCTGTTTTTCCGTATCAATATAGGTAAAAGTTTGTGCCACCGGCAGCGGCTCGCTAATACCCGAACTTTCAATTAGTAAATAGTCAAATCGGTTTTCATTCGCTAGTTTTTCTACCTCTACCAATAAATCCTCTCTTAGGGTACAGCAAATGCAGCCATTACTCATTTCCACTAATCGTTCTTCCGTTCTGCTAAGTGTTTCTTGCTTTTGAAAATTATTGCCCAACAGGGCTGCGTCTACATTTACTTCACTCATATCATTCACTATCACCGCTACTCTTAAACCTTCTTTATTATTAAGCACATGGTTAAGTAGGGTAGTTTTTCCGGCGCCCAAAAAGCCACTTAGTACGGTAACGGGTAATTTTTTTAAGGTGGGTTGCATATCAATTATTTAGGCAAACATACATTAAAATTAAATTTTGCAACATTGTTTCATTTTTAAGTTGTTGTGTTTACCATATTTTCTTATCAATTTTGATAAATGAAAATTGTACTAGCCCAACAGAATTACCATATTGGCAACTTTGTAAGCAACCTAACCAAAATGGTGGAAGCAATTAACGAAGCAAAAGCCGCTGGGGCACATTTGGTGGTGTTTAGCGAACTATGTATTTGCGGTTACCCGCCAAGAGATTTTTTGGAGTTTGACGATTTTATTCAACAGTGTAATAATACTGTGCAAACCCTTTGCAACCATGCTACAGATATAGCAGTGTTGGTGGGTGGCCCAGTGAAAAATAATGAACCACAGGGAAAAGACTTGCACAACGCAGCCTTTTTTCTTTACAATGGAGCGGTGCAAGATATAATTCACAAAACCTTGTTGCCCACTTATGATGTATTTGATGAAAACCGATATTTTGAGCCAGCAACCAATTGGCAAGTGGTGCATTTTATGGGTAAAAAATTAGCCGTTACCATTTGTGAAGATATTTGGAACCTCGGCGAAAACCCGTTGTACACCATTTGCCCAATGGATAAATTGATGCTGCAACAGCCAGATATAATGATTAACCTTAGCGCCTCCCCGTTCGATTATACACACCAAGAAGATAGAATGGCAATTATTAAGGCTAATGTGTTAAAATACCAATTGCCCTTACTGTATTGCAACACAGTTGGTAGCCAAACGGAAATTGTGTTCGATGGTGGCTCACTAGCGTTTGATAAGTTGGGTAATATAGTTGCACAGTTACCACTATTTGCCGAAGGCACTACTATTATTACACTTAATGAAGCCAACGATATACAGCAACCTATTATTACACCAGCGGCACAAGTGCCACTTCAATTGTTAGAACCCACAACGCTACAACCCCAACTACATAGTGCGGAAATATACCAAGCATTGGTATTGGGCATTAAAGATTATTTTGCCAAAATGGGTTTTACCAAAGCCATACTAGGCAGTAGCGGCGGTATTGATTCAGCTGTAGTTTTAGCATTGGCCGCAGATGCCTTGGGGGCAGAAAATGTTACTGCAGTGCTAATGCCCTCACCCTACTCAACCGAGCATTCCGTTACCGATGCGGTGGCACTAAGTACCAACCTTAATAACCCTTACCATATTATAAAAATAGACAGTGTTTACAATGCATTTCTTAGCACATTAGCACCCTATTTCCAAGGGTTACCTTTTTCGCTTGCGGAGGAAAATACACAAAGCAGAACAAGGGGAAATTTATTGATGGCCTTAAGCAATAAGTTTGGCTATATACTTTTAAATACCAGCAATAAAAGTGAGCTTGCCACTGGCTACGGAACCCTGTATGGCGATATGGCTGGCGGTTTGGGCGTATTAGGCGATTGCTACAAAATGCAAGTATATGCCCTAGCCAATTATATAAATAGAGCGAAAGAAATAATACCAAGTAATATTATTTCTAAGCCACCAAGTGCGGAATTAAGGCCTAACCAAAAAGATAGTGATAGCCTACCCGACTATGAAATATTAGATGCTATTTTATACCAATACATAGAGAACCGAAAAGGCCCAAACGCAATAAAAGCACAAGGTTTTGATGCTGCGTTAGTAGATAAAACATTAAAATTGGTGAATATGAACGAGTATAAGCGAAACCAATTCTGCCCCATAATAAGAGTATCACCCAAGGCGTTTGGTGTAGGAAGAAGAATGCCGATTGTAGGTAAATATTTAAGCTAATAGGTAAGTATTTTTTAGTAGCTATTTCCCACTTTTCGCTATATCTTTTTTGCAAAACAAACGCACTAGGCTATTACTTCCGCAAAAAAGGGTGCCGCTACAATTGGGGCTAGTTTTCTTCAGCATTGTTATAGATAATTTCGTTAAAAATTAGCCAAACAAATGGCTAAGGTTGAAGACTTTATTATTTGTACAGCCGCTAAATTAACTATTTACAAATACTTTGCAGTATTGCTTGCCTTAACTTTTTTAAGCCCAGCTGGTATGCCTGCATAAAGTAATTCTCCACCACCATCACCAGCCTCGGGGCCTAAGTCAATTACCCAATCTGCACAATTAATTACATCCGTATTGTGTTCTATTACCACAAGCGAATGCCCTTGATTTACCAAAGCATTAAACGATGCCAACAGTTTTTGTATATCATGAAAATGTAGGCCAGTAGTGGGCTCATCAAATACAAATAATATATGCCCTGCAGCCTTACCCTTGCCTAAAAAGCTAGCAAGCTTTACCCGCTGTGCTTCGCCACCACTAAGGGTATCGCTACTTTGCCCTAGTTTTATATAACCCAAACCAACATCTTGCAACGGCTTCAATGCCTTAATTACATTGGCTTCTTTTGCAAAATATTCTACTGCCTCATCCACACTCATTTCTAATACTTCATACACATTTTTACCGTTGTAAGTAACTTCCAAAACCTCTTCTTTAAATCGTTTTCCATTGCATACTTCACAGGTTAAATGCACATCGGCCAAAAATTGCATTTCCACTACTTGCTCGCCTTCGCCTTTGCAAGCATCGCAGCGCCCACCATCTACATTAAAAGAATAATGCTTTGGCTGAAAGCCCCTAATTTTTGCCAACGGTTGATCGGCAAATAAATCTCTAACACCATCCCAAGCTTTTACATAGGTTACAGGGTTGCTTCTTGATGATTTTCCAATAGGGTTTTGATCTACCAATTCTATTTGCGTAATGGTATCAATATTACCAGTAATTTTTTTGTAGGCACCTACTTTATCAGCAGGTTCGCCTTTAATTTTTAGTAAGGCGGGTACTAATATTTGCTTTACCAAAGTGGTTTTTCCACTACCACTTACCCCACTTACAACACACAAGGTTTCTAACGGAAAGTTAACGGTAATATTCTTTAAATTATTCTGCCTTGCCCCTTCAATAGTTATGAATTTTGTAGGTGTTCTTAAAGCGGCTGGTTTTTGTATGGTGAGTTTTTTAGTTAAGTATTTACCGGTTAGGCTTTCAGTATTACCCGCAATTTCTGCGTAGTTACCTGCTGCCACCACATTGCCACCGAGGTGTGCTGCTAGTGGGCCCATATCTACAATATAGTCAGCCTCTCTCATAATCATTTCGTCATGCTCCACTACTACAACTGTATTGCCAAGTGCTTTTAATTCTTTTAGCACTTTTATTAAATTGGCAGTATCTCTGGCATGTAACCCAATGGATGGTTCATCTAAAATGTAAAGAGAATTGGTAAGGTTGCTACCCAAGCTCCTAGTAAGCTGTATACGCTGACTCTCGCCACCACTAAGGCTATTGGCTAATCGGTTAAGGGTTAAGTAACCCAAACCTACATTCATCATAGTAGCAATTCTTTGCTGTAATTCTATTAGCAATCGTTTGGCAACTGTTTGTTGGTGGTTGCTTAATGCAAGGTTTTGTAGCCAAGTTTGAAAATCTTTTATTGGCATTTCGCATAACTGGCCAATATGTTTATCGCCTATTTTAATATACAATGCTTCTTTGCGTAAGCGATAACCTTCACAATCGGGGCAGGCGGTTCTACCTCGGTAGCGGCTAAGCATAACGCGGTATTGTACTTTGTATAAATTGGCTTCTACATCTTTAAAAAACTCATGAATGCCCCATACACCATAGCCGCCATTCCACAGGGTGGCATATTGCTCTTTAGTAAGCTCAGCAATGGGCTTATGTATGGGAAAGTTAAGCTTGCTTGCATTGTTAATAAACTGCTCTCTAAACCAACCCATTTTATCACCTTTCCAAGGGGCAACAGCATATTCAAAAACACTTAATGATTTGTTGGGTATCACCAAATCTTCATCTATGCCCAACACCTGTCCGAAACCTTCGCAAGTGGGGCAAGCGCCAAAGGGATTATTGAAAGAAAATAAGTTGGGCACTGGCTCTTCAAACACAATACCATCTAGGGTAAATTTGTTACTGAATTGCTGCAAGCTGCCCTCATTAACATGCACATACATGCTTCCTTCTCCTTCGTAAAAAGCCATATCAATACTATCGGAAAGCCTATGTATATCATCTTCGTCAAATGTTTTTACTACCACCCTATCAATTAGTATATAATGTGTGTTGGCGGTTTTGCTAGCAAATTGTTTTTCTAATACTGCATCTTCCATTTCCACCAACTCATCCATTCTATTTATACTAAGTGCTCCCTTGGTATTTTTTTCTTTAGTGGCTATTCTGCTAAATCCTTTTTGTATCAATATATTCAACTCTTCTTTTACATTTCTTTTACCTTGTAGGGCAAATGGTACAAGTATCATTACTTTATCACCAATATTAAGTGCACTTATGTATTTTATTACATCTGCCACATCATCCTTCTTCACTACCTTGCCTGATATTGGGGAGTAGGTAATGCCAATTCTGGCAAATAGTAAACGCAGATAATCGTATATCTCCGTCATGCTGCCAACGGTACTTCTTGGCGTACGGGTAGTAACTTTTTGTTCAATAGCAATAGCGGGGCATAGCCCTTTTATATAATCCACATCTGGCTTGGCCATACGGGCCATAAACTGGCGAGCATAAGCACTTAAGCTTTCGGCATAACGGCGTTGGCCTTCGGCAAATAGGGTATCAATGGTTAAAGAAGATTTACCACTTCCTGAAACACCCGTAACCACAATTAATTGGTTGCGAGGTAAATTGAGGGATACATTTTTTAAATTATGTGTTCTTGCACCTATAATGGATATTACCTCTTTAGTAATTGTAGCCTCAGCCAATTTATTTTTAGTAGTAGTTTTTGTAGCCATATATGTGTAACAAAAAATTGTGTATTTAGATTAATTCACAAAACTTTTACAATTAGTATTTAATTCTGTTAATGCGAAGTTGTTATATTCACATCACATTAAAAATAATACCGCTTATTTATTAAACCTCTACTTAACAGTTGTTTCTGAAATAAATATCTTTTTCACTACAAAAACATACTTATGAGGGGTTATAGCCAGGTATCGGATACAGAACTAATTATAGCGTATAAGCAAGGTAACCAAAACGCTTTGGCATCACTTATACAGCGTTATCAAGAAAAAATATACAACACCATTTATTATTTGGTAAAAGATAAATACTTAACGGAAGATTTGTTTCAAGAAGTATTTATTAAGGTTATTGATACCATTAATGGTAATAGATACAACGAAGAGGGAAAATTTTTACCGTGGGTGCTAAGAATTGCACACAACTTATGTATTGACCATTTTAGAAGAATAAAGCGTAAGCCTACTATACTAACCGGTGACAACACCAATATATTTGAATGGATAACCGTTGTAGAGGAAAGCAAGGAAGAAATAATGATAAAAGACGATTTGCACAAAGAATTACACGCCCATTTGAATAAATTATCCGATGAGCAACGGGAAGTGGTAGTATTACGTCATTTTGCCGATTTAAGTTTTAAGGAAATTGCTGATATTACCAATTGCAGTATTAACACTGCGTTGGGCCGTATGCGGTATGCCTTAATTAATTTAAGAAAAATGATGCAGGAGCAACAAATGATTATTGCCTAAATTGTGAAAAGAAAAACCCTAAATGGTTAAACAAAATCTTAAAAAAGTTCTGAAAGCTGTTTATTTAGCTTTATAAAAAATCAACTTATTATCATACAACTCCTTGTCATCTTTTAAGCTGTTAACAAATTTTGCTTGCTTGCTATAGTTAACTACCTAATAGATGACAACCTAATTAAAGAGATTGCTGCACAAAGCGTCTCTTTTTTTTATTTTATACATTAGTAAGTTCTAAAAATCTACTTTCAAGGGTTTTTCGCTTGGTTTGTAATTGGTGTAGTACAATACCGTTGTTAAAGCAATGGTTATTAATATTTTCCAGCACTTCTTTATTGGTATTGTTGTAATAAAGTTGCACGCTAGTTTCCAATACTTTCATTTGTGTATAACCGGTTACACTTTCTAATGCCTTAGCTAAAGAAGCAATATCAGTACTAGCTAGTTCTATAATATCCTCGTTTATCAATACTTCGTCAACAGGCCCCGAAGCTATTAAAACACCAGATTTTAATATTGCTACATGGGTACATACTTTTTCTACTTCATCTAACAAATGGCTAGCCATAATAATGGTTTTTCCTTCGGCAGCAATGCTTTTAATAAGGTCTCTTATTTCTGCAATTCCTACAGGGTCTAGTCCGTTAGTGGGTTCATCCAATACCAAAACACTTGGGTTGCCTAGTAAGGCAGCACCTATGGCAAGGCGCTGTTTCATACCAAGTGAATAAGTGCTGAATTTACTTGTTTTGCGGTGGTATAAATTTACCCTTTTTAATACATCGTCAATTTGTGAATAATCTAGCCCTTTAATTTCGGCAGTTATGCGAAGGTTTCTTTCACCAGATAAGTAATGATAAAAGTTTGGGGTTTCAAGTAGCGTACCAATTTTTTTTCTAATGGTTTCAGAGGGGGCTTCACCTAATAAGGTAAAACTGCCCGAAGTAGCCTTTAGCACATCCATTATTATACCTAGTAGCGTAGTTTTTCCGCTTCCGTTTGGCCCTAAAACACCAAATACACAACCTGTTGGTACAGAAAAACTAACATCGTTAAGCGCTGTTATTTTACCATATTTCTTAACAATATTATTTACAACTAACACATTTGACATAACATATATTTATGATGCATATATAAGTAAAATTATGTTGTTGCAATAAATATTTGTTACAGGTAATCAATCTGCGTTATGGTTGGCAAATAGATTGTTTGCAATTGCTTGCTTGTTAATTTTTTAGAAAACTTTTAGCTTATTTGCATAACTTTAGCTTTCTTATCCAATCCCCATAATAAACTAAATAAGTGTATTGTTAACAACAACAGCAAGAAAACATGGTACAACAAAATGCTCCTGAAACATGGAAGGAAGTATCATTCGACTTTGAATTTATTAACGATTACAGGCTTGAAGTATCTACCCATGGAAGGTTAAGATCATTTAATAAGCTTAGTAACGGAAATATCCTTCATGGTTCAATGATAAATGGTTACAGAATTGTGCGGTTAAAATTTCACAAAGAAAGAGATCCGCAATCTCAACGCTCTTTTGATTTGCTAAGGCAACAAACCCACAAGTTAAGAGACAGAATTAAGGAGCTTACCAAAGCCAAAGCCCCTGAAGAAGAAATTATGGAAGCAAAGAAGCTACACGTTTCTTTGAAAAAAAACTTAAGTAAAAAATTCTCTGAGGATTTACACAAAAGAACCGTTCATTATCAAAACTTAGTACACCGTATTGTAGCCGCAACCTACTGCGAAAAGCCTACTCCAGAACATACTTTGGTGGCACACAAAGATTTTGATAAACTTAATAATCATTACACCAATTTGGTATGGATGACACCCAATGAAAACTATGCTCACCAACAGCATAGCCCCATTGTAATTGCAGAAAAAGCAACAAGAAGCGTTACCCGACAAACTAGTTCTAAGGCTACAAAGCTTACTGTAACAAAAGTAATGCTGCTAAAAAAACTGTTAAACGAAGGGAAACCTATTAAACAATTGGTAAAGCAATTTAAAGTAACTGACACCCAAATACTCCGTATAAAACGCGGCGAAAATTGGGGGCAGGTTGGCGCTGCTGAATAACACACCCGATATAAAAATTATAAAAAAAATCTTACTTGCACCCGAGTAAGATTTTTTTATTGGTTTAATGTTTGTTTTTTAAATTTTTACACAACAAAAACAAAATACCATTAATTTCATATTGTTGAAAAAAGCAATTGCCATATTAATATTAGCTGTTCTCTTGTTCACCACGGTGGGTTATAGGGTTATTATATCCTTGCAGCAATGGAAGGCAGATAAGGCATTAGTTGCAACCATTAACGATGGTGCCTACAATCAAAATTTATTACTTACCATTAAAGTACCCATAAATATTCCTTACCAAAACAGTTGGACTAGTTTTGAAAGAGTTGAGGGAGAAATAGAAATAGAAGGTGTGCATTACACTTATGTGCAACGAAAAATTGAGAACGATACTTTAATACTCCAATGCCTACCCAATACGGGCAGAAACGATATTAAAAAAGCTGCTACAAAATATTTTGCAAGTATTAACGACTTAGACAACCAATCGAGGCAAAACAGTAGCAAATCTTCTTTAGCAAAAGCATTTAAAGTTGAATTTATTGGTGGAAACATATGGTCAGTTACTGGGTTTATAAAGCAAAAGTTAACCTATCCTAAATGCCTAAATGACCATTACAAATCCATCGCTTTAGCACAAATATTTAGCCCACCAAAGCAGGTAGCGTAACCTCTTTTTCATAATTACCTATTAGCTATGTTATAAAAAATACGTAGCTGTAACCTTTTTATATTTTAAAATGAAACGCTCAATTATTATTGCTGTTGCGGCAATATATTGCACAATTATTTTTAGTTGTAATCAGCCTAAGGGCAACTATAAATCTTTCACTAATAACAGCGAATTGTATATTAAAACAGTTAAAAAACTGAATGATATTGTATTAGAAAATAATTTTCCACCAATGATAGCAAGCCGCAATTACGCTTATGCAAATATTGCTGCTTATGAAGTTGTGGCTGCCGCCAATGCCAACTATAATAGTCTTTCTGGGCAAATAGTGCATATGCCTGCAATGCCAAAGCCTATTGATACTAGTAATATTAATTTTCCATTGGCTGCCATACTAGCGTTTTGTAAGGTAGGTAATACTGTTACCTTCCCTGAAGGAAGTATGGATGTGTACGTTAACGATTTACTACATCAAGTAGATAGTGTAGGCATGCCCGAAGTAATGATTAATGAAAGTAAAAAGTATGCTTACACCGTTGCCGATAGCATAATAAGTTGGAGTAAGAAAGATAATTATGCCAAACTTAGGAGTGCTCCAAAATTTACCGTGGATGATGTAGATGGAAAATGGCTACCTACACCACCAATGTATGCACAAGCGGTAGAACCACATTGGAAAAATATTCGCACATTGGTGTTAGATAGTGCTGCACAGTTTAAGCCAGTGCCACCACCAGCGTATAATGTGGTAAATAAAAGTAGCAATTTTTACAAGGCAGTTCTTGCAGTAAAACAGGTTGGTGATAGTGCAAATAAGGAGCAGCAAGAAACAGCACTTTTTTGGGACGACAATCCGTTTAAAATGAATGTTACCGGCCATGTAATGTACGCTACCAAAAAATTTTCGCCAGCGGGTCATTGGATGAATATTGTGGGTTATGCAGCACAAAATGCTAATGCCGATTTTAATACCACTGTATATGCTTATGCAAAAACTGCCGTTGCCCTATTTGATGCATTTATTAGCTGCTGGGATGAGAAGTACAGAAGTAATTATGTACGTCCTGAAACAGTAATTACAAAAGTAATTGATGCTAATTGGCAACCATTTATTCAAACGCCACCTTTTCCTGAGTATACCAGTGGGCATGCTGTTATTAGTGCTGCCGCTGCAGAAGTGCTAACCAATATTTTTGGTGATAACCAATCTTTTATTGATAGCTCAGAATTAGAGTTTGGAATACCCACACGTACTTTCCCCTCATTCAGAGAAGCCGCTATACAAGCTGGTATTAGTAGATTTTATGGCGGAATTCATTTCAAAAATTCCTGTATAGTGGGTTCGGAACAAGGCATTAAAGTAGGCACACAAGTAGTGCAAAAATTAAAGATGAAGAACAATTAAAGCAAGCAAATTAGTAATGAAAAAATATTTATTTATAATCAACCTTTTAGCCATAGCAACACAATTAGCTGCACAAACAGATGCAGATGCAATTATGATGGCAAAAAATAATTTCTGTGGTGGGTTTACGTACACTAACAGCAATTGGAAAAATCATTGGGAAGGAACTTTTAAAAGGGATAACCTTAACCTTGGTACAATAAGTACCAACAGCTATAATATGATGGGTAATTACGGCATTAGTGGAAAACTTAATGTGTTGTTCAACGTTCCATATATTAATACAAAAGCAAGCGCTGGAACCCTGAAAGGACAAAAAGGCCTGCAAGATGTGAGCCTTTGGGTAAAGTATATGCCGCTTGAAAAGCAAATTGGTAATGGCACCATTTCTGTTTACGCATTGGCTGGTTATAGCACTCCATTAAGTAACTATACACCAGACTTTTTACCATTATCTATTGGCTTAAGAAGTAAAACTACCAGCTTAAGAGCAATGGTAGATTATCAACTCGGTAGCTTATTTGCTACGGTGAGTAGTACCTATATGATTCGCCAAAATGTAACGCTTGATAGAACAAGTTATTACACTACTCAATTACACAATACCAACCAAGTAGCAATGCCCAATGCAATATTGCACCAAGCAAGGGTAGGCTATAGAAGTAGTGGCTTAATTGCCGAGCTTACCATTACCGATATGAAAACAATGGGCGGCTTTGATATTACAAAAAATAATATGCCATTTGTAAGCAACACCATGAATGCTAGTACCATTGGTGCTAATGTTAAGTACACTATGTTAGAAAAACTGTATGGTCTATCTTTTATTGGAAATATTAATTACACAGTTGCAGGCAGAAATGTAGGGCAAGCCACCACTGCAGGCCTAGGAGCATTTTACATTATAGATTTTACCACTACTAAAAAATCTACCTCAGCAGTTAATTCCTCAACCCCTACAAACTAATTTCTTTTATGAAAAAAATAATTTACCTAATAACTGCATTGTTATTGTTTGCAGCCTGCAAAAAAGATATTCAAGATAGAACAGCTAATATTGCTGCCCTAGAGCCGCTAAAAACAGATATTAATGCGGGCTTGTGGAAACCAATTTTATTATCAGCGCCAGATGAGTTTGCGTTAGCGGCACCAGCTAATGCACCTGCAACACCCAACTATATTTTAGAACTTAATGAAATAAAAAGCTATCAAGCTAACTTATCCGAAGGGCAACAGAATCAAATAAAATATTGGTCGGCCGGTGCAGTACTCCGTTGGAACGAAATATTACGAGAACTAGTAGCAAAACGTAATTTACCGCCATACCAAAATGCAGATGGTAGTTACCCTTTCCCAAATGCAAATAATCCTTTGGCTTACCCCATTTTTCCATTTGCTAATCCACCCTACGCTGCTAGGGCCTATGCTTATGTAGCCGCCGCACAATACGATGCATTGGTAGCTGCATATCATTACAAAAAACTATACAATAGGCAAGCACCTTATAAGTTAGATGCGGGTATTAGGCAAATGTTGCCCGCTAGTGATGTTGCTGTGTACCCAAGCGAAGATGCTGTGGTAATGGGTGTAACGGTTGAATTGTTGAAACTGCTGTTCCCATCCGATATTAATGAAATTCAAGCAAAAGCAGCCGAACAAAGGGTGTATCGTATTATGGCAGGCATGAATACCCGAAGCGATATTGATGCAGGCGAAGCTTTGGGAAAAGCAGTAGCAACAAAATTTATTGCAAGGGCTAGAAATGATAGAGCAGGAGCTGCTGCCGGAAATGCAGCTATTTGGGCACAGTTTGAAACAAATGCAGTTGCCCAAGGTGAAACCCCATGGAAAAGTTTAGAATTACCAGCAAGGCCCCCTATGCTGCCACTTTTTGGCAAGGTGCGTCCTTGGTTAATGGATTCTTTAACTATGGTAAGTATACGGCCACCTGCGCCACCATCAACCAGTTCACCTAAGTTTAAAGAAGAGTTGAATGAAGTATTAAGCTATAGCCAAAATGTAACTAGAGAACAATTACGTATTGTGCACTTTTGGGCAGATGGTGTAGGTACTGCTACGCCGTCGGGCCATTGGAATGATATTGCTGCCGATGATTTTATTCAACTTCGGTTAAGTGAAGTGCGTTGGGCAAGAAATATGGCCTTGCTTAATATGGCAATGGCAGACGCTGCAATTAACTGTTGGGATACAAAGTACAACTACTTTAATCCAAGACCCTCTCAGGTTAATGCTTTAATAAAAACGGTTACTGGCGTACCAAACTTTCCTGCTTACACAAGTGGTCATTCTACCTTCAGCGGTGCTGCTGCAACAGTGCTTAGCTACATCAACCCAAGCAAGGCTTCGGCTTATGATGCTATGGCCAAAGAAGCATCCATTTCAAGAATGTACGGAGCTATACATTACCGAAGCGATTGTGAAGTGGGCTTGGTATGTGGTAATAGGGTAGGTAATTTTTCCGTAATCCGTGGTAAAGCAGATGGAAGTAATTAGTTAATTTTTCTATTTTAATTTTATAAAGCCCCGATAATGAATTTATTATCGGGGCTTTAAGTATTTTAGTATCATAACGATGTAGTATGATGTATAAAATATTTGCAATGCTAGCCATTACCAGCATTTCTATAAGCCAACTATTTGCCCAAGTAAGTTTGCCGCCAGATAAAGTGTACGGAAGATTATTTGTAGATGTGCAAACAAGTGGCATTTTCCCCGATAGCAAAACTTTTGTTGATTGCATTCCTAAAAAAAATCCGCAAGAAATTGTAGCCAATTATGAAAAAATTATTGCCAACCCTGCAATAAGATTTTCTTTAAAAATGTTTGTAGAAAGCAACTTTGTTATTCCAAAACAAGCCGATGATGCTTTCCAATCTAACAAGCAAAAAGATGTAAAAGAACATATTACCAACTTATGGGCTGCATTAAAAAGAAAGCAAGATGCGTTAATTGAAGGGAGTTCATTGCTGCCCTTGCCACAGCCTTATATAGTGCCCGGTGGCCGCTTTAGAGAAGTATATTATTGGGATAGCTACTTTACCATGCTGGGTTTAAAGGAAAGTAATGAATGGCAAACTATTGAAAATATGGTTGATAATTTTTCGTATCTAATTGCCAATTATGGCCATATACCCAACGGAAATAGAACATACTACCTAAGCCGAAGCCAGCCCCCATTTTTTGCATTAATGGTACAATTATTGGCAGAAAAAAAAGGCAATATTGTATATGCCACTTACAAAAATGCGTTACAAGCCGAGTACGATTATTGGATGGACAAGAAAGGAACTACCAAGCATAAAGTAAGCTTACCCAACGGAATTATTTTAAATAGATATTATGATAAAGATGATGTACCAAGGCAAGAAAGCTATATAGAAGATAGCAAGTTAATAAGTGCATTTGCAGCAGGAAAAGCAGCCGAAATAGCAAGAGATTTACGCAGTGGCGCCGAAAGTGGTTGGGACTTTAGCACCCGTTGGTTTGCCGATGGCAAAAACTTAGCAACTATACAAACTACCAATATTATTCCCGTTGATTTAAATTGCCTTTTGTATCAACTCGAACTTACTTTGGCAAAAGCATATCAAGCAACTGGCGATTTACTAACCCAAAAATATTATACCAATATTGCGGAAAAACGCAAGAAAGCAATTAACCAAATATGTTGGAATAGCAAATGGGGCTTTTATGCAGATTATAAAATAAGAACCAAAATACAATCTTCTGAAAAAACGCTAGCTGGTGCTACACCTTTATTTTTTGGCATTGCGGATGCAGCAAAAGCTAAAAGTATAGCAGCAACCATTCAAAAAGAATTTTTACAATCTGGCGGATTAATAACTACGTTAAAAAATAGCGGACAGCAATGGGACGCTCCAAATGGCTGGGCACCATTGCAATACATGGTTATTGATGGGTTAGATAAAAATGGGCAGCAAGCACTTGCAAAAAATATTGCCGAAAGATGGGTAGCATTAAATATTAAAACTTTTCATGAAACAGGTAAGTTGATGGAAAAATACGATGTGGTAAATAAAAATGCCATTGCTGGCGGTGGCGAGTATCCTGGCCAAGATGGCTTCGGCTGGACGAATGGTGTACTACTTTCTCTAATGCAAAAATATGGGTATAAAGATGCAGGTAAATAAATATAGTGGTTATGTATGGGTAACGCTTTGCATGGTATTGTTTAGTTGTAAAACAAACTACGAAGCATTAAGTAAAAAGCAAATAAATAAGGTTACAGATGCCCAACCACATTACAATCAACTAGCCTATTGGGCGGCGCATCCGGCAATTAATGACCCAAGTGATAGTGTGCCGAATGATTTAAAAAACCGTTTTAAAACCGATACAAGCATTAACGTATTTTTTATTTACCCTACGCTTTATTCCAGTAAAGAAATGGAACATGGTTGGAATGCATCCTTAACCGATGCTACGCTAAATGCTAAAATAGATTACACCACCATACTTAGCCAAGCAAGCGTATTTAATCAATACCCCATTTATGCTCCAAGATACAGGCAAGCTCATTTAAGTGCGTACTACACAGCCGATACCGCCGCTGCAATTGCTGCTTTTGAACTTGCCTACAATGATGTAAAAACTAGTTTTGAATATTTTTTAAAACATTTTAATAAAGGCAAGCCCTTTATAATAGCTTCACATAGCCAAGGCACTACCCATGCAAGGAAGTTAGTAAAAGAATTAATTGACGATAAGCCACTAGCAAAATTATTTATAGCAGGCTATTTGGTTGGTATTCCCGTACCAGAAAAAATGTATAGTAAGTTGCAAACTTGCACTACACCTACACAAATTGGTTGCCTATGTAGTTGGCGAACTTATAGAGATGGCTACGAAACTAGTTTTGTGCAAGCCGAAAAAGAGCAAATGATTATTACTAACCCACTTACTTGGAATGCTACAAAACCCAATGCAGCAAGAGAGGAGAATGCAGGTGCAATTTTAAGAAACCACAATAAATTAATATCGAAAGTAATTGATGCCAATGTACATAAAAGTGTAATATGGACTGGTAAACCGCATTTTTTTGGAAGCTTTTTATTAAAAACTAAGAACTATCATATAGCAGATTATAATTTCTATTATTTAAGTATTAAAGCCAATGCCACCGAAAGAGTGAAAGCTTATTTTGAGCAAAAAAAATAGGCACATTGCTTTTATTAATAATGAAAGGTTGAAAATAGCTACAAGACGTTTATTGGTTTTTTAGGATACTTTACTTTTTTATCATATCTCATCCTAAAATAGGTTTACTCAAAAAGTGTTAAGTTATAGGGAAACAGTTCAATATCTAGCGTATCAGTCTGGCATATTTTCTTATTCATCATTCAGAAAAATGTAATTTTACACATTTTATCGTACGAAAAAATGTATTTATCAACTTTTTTTCATTCGAAAAAGTGTATTTTAGTGATGGATATAATATGTTTATACATGCAAAGAACATCGCTACAGCAATTAATAAGCTGGAAAAATAGCCCCAACCGTAAACCATTAATTATAGAAGGTGCAAGACAAGTGGGTAAAACATGGCTAATGCAGGCATTTGGCAAAACTGCATTTACCCAAGTGGTGTACTTAAACTTTGAGAGTAGCAGCCGCTTAAAAGAGATTTTTTTACCGGATTTTGATATTGAAAGGCTTATCACCATATTTGAAATTGAAACCAATCTTAAAATTGATTCATCCACCACCCTGCTCATCTTCGACGAAATTCAAGAAGCTCCCAAGGGGTTAACGGCTTTAAAGTATTTTTATGAGCAGGCTCCACAATATTATATTATGGCTGCGGGTTCGTTATTGGGTATTTCGCTACAGCAAAACAATAGTTTTCCGGTGGGTAAAGTAGATTTTCTGAAACTATATCCACTAAGTTTTACCGAATTTTTATTAAACGTTGGTGAAGAAAAATTAGCAGTACAATTAAGTGCCAACAATTGGCCAGTGTTGAGCAGTTTTCATGAAAAACTAGTGTCATTTTTAAGATTGTATTATTTTATTGGTGGCATGCCAGAGGCTGTATTAAGCTATATTACCCAGAAAGATTTGGTTGAAGTAAGAAACATTCAGCAAAAAATATTAACTGGTTATCAAAATGATTTTGCCAAACATGCACCCATAGAAATTGTACCCAAAATACGCTTGGTATGGCATAGCATTATTGCACAATTGGCCAAGGAAAATCGAAAATTTATGTATGGTCAAATTAAAAAAGGTAGTAGGGCTAAAGATTTTGAATTGGCTATTAACTGGTTAGCAGATGCTGGATTAATTATAAAAGTGCATAAAATTGAAAAACCTATATTGCCATTAAATGCTTACATAAATATGGATGCCTTTAAATTGTTTTTGGTAGATATTGGGCTATTAAACGCAATGGCTAATGTAGATGCCAAAATATTATTAGAAAAAAACAATATATTACAGGAACACAAAGGAGCGTTAACTGAGCAGTTTGTATGCCAGCAATTATTTATACACCATACTTTATATTACTGGCAGGCCAATAATGCTACGGCAGAAATTGATTTTGTAATTCAGCATAAAAACAATGTTATACCTATAGAGGTTAAAGCCGAAGAAAATTTAAAATCGAAAAGCTTAAAACTGTTTGTAGATAAATTTTTACCAACCACCGCCTTAAGAACTAGTATGAGTAGTTACCGAAAAGAAGATTGGCTTACCAATATACCTTTATATGCCATTGGCGAGGGTGTGCAATAAATTAATAAAACCGTTTTTACCCCTTTAAATAATTAGTACGCAATTCTTTTACCTGATTTTTTATTTTTCGCCAAATTGTATATAAATGATAAGTATTTGGCGAATTATAAAATTATACTTCGCCAAATTGTATATAAAATAATTAATTTTGGCGAATTATAAACTAAATGCAATGAACATAGCTGGTAGAATAGAAGAAATAAATATTATGCAGGGCTTGTTACAAAAGGAAGCAGCATCATTTTTAGCCATGTATGGTAGAAGAAGAATTGGAAAAACCTTTTTAATAAGAGAGGTGTACAAAAACCAATTGATATTTGAATGTAGCGGTTTGCACCAAAAAAATATGCACCAACAATTAGAAAATTTTTGGTTAGCACTTGTTGAAAAAACGGTGGGTGAAAAACCAGCATTACCCAAAACTTGGCTACAAGCTTTTTCCCTACTGAAACAACATATAAACCAACTAGGTAATGAGCAAAAAAAAGTGGTTTTTTTAGATGAAATTGCTTGGTTTGAAACGCCAAAAAGCGGCTTTTTGGCTGCATTAGATAATTTTTGGAATCAGTATTGCAGCAAAAGGAACGATATTATTTTGGTAATTTGTGGTTCGGCAGCATCGTGGATTATAGATAAAGTAATTAATAATAAAGGAGGATTACACAATAGGGTTACACACCATATTCAATTGATGCCTTTTACATTGCTAGAAACAAAACAATTTTTAGCAATGCAAAACGTACAGCTAACCTTAAAAGATGTTACAACTTTGTATATGAGTATTGGTGGTGTGCCTTACTATTTAAAAGATGTACAAGCTGGGCAAAGTGTAGCACAAATATTAGATAATCTATTTTTTAAGCCTCAGGCAAATCTTAAAAACGAGTTTGGTAACTTGTATGCTTCCCTATTTAAAAATAGTGAGTTACATGTAGCTGTAATAACTGCATTGGCCAGTAAAAACAAAGGACTAACCCGTAAACAAATATTGGCAGCAACAGGCATTAGCAGTGGTGGTGGTTTTTCGGTTTTACTAAACGAATTGGTAGCCTGTGGGTTTGTAAAAATTATTTATCCCATACTTAAAAATAAAGAAGATGCATTGTACCGATTGATGGACGAATACAGCATTTTTTATTTTAAATTTTTAATAAATAATAAACCCAATAATAGTTGGCTGCAAATGGCCAATACACAAGTATATAAAATATGGCTAGGTTATGCTTTTGAAAACTGTTGTATAAAGCATATAGGAAAAATAAAAGCGGCGTTGGGAATTAGTGGTATTATTTCTAACGATTACTCATGGATTAACAAAGGAGATGCTAGTGAAAAAGGCACACAAATAGATTTTGTAATTGATAGAAACGATAATTGCATTAATATTTTAGAGATGAAATATTACGATACATTGTTTGAGGTAACAAAAAAATATGCCGAACAATTAAACCAGCGAACAAGCATTTTTAAACAAGCAACCAAGCTAAAAAAGAATGTATTTATAACCTTACTTACTGCTAATGGTGTAAAGAAAAACGAGTATTATTTAAGTGCCATTACCAATGAATTAGTATTAGAAGATTTGTTTTTGTAGCAATAGATATATAAAAGCCAAATGCACCTACCTATAACTTTCCGACTTTTTTTAACCTAGCTTTAGCCCTCTGCATGCTATAGATATCAATATTTAAAAGGGCAGCAATTTTTTCCAAATGCCCCGTTGCGGTTCCAAATTATTCCTCTCTATTTTAACTTAATTTATAAGTACCTCTAAAATATAAAAGCCGTAGCCATCTAATATAAAAAATTCATCATCTCTACCAACCGTATAATTGGTTTTAGAATAATGATCGAATAATGTTGTAACGCCTGCATACTTTTCTTTAAAAGCATACCATGTTAAAAATGCTGGGCTGCCGTTAAAGTTGTATAAGCAAAAAATAGTTTGGCTTTCACTGCTTCTTTTATATCCTGCTACATGAATATTGTGTGGATGTAGCCATTCAATATTTTTTTTATCAGCAATGGCAGGCAACGCTTTTCTAAGGGTAAGTAATTGCTTTGTAGCTGTAAATACCTGCTGTTCTACACTTCCTGCAACCAATCTTTTTGCCTGTTTATCCCAATCAATTATTGGTCTATGCATCCACCTATTATCATAGCTTTTGCCACCATCTTGTAAATAACTATAATCGTTGGTATAGCCAACTTCATCACCATAAAAAAGCATAGGAATACCTCCTAAAAATATACTATGTGCTTGCATAAGCAGTACCTTTTTTATGGCTAGCTGTGTAGCCAAACTATCGTTTTTCAGAAGGGCTTTTTCTAATCCGCATAAGCTAGCAAGGGTACCACTAATTCTAGCATCTTGCGTTTTGGGGTTTACACCAAACAATGCACCCGTAGCAGGTGAGTTGGGGTAAGTGCCAGCATAATATTCCTTTAAAAACATCCTATGCTCATAAGCATTAAAGCCGGCATTACTAATCATACTATCCTCATATCCAAGCCCTATATCATCATGGCAGCGGGTGTAGGTAATCCAAGTAGTACCTAATGGTTTCTGTAAAATGTCTTGCTGTGCAGCTAGCATTACCATAACATTGCCGGTAGCAAGGGCATCCCATTGCAGCGCCATATGGGTTGCATTATAAGCAACATCACATTCTTTGGCAGTAAAAGCACCAGTACCAAAATATTTCATTATTTCTTTGGGAGCTACAATTGCTTCGCCAAGTAGCGCCATACCCGGGGTGGCAATTTCAACGCATAACTTTATTAGCCTAAGTAATTGGTGTGCTTCTGGCAGATTTTGGCAGGCGGTGCCTAATTGCTTCCAAATAAAAGCAGGGGCATCAATGCGTAAAATATCTACACCCAAATTGGCGTAAAAATAAATGGTATCCAGCATGGCAATTAATACCGCTGGGTTAGTGAAATTTAAATCCCATTGGTAGTTATGAAACACCGTCATTACCCATTTTTGCATTTCATGGTTGTAAGTAAAACTACCTGGCGCCGATTCAGGAAAAATTTCCGGCATAGTAGCCTCAAAAGCATTGGGTAAGTTTCTATCATCATAACAGTAATAAAAATCTTGAAAATGTTTATCGCCAGCTTTGGCAGCCATTGCCCATTCATGTTGTTGTGATGTATGGTTTAATACTATATCTAGCATTAAATACATGCCTTTTTCTTGCAGTGTTTTTTGTAAATTTTGTAGTTGTTCTATTGTTCCAAATTTTGCATCAATTACCCTAAAATTGCTTACCGCATAGCCACCGTCACTTTCATTAGCGGGGCTCTGAAATAGGGGCATTAAGTGCAAAAAATTTACTCCTAATTCCTCTAAGTAAGCTAACCTACTAGGCATATCTTGTAAGCTTCCTGCAAAGCGATCAACATACAAACTCATCCCCACAATTTCATTGCTAAGAAACCAGTCATGCGTTTTGGAATTATCCCTTTTTTTTAATGCTTCACTTCTTAGTTTGTAGGCTTGTATAATGGTGGTAAGTAGCGGTATAAAACTTTCTTTTCCGGTTTTATGGTTACCATATAGCTGTAAGTATATTGCTTCTATACTATAAATATTGGCTATAAAACGGGTGTAAAAACCTCTATCATTGGAAGCAATGGCTATGGATGATTTGTCTAATAATTCATTAAGCTGTTTGTGTAATAAAGGATTATACATGTATCAAAAAAATCTTGAAGAGAAGAATTAAAAAGGCTAAGCAAAAATACTATTATTCAAATGTTTAAAAGCTTCCATGGCACCCAAGTATTCACAAGTTCTGGCACCAGCTTTATTACCATTTAAAATTATTTTTTCCCAGGCTTGGGCGTCTAATTGGTTATTAGTTTCTGGTAATAAATTATTTAACTGATATAATACTGCGCCTACAAAAGCATCACCAGCACCAGTAGTATCTACAGGCTCAATGGCAATGCTAGCAATGGTTGTAACGTTATTTCCTTGTCTAAATAAGGTACCTGCTTTTCCTAAAGTAATGGCAAAGTTAGCGCTGCTTATTTCCATTAATTTTTCAGTAGCATCAGAAAGTGTTGTTGTATTGGTTAGTAACATTGCTTCCTCATCACTTACTTTAAAAAAGTGGCAACACTGTAAAAAATGAAGCGATTGTTGAATAAAGGAATCAGTATTATTTTGAAAAAGTAAATGCCGATAATTAGGATCGAAACTTACGAAAATGTTATTTGTAATAGCTTTTTGTAAAAGGGATAAATAAGCCTTTTGTAAAGGGCCTGGCAAAAAGCCTGTGGCGGAGCCGAAATGTACAATACTGTAATCTTCTATATGTAAAGCATCAATATCTGCTTCGCTTAATTGCCCATCGGCACCACGGTTAAAGTAAAAATCTCTCTCACCATTTTCCATCAATGATACAAATGCAAAAGTGGTAAAATA
>Ga0114942_1000030_pt1 | contig 35642 bp, 29 predicted proteins | sample LowerColdCreek_FD_88674 | JGI IMG/M metagenome (GOLD analysis project Ga0114942, IMG submission 88674) | Groundwater microbial communities from Cold Creek, Nevada to study Microbial Dark Matter (Phase II) - Lower Cold Creek | ecosystem: Environmental > Aquatic > Deep subsurface > Groundwater ... | reverse complement strand
TGCTAATTTTTGTTCAAATGCTTCAATTTCAGGTAGCATATTTATGAGATAATCAATATCATCGTAACCATTTATTAAGCATGTTTTTTTGTAATTACTAATTTCAAAATAGGCCGCTTCTGTACCCACTTCGTTATGGGCTGATAAAATACTAATTTGTTGTTCTACCATATTTATGGCAAATTGGGTAGAAGGGTTTAGAGTTATTTTTTTAAAAATTTGTTGCAAAAAATTTTCAGAAACTATAATTGGCAGTAAAAAATTATTAAGGGCATTGTTTTTAAAAATATCCGCAAAAAAACTACTAATTACAACATCGAAGCCAGCATCTTTTATTGCCCAAGCTGCATGCTCTCTTGAAGATCCACAACCAAAGTTTTTACCTGCTACTAAAATTCTACCACCAAAAAGTGGATTGTTTAAAACAAAATTTTTGTTGATCCTATTTTCATCATCATTATCATATCTCCAATCTCTAAACAGGTTTTTGCCAAAACCATCCCTATTAGTTACTTTTAAAAACCTTGCAGGTATTATTTGGTCGGTATCTACATTTTCTATTTGCAGTGGCACTGCTGTAGATATTAGCAAACAATTATTATTACTAAAGGCCGATTTATTATTTCCTAAAATATTACTCATTTTCTAGTTATTAAAATGTGTAGTGTTATGAGAATAAGTATTAATGTAAGTTGCTGTATCAGTTATTTCTCCTGTTATTGCAGCTATTGCAGCTGTAAGCGGGCTAGTAAGTAATGTTCTTGCATTCTGCCCCTGCCTACCTTCAAAATTTCTATTGCTAGTGCTTACACAGTATTTCCCCGCCGGAATTTTATCTTCATTCATAGCTAAGCAAGCACTACAACCAGGTTGCCTTAATGAAAAGCCCGCTGCTTCAAATATGGTATGCAACCCTTCTTGCTTGGCTTGTAATTCTACTTGTTTAGAACCTGGCACAATCCACACCTCAACATTCGGTGCCTTTTGCTTTCCTTTTACCAAACTTGCAACTAGTCTAAGGTCTTCAATCCTACTGTTAGTGCAGCTACCAATAAATACATAGTCAATTTTTTTTCCTAACAAGCTTTCGCCAGAAGTAAAATTCATATACTGCAATGCTTTTTCATACCCGCCAACATCATTACTAGCAACTTGCTTTATGGTTGGAATTTTATTGGTAATAGCCATTCCCATTCCTGGGTTGGTACCATAAGTTATCATTGGTAAAATATCACTTGCTTGTATGTGTAACTCTTTATCAAACGCAGCATCAGCATCTGTAAAAAGCATTTGCCAATAAGTAATTGCATTATCCCAATTATTACCCTTTGGGGCAAATACTTTATCGCTTAAGTAATTAAATGTTGTAGTATCTGGTGCTATTAATCCGCATCTTGCTCCCATTTCTATGCTCATATTACAAATGGTCATTCTAGCTTCCATACTTAAATTTCTTATAGTGCTTCCTGCAAATTCCACAGCATAGCCTGTAGCGCCACTTGCGGAAATTGTGGCTATAATATGTAGAATGATATCCTTTGCCACCACTCCTTTGGCTAGTTCTCCTTCTACCGTAATTCGCATTAATTTAGGCTTTGTTTGTAGTAGGCATTGAGTTGCCATTACCATTTCTACCTCACTTGTGCCAATACCAAAAGCAATGGCTCCAAAAGCGCCATGTGTACTGGTATGGCTATCTCCACAAACGATGGTCATGCCAGGCTGAGTTAACCCTAATTCTGGACCAATTACATGCACTATACCTTGGTATGGATGCCCTAAGCCATATAGTTCTATAGAATGGTTATAACAGTTATTTATTAGTACCTCAACTTGTTGATGAGAGAGCGGCTCTGAAATAGGTAAATGCTGATTAATAGTGGGCACATTATGATCGGCCGTGGCAACAACTTGCTTAGGGCGTAACACTTTTAAACCCCGCTTATCTAAGCCAGCAAAGGCCTGTGGGCTTGTAACTTCATGTATCAAATGCTTATCAATGTATAGCACTGAGGGGCCATCAGGGATGGTTTTTATAATATGTCTATCCCATATTTTATCAAAAAGAGTTTTATTAACAATATTATTTTCTTTAAAAACCATATATGGAGTTTGAATAATTATTTAAATGACTAGGCGATTTTAGCTTGCGATATCACTGCACTACAATGCATATAATTAGTAGCAAGGATATTTAAATCGTCGTCTCTTACCTCTTTTTTATTATCGGCAATTGCCAAAAAAGATAAGTATAACTCATCTACTTCATTTCTATTAAAATTATAACCCAAGGCTTGTAAACGAAAGGCAAGTGCACTTCTACCACTTCTTGCTGTTAATATAATTTTACTTGTATCCGCACCCACATCAATAGGGTTTATAATTTCGTATGTAATAGCACTTTTTAAAAAACCATCTTGGTGAATACCACTTGAATGTGAAAACGCATTTGCCCCTACAATTGCCTTATTAGGCTGCACGGGCATACGCATAGTATCGCTAACCAATCGGCTTAAATTATTTAACTCTATGGTTTTAACATTTGTAGAAAAATCTAATTGCTTATGTTGCTTTAATATCATTACCACTTCTTCTAACGAAGTGTTTCCCGCCCTTTCACCAAGCCCATTTACAGTGCACTCTATTTGTCTTGCTCCGCTTATTACACCCATTATTGCATTGGCCGTTGCAAGTCCTAAATCGTTATGGCAATGGCAGCTAATAATTGCTTTATCTATATTTGGTACATTATTTACCAAGTAGGCAATTTTATCGCCATATTGTTGTGGTAAGCAATACCCAGTTGTGTCTGGTATATTTACAACAGTTGCTCCTGCTTTTATAACCGCTTCAATAACTTTAGCTAAATATTCATTACTGGTGCGGCCCGCATCCTCTGCATAAAACTCAACATCATCCGTAAAGTTTCTTGCCCATGTAACGCATTGAACAGCCCTTTCTAATATATCTTTTTGGTTACTATTGAATTTACCTTTTATGTGGTAATCACTTGTGCCAATACCAGTATGTATCCTTGGTTGCTTGGCATATTTTAATGCTTGTGCTGCTACTTCAATATCTTTTTGTACTGCTCTAGATAAGGCACATACCGTAGCATTAGTAATTACTTTTGCAATTGCTTGCACACTTTCAAAATCACCGGGTGATGATATGGGAAATCCTGCCTCAATAACATCAACACCTAAATGCTCTAGCTCAAGTGCTAACGATAATTTTTCCTTTGTATTTAACTTACATCCGGGTACCTGCTCCCCATCTCTTAAGGTTGTATCAAAAATATACACTTGTTTATCTGCCATATGAAAAATATAAAAAGATTATGAAGTGTTTTAAAAAACATAAAGCTTAAAAAAACGCTTCTAGCAGATAAACTTATAATAGTTATAAGATTATTTTTAATCAAAATATTGCTACTATTACGCTTAATAAAATACTTATATTTGGCTGAAAAGCAGTGCTAATAAGGGTTTTACTGAATACATTTTACGATGCCAAATAGAACAACCGATACTTTATTTCAACTAATAAAATCTTTAGAAAAAGGAGAAAAACGTAATTTTAAATTATACGTACAGAGGAATTCCGCTAATGAAGATTTAAAAGTGGTACAACTATTTGATGCACTTGATAAAATGCAAAGCTATGATGAGGAGCAGTTACTTAAGAAAAATGCAAGCCTTAAAAAACAGCAACTATCTAATATTAAAGCACACCTTTACAAGTTAATTCTTGCTAGCCTAAGGCTATTAAATGATACTGATAATATTGATATGCAGTTGCATGAGCAAATGGATTTTGCCAAAATATTATACAATAAAGGCCTATACTTACAAAGCTTAAGGGTACTTGATAAACTAAAGGAAAATGCAAAAACTAACCATCAATACACCTATCAATTACAAGCCATTATTTTCGAAAAGAAAATTGAAACCTTGCATATTACTAGAAGTATTGAAAACCGTGCCGAGCAACTTGCAAATGAAGCAAATGCTATTACAAAAAGGCTTGCATTAATTTCACAACTATCTAACGTATCACTAGAACTTTACGGTTGGTACATTCAACACGGCCATGCAAGAGACAGCAATGAGGTACTAGCTATTAAAAATTTCTTCCTAACAAAAATGCCTACTATCGGTATCAACGCCTTAGGCTTTTATGAAAAATTATACCTGTACCAATGTAATTGCTGGCATGTATTTATTCTGCAAGATTTACTTCCTTATTATAAGTATTCAAAAAAATGGGTGGACTTATTTGAAGAGCATCCTGCTATGCAAACGATTGAAGCTGGGCAGTATATAAGAGGTATGCATAATTTGCTAGGGGCACATTTTAACCTAAATAATTATGAAAAGTTCGATGCGGTTTTAGCTCAGCTACAACAATTTTCTACTTCGCATGCTGGCACCATGAATACGAATGTGCGTATACAAACATTCGTGTACTTACATATTGCTAAGCTTAATAAACACTTTTTAGAAGGCACATTTACCGAAGGCTTAGCCTTAGTACCAATTATAGAAGAAAAACTAACGGACTACCAATTGCAGCTAGACAAGCATAGAGTATTAGTTTTCTATTACAAAATAGCTTGCTTATATTTTGGCAGTGGCAATAATGAAAAAGCAATTGACTATCTTAATAAAATTATTAATTGGCGAGTTGATTTAAGAACCGATTTACAATGCTATGCCCGATTGCTTAACCTAATAGCACATTTTGAATTGGGAAATTATGATTTGTTGGAGCATTTAATAAAGTCAGTTTATCGCTTTATGGCAAAAATGAACAACCTTAGCGTAGTGGAAGAAGCCATTTTTTCATTTATTAAAAATGCATTTTCCTTGTCGCCAAATAAATTAATGCCTGCATTTATTGCTTTGAAGAACAAACTTGAGCCGCTAGAAAATAACGGACAAGAAAGTAGATCATTCATGTATTTAGATATAATTGCTTGGCTTGAAAGCAAAATAAAAAAAGTACCTGTGCAATCCGTTAGAAAGGAACGCTTTTTACAAAGCAGACGAAGAAAAAAATAAATTGTTTTTAGCACATCAACTTTGTAAAAACCATCAGCATCCGTCCCGCTTTTTATTACAACTCCGCCACTCTACCCTAACCACAAAAGCATCTGCGGGGTTTCCATTTCAATCGGGTGTATTAATATTTCTTTAGTGCATTTTTATATCCTATTTATTCAAAACAGCATGCTTAAATACAAGCTAATGAAATTTTAATGTATATTTTTAACATATAATAATTTTTAATATAAGCAAGAATACTCAGCAATTAAAGCAATTTTTTGCCGATTATTGCCGAAAACAAAATTTTTGAGTTAATTATCTGCATAAATCAAGAAATAAAACGTTATTTATACATATTATAAATAATTACATATTATGTTATTTCATTTAAATTTATCATTTTTCTCTATTTTCACGAAATAAAGTACACATTATTATTTTTTAATATTTATTAACCAGACCAACTATTTATGCGTAAAGTAAGTGTAAAACAAATAGCGCCTTTTGTGGTACTAGCTGCATTTTCCATAGCAGCGCTTTTTATTCCGTCAGTAGCAAACTATGAAGATAAAACGGCAGCATACAACCCAGCAGATATTGCATGGATTTTGGTTGCAACTGCATTGGTATATTTAATGACGCCCGGATTAGCCTTTTTTTACGGTGGCATGGTGCACCGCAAAAATGTTATTTCCACAATGATTAAAAGTGTGGTAGCAGCAGGTGTGGTTACCGTACTTTGGGTTATTGTAGGTTTTAGCCTATGCTTTGGCGACTCTATTGGTGGTTTTATTGGTTCACCCGCTACCTTCTTCTTTTTTAAGGGCGTAGCCTCTACTGGCCCATGGAGTTTGGCTCCATCCATTCCAAAATCATTGTTCTCTTTATTTCAATTAATGTTTGCAATTATAACACCAGGTTTAGTAGTTGGTGCTATTGCAGAAAGGGTAAAGTTTACAGCATATATTTTATTCATTGTATTATTCAGCCTTTTAGTTTATGCGCCTTTGGCACACTGGAGCTGGCATCCGGAAGGATTTTTATTTAAGTGGGGAGCACTAGACTTTGCCGGCGGAACAGTAGTACATATTTCAGCGGGTTGTGCAGCCCTTGCAGGTGCACTTGTACTTAAGCGTAGAAAATCGCATATTGAAAATAAAGAAATACCACCGGCCAACATTCCTTATGTATTAATTGGCACTGGGCTGTTATGGTTTGGTTGGTTTGGCTTTAATGCGGGTTCAGCATTAGGCGCTAATGCATTAGCAGTTTCTGCATTTGCTACTACCAATACCGCAGCAGCAGCGGCGGGCTTATCGTGGATGTTTTTTGATGTGTTAAGGGGTAAAAAACCATCAGTATTAGGTTTTTGTATTGGTGCCGTGGTTGGCTTAGTAGCTATAACTCCGGGGGCGGGTTTTGTAGCTATTCCACAAAGTATTTTTATTGGTGTAGTTGCAGCAATTATTTCTAACCTTGCCGTGTATTACAAGCAAAAATCTACACTGGATGATACGTTGGATGTATTTCCTTGCCATGGCTTAGGAGGTATTGTAGGCATGCTTTTAACAGGAATTTTCGCTACAAAAACAGTGAATGCCGCTGGTAATGATGGTCTTTTTTACGGCAATGCAAGCTTCTTTTTTACTCAATTAAAAGCATTAGCTGTAGTTGTGCCTTATAGCTTCATTGTATCTTATTTAATATTCAAACTAATTAACGTTATTGTACCAATTAGGGTAAGCTCAGAAGAAGAGGAAATGGGCTTAGATTACTCACAGCATGATGAAAAATACATGCAAGGAACATTACTTGTTGCAACCAATGAAGGCTTATATGAAAAAGAATTAGAAGAAACTAACTAATTGATTTGATAGCAGTACACAACGATACAAAATAACAAGGTACAGCCTACAATACATTCTCTGACCAGAATATAACGGCTGTACCCATTTTTAAAACAAAAACCTATTACAATGTTAAGAAAATTAATCTTATCTGGCTCGGCCATTTGTGCATTTGTAACTACATTTTCGCAAGACTCAACCAAAAAAGCAACCACCCAATTTTCAGGATCGGTAGATGCATATTATAAACATGATTTTTCAGGAAAGCTGAACAACAAAACCAGTTTTACCAACAGCGATAACTCATTTGAGTTAGGCATGGCCTCTTTAAAAGTAGATCATACGGTGGGAAAAGTTACGGCCACTGCCGATTTAGGTTTCGGACGCAGAGCCGCAGAGTTTTCGTACAATGATGGCGGCTCCTTGGCTTTGGTAAAACAACTATTTGTAAGTTATGCGGTAAGTAATAAGGTAAAGTTAACCGCTGGTAAATTTGCTACCCATATTGGCTATGAATTAGTTGATGCAATTGCCAATAGAAATTATAGTATGAGTTATGGCTTTAGCTACGGACCTTTTTTTCATACAGGTTTAAAAGCAGATATTGCCTTGGGTGGCAAAACAGCAATGATGATTGGTATTGCTAACCCAACCGATTTTTCTAGCACTACAGAAGCCAATAAATATTTAATTGCCCAAATAAGTACTGCAACAAAAGATGATAAACTAAAAGCATTTTTTAATTACCAAGGAACTAGCAAGCCAGACTTTACGCTGAACCAAGTAGATGTGGTATTGCTTGGGGTAATTTCTGATAAATTTTCAATTAACTATAACGGAACTGTACAAGCAAGAAAGGTGGCTAATAATACCAACAGCTGGACGAGTAATGCACTATACCTAAATTACGACCCTACTAAAATTTTCGGACTTACATTAAGGGGAGAATATTTAAGTGACAAAAACAATGTATTAGGTATTGGCCAAGAGTCATTATTTATTCCAACACTTTCTGCAAATATTAAGATTGATAACCTAACCATTATTCCAGAGTTTAGGTTTGAAACCGCAAAGAATGCAATATTTATAAAAAGTGATGAAACTGCTAGCAAAACAGCGTCTCAATTTTTAATAGCGGCCACCTATAGATTTTAATAAAGCATTTTATTACTGTAATAATAAAGGAGGTAATAGCTATTACCTCCTTCGTTATTAATAGAAATTAGCCAACTAAGCAGAGTTTCTACCGGCATTAATAATACCAAAGGAACAACGCATTACTAATTTTTCGTAAGTGCTTTTAAGTGGTGATGATAAATTGTTTTCTTCAAAATACCTAACCCTTGCAATGGCGAACTGCTGTATGGTAGTAAGTGGTAATACAATTTTTTCTCTAGTTTGTATAGAGTGCTGCTCAACTGGATAATTAGCCATTAACTCTGTATGGCTTGAAACCAAGAATATATACTTTTTTGTAAGCTCATACTCTGCATAAATATTGTTCCACATTTCGCCATACAATTCATGATTGGCTAAATAAGCTGTTAAAGGGAAAAAACATTTCTTCATTGCCATCTCACAATTTTCAAGCATGGTTTTAAAGAAAAGTGATTCCTTGTATATTCTTTTTACCTCAGGTAAATAACCTAGTTCATCTATTTTTTTTAAAGCCGTACCTAAGCCATAATAGCCAGTTACATTTTGCTTCAGCTGGCTCCATGCACCAACAAAAGGTATGGCTCGTAAATCTTTTAAAGTGGTTCTACTAGCTCCGCCCTTTTTTGCTGGCCTAGAGCCAATATTTGTATCGGCATAAAAGTTAAGTGGGCTTGCATGCGATAGATAATTTAAAAACTGTGGATTACTTTTTAATTGCACATAAGCATCATAACTTAAGTTAGCTATTTGTTGTAATATGGCTTCATCGCTGGCATTAAAAGTTGCTTCCTTTTTTTCAAATAACTGATTACTTATACCTGCATGTAGTAATTGCTCAATATTAAACTGTGCTGCATCAACCGTACCAAAATTAGAACTTATTGTTTGCCCCTGAATGGTTAATTGTATTTCATGGTTAGCTATATTATTACCCATTGATGCATAAAACTTATGTGTTTTACCACCGCCCCTAGCTGGCGGGCCGCCACGACCATCAAAGAATGCAACTTCTATATTATACTTAAGCGAAATATTGGTTAATGCTTCTTTAGCCTTATATATTCCCCAATTGGCCATAAAATAACCACCATCCTTGGTTCCGTCGGAAAAGCCAAGCATAATTGTTTGCTTATTTCTTCTTGTTGATAAGTGGCTTTTATATACCTCGTTGGTATACAACTTCTCCATTATATCTGCCGCATTTTTTAAATCATCTATTGTTTCAAACAAAGGAATAATATCAACAGGTATTATTTTTTCTTTACCGTTAACTAGGTAAAAAAGTGCCATAACTTCAATTACATTTAACGCACTATTACATTGGCTAATGATGTACCTATTGCACCCTGCTGGGCCGTTGGTATGCTGAATATTTAAGATGGTCTTTATTGTTTCAAGTGTATCTTTAAGCAACCCCTCTGGCAAAATATTTTCAACGCTGATTGTATTAATTGCTAATAAACTTTCAATTTGTTCTGGTTCATTAAGCTTTATATAATTACTCGATAATGTTTCGGTATTTTCTGCAAGATGGTAAAAAAACTGTGCATGAATGGCACTATCTTGTCTAATATCTAGTGTAGCAAAATGCAATCCAAAAATTTCTATTTTATCTATTAAACTACTAACTAATTCTATAAATAAGCTATTATGATTGTATACTAATTGCTGCTTAATATTTTGTAAAGATGCTATTAAATAATCTGCGGTAATATTATTGCACTTATCTGGCTCAGTAAGGCATTGATATAATTGCTTCTCCAAATCGGCTACTAAATGATCAACCCCGTCAAAGGTTAATCTTCTTCTTATACTCCTTACTTCTTTATAATAACTTCTTATTATGCTTGTGCGTAATGCATTTGCTACTTGCAAGGTAGTACTTGCAGTTACAAAAGGGTTTCCATCCCTATCCCCACCGGGCCAAAAGCCCATTTTTATCATCCCGTCCTTATTGCAAAATATATGGCTCAATTGCCCTTTTAATATATTGGTAATATTGCCAACAGCAGCATAAAAAACATGTTCTAAATACCAAATTAAACTTACAGCTTCATCGTAGGGCGTAGGCTTTTTTTTCTTGAAAAATGGCGTACGACCTAACTGTTGCAAATACATATTAATTGCTTCCGTATCATTTACTTCTAAAGACTTTGCTAAATCATGTATTATGCCCAACACCGCACCCGGATAAAACTGTGTAGGGTGTGCCGTAAGTACTAATTGCAAACTAAAATTACTAAGCCTTTTTGTTGCTGCTACTGATATATTAGTACTTAACAATTCATGCTCTAAATACTTTAGTGTACCCGTACCCATCATATTGTTTACATACTTAAAAGCAGCATCTTCCAAAGCATCAAATAATACAACTTGCCTTTCTGCATATTGTATAAATCTAAACAGAATATCTAATCTTGCTTCCTCTTTATTAAGTAAAGTATGCTTATTGAAAAAATCTTCAATAATATCAATCGGGCTCATATTTCGTTTGTAACCATCCTCACAGTTATTGGCTAGTAAAGAAAGCAGCAAACCTGTTTTTTCAATTCTATTAAATGGTAAAGAAGTAAACAGGCTATTATAAAGCTGAAACTTAATGCCTACATAATTTTTGTACAATTCTAATGCAGCAGATGATTGATGATCCATAAAATAAAATTTGTGTTTATAGAGCAACCACAATCGGAGAACTTCAAATTAGCATAAAAGAAATTAATAACTATAGAATGTTATCAGAAAATTGTAGATGCAGAAAATTTCTTAAAAACTAACACTTGTTATGTTACCCGCTATTAATATGTTTACAAAGTAGTAAACATGAATAGAAATACATTGCATACTGTACTTAATTACAAAACAACAACTTTTGCTGTTGTTACTACTACTATTACTACCACCCTGTAAGGGGTAAAATTTATCATATTATTTATTGGGCTACATAGCCGCAACTAACTGGAAGAGGAATATTCTATTAAATAATACATTACTAAAAGCATTTATAATTATATGCAGGTTTTAAAATTTGGCGGCAGCTCAGTTGCCACCGCAGAAAATATTAAAAGAGTTATAGCTATTGTTACTAAGCGAAAAAAAAATACCCAAGTTGTGGTGGTATCAGCATTGGGTGGCGTTACCGATGAGTTATTACATATTGGCTCATTGGCGGCAACGGCCAACGAAACCTACATTGAAGCATTACAATTAGTAGAGCAAAAGCATTTAGAAACTGTTAGGCAGCTATTACCCATACAACAACAAAGTAGTACCCTAAGTATGGTAAAACAACATTGCAATGCATTATCAGCAATTTGCGATGGTGTATTTCTTTTAGGAGAATTATCCAACAGAATAAAAGACAAGATTGTGAGCTATGGTGAAATTTTATCTTCAACTATTATACATGCTGCATTTGAAGCAGAATTAATGCAAGCTATATGGGTTGATGCTAGAAGCGTAATAACCACAAACAATGTGTATGGAAATGCTACTGTAAATTTTTCAATTACAGAACAAAATATAGCAGCCTACTTTGCGAAAAATAAATCTCATTTATACATTGTTCCGGGTTTTATTGCTAGCGATGCCACGGGTAATACAACAACCCTTGGCAGAGGAGGTTCCGACTATACCGGTGCAATATTTGCTGCATGCCTAAATGCTAATGTGTTAGAAATATGGACCGATGTTAGCGGCATGATGACAGCCGACCCAAGGTTAGTGCCGAATGCAAAACCAATAGCCTATATCTCATATCAAGAAGCAATGGAGTTATCACATTTTGGGGCAAAAATAATTTATCCGCCTACCATACAACCCGTAATGAAACAAAAAATACCAGTATGGATAAAAAATACTTTTGCGCCTAATGATTATGGTACACTAATAGAAAATATACCTATTGATACCGGCAATTTTACCCGTGGCATTTCAAGTATTAATCAGGTGCACTTTCTTAGTTTAGAAGGTAGTGGAATGGTTGGTATCCCGGGCTTTTCAAAACGCCTATTTGAAGCTTTGGCAAAAGAGTTGGTTAACGTAATTTTAATTACCCAAAGTTCTTCCGAGCATTCTATTTGCGTAGCAATTAATTACACTGACACCGCAAAGGCAACCCAGGCAATTAATGAGGCATTTGCAGTAGAAATAGAACAAGGAAAAGTAGAACCTCTAAAGGTAGAAGAACAGCTAAGCATAGTAGCACTAGTTGGAGAACAAATGAAAAGCCACCCTGGCATTGCTGGTAGAATGTTTGGCGTATTAGGCAGAAATGGAATAAATGTAAGAGCTATTGCACAAGGATCTTCTGAAAAAAATATTTCTGCTGTAATTTCCGCTAGTGATGTTAAAAAAGCAATTAACGTGCTGCATGAAGAGTTTTTTGAACCAAATTATAAGCAGTTGAATGTGTTTATTGCTGGCACTGGCAATGTAGGTAGTAAGTTGCTAGATCAAATAGCAAAACAACAACACTACTTACAAAAACAATTAAAGCTACAAATACAAATTGTTGGCTTGGCAAATAGTAAGTACCTAGCGTTTGACGATAATGGTATAAATCTTAATAATTGGAAGGAAGTTTTAGCAGCGGGCAATAATGGAGATATTCAAGAATTTGTAAATACAATTATTGCTAAAAACTTACGAAACAGCGTGTTTGTAGATATTACTGCAAATGCAACTGTTGCTTCAGTATACAACCAGTTATTAGCAAAAAGCATTGCAGTAGTTGCCTGTAATAAAATTGCTTGTTCATCTACTTACCAAAGTTACGAAAATTTAAAATCGCTAGCAAGAGAATACAATACCAGTTTTCTGTTTGAAACCAATGTAGGCGCTAGTTTACCAATTATTGGTACCCTTAACGATTTATTGCGTAGTGGCGATACCATTAATAAAATACAGGCAGTTTTGTCTGGCACATTAAATTTTGTATTCAATAATTATAACGCCACACAATCATTTGCCTCGGTAGTAAAGCAAGCACAATTAGAGGGATACACTGAGCCCGACCCAAGATTAGATTTAGGCGGTACCGATGTAATGCGAAAAATAATGATATTGGCAAGAGAAGCTGGTCAGCAAATAGAAATGAATGATATTAGTAATGAGTACTTTTTACCAGCTAGTTGCTTTGAAGGCACTGTAGATGATTTTTATGTTGAAATGGAAAATCAGGAACCTCATTTTAAAGCATTATATGCCGCTGCAAATGAAAAGAAATGCAAGTTGAAGTTTGTTGCCACTTATGAGCAAGGAAAAGCAGCAGTAGGTTTGCAACATATCCCTTCCGAATCAGACTTTTATCATTTATATGGCAAGGATAATTTGGTACTATTTTTTACAGAACGTTATCCTGAGCAGCCCTTGGTAATCAAAGGTGCAGGAGCTGGTGCCGCAGTTACTGCCTCTGGTATTTTTGCAGATATTATTCGGGTAGCTAGATAACTAATAATTTAATGAAAAATGATAGATTCAATTTTTGCTAATATTGATACTGAAAAAAAGGTTTCCATTCATTCACCTGCTACGGTAGCAAATATGGTTTGCGGTTTTGATATTCTTGGCTTTGCGGTTAATGAACCGTATGATGAAATGCAACTAAAATTCACCGATAAAGCAGGTATAAATATTATTAATAAAGACAATTATAACTTACCAACTAATCCTGAAAAAAATGTTGCAGGAGCTGCGTTGCTAGCTTTGTTGGCCGAAATTCCTGGGCCAATTGGTTTTGAAGTTACCATTAACAAGCTAATTATGCCAGGTAGCGGGGTTGGTAGTAGTGCAGCAAGTGCGGCTGGTGCAGTGGTGGCAGCAAATAAATTATTAAACAACTATTTTACCAAAGCCGATTTAGTACGTTTTGCCATGAATGGCGAAAAGGTTGCCTCTGGGGTAAAACATGCAGATAATATTGCCCCTTGTATTTATGGAGGCGTTACATTGGTTCGTTCTATTTATCCATTAGATATTATTTCGCTTACTGCACCACCACTATACGTAACCATTGTGCATCCACAAATTGAGGTTAAAACGGCTGATGCAAGGCAAATACTAAAAAAGCAAGTGCAGCTTAAGGATGCTATAAAACAATGGGGAAATATTGCCGGCTTAGTAGCTGGATTATTACAAAACGATTATGAGCTAATTGCCCGTTCTTTAGAAGATGTAATAATAGAACCTGTGAGAAGCATTCTAATTCCTGGCTTTACTGATGTGAAAAAAAATAGCGCCCAAGCTGGAGCACTTGGGGGAGGGATATCGGGTTCTGGGCCATCTATTTTTATGCTTAGTAAAAATGAAGAGATTGCTAAAGCTGTAGAAACAGAAATGAAAGAAATATATACAAAACTTCAACTTGCACATAATACCTATGTAACCACCATTAATACTAACGGTGTAACCTTTTTATAATAATTTTTATGCTTTACTATAGCCTTCATCAACAATCTCCCAAAGTTAATTTTAGAACGGCAACCGTTCAGGGTCAGGCGCCCGATAAGGGATTGTATTTCCCAGAGCAAATACCATTATTAAGTAGGCAATTTATTAGTTCAATTTCTAGTACTAGCAGGGAAGCAATATGTATGCAAATTATGCAACCCTATATTGCAGATACAATTGATAAAAATTCTTTAGAACAAATATTAGCAGAAACAATTGATTTTGATTTTCCACTAAAACAGATTAGTGAGCATATTTATTCCCTAGAACTTTTTCACGGACCTACATTAGCATTTAAAGATGTAGGTGCTAGGTTTATGAGCCGATGTCTTGGCTATTTCTCTAAAAATCAAACAAAGAAAATAACAGTTTTAGTTGCCACCTCTGGCGATACAGGCGGGGCTGTAGCAAATGGTTTTTTAGGCGTTCCCGGTGTAGAGGTTATTATTCTTTACCCTTCGGGCAAGGTGAGTGCAGTGCAAGAATTACAATTAACTACCTGTGGAAATAATATAACGGCACTTGAAGTATCTGGCAGCTTTGACGATTGTCAGGCAATGGTAAAGGATGCTTTTATGGATGCAGATTTACAACAAGCATTACAACTAACATCCGCTAATTCTATTAATGTAGCAAGGTGGCTTCCGCAGCAACTATATTATTTTTTTGCATACCAACAGTGGCAGCAAGCAACCCTACCCGTTATATCTGTACCAAGTGGAAATTTTGGAAATATTTGTGCTGGCTTATTGGCTAATTATAGTGGCCTACCTTTTCAACATTTTATTGCGGCATGCAATGCAAATGACACTGTTGCTCATTTTTTAAAAACGGGTAGTTTTTCACCTAAAAAAGCGGTTGCTACTATTTCAAACGCAATGGATGTAGGCAACCCAAGTAATTTTATAAGAATATTAGAAATGTATCAGCAACAGTACAAAGCTATAACCGATAAGGTTACAGGCTATACCATTACTGATGCTGCCACTATTGAAACCATTATAGCAGTTTATGAAAAATATAAATACATATTAGATCCGCATGGTGCGGTGGCCTATGCTGCACTAGAGAAGTACATTGAAAAATATCCGAATAGAAAAGGAATAATTCTAGAAACAGCACATCCAATTAAGTTTCCTGATACGGTAGAAAAAGCTATTGGAGAAAAAATTGAGGTTCCTAATTCTGCAAAACATTTATTTAGCTTAGAAAAAAAGAGCATAGCCTTACCTGCAAATTTTTCGGCCTTAAAAGAATGGTTGTTGTATAGATAATTACCATTAAGGCGCTATCCAACTACTATGTTTTAAGGCTCCCTTTTCATAAAAAAACTTTGCCCGCCGATGACCTTTATTATTAAGCCATAGCCAATCTAATGCTAATGCTTGAATGCTAACTAACCCAAAAAAAGGTCTTGCTACTGCTGCTTCTTCTGCTGTAGGGTCATGCGTTTCAAAATATTCTGTAAGGCCGCTTGCGGGCATCTCTATTGTTGAAGATGGGGCAAGATTCGTCATATAAGTTCTTTTACAGCTAAGGTTGCTTTTGTTCCATGCTTCATCCGCAATTGCATCGGTATGGTGCAAGGTTGCTGTTCCATCAATTCTTATTTGTACCCTTGTGGCAGCATCATAAAAATGAATGGCTACTGTGGCGTTATTCTTAATTTCTTGCCATTTTTGGCTTCTAGTATCGGTATGAAAAATTAGTTGTTTTTCTGCTACATTCGTTTTGCGAAGCACAACCGTTCTTATACTTATACCTTCGTTTCCAAATGTAGCAACGGTGGGTGTATGAAAGGGTATTCTACTTTTTACACTTCCATTAAGCAATTGTAACCAACAATCTTTTTCTATGTCTTGTAAGTTGTAATTAATACCATTAATGGTTACTTGGTTCTCCAACACTTATGTTTTATTTGTAAACAAATCAAAGAAATATATTGTTGCTATTTTAGTTTCATTTGTGCAAAGTAGGGATGTTCTGGATTTACAATTAGTTCTTTTATGTAAGGGTGAATAAGAATATCCATATCTTCTAAAGGAATAGCACCTAATAATAATTCATTGTCGCCAGGTAGCACCATAGCGTCTACCACACATCTTCTATTTTTAAATCTTACTTCTATAGGCCCTGCAACATCGTATTCTACAATGCTGCCATCGGCTAGTTGACCTTTTCTTTTTTCTACAATTTCAAGCTGAAGCTGCTCTTGTACTGTTTCATTAATACACATGTATACGCTGCCTGTATCTACAAGCATATTCACTGTCATTCTTTTTACATCTTCTTCATCAATTAGACTTCTCTTAGCAAGACCTAAATCAATTGCATTAATCAATTCAATATCTGCAAATACCAGTCCCATAAAATAAAATTTTTACTAAAATTATCATTTTTAAAACTAAAAAGCCCAACCTAAAATAGGCTGGGCTTCATAATATTTAGCACTAAAAATTAGTTCTTTTTTGGAGCTGGTTTTGCACCGCCTGTAGCTGGCTTTGCTGCTGGCTTCTCATCTTCTACCGGCTCTTGACCACCACCCAACTCAGCAGGTAATTGTATTTTCAATTCTTTGGCAACATATATAAATACATTTTCAACCTTGCTACCCAATTCAAAAGTATTTGGCTTCAAAATCAAATCGTATTTACGGGCATCTAATACTTTTTTGTATGCAGTTGCTACTTGCTCAAATAATGGTTGTGCTAGAATGCCTTTCTTCTGCTCAACTCTATTTTGAGAAATTTGCTGCCAGTACACTAAATTAATGCCTACTTGCTGGCGTTGGTTAATCATTTGATCTAATACGCTTTTTGGCTTTTTTGCAGCAGAATCGGCCTTGTATGTACTGTCTAATCTTTTAAATTCTGACTGATAAAAATCGTATTCTGATTGTAGAGAATCTCTTTCATAAATTTGAAGTGCACTATCTACCGCCCTATATTTTGGCATTGCTTGCACCATAAGGTCAATATCAAAAACGCCATACTTGGTTTGCTGTGCTTGTACTGCATTAGTTGCGAAAACCATGCCCACAACTGCTACCAATGTTACCAATAACTTTTTCATTACTTGTTTTTTGTTTGTGTGTATTGTTGTAAAAATATTAATTCGGTTATTATTTAATACCCATTTCCCTAAGAATGTCATCACTCTTATCCAACTTTGGGTCGGCAAATATAACAGTAATTCCTTCACTTTTATCTAGTATAAAATCGTATGCACGGGCAACGGCTAATTTTTGCACAGCATTGTATACTCTATCTTGTATTGGCTTAACTAATTTTTGCCTTTCTTTAAATAAATCGCCTTCGTAGCCAAAGCGTCTTTTTTGCAGTTCTCTTAAATCTTTTTCTTTATTAAATAGCTCATCTTCTCTTTTTTTCTTCAATTCATCTGTTAGCATGTACTGTTCCGCATCAAAATTTTTATACATGCGTTCCAATTCGTTTTGCTTGCCATCAATTTCCTTTTGCCATTGCTCGCTTGCTGCTTGCAACTTCTTTTCTGCATCTTTATAATCTTGCATTTTATCAAGAATATACTTGGTGTCTATCACCGCATAACGCTGTGCATTGGTAGCTGTGTAAAAGCAGAATGTGGCAAATGCTACTAATATATACTTCTTCATATCGGAAATATTTTATCGTAAAAAAATGGTTTATTCTGGTTCAAAACCTAGCATAAATGTGAATCTTGCAGCGTCTTTCAACTTGGTATTCGGCCCAAATCTATCCAAACCTACACCATAATCAAAACCAAGTAAACCAAACATTGGTAAGAAGAAACGCATACCCACGCCTACCGATCTTCTAAGCTTAAATGGATTAAAAGATTTTACATCGTACCAACCATTAGCTGCTTCAAAAAAACCTAATCCATAAATTGTACTACTTGGATTTAAGCTAAATGGATAACGCATTTCTAAAGTGTACTTATTGAAAATGGTAAAGAATTGGGAAGCTCCTTGCTGATCAGGATTTACCCTTGGGTCGCTACTTTCATATACGGGGTAACCTCTATGTGCAATAATTTCATTACCCAATAAAGCGAATTGATTGCTTAAGCCAGCATCACCCACCTGAAAACGTTCGAAGGGGGATATTTGTAAATCTTTGTTGTACCTTCCAATTGCCCCGTACTTAACGGCTGCTTTTAGTACAAATTGCTTGTTTCTATCTTCGCCATGCGGCTTGCCTATTGGCACATACCATTCACCCGTAAAGCGCCATTTGTTGTATTCAATCCATTTATACGGATTTTCAGAAGTTACCAAGCCTTTGCTTAAATAACTCCAAGGTGGTGTTAGCTGTAAACTAAGCAAAAAGTTACTACCGGTTCTTGGGAAAATTGGTGCATCAACCGAAGAACGATTAAGGGCAATTTTAAAATTGAGGTTATGAGAAAAACCAGTTTCAAAGCCCGGTAGGTTAACCCTATCTATCGGATAATTTTTTAAACTATAGCGTACAAACGAGCCAGTAAGCCCTAAAGAAAAATAGTTATCTGGCCACTGTAATTGCTTGGTTATACCTAAACTTACACCCGTTGTACGGAAATAAGAGTTTTTGGCATTTGCAGCAGTGTAAGTACCAGTTGCAGCGTTAAATGCGTTGCTAAATTTGGTATCATAAATACTTACTGCTAGCGTATTTCTTTTTTTACCGCCAAACCATGGTTCGGTGAAGGATGCGTTGTAACTTCTGTAGGCACGTCCGTTACTTTGCACACGCAAACTCAGCTTTTGTCCATCGCCCTGCGGCAAAGGATCCCATGCATCTTTTTTGAAAATATTTTTTAAAGAAAAGTTGTTGAATGATACACCAAGCGTACCCGTAAGGCCAATACCGCCACCGAAGCCAGCACTCAATTCTAACTGATCGTTGGATTTTTCTTCAACGGTGTAGTTTATATCTACCGTACCATCATCAGGATTTGGTAACGGATTCATACCAATTTTTTCTTGGTTAAAATAGCCAAGGTTGGCAATTTCTCTTTGAGACCTTATTAAATCGGAACGGCTAAATTTTTCACCCGGAATGGTACGTAATTCTCTTCTAATTACATATTCTTTGGTTTTGTCGTTTCCTGCTATTCTAACATTTTTAATGGTTGCTTGCGGGCCTTCTACAATTCTTATTTCATAGTCAATAGTATCATTATACACCGCAACTTCAACCGGATCGGTTCTAAAGAAAAGATATCCATCATCCATGTATAACCCACTAATATCGCCGCCTTCTGGCGAAAGTGATTTTCCTAATTTTTTATTTAATATGTCAAGATTATACACATCACCCTTTTTAATACCTAAAATGGTGCTTAATAAGGTATCGGAATATTTAGTGTTTCCACGCCAAGTAATGTTTCCAAAATAATACTGGTTACCTTCATTCATAGCAATATCAACATTAATGTTTCCACGGCTATTAAGGTATTGTGTGTCTTTGGCTATTGCAGCATCTCGGTAACCGTTAGCGTTGTAGAAGTCTAGCAATTTCTCTTTATCCTCTTCGTATTTTTGCTCGTTGAACTTAGCTGAGGAGAATTTTATTCTTATATATGGGTCAAGTACCCTTTTTGTTTTTGAGAAGGATAAATAGCCTACATCATCTAAATATTGAGAGAATGTGTATCTTTTTGGATTAATAAATCCTCCTTTATCAGTAATTGGAAAAAGGGTAAGCCTGCTCATTTCCTTGGTTCCCTTCATTTCTTTTTTCAGCTTATTATTATCCAGTGTAGCGTTTACAAAGTTTATTTGATTAATTTTTACCTTGTTACCCTTGGTTACGTACAAGTTAAGCACCTCAGAATTATCAAAATTGGCATCTTTTAGTTCTTCAATTTTTACCTGTACGTTTCTATAACCTTTCTCACTGTAGTATTTTTTAATGGCTTCAATGGCCGATATACGCATATTGCTAGTTACTACTCTACCAACTACAAGTCCCGATTTTCCTGTAAGATCTTCTGCTTCGCCTTTTTTAACCCCTTTGAAATTAAATTTTGATAGTCTTGGTCTTTCAGTAACATGTATTTCTATATCAATATTCTTATCAACCAGTTTTGTAATAAATATTTCCACATCAGAGAAATAATTCTGTGCCCACAACTTATTAATTGCTTTTGCAAAGTTATCACCCCCCGGAATGGTTATTTCTTCTCCTATGTATAAATTAGATACAGAGGTAAGTAAGGCTTGATCGAAATAGTTGTTACCAGTAATTTTAATAGCGGCTATTTTATACTTTTTGGGTGTTTTTTGGTTGAAAATATTTACCAAGTCGGCATCGATGGATGTTATGGTAGTATCGGAATTATTGGTGGTAGGGCTTTGTGCTAGTACCGTATTGCCAAATACAATACAGGTGGCACATATTAAAGAGAACAATTTATACATCTGCTGCATCCAAGTTGCTGTTTGAAAATAGTACGAGCTGCTAATAATTATTTTTTGCAGCTAGCCGATATTTTTTGGTAAAAAGATTTTGGGCAAATTAAATAGGAATATTTAAAACTCTTTGTTAAATAAGCCTTCTTTGCCTTAAAGAATAGTTGTTTGTACTTGTTCGCTAGTTTTTCCGAACCTTCTTTCTCTGTTTTGAAAGTCTAATATGGCTTCGTACAAATTTTCTTTTCTAAAATCGGGCCATCGGGTATTGGTAAAATAAAGTTCTGCATAAGCTAGTTGGTATAATAAAAAGTTGCTAATTCTATATTCTCCGCTTGTTCTAATCATCAACTCCGGATCGGGGAATGCACTTGTAGTTAAGTAATTTGAAAGCGTATCTTGGGTAATATCTGTTGGCTTTAGGCTTCCATTTTCTACATCGATAGCTATTGCTTTTACAGCATTTACTAGCTCCCAACGGCTGCTGTAGCTTAGCGCCATAATTAAGTTAAGCCCAGTATTATGGCTAGTTTCCTCTAAGGCCTCTTGTAGTTCTTGCTTGGCGGCATCGGGCAGCATGGCCATATCTCCAATTACGTGTAGCTTAATATTATTTTTATTAAGGGTGGGTACTTCCTTACGTATAGTATCTACCAGCAACTCCATTAAGCCAGTAACTTCATAGGCGGGTCTATCCCAATTTTCGGTGCTAAATGCGTATAGTGTTAAGTATTCAATACCTAATTCGGCACTACCTTCTACAATATTTCTTACACTTTCTACACCATGAAAATGACCGTATAATCTATCCTGTCCTTTCTCTTTTGCCCACCTTCCGTTACCATCCATTATTATGGCAATGTGCCGGGGTAATTTTTGCTTATCTATATTTTGCATGTATGCTTGTTAAATAAAACTTTTGCAAATGTAATAAAATAGCTTGTTGTTGCTTAAATGCTTATTAACTGGTTGGTAATGGCAACTAACTGAGCTAAAACCAAATATTAATTAATTGTATATTTGTTAACTCCCTTGAGTTACATAATTACGATTATGCGAAATTATTTTACCCTTATTTTACTGTCTTTTTCATTTGTAGCTAGCAGCCAGCTACAAATTACAAATAGTAATAGTGCACAAGTACTAGCCCGAAAAATTGTAGGTAGTGGCGTAAACGTATTTAATGCAGAATATAGGGGTAGCAATGCTGCCGCAGGAACTTTTTTGGCTCAAACAGGTGGCTTTTCAATTAACGAAGGTATTGTACTAACAACAGGAAGAGTAATTACAAGTGGTAATAACTTTGGTATTAACGAGCCTGCAAGCCGATTAGCTACCAATAATAATGGCGGAACGCTGTATCAAGATGCAGACTTGGCAGCATACGCAAATACTAGAACAAGAGACGCCTGTGTGCTAGAATTTGATTTTATACCCATTGGCGATTCCATTTCTGTAAATTTTGTTTTTGCATCGGAGGAATACCCCGACTTTAACTGTACTAACTTCAACGATGCATTTGCTTTTTTAATAAGCGGACCAGGGTTCGTAGGTAAACAAAACATTGCCTTAGTGCCAAGAACCAACATTCCGGTAACAATTAATAGCATTAATAATGGTGTGCCAGGGCAAAATGGAAACATTGTATTTTGCAGCAATATGGGGCTAGGCTCCCCCTTTACTAATCTTTATGTAGATAATAGTGCAAGCACAAGTATAGTATATGATGGTTACACAAAAGTGTTAACTGCAAAAACAAGGGTGCAACCTTGCCAAACCTATCATATTAAGCTTGCAATAGCTGATGCATTTGATGAAAGGTACGATTCCGGGGTTTTTATTGAAGCCAACTCATTTAAAAGTGAAGGTATTAGGCTTGCAAGAAGTGATGGGTATTATGCAGCAGATAGCACCTTAATTTCAGTAGAAGGGTGCAGAAATGCAACCTTTTCTTTAGAGCGGCCTAAGAAAATATCGGCAGACCCAACCACTGTTTTCCTTACTTACCAAGGCACTGCAACTATGGGTGTTGACTATATTAATTTACCCAGCAGCATTACATTTGCCGCAGGCGATACAATTAAAAGAGTAACCATACAACCAATAGCCGATGCTATTACCGAAGGCACCGAAACCATTAAAATACTTTTATCTACCTCACAATGCATTAACAACTTTAGCGATAGCCTAGTAGTGCAGGTTAAAGATTCTTTTGCTTTAGTAAGCACCCACCAGAAAGAGGTATGCTCTGCCTTTCCCACCACTTTGGCAGCACCATTTATTAATAACTTATCCAATGCTTATTTGTGGAGTAATGGTGCAACCGCACAAAGCATTGGTGTTACTAGCCCAAACACCTATTCAGTAATTCATAGTTTTGGTACTAATTGTTATAATAAAGACACTTTCTTTGTATTACGCGGCGACCCTATTGTGAATTTAGGAGCCGATACCACCACTTGCCAAGGCCAAGTTGTAACGCTTACCGCAGGTGCCAACAATGGCAATAAATATTTGTGGAACACAACCGACACATCTGCCAAAATAAATATTAGAACAGCCGGTGATTATTGGGTAAGGGTTATTACACCTAAAGGTTGCTTTTTATTCGACACATTAAAAGCAGTATTCAACACCGTTCCTACAGTTAGCTTAGGTAAAGACACCTCATTGTGTGATTATGATAGCTTAATTTTAAATGCAACATTTGCCAATGCAAGTTACCAATGGAGCAATGGCGACTCCGCAGCTACCGTACTTGTTACGGGTGCAGTTGCTGGCACATACCATGTTACAACTATCCTTGGCAATTGTACTTCATCGGATACCGTTAGTATTAAAAGAAAAAGGATGCCCATTGCCGATGCTGGCCCTGCTGATATTACCGTATTGAAGGGCGGTTATGCTAAGTTTTTTGCAACAAGGGGTGCATTTAACGCTAGTTATATGTGGCAGCCGATAGAATTTTTAAATAAAACCACCATTTACAACCCAATTTCGGCACCCAAGCGGGAGCTATGGTATTACTTAACTGTAAAATCGCAGGATAATTGTGTGGCCAGGGATAGCATTTTTGTAAAAATTGAAAATGATTTTAAAATTCCCAATGCCTTTTCGCCCAATGGCGATGGCATAAATGATTATTGGGAAATTCCCCTTATCTCCTCCTACATATACGCCAACGTACAAATTTTTAACCGCTACGGTACTTTAGTTTACTCTACCCTTGGTTATGAAAAGCCTTGGGATGGAAAAATAAATGGCGTTGCAGTGCCTATTGGTACTTATTATTACTTTATTGACCCAGGAAATGGCGTGAAGCCTGCTACGGGTTGGCTGCAAATTATTAGATAGCAACCTTTTACATATTACATTTTTTTTCTTGTGATAAATCACCTACTTCCTTGGGAGAAATACCCTTTTTATACTAACCTCCATAACGCAATTTTACACTGTTAACGAAAGGTATTTATACCGTTAACAAACAACTACGTTTTTTCATTGGGGGTTATATATGCTGACACTTAAAAGCCTGGTATGTCTATACTGGGCTTTTCCAATTACTTACTATTTACAGTAACTCAGCTATGTGCATTGCTTATTAAAACAACAAAATTTTATACCCATTTACATCACTATCAATAATCTGTAAGTAATTTCATGATATGCAATTATTAAAAACCATTATTACCCTTGTAAAAAATAAATACCTAATTGCATTGGCTATATTTGGTGGAATGTTACTTTTTTTTGATAGAAACGATGTATTTACTCAAATACAAAGAAAAAAAGAGCTGGCAAAAATTGAGGCTAAGAGAGACTTTTACAAAAAAGAAATTGAACGTACGCAAAAGGAGCTGAATGATTTACAAAATAACCCAGCGGCCCTAGAAAAATATGCCCGTGAAAACTTTTTTATGAAAAAACAACACGAGGATATATTTATCATTGATACTGCTACTATTATAAAATAATAATTTGCCCGTAACAATATTTCGCAAGCAAGCATCGTTATTTAATGCGTCTCCAATAAATATATTGCTATGCCCAATGCTACTACTGACGAGTTATTATGCTATTTATTTAAAGATAACAGCCTAAATACCACCAATATTCCAAAAGATATTTCCACAAATTGGGCTTTACAGCAAAAGCAAGCATTGCTTTTAGAATCTATTGAGGCTTTACAACTATTACCCATTAAAAAACCAAGGGCAAGAACTGTTGAAGCAATACTTGCATACGCTATAAGCTCAAAAGCATCTGAATTAGTGTAATATAATTTTTACCAATGTACCTTTACGCAAACACTTTATTTTAATGCGGCAAAAAGAAAGGTATTCATTTGTGCTTAACTATTTTCAGCAAAATAATCCCGTAGCTGAAACTGAACTAACCTACGCTAACCCTTTTGAACTATTAGTTGCAGTAGTGTTATCTGCACAGTGTACCGATAAAAGGGTAAACCTTACCACCCCTGCTATTTTTAAAAAATATCCTAACCCAATAGCACTTTCAACTGCCACATTTGATGATTTATTTCCGCTAGTAAAAAGCATTTCTTACCCCAACAACAAAACCAAGCATTTAATATCACTAGCAGAAAAGTTAATAACCAACTTTAATGGCGAAGTTCCTATGACGGTAGATGAGCTAATTACGCTTCCTGGCGTAGGAAGAAAAACAGCCAACGTAATAACCTCGGTAATTGATGCACAACCTAATATGGCGGTTGATACACATGTATTTAGAGTATCGGCTAGGCTAGGCTTAACGGTTAAGGCTACCACCCCACTTGCAGCAGAAAAACAATTAATAAAAAATATACCTACCAACTTGGTACATATTGCTCACCATTGGCTTATTTTACACGGAAGGTACACTTGCACCGCAAGAAGCCCTAAATGTTTTGAATGTGGCTTACAACCTGCTTGCAAGTACTTTAAGCAAACTCTAAGCAAGGCTATACCATTGTAAGCCTTTAATTTCGTTAATTTGTACACATGTTAGTAGCAAAAAAAATATTTTTATTGGTATTGGCCTTTACAGTTTTCATTACTGTAAAAGCACAGAAAAATCCATATAAATACGTTCCTAAAGATAGCTTGGACAAAATAGTGCCGCAGGCACCAAAAAATCCTTACAAGTTTGAGCCAAAAGATACCATTACCTTATACCGCTACGACACGTTAAATAGAAAAGTAACTTTTGAATTTGGCCCGCTTGTTGGCTTCATGAATCCTAGAACCGATATAACAGAATATCCACAACTTAGAACAGCACATTTAAACCTTGGTGGTTATTTTTCCGTTCAGGTAAAACGCATTTTGGGCATTCGTTTAGAACTTAACTCTAGCATGCTGCAAGAGGCAGACACGCTGCAAAGAAGCTTAACTTATATTAAGCGGAATATGAACTACCGAACCAATATTCTAGAATATAGCTTAAATGCAGAATTTTATCCATTTAACGTATTGGTAAAAAAATACCGACAAGGCTACCGACCAAAAATACAGCCCTACCTATCTGCCGGTATTGGCAGATTTAGCTTTAAACCCGAAACGGAACTAAACGGAACATGGCATGAGGTTAGGCCATTGAGCTTAGAAGGCCAAGGATTTCCTACACAACCAGAAAGAAAGCCGTATAAGTTAAATGAGTGGAGCTACCCATTTGGTATAGGCTTTAAATGGGATGTAGATGATTGGTTGGCGCTACGATTAGAATTTTTGTATAGATATACGAAGACGGATTATATTGATGATATCTCTACCCTATACATTGATGGCAGCGACTTTTATCGTTTTTTACCCACTTTACAAATGGCAGATTTAGCCAATATTTTGTACAAAAGACAATACTTGCCAGGAAATACATTATCAACAGGGGAAAGACGAGGAAGAACAAACAGAACCGATGGCTTTTACACCGTAAACTTAAAAGTTGGTTTTAAATTTGGCTGCTTGTGTAACAAATAGTTTACCCATATTGGTTTAATAGCCATTTCATAAAAATTTTAAATTAATTTGCAAAAAATACGCAGCATAGCTTCATGAAAAAAGCATTCTATATTATCCTTATTATTTCAGCGGGATTAAGCATACAAACTACCTTTGGCCAATACTATTACTACGATAGTAAATTTTTAGATAAAGATGTGGTATGGGAAGTTGGCGGATCAGTTGGCGGTATGAATTGTGTAACCGACCTAGGCAAACGCAGCTTTACCACAAAAAATACCAATACTGCTGCAGGGTTGTATGGTGGTTTTTTATACCATAATTTCATTGGTGCTAGGTTAGAACTTACTTGGGGCAATGTAGAGGCTGCGGATAGCAATGCCAACAAAGGCTCAAAAGCGTACGATAGAAACTTAAGCTTTAGAAGTAATATTACTGAGGTAAGCCTTTTAGCAGAATTTCACCCACTAATGATGCGCTATAGAGATGAAATGCCAAAGCTATCTGGCTATATGCTTGCAGGTGTTGGTTGGTTTTCTTATAACCCACAAGCCTATTTAAACGGAAAATGGATTAACCTGCAACCGCTTAGCTTAGAAGGACAAGGCTTTACAGAATACAAATCAACTAGAGAGAAATACAATTTATCGCAGGTTAATGTGCCAATTGGTTTTGGCGGCAAGTATGAGATATCTCAATACATTAACGTAAGGGCAGAATTTTTATACCGCTTTCTTTTTACCGATTATTTAGATGATGCAAGTATGCAATTTATTGATCCTGCATTGTTTGATACTAATTTAAGTGCATTTAACGCTTCATTAGCAAAGGCGCTACATGCAAGGGGGGCGGAAAGAGACCCAAATTACGCACCAGGTTCTCAGCAAAGAGGTGGCATAAAAACCAAAGATAGCTTCTGGACTATTAACCTTAAACTTGGTGTAAACTTAGGCAGAAATAGGTATCATTAATAAATGGTAGCATGCAGCTACTAGAAAGGGCTGTACAGTTATTTATAAAACTGTACAGCCCTTTTAATTTTACAGTATCATAAAATTACTCCATATTTTGTCTTAGCCATTTTTCTGCTTCCTCGTAGCTAATTCCTTTTCTGTTGGCATAGGCTATTACTTGGTCTTCTTGTAATTTACCCACACCAAAATATTGACTTTGTGGGTGGGCAAAATACCAACCACATACAGATGAGGCAGGATACATTGCTAGGCTTTCAGTAAGTGTAATACTTGTAAGCGCTGTAGCATTTAATAAAGAAAATAATTTATACTTCTCCGTATGGTCGGGGCAGGCAGGATAACCTGGTGCTGGGCGTATACCGCTATAATTTTCCTTAATTAAATCGTCATTAGTTAAATGCTCCTCTGGCTGGTAGCCCCAATAATTTTTACGTACTTCTTGGTGTAAGTATTCTGCAAAAGCCTCTGCCAATCTATCAGCTAATGCTTGCAGCATTATTTTGCTATAATCGTCTAAACTTTTATCAAACATTTTAATATATGGCTCAATGCCTGTTATGGTTACGGCAAAAGCACCTATATAATCTGTGCAATCTTCTTGGGCTATTAGCTTAGGCATAATAAAATCTGCCAAAGAAATATTTGGCTGGCCAGCCGCTTTTTGAATTTGTTGCCTAAGAAATTGTAGCGCTACTTGTTCCCCACCTTCGCTGGTTACCAACACTTCATCATCATTTGCCAATGCTGGCCAAAACCCTATAACACCTTTTGGCGTAAGCCAATTTTCTTCACTTATTTTTTGTAAAAGTGTATTGGCATCATTGTATAGCTTAGTGGCTTCTTTACCAACTACTTCATCAGTAAGAATGGCGGGGAAGTTGCCATGCATTTCCCAAGTAATAAAAAAGGGTTTCCAATCAATAAACGGAATTAGTGTAGCAACACTTACATCATTTACTTCTTTTACACCTGTAAAAGAAGGCTGAGTTGGGGTAAAATTTTTCCATTCAATAGCGAATTTATTGTTTACCGCCTCTTGATAGGTAAGGTACTTTTTTACAGATTTCTTATTATCGAATCCCGTTTTTAAATCGGTATATTCTTGCTTTACTTGCTGTAGATAAGGTATTTTATTTTCTTTGTTAAGTAAAGTACTTGCCACAGTAACACTACGGCTAGCATCTAACACATGTACCACGCCATGTGTATATTCTGGTGCAATTTTTACAGCGGTGTGCATGCGGCTAGTGGTGGCACCACCAATAAGTAGGGGCTGTTGCATATTCCTTCTTTTCATTTCTTTGGCTATATGTACCATTTCATCTAAAGAAGGTGTTATAAGCCCACTTAGGCCAATAATATCGGCTTGTTCCTTTTGGGCTGCATCTAATATTTTATCGGCAGATACCATTACTCCAAGATCTACAATATCATAACCGTTACAGCCAAGCACAACGCCTACAATATTTTTACCAATATCATGCACATCGCCTTTTACAGTAGCCAATAATATTTTTGCAGCGCCTGCACCTTCTTCGTTAACGGTACCTGCGGCAATATGTGCTTGCTTTCTATTTTCTTTTTCTTGCTCAATATATGGGGTTAGCACTGCCACACTTTTTTTCATAACCCTTGCAGATTTTACTACCTGCGGTAAAAACATTTTACCAGCACCAAATAAGTCGCCCACATAATTCATACCTGCCATTAATGGGCCTTCAATTACATCTAAAGGTTTGGGATATTTTAGTCTAGCTTCTTCTGTATCTGCATCAATATATTCTGTAATACCGTTTACTAAAGCATGTTTTAATCTTTCTTCAACTGTATTACCCCGCCATAATTCATCTTTTTTTTCTTCTTTATCTTTTGCTTTTACGGTTGCTGCAAATTCTATTAATTTCTCTGTGGCTTCGTTATTTGCATTGTTTATATTAAGAATAACCTCTTCGCATAACTGCTTTAGGTTAGGCTCTATCTCATCATACACTACCAACTGTCCAGCATTTACAATACCCATATCCATACCAGCTTTAATGGCGTGAAATAAAAAAACGCTGTGCATGGTTTCCCTTACATGCTCGTTACCACGGAAAGAAAAGGAGAGGTTGCTAATGCCGCCACTAATTTTAACCAAAGGATATTTTTGCTTTATAATTCTAGTAGCTTCAATAAAATCTACACCATAATTATTGTGTTCTTCCAAGCCGGTTGCTACTGCAAATACATTGATATCAAAAATGATATCCTGTGGTAAAAAGCCAACTTTTTCAGTAAGAATTTTATAAGCCCTTTCACTAATGGCCACCTTGCGTTCCATGGTATCGGCCTGCCCTTGCTCATCAAAAGCCATTACAATTACAGCTGCACCAAATGCTTGGCAGATATATGCTTGCTGAATAAATTTCTCTTCGCCTTCTTTTAAAGAAATTGAGTTAACAATGCATTTGCCTTGCACACATTTTAGCCCAGCCTCAATAATATTGAATTTTGAGCTATCAATCATTATAGGAATTTTGGCTATATCGGGTTCGCTTTGTAGAAGGTTTAAGAAGGTAGTCATGGCTTGTTCACCATCTAGCAGTGCATCATCCATATTTATATCTAATATTTGGGCCCCATTTTCAACTTGTTGCCTTGCTACAGATAATGCTTCTTCGTATTTATTTTCTCTAATTAATCTTGCAAATTTTTTACTACCGGTTACATTGGTTCTTTCACCCACATTTACAAAGTTGGTTTCTGGCCTAATAACCAATGGCTCTAAACCAGCTAAGCGTAGGTAAGGTTTTATAGTAGTTTTCATAATTATTAATTACAGTATATCTTAATAAGGAATAGGTTGAAAAATATTTTGGCACCCTTTTTTTATAATTCAACATCAATTATTGGCAGTTCCCTTGGCTTCATTTTTTTAACATTATCGGCAATGTGCTTAATATGATCTGGGGTTGTTCCGCAACAACCACCTACAATATTTACAAAACCAGCGGCTGCCCACTCCTCAATAAAATGTGCAGTTTCATGCGGTTGCTCATCATACTCGCCCATTGCGTTGGGCAAGCCAGCATTAGGATATGCTGATGTGTAACAGTTAGCAACGGTACTTAGTTCTTCAATGTGCCCCCGCATTTCCTGTGCGCCAAGTGCACAGTTAAGCCCAATACTTAATGGCTTAGCGTGCACCACTGAATTGTAAAAGGCCTCAAGTGTTTGTCCACTAAGCGTTCTTCCGCTAGCATCGGTAATGGTGCCACTAATCATTATTTCTAATGGTGGAATTTGGTTGATTCTAAAATATTCCTTTATTGCAAAAATGGCGGCTTTAGCGTTAAGTGTATCAAAAATTGTTTCAATTAACAACACATCTACCCCACCATCCACCAAGCCTTTAACTTGCTCGGTATAAGCTGCAACAGCCTCATCAAAAGTAAGTCCTCGGAAGCCTGGATTATTTACATCTGGCGAAAGAGAAAGTGTTTTGTTCATTGGGCCTATGGCGCCTGCTACATATACCTTTTTATCAGCATTTTCGGGCATGGCATTAAAACGCTCCACTGCTTTTCTAGCACAAGTTGCGGCCGCTACATTTAGCTCATAAGCCAAACTTTCCATACCATAATCGGCTAAAGAAATTACTTGGCAATTGAATGTGTTGGTTTCAATAATATCCGCACCGGCTTGAAGGTATTGTAAGTGAATGCCAATAATAATTTCGGGATTGGTAATGCAGAGTAAATCATTATTACCTTTTAGGTCAGAAGGCCAATTGGCAAATCTTTCTCCTCTGTAATCGGCTTCCTCTAATTTGTGGCGTTGTATCATGGTGCCCATTGCACCATCAATTATTAAAATTCTTTCTTGTAATGCAGCACGTATTGACATAAAATTTCCTTCTTTACTAAGTAAACAAAATGCAAGAGGAGATACTTGTAGTTACTGTTGCAGTAATAATCGATATAAAATATCATACCACAGAGGGAAAGAAAATTATTTCGAGTATTAGTTCTGTTTTGATTGCTAAGTAGCATCAATGGCTGAACAATAAACAAATCCGCCTTTTGAGGTGCAAATATAGGTTAAATGTGTGAAAGCTAGTTGCTATAAAAGCCGGAAATTATACGGCTTCTATTTAATGCTGGTACGGCTTTGGCCACGTTTTTGCAAAGAGAAACTTCTAGAGATATTAAACCCAAAATGAATATCTCCGTTAAAGAAATCGCCGGGGGTTTCATGAATAAATGTAGGCTCAGTCATACCAGTTGCATTGGTAAAATGTAGCTGAAATACGTGGCCGCCTGTTTCAATATCAACACCCACTGCAAGTGAATTATGTGTATTATCAAAACGCTGTAGCTGGTAGTAATACTCGGCCGTTAGGCTAATTCTTTTTGATAGTTGCTGCCTAGCCCCAAGCCCTATTGAAAACATATCATTGTTGTCTGTTGCTTTTGGCACTAAATTATAATGTACCATTGTAGGTATTACCTGAAAAGAAGTGGTGCTACTGAATTTTTTTGCAATAATTGCTTGCACAGTATATGCAGTTTTATCTGCTGTTGTTAATGGTTTTTGAGGGTCAGTGTTGCGGATTGTTTTAATATTACTTGCTGCTAGTATTGATACCGATATTGGCATAACCTTTCTTCCTGTAGTTTGCTGTAATAACTTGTATTTCACAAAACCATCCATTTGCTTTAAATAAGTACTACGCCCAATTCCTATTGCCAGTCTGTTAGTAATGCCATAATCGAAACTCATTCTCATACTTGCATTATCTAAGCCAAACAACTCATACAAGCCAGTATTTACAAACCCAAAACGGTGATGAATTCTAAAATCTAAAATCCCCTTTTTAGTTGTTTCAACCGAGTGGCCGTGAACCATTCTTGTAGCCTTAAAAGTAGCATCTACTTCAATAGTTTCATTTTTCTTTTGCTCATTCAACGAATCTTCGGTGGCCTTAAACAAATCTATTTCTTGTGCTTTAGCACTATCGATTGATAATAGGGCTATTATAGAAAAAGCTACAAGATTTTTTATAAAAATATTCATATAAAGTACTTGAAAGTTAGGGGTTAAATAAAGGTACAATCAACTGTTACTTCAATTTCTTTGGCAATTTTGTCACCAATGTAGCTACCTTTAATACCATAATCGGCAATTGTAATTTTAAATGTACTCTTGGCCTTTACTTTTTCGCCTTTCACCTCAATTGTTCCAACTGCTTTTACAGGCTTTTTAATACCGTGAATTTCAAGGTTACCATTTACCGTTACGGGATAAATGCCTTCCTTACTAAAATTTACCTTACTTATTTCAGCAATATTACCCATAAAAATACCTTTAGGGTATTTATCACTTTCCATATAATTTTCGTTGAAATGCTCTTGCATTACTGCATTATCAAACTTAAAGCCCTTAACTGCAAGTAATACCACCATTTGGCCATTAGTAGCAAGTTTTGCATCGGCTTGGTTGTTAATTGCTTCTATATCTTCAATTTTAGTTGAGGAAAAAAAACTAACCTTACCAGTTTTGGTTTGATATACTTTTTGGGCAATACCTTGTAAAGAAATGGCTAATAATAAAAGACAAAATAATTTTTTTAGCATCGTTATTTTTTTAGTTGTTGGGGTAACCTGCCCTTACCCAAGTTCTAATTTTTGCAATATCGCAGTTAGGCAATTTAGCTGCGCTTTTAGGCATTGGGCTAGCATTTTGATCGTGTATTACAGAACTTAATAATGAACCGGACTGAGCCCAAATTCTTAAATTGTTATAACCTTCTAACCGGTAGCCAGCACCTAGTGAATTTGCTACTGCCGTGGCATGACATCGGTAGCAATTGGCTTGCAAAATGCCTACAATTTCAACGCTATACTTAACATTTGCGGTATCGCAAGTTATTACTGGGTAGGCTAATTCTTCTTTTTTACTTTGGCAACCAACCCAAGCAGTAATTGCTACAATGCAGGCTGATATGGTAATAATTACTTTATACATATTGTTATTTTATTAATATAGCGTCTTGTATTGATACGGAAGTTAATATACCCGTGCAAACACCCTTTATAGTACAAGTATTACCAATGTTTGGTTGTGTGGTTTCTCCCTTTTTTAATGTTACAAAAACATCGGTAAACGGATCATTTGATTTTAAAGAGATGCATACTAGGGTGTCCTCGGATAAATTTACATTTTGCACTACTCCTGTAACCTCTACCGCCTTTTTACCATCTTTATCATCGGTATACTTTTTATAAGCAGCGGGTTCGTTGGTTTTAAAATCGCTAACTAACTGAATGGCGGTTACTTTTATTCCTGCTTCTTCCTCAATATTTCTTGGCAAACTGCCCAAGTAGAATACTTTGAACCACACAGTGGTTGCTAATAGAAATGTGAATACTACTGCGGCTATGATTGCCTTTTTTTTAAAATGCATTGCTATTTTGCTGGACTGTTATTGGGTAAATGGTAATTACCTACAAGATAAACATCTTATTGCTATTTTACAAAGTTCTCCACTGGCAATCTTCCTTGCAAACTTCTTGCTAGCGTAAATTCATCGGCATATTCTAATTCTCCCCCGAAGGAAATGCCCCTTGCAATGGTGGTAATTTTACAGGGTAAATGCTGTAATTTTTTTTGAATAAAATAAATAGTAGTATCTCCCTGAATGGTGGGGTTAAGTGCAAAAACTAACTCTTCAGTTTCCTCTTCTTGCACCTTTAATACTAATTGTTGTATAGTTAATTGATCGGGGCCAACACCATCTAGTGGAGAAATGGTACCGCCAAGTACATGGTATACGCCATTAAATTGTTGTGTATTTTCTATTGCAATAACATCTCTAATATTTTCTACCACACATATTAGCCGCTGGTTTCTAAAACTGCTTTTACAAATACTACATGTGGCGCCATCGCTAACGTTGTAACAACGCCGGCAGAAGCAAATTTCCTTCCTCATTTTAGTAATGGTATCGCCGAATAGCTGCACGGATGCTTCTTCTTGCTTTAATAAATGTAGCACCATGCGTAAAGCAGTTTTTTTGCCAATACCCGGAAGCTTAGCAAACTCATTAACGGCATTTTCTAATAACAAAGAAGGCAACTGCATAGAAGAGTTATGAATAGATAATTTAATTTAGAACGGCTTTACCATTTTATTTCAGCTTCATTATCGTATCGAGGCTTAACCGATAATTTTTGTGGATAGGCAATTACTTGCTCGGGTTGTAGTCGGTTTTTATAGCTACCTGCATCCCATTTACCATTATTATTTTTATCATAAAGTATGCGAATATCATATTCGCCAGGCATGAAAATAGATTGCTTGAAAACTGGGTTGTTAATAGTAATTATTTGCACTATTTTATCTTGCTGAATTAGCAAAAGCTTTGTGGTATTAGCCGTATCAATTTTATTGAAACGGATGATTAGGCTACCATATTCACTTTCGTTTTTTGTAGCGAAACTTATTGTATCAGTTTTTGGTAGGGTATTATTTGAAGAGTCTATAAAAGCATCTTTTTGAATAATTAGCTTAAAATAACTTTCGGGTACCCAACTATGATTAATAGTAAATGCTGAGTTACTATCTTGTACAACACTGGCAGCGGTAATAGGCTTAAAAAGTGTATCGGTAAGGTATATTTTGGAAGCATCAAAATGCTTTACTGGCTTATTGGTAAATAAAGTAAGGGGTGCTAGAACATTGTGTTGATAGCCGGGCGTTAAGGGTAAATATTTAAATTTTACCGGTTCCTTGGGTTTGCTTGAATTTGTGGGTAAAACCATTTTTTTCTT
>Ga0114942_1000029_pt1 | contig 35697 bp, 29 predicted proteins | sample LowerColdCreek_FD_88674 | JGI IMG/M metagenome (GOLD analysis project Ga0114942, IMG submission 88674) | Groundwater microbial communities from Cold Creek, Nevada to study Microbial Dark Matter (Phase II) - Lower Cold Creek | ecosystem: Environmental > Aquatic > Deep subsurface > Groundwater ... | reverse complement strand
TACGCCTTCGGCGCGGCGCTGCAGGCCGACACGGCCGCCGTGGTGCAGAAGAGCGGCGGCACGGTCAAGGGCAGCGTCAAGCACCCGCTGAACGCCAACGACTTCTCCAGCTTCCTGCTGCAGGCGCAAGGCTCGGGCGCGCAGATCCTGGGCCTGGCCAACGCCGGCGGCGACACCATCAATGCCATCAAGGCCGCCAACGAGTTCGGCGTCACGAAGACGATGAAGCTCGCCGGCCTGCTGATGTTCATCAACGACGTGCACTCGCTGGGCCTGAAGACAACCGAGGGCATGTACCTGACCGACTCCTGGTACTGGAACCAGACCCCCGAGGCACGCGCCTGGAGCCGCCGCTTCTTCGACAAGATGAAGCGCATGCCCTCATCGCTGCAGGCGGCGGACTACTCGGCCGTGACGCACTACCTGAAGGCGGTGGACGCCGGCAAGACCGACGACGCCGACAAGGTCATCGCCAAGATGAAGGACACGCCGATCAACGATTTCTACAAGAAGGGCAGCATCCGCAAGGAAGACGGCCGCGGCATCCACGACATGTTCCTGATGCAGGTGAAGTCGGTGAAGGAATCGACCGAGCCGTGGGACTACTACAAGGTCGTCACGCGCATCCCGGGCGCCGAGGCGTTCACGAAGCTCGCAGACAGCAAGTGCCCGCTCGTCAAGAAGTGATTGGCTGAGAGCGCCGCGCGATGACAGAGTTTTTTGGTATTCCGCTGCCCGCGTTGCTGGGGCAGCTGCTGCTCGGCCTGGTCAACGGCTCGTTCTACGCGATGCTGTCGCTGGGCCTGGCGGTCATCTTCGGCATGCTCAACATCATCAACTTCGCCCACGGGGCGCTGTACATGATGGGGGCCTTCTTCGCCTGGATGGGGCTGGAATATCTGGGGCTGAACTACTGGGTCATGCTCGGTCTCGCGCCGCTCGCCGTCGGCCTCATCGGCATCGTCATCGAGCGCACGATGCTGCAGTGGCTCTACAAGCTGGACCACCTCTACGGCTTGCTGCTGACCTTCGGCATCACGCTGGTCATCGAGGGTGTGTTCCGCTCGGTCTACGGCGTGTCCGGCCAGCCCTACCAGGTGCCTGACGAATTGCAGGGCGCCACCAACCTCGGCTTCATGATCCTGCCTAACTACAGGGCATGGGTGGTCGTCGCATCGCTGATCGTCTGCTTCGCGGTGTGGGCGCTGATCGAGAAGACGTCGCTGGGCGCCAAGCTGCGCGCCGGCACCGAGAACCCCAAGCTCGTGCAGGCCTTCGGCATCAACGTCCCCGCGATGGTGACGCTGACCTACGCCGGCGGCGTGGCACTGGCGGCGTTTGCCGGCGTGCTGGCCGCACCCATCCTGCAGGTGTCGGCGCTGATGGGGTCGAACCTCATCATTGTGGTGTTCGCCGTCGTCGTCATCGGCGGCATGGGCTCCATCCTCGGCTCCATCCTGACGGGCCTGGGTCTGGGCATCGTCGAGGGGCTGACCAAGGTGTTCTATCCCGAGGCGTCCAACACGGTCGTCTTCGTCGTCATGGCCATCGTGTTGTTGGTGCGTCCCGCCGGCTTGTTCGGAAAAGAAAAATGAACAAGAAGCTCCTCGGCTACGTCGCACTCTTCGGCGCCATCGCGCTGCTGCCCGCGTTCGGCGTCTACCCCGTCTTCGTCATGAAGGTGCTGTGCTACGCGCTGTTCGCCTGCGCCTTCAACCTGCTGGTGGGCTTCACCGGCCTGCTGTCCTTCGGCCACGCGGCCTTCCTGGGCACGGCGGCCTACGTGACAGGCCACGCGCTCAAGGTCTGGGGCCTGCCGACGCCGGTGGGCATCCTCGTGGGCATGGCGGGCGCGGCCGGCGTGGGGCTGTTGTTCGGCCTGCTGGCCATCCGCCGCTCGGGCATCTACTTCTCGATGATCACGCTGGCGCTGGCGCAGATGCTGTACTTCTTCTTCCTGCAGGCGCCGTTCACCGGCGGGGAAGACGGCCTGCAGTCCGTGCCGCGCGGGCACTTCCTGGGGCTCGATCTGGCTAGCGACCTGACGCTGTTCTACGTCGTGCTGGGCATCTTCATCGCCGCCTTCTGGCTGATCTACCGCATCGTCCACTCACCGTTCGGCCAGGTGCTCACGTCCATCCGCGAGAACGAGGCGCGCGCCACGTCGCTGGGCTACGACACCGGCCACTTCAAGTTGCTGGCCTTTGTGCTGTCAGCGGCCCTCGCGGGCCTGGCCGGCTCCACGAAGACGCTGGTGCTGGGCTTCGCGACGCTGACCGACGCGATCTGGACCACCTCGGGCCTGGTCATCCTGATGACGCTGGTGGGCGGCATGGGCACGCTCATCGGCCCCATGGTCGGCGCGCTGGTCATCATTGCGCTGGAGAACAAGATCGGCGACTTCGGCAACTGGCTGGGCGAGCTGACCGGCATTGCCTGGTTCAACAGCCTTGGTGAGTCGGTCAGCCTGGTCACCGGGCTGATCTTCATCGTCTGCGTGCTGGCCTTCAGGCGCGGGCTGGTGGGTGAGGCGATGGCACTGTGGGAGAAGCGCCGGCCGTCCTGACCTGCGCCCCACCCCACGAGCGCATCAGTTCTTGTCGCGGGTGGCGATGTACAGGCCGGTGTGCTGCGATGTGGCATCCCAGTTCCCCGAAGCCAGGGCCTGGTAGATGACGGTCCACTCGTCGAACACCACGCCACGCTGCAGCAGCAGGCTCCAGGCCTCGGCCGCCCAGGGCAGCGAGGCCTTGCTTACCAGCCGGCCCGTGGCCCATTCGTAGGTCTCGAAGTCGCCGACGTAGTAGGTACTTTGGGTGCCGCAGGCCGCCCACTCCGGACGCCCCGGCACCCCCTGCAGGCCGCAGTAGTTCTTGCCGAGGCCGGCGTCGGAGGCGAGCCCGGACACGATGTCGAATTGCTGGTAGCTGCCACGGATTGTCGTGCCCACAAGCCAGGGCATCACGGCGCTGTTGAAGCCCAGCCCCCAAAGTGGCTCCGTCTTGCCGAACCCGCCGGCACCGAACGGGGCCCGATAGCTGGTGGAGGAACTGACGAGATAGATGTCGCTACCCACGATGAAGGCCTTCTGGATCGGCTGGACCAAGGGCCAATAGGTGGGGTTGCCCACGCTGCTGCCGTTGCCGCTGCCATTGATGTCGCCAGTTGCCCGGACTCCGTTGTCCAGCCGTATCACTTCGCTGCCCATGCCCTGCCTGCCCTGCACGATGACGGTGCTGGCCGAGAGCGCATGCATGAACGTCACTTTGCCGGGGGGGCAATACGCGCTGGCGCCCTTAGCCAGCGCGTAGCGCGCCTCTTCCGCCAGGCTCGTCGCTCCCAGGCGCAGGACGGTAGCCGTGGACGAGCAGCCATTGTTGACGATCTCGTCCGGATTGCCGGTCGAGACAGCGGCATAGATTTCGCCGGTCGGCGCCACCGCCAGTTCGTCGAGTGCCCCCACCGACAGCGGCGAGTACGTCACCTCGCCCGTGTCGACATTGATCGACGCCAGGCTGCGCCCTTTGGTCAGTTCGGCGCCGTTGAGCAGGGCCAGCAGGCGCCGACGCGGCAGGTCCATCACCAGCTTGGAATAGGTCAAGGGGACATGACGCATGACGCCGCCATTGAAGCGCAGCGGACTTGCGGCGTCCGGCGCCCAGGCGTGCAGCGTCCGCTCCGAGGTCTGGTTCGACCGCAGCAACGGATGCTCAATGCTCGTGGTGCCCTTGATCCGAACCAGACCCACCTTGGGCGCCAGCCAATAGGTTTCCTCGGTCTGCAGCGTGCCGACACTCTGGTCCGACGACAGCGTGAGCTTGCCCGTGACCTTGCGGGAGATGCGCAGCGTGGCAGTGGTCACGCCCAGCACGGGCAGCATCTCGACCGCCTCCACTTGCAGGCTCCAGGTGACGCTGCTCGATTCAAGCTTGCCATCGCCATCAACGTCTGCCGTGGACTGGACAGCAGGCGTCGCGGACGACCGGTTCAGGCCGACCTTGGGCGAGAACGGCACCAACGGCAGGTCCCCGAGCGAAATGCGGATGGTGCCTCGCGTGCCCATCAGTTCCACGAAGGACGTCCCATAGAGCCCGTCGGATTTCTTCTTCCACTGCTGCACCGACCCGTCCTGCTCCGACCTGACGGCAACCTCGCCAGCACCCGTCGCCGGGTCGTTGATGAGCGGTACCACCTTGCCGCTGTCATCGCGGTACTGTCGCCGCATCCCGGCCGTCAGCGGCATCAGGTTGCCGACATCGCCGGCGACTGCCGTGGTGCTGGCCGCATCCTGCTCCGCCGACTGGAGATAGGCCGCATAAGCGGTGTCCGCAGCCAGCAGGCGCTGCAGGTTGGCCGGCTTCTGCACAGCCGCAGTCGCACCGGGTTCACCGCGCGCGAACTCATCAATCCACCTGCCGGCCTGCAGCAGTGCCTCGTACTCCTGGGTCGAGATCATGCTGACCTTGCCCGATGAGACCGTCAACAAAACGGCTTCGGAGTACGGCGACACCTCCACGTCGTTCGCAAATGCCGGGGCCCGATACAGCACGCCGGCGACATTCAGCTGCACGAGCGTATTTGCACCCAACGCAACGGCCTGCCCATCGAACTGGAAGCGCCCGGCCTTCACGGTCGTCGATGCAATGGACTTCTGAGTGCCGCCAGTGATGGTGACCAGTTCGACCAGTGCGCCGTCAGGCGCTGCCTCGGGCGCCTGCCCGGCCTGCGTGGACGCCACCAGCGCCGCGCCTGCAATGCGGATGGTGGAAGGTGTCGTCCCTCCGTTCGAATCCGTGGGCGCCGGCGAACTTCCACCGCTGCCGCCACCACCGCCCCCGCACGCCGTTAGGCTGACGACGAGGCACAGCCAACCTGCGCGCCACAGGTGTTGCCTGGACTTCATGAACCTCACTCCCTGGGTTTATTGTTCGCAAGCCCGACTGAAGCGGGCGGCAGATTCTCTACGAACACCCCGGGCACCGGCTCCCGATTCAGTGCCAGCCGCCCCCTCAAGCAGGGGCGCCAGGCGCGGCCGTGGCCACCGGCGCGACGGCCTTCTTCCTGAACACCAGCACATTGCCCGCCATCACCAGCACCAGGCCGACCAGCGCCGGCGCCGTCCACACATAGCCCTCCACCCAGGCCGACACGTTCAGCGCGACGACCGGGAACAGCACCGTGCTGTAGGCCGCCCGCTCGGGGCCCAGGCGGCCGACCAGCGTCAGGTAGGCCGTGAAGCCAATGACCGAGCCGGGAATGGCGAGATACAGCAACGCACCGACGTAGCGCGCGCTGGTGTCGAACGCGAACGGCACGCCCGCCAGCAGCGCATAGACCGTCAGGATGGCCGTGCCGACGGCCATGCCCCAGGCATTGGTCTGCACCGGCTTGAGCCCCTCCTTCTGCAGCGCGGCCGACAGCAGGTTGCCGGTGGAGAAGCACAGCGTGCCGCCCAGCGCCCAGGCCAGGCCGGCCAGCGTGGCATGCCCGCCGCTGATCTCGGGCCAGAACAGCAGCACCAGCCCACTCAGGCCCAGCGCGCCACCGGCCAGCACCTGCGGCGCAACGACCCGGCCATGGATGACCCGCGCCAGCAGCGCATTCCACAACGCCGCGCTGGAGAACACCACGGCCACCAGGCCGCTGGCCACCGTCTGGCTGGCGTTCAGGAAGCAGACGAAGTTCAGGCAGAACAGGCACAGCCCCTGCGCCAGCACCCAGCCCAGCGCCTTGCCGCGCGGCAGGGCGAGCTGGCGGCGCCAGATGAGCCAGGCAAACAGCACCAGCGCTGCGAGGCCAAAGCGGTAGGCGATGGACAGCGCGATGGGCACCGACCCCAGCTGCCACTTCAGCGCGATCCACGTCGTGCCCCAGATGAGCACGACCCCCACGTACAGCAATGCATTCATGCCGCCATCGTGGCGTGCGGGCCGGCCGCGTGATTGCACATTCCTGCGCATCGTCGACGCCGCCACTGCACGGGCAAGGCGGCGGCCCGTAGCATCCCGGCATGCTTGACCTTACCGCCGGCGCGACCGCTCACCAGCCCGTCTTCGACGTGCTGGGCCGCTCCCGCGCCCACCGCGAGCGGGAAGTGGCGCTGGCAGATGGTCTGCGCCTAGTGCAGTGGCGCAACGACGGCGGCCGCATGGACTATCAAAAGCCCGGCCACCACACCTTGTCCGTCTACCTGCAGGGCGGGCGCCACACCCATCTGATCGAAACCCCGCGTGAGACCGGCCACCCCGGCTGCCACTGCATCCTGCCCGCCGAGCACGAATCTCACTGGAACGTGGCCGGGCCGCTGCGCTTTGTGCATCTGTATCTGTCCGCCAGCGCCTGGGCCGACCGCGTCGTGCGACTGCTGGACGCCGAGCCGCGCGCCATCACGCTGGAGCAGCGCATCTTTGGTGAAGACCACGTGCTGGCCGCCTGGGCACAAGGCGTGGCCGCGCAGGACTGGCAGGACCCGGCCGAGCGCCTGCGCATCGACGCGCTGAGCCAGGCCGCGCTGGACCATCTCGTGCTGCAGGCCGCCCAGCCCCGGCAGCGCGAGCGCGCCGACCGAGCCACTGGCGGGCTGTCCAGCGCGGCACGTCGGCGCGTGCTGGAGTTTGTCGACGCCCACCTGGACAGCGCCGACCTCAGCCTGCCCCGGCTGGCGGCGCAGGCGAATCTGTCGGAGTTCCACTTCGCCCGCATGTTCCGTGCCTCCATGGGCTGCAGCGTGCACGACTGGGTGGCCGCGCGCCGCCTGGACCGTGCCCGCGCGCTGCTGCGCGAGACCACGCTGCCGCTGGCCGACATCGCCGCCGCCTGCGGCTACGCCGGCGCGAGTCACCTCAGCCGGCACGTCAAGGCCGGCACGGGGGCCACGCCGGGCCAGCTCCGTCGCGCTGTCTGTTGACTGCTGCCAACACGCCGTCAGCATTCACTGGTGAGTTAGGGGGCGCGTCGGAGCGCTGCGTGGCCCACTATCAACCTCATGTTCAGGTCTGCCCGACTCCGCTTCGCCGTCACGCTGGTCGTGTCGGTGCTGGGCTTCGTGCTGACGCTGGACGCGCCAGCGAGCCACCTGGTGGAAGCCCCGCTGACGATGCAAGTCCCCCGGCACTGATCCCGTCCGCCAGCGCCTCCCCAACTTGGGGAATTTCTCCCCCCGAAACTCTCACTGAGCCTCCCTACACTCGCCGCGCACTCAGCGGAGAAACGGGATGGCATCCAGGCTTGTTCAGGGCGCGATAGCGGCCGTCGTTGTGGCGGGCGCGGCCGCCGCCGGTTGGTGGGCCACGCACCGCACGCCGGCCATGCCCAGCAGCGCCGAAATCGGCGCCGAGGAAGCAGCCTTTGCGTTCAGCGAATGCAAGGCGCGGCTGCTGGACGGCTCGCCGGCCATTGCCGTCATGTTCACGCAGGCGCTGGACCGGCGGCAGGACTTCAGCACGTTGCTGACGGCCGCCGAGGGCGCGCCCGGCACCCAGGCCGACCCGAACGATCCCTCGTCCAAGGCCACGCCGGCCGACCCGGCGAGCTTCAAGCCGCTGGCCGCCCGCTGGGTGCTGGGCGACAACCCGCGCGTGCTCTACCTGCCCTTCGCCACGCCGGACCGCACCTACCGCATCACGATGAACGCGGGCCTGGCCTCGCACTCGGGCAACAAGCTCCCCGCCGCGCAGACCTGCGAGGCCGCCAGCGAGGCCATGCCGCCGAGCTTCTACTTCGCCAGCAAAGGCCTGGTGCTGCCGGCCGGGCAGAACGGTGGCCTGCCGGTCGTCAGCATCAACACGCCCGAGGTGGACGTGCAGTTCCTGCGCGTGAAGCCGGAGTCGCTGCCCGCCTTCCTGGAGCAGGTGGGCGGCCGGCGCGACCGTGGCAACACGGGCGCCGACAACGAGGACGGCGAGTACTACGAGGGTGGATATGGGGGCTACAGCGACAACCAGCGCCGCCTGAAGGGCACCGTCGGCGGCTGGGTGCTGGACGAGCTGCGCGCGATGAGCGACAGCGTCTACATCACCCGCTTCAAGACCGACGAGCGCGCCAACCGCCGCAACGTCAGCTTCCTGCCGGTCGAGAAGATCAAGGCGCTGCAGGAGCCCGGCATTTACATCGCCGTGATGAGCCAGCCAGGCCGCTTCGGCTGGGACTACCAGGTCACGCACTACTACGTCACCGACATCGGCCTGCATCTGCGCCGCCATGCCAACCAGCTGGACGTGTTCACCACGTCGCTGAAGAGCGGCAAGGCACAGAGCGGCATCGAGCTGAGCCTCGTCGACGAAGCCGGCAAGGCGCTGGCCCAGGCGCAGACGGATGGCGACGGCCACGCGGTGTTCACCGGCTCAAATGGAAAAATCGGTGACAAGGCCCGCGCCGTGCTGGCGAAGAAGGGCAGCGAGATGTCCATCCTGTCGCTGCGCGATGCGGCGCTGGACCTGTCGGAGTTCGACGCCACCGGCCACCCGTCGCGCGCCAACAAGCTGTTCGTCTACGCCGGGCGCGACCTCTACCGGCCGGGCGAGAACTTCAACGTCTCCGTGCTGTCGCGCGACGCCGATGGCCGCGTGCCGGCCAAGCTCATCCCGCTGACGCTGACCATCAAGAAGCCGGACGGCAGCAAGCTGGTCGAGCAGCTGGTGCAGCCGAACAAGCTGGGCCAGGGCTACTTCCAGCAGGCCATCACGCTGCCGGCCGACGCGCCCACGGGCGGCTGGACGGTCCAGGCCCGCGTTGACCCCGCCGCCAAGCAGCCGGACGCGCAATGGGCCTTCAAGGTGGAGGAGTTCCTGCCCGAGCGCATGAAGCTCACGCTGACCGCGCCCGACGCGGCGCTGCTGGGCGAGGTGAGCCTGCCCGTGCAGGTGCAGGGCGACTACCTCTACGGCGCGCCCGCCGCCGGCAACCGGCTGCAGGCCACCGTCTCCACCGAACGCCTGACCAACCCGCTGGCGCAGAAGCTGCCCGGCTACCTCTTTGGCGACTTTGCCGACGACAAGGCCCGGTCCCGCCAGGACGCGCCCGAGCAGGAGCTGGACGCCGAAGGCAAGGCTGAGGTCGAACTGACCGCCAACCTGTCGGAGCGCCGCTCGCCCATGCGCGTGCGCGGCGCCTTCAGCCTGCTGGAGAGCGGCGGCCGGCCGGTGGTGCGCAGCATCGAGCGCACCTGGTGGCCGGCGCCCGCGCTGGTGGCCGTGCGCCCGCTGTTCGACCGCAACGTGGCGCCCGAGGGTGGCCTGGCCGGCTTCGAGGTCGTGCGCGTGGACGCGACCGGCGCCTTCAAGCCGGCCAAGGACTTGAAGCTCACGCTCACCTACGAGGAGCGCCAGTGGTATTGGCGTTATGACGACGGGCGCGGCTGGCACTCGGGCTTCAACACGACGGACGAACTGGTCGAGGCCCGCTCGCTGAAGCTGGCCGCCAAGACCACGGTCAGCCTGCCGGTGAAATGGGGCCGCTACCGCCTGGAAATCGAAGACCCGGAGACGAAGCAGACGCTGCGTTACGGCTTCTACGCCGGCTACGGCGCGCAGGACGCCGACGACATCGGCAACCGCCCCGACCGCGTGCAGCTGCAACTCAAGGGCTCGCCGTTCAAGCCCGGCGATACCGCCAAGCTGGCCATCAAGCCGCCGCATGACGGCGAGGCCGTCGTCACCGTGGAGGGCGACCGCGTGCTTTGGAGCAAGCGAGTGGGCGTGAAGGCCTCGGGCACAGACATCGACATCCCCGTCAGCGCCGACGCCGCCTGGCAGCGGCAGGACCTCTACGTCACCGTTGCCGCCTTCCGCCCCGGCAGCCAGGGCGACCGCGTCACGCCGGCGCGCGCGCTGGGGCTGGTGCACCTGCCGATGAACCGTGAGGACCGCAAGCTGAAAGTGGCGCTGGAGGCGCCGGCCAAGACCGTGCCGTCCACGACGCTGCCGGTCAAGGTCAAGGTGCCGCAGCTGGCCGGCAAGCAGGCCATCGTCACGCTGTCCGCCGTGGACCTGGGCATCCTCAACATCACCAACTTCAAGACGCCCGACCCGGCGGACTTCTTCTTCGGCAAGCACCGCTACGGCGCCGACATCCTGGACCTCTACGGCCGCCTCATCGAGAAGATGGACGGCAACGTGGCGCAGCAGCGCTTCGGCGGCGACGCCGGCAAGCGCGACACGCAGAGCATGCCGCGCAAGGTGTTGCTGGTGGACCTGTTCAGCGGCCCGGTGGCGCTGGACGCCAAGGGCGAGGCGACGGTCAACGTGAAGCTGCCGGACTTCAACGGCACGCTGCGGCTGATGGCGGTCGTGTCGAGTGCGGACAGCTACGGCTCGACGCAGGCGGACACGGTCGTCGCCGCGCCGCTGGTGGCCGAGCTGAACATGCCGCGCTTCATCGCGCCGGGTGACAAGGCCACCATAGCGCTGGACGTGACCAACCTCAGCGGCGCGCCGCAGGAGGTGCGCGTGGCGCTGTCGGCCACCGGGCCCGTGCGCATCACCGGCGAGGCGTCGTCCATCAAGCTGGCCGACAAGCAGCGCCAGATCCTGCGCTTCCAGGCCGAGGCGCTGGACGCCTACGGTCTGGCGCCCATCAAGCTGACCGTCACGGCCGGCACGTTGAGCCTGGTGCGCGAGGCGGCGCTGCAGGTCCAGCCCGTCACGCCGCTGACGCGCGAAAGCCGCCGCATCCGCCTGGACGCCGGCGGCACGCAGGTCATCGACAAGGCCTTGCTCGATGCCTACTGGGCCGGCTCGGCCACGCTCAGTTTGAGCGTCAGCAACACGCCGCCCATCGACATCAAGGAGCAGGTCAAGGGCCTGCTGATGTACCCCTACGGCTGCCTGGAGCAGACGACGTCCAGCGCCTACCCGCTGGTCTTCATCGACGACGAGGCGGCCAAGCGCTGGGGCATGACGCCCGTGCCCCGCGAGGAACGCGCCAAGCGGCTGGAAGGCGCCTTTGCCCGCCTGGCCGGCATGCAACAGGCGCGCGGCGGCTACGGCCTGTGGGCGGCCAGCAACCCCTACGAGGGCTGGTTGAGCGCCTATGTCAACGGCTTCCTGCAGGACGCGCGCGACGCCGGCTTTGCCGTGCCGGAAGGGCAGCTGAAGAAATCGCTCGACAACCTGACCGAGCAATTCCAGCGCAGCCCCGGCCAGCAGACCACGCCGCCCAAGGAGCCGCGCCGCAACGACAAGGGCCAGCTCGTCGACTACCGGGACGCTGAAGCGCTGCGCATGGCCCACCAGCGCTTCGCCGAAGCTGCGCACGCCGGCTACATGCTCGGCCGCGAGCAGAAGGCGCCGCTGGCTACGCTGCGCACGCTGCACGACCAGCACCGCGCCAACGCGCTGTCGCCGCTGCCGCTGGTGCACCTGTCGCTGGCGCTGAAGGCCATGGGCGACGAGGCCCGCGCCAAGGTGGCCCTGGACGATGCCATGGCGCGCGGCTACGGCTACCAGGTCGACGATGGGGTCTGGGGCCAATGGCTGGGCGACTACGGCTCCCGCATCCGCGACCGGGCACTGGCCTATGCGCTGCTGCTGCGCCACAAGGTGCAGCACGACAAGCGCGAGAACCTGCTGTTCGACCTGGCTGACGACTTCCAAAAACGCAACTACTACTCCACGCAGGAGCGCCTGGCCCTCTTCCTGGCCGTGCAGGCCGCCACCAACGGCGCCAGCAAGGACGACGCCTGGAAGACCACGCTGGCCGTCGGCGCCAAGTCGGACGCCTGGACAGGCAGCGGCACCGGCCAGCAAAGCTTCGAGCTGGCCCAGCTCAGGTCAGGCCTGACGCTGAAGAACGAGGGCACCGCGCCGCTGTACCTCGACGTCACCGCCCAGGGCTACCCCGTCAAGCCGCTGGCGCCCAGCAGCGACCGCATCTCGGTCGAGCGCGCCATGTTCACCACCGACGGCAAGCCCGTCACGGCGCGGCAGTTCACGACCGGCGAGATGTTCATCGTCCGCCTGCGCGTGAAGGCGGCGCAGGTGATCAAGGACGGCCTGGTGGTGGACCGCATCCCGGCCGGCTTCGAGATCGAGAACCTCAACCTCAGCCAAGGCCCGCAAGCCGGCGAGTTCACGGTGGAGGGCGTCAATGTGGCGCAGGCCAATGCCAACGAACGCATCGTCCACACCGAGTACCGCGACGACCGGTTTGTGGCGGCGGCGCGGCTGGGTCAGCCGCTGGATCTGTTCTACCTGGTGCGGGCGGTGACGCCGGGCCGGTACGTGGTGCCGGCGACGTTTGCGGAGGATATGTATCGGGCGGAGATACGCGGCGTGGGCAAGGCGGAGGGGGAGATCGTGGTGGTGGACAAGAAGGCTGGGCCGTGACGGCACCGGCGCCGGCTCCGCTGCCGCAGGCCGACGCGATCCTGCCCCGCATCCTCACGATCCGAAATCAGCGCGTGATCGTGGATGCGGAGCTGGCTGCGCTTTACGAGGTGCCGACCAAGCGACTGAACGAGGCGGTCAAGCGCAACTTGGCGCGCTTCCCGCAGGACTTCATGTTCACGCTCAGCGCCGAGGAGTTCGCCCTCTTGAGGTCGCAATTTGCGACCTCAAGCGCAAGCCCCGCCCATGGCGGGCGGCGTCATGCCCCACGTGTCTTCACGGAGCACGGCGCCTTGATGGCGGCAACTCTGCTCAACAGCCCCCGTGCGGTCGAGGTGTCGATCTACGTCGTGCGGGCTTTTGTACGGGTGCGCGAGCTGGCGGTTTCGCATGCCGACCTGGCCCAGCGTCTGGCCGAACTGGAGGACAAGACCGAGGCGCTGGCCATGAGCCACGACACCTTCAGCCGCAACACGCGCAACCAACTCAAGCAGGTGTTCGATGCGCTGCGAGAGCTGGTGACGCCGCCCGATCCTCCGAAGCGGCCCATCGGGTTTGTGACGCATCAGGACCCGGAGAAGAAAGACCAGAAGTAGCCACGCAGCGCGATGGTGCGAATTGCAAGCTTGGCTCAGGGCGACGGCTTCGAGCTTCAAGCGAGGGGTTTAGATTAGGGGTCTGGCCCCGATCCACGGTCACGCGCCACGGATCGTTTTCCGGATGCTGACCAGCTCGTCAACCTCGGCTCGATCACAGCGTCTCCTCCGGCCTCGCGCGACCCATTGCCGATTTACGTGCCACCACCCGGGCCGCGCTAACGTCCCACGAAAAAGCCGGGCAGGGCGGGTCGTGACCCGCCATTTGCTGGCCTTGAACCACATGGTTTTCCTGCCGGTCACGACCCGCACTACTTCGACTCGTCAACTCGTTGGGGTGAAGGCACTGAACCCCAACGCGTACGGTGGGTTGGCTCACGTTTGGCTTCGCGACGCTCACCCCAACCTACGGGCTGGAATGACACGCGAGTGTCATGCGTCAATGCTGCAGAAGATTGAATGGAATAGATGGATATGACGACCCGCGAGCTTGGCAGAGCTGAAGCCGAAGCACTGCTGCTGGACCAAATTGGCCAACATTCAGGTGGGATCAGGCACACCTTGTCAGCCTTCGACGCCAAGAGCGCGACAACGGCGTGGTTGGCGGCTTGGCGCGGGATCGAGGAGTTCATCAACATCCCGATGTTCGGGCTGGACGATATGGATGTCGTCCGTCAGCTTCTTGCTGTCCGTTTGGACGGGCTTCCGATGCCCATGGCGCGAGTGAGAGAGATGCTCAGCGCCGAGCTTGCGCCGACGGTGATCGACCGGTTCGTGCAGACGTTAACGATGGCGTTCGCGATCGGCAACGGCTTCCGCATGCACGGGCTGGAAGGGGGCGAGGAGCTCCGCACGGTCGCCGGTGCCGTCGGCTACTTTCAGTCGCGCCGGCGCCAGATGGTTGCGCTCCTGTACTGCATGCCTGGCTACTGCACGGGTACGCAGTCAGTGGCAACATTGGACGCTCTAAATCAATTCCTTCCTGTTGTCGAAAACAGCTGCGTCGGCCTGACCAGCCTCTACCGCCACCTGATCATGGCGCGAATCCACGACGATTTCGTGCTGACGGTCGGGCCCCACTGGTGCCATGGCAACCACTTCCTGGAAACGCTGAACGAGATGTTCTTGGAGCCTGAGCGTGTCGCCATCACCGAAGTCGCACGCGACCGCGTCGACATGGCGAAACTCCAGCAATGCCTTCCTCTCCCAAAAGGCCAGATCTTCTCTGCAGCCGAGCTGTGCAACGACCTTATGCATATGGAAGCGTCGTACGCCGAGTTCGAGCTGGGCAAGACCGCTTTTGGGCCAATGGCGCGGTTCATCGCCTCTTGCTGCCAGCATGTGCGGAACGACTACTACATCGAGATCAGCAGCGCTGACCTTCGCGGCCTGATGGTCCTTTGCGGGCTGTCGACTGTCGCGCAGCGCCGGCTCGTATACGGCGGTGCCAGCTTCGAAGAGGCAGTCAACTCCTTCGCGCCATTCATCAACGTTGGGCGAACTGCAGTCACGACAGTGACCTTGCTGTCCAGGTTTGCCTACAGCTGGAAGACCTTCTGCCTCAACAAGATCAAGCGGTTTCAGATCCGCTCAGGCTTCATCTTCGAAGAAGAGGTGAAGAAGGCGTTGGCTCAGCAAGGCTTCGTCATTGCCAACATCAAGCGCATCGAGAGGCAGGAATTCGATGTGGTCGCCACCAAGGACGGGGTCATCTACAACGTCCAGTGCAAGAACAACTTACTGGACCTTGCTCGCATGGAAGAGAACTCCAAGCTGTTCGCGCGCTACAACGTGCGATTGGACAAGTACTACGCCGATGCACTTCGCAAGGAAGAAGGGCGCGAAGAATTGCTCCGGACCAAGCTCGGCCTCAGCGTGGTCAAACACATCGTGCTGAGCAAGTTCCCGGTAGCCACCAAGAACCTGCGGGTCATGGCCTTTCGCGAGATCAGCCAGTTCAGCTCACGGTTCGCTGGCTGACGAAGGGTTGCGCGACGAGTTGGGTGAACGCAATCGGAATTCGGGGCATGGTCTCAACTATCGAGTCCAGCACCCTGATGCAACTGCGTGGCAAACAATAGCCGCTGCCATGCGAACTCCGGTCACGGCGCTGCGCCATTACCCCCACGGATTCAACACCGGCACCTTCGCCCGCTCAAACTCCGACACATCCCGCGTCACCAGCATCAACCCATGGTGAGCCGCCGTAGCCGCAATGATCAGGTCCGGCTGGGAAAAGGTATGCCCGCCCTTGCGCCCCTCCTCCACCAGCAGCCGCCAGAGCAGCATCACGTCTTCTGACACCGGCAACACGCGCTGCTCGAACATCGGCCGCACCTTGTTCGTGAGCCAGGCGCCCAGTTCCGCGCGCCGGGCGGCGTCGGTGACGCGCTCGATGCCGAAGCGGATCTCGGCCAGCGTCACGGTGCTGACGTAGAGCGCCTCCAGCGGCTGCTCCGCCACGAAGGCGAGGACGTGGGGTTCCGGGCGCGGCTTGCGCAGCTCGGAGAGGACGTTGGTGTCGAGAAGGTAGCGGGTCACCCTAGATCCGACAGTTGGGCGTGCCTGAGGGGCTGGCGAGGCGGGTGGCTGGCAAGGCGCGACGACGCGGTGGGCTCCTGCCCACAAGGAGAAGCAACGCGGCCAGCGGCCCGAAGCGCCAGACCAGCGGGCGCGCAGCGGTGGTCACCGAAGTGGTGAACGTCGTGAAATGCGCAAGGTGTGGACTCACGAAGACTTTCGCTGAGTAGCAAGCGGTCAACTGTCGGATCTAGGGTCAAGTTCCACGTCCCGCACCGGCATCGGCGAGCGGGACACGTCGAGTTCCACGTCAGGGTAGGGCGAGGCCTGCATGACGGCGATCAGGTCGCGGCCGGTGCGGTTGCCTTGCAGGCGGCGGAAGTCTTCCGCCGTGATGATCACCACTTCATCCCGGCCATGCACGGTCACATGCTGCGGCCCCTCGCTGTGCACGCGCCGCACCAGTTCGCTGAAGCGGGCTTTGGCGTCTTGCAGCACCCAGTGGCTCGGGTGCTTGGCGGTGTCGGGCAAGGGTCGGCTCATGATTCGCCTCCAAATCTGGTCAGGCTGACCAGATTATCCTGCCGAAGCGGAGATTTCAACGGGAGTCCGCTTGCAACAGCCCACTCGTCTCCTTACGATTCCGGCAATCGAAAGGAATTCTGATGTCCGAAGCCACGCTCACTGCCAAGGGCCAGACCACCATCCCCAAGGAAATCCGCGAGCGCCTGGGCCTGGAGGCCGGCGACAAGCTGACTTTCACGGCGCTCAGCGACGGCACCGTCGTCATGCGCGCCAAGACCCGCCGCCTGCTCGACCTCGCCGGCAGCCTGACCCGCCCCGGCCAGCCCTCGGTCAGCGTGGATGAGATGAAGCCCTTCCGCAGCTGACGCGGCGGTGAGCATCGCCATCGACACCAACGTCCTCGTGCGCCTGCTGGTGCGCGACGACGAAGCCCAGTACCAGGCCGCGCATCGCCTGGTCGAACAAGCCGACGCCGCGGGCGAGCCGCTGCTCATCACGCTCGGTGTCCTGCTCGAAACCGAGTGGGTGCTGCGCAGCCGCTATCGCCTCGACAAGACCGCCATCGCAGCCACGTTCTCAGGTCTGCTTGAAACGGTTGGCGTCGAGCTTGAGCACGAGCCGACCGCCGAAGAGGCGCTCTACATCTGGAACCAGCATCCCGTCGCCGACTTCGCCGACTGCTTGCACAATGCCCGGGCAGCGCAGCTGGGGCGCACGCGCTTTGTCACCTTTGACGCGGGCGCCGCCAAGCTGCCACGGGGCGAATTGCTGGCCCTTTCGAGCTGAATCTTCAGCATCAGCGCAATTCACGGCCCGACAACGGCAGCTTCGCCACCCGATGCCCCGTCGCCCCCGATGCTGAGGGTGACCCTGAACTCTTGCGAACGGCGCCCTATACGCATCAGGCGATGCCGAAATCGCGCCAGTTCTTAAACCTTCACGCGCGCACTGCGCTTCAAGAGCAGGCCGATCGCGAGCACGCTCAAGGCACACAGCAGGAAGGTCAAACGCCCCCACATCGGATTCGGGATCAACACCATCGCAAACATCCCGATGCCGCCCACGGTCACGATATCTCCCAGCTTGTTGCGCTGGTTCAAGTCCGCCTCGGTCGGCGTGTCATCGGTAATTTCCGGGCGTTCCAGATCGCGGAAGAATTCATCCGTTGACTGCTGAACAGCGTTTTCCTCACGCATATAGAACAGCGTCGTCAAACAGAAGAAGCCGCCCGTCAGCACCAGGTGTGCAGTGATGTTCAACATCAGCGAGAGATCGCCCGCCTCGCGCTTGGTGAAACTCACGCCCAGCCACTCACCCACCAAAGACGGCTTGAGCCAGGCCACCAGCATCCACGACACACCGAGCCCGAACAGCACCGTGGCCCAGGGTGCCCATTTCGGCGTGCGCCGAATGAACACGCCAAAAAACAGCGGCACCAGGATTGGGGACTGCAGCAAGGTGCCGACCTGCATCATGATTTCGAACAGGGACAGGTGCGACAGCGACTGATAAAACTGCGCCATCAAGATCACCAAGATGCCGTTGATGATGGTGACAACCTGCCCCACGCGCAGCAGGCTTTCATCCGACACATCGCGGTTGCGCGCCAGGATAGGTTTGTAAAAACTGCGCACGAAGATGCCGGAATTGCGATTGAGTGCCGAATCCATTGAACTCATCGTCGCCGCGAACAAACCCGCCAGCAACAAGCCCACGGCCCCCAATGGCATGTAGGTTTCGGTAAAGACCAAATAGACGGCATCACCCGCCTTGCCCCCCAAGGCATCGGCATGCACCGTTGCAGCATCAGGCAGCAAGGATGCACTCACCCATGGCGGGACAAACCAAATGAACGAACCGAGCAACATCAGCACCATGGCCATCAGGGCCGCCTTGCTGGCATGGCGAGAGTCCTTGGCGCACAAAAAGCGGCCCGCCTCCTGAAGGTTGTTGATACTTTGCATTTGCTTGACGATGAAGAACAAGAAAGTACCAATCACCATCAGCGGAAAGTTCATGTCGGGGCCACTGACAAAGCCACTGGGGAAATTGGCCACCATATTGCCAACCCCACCCACCTGAACCAGCGCCACCACCGCGCAAGCCACCGACAGCACTGCGACGATCAGGGCTTGCACAAAATCGCTGGCCACCACACCCCAGGCGCCACTCAACAACGACACAAAGAGGACGACCAGTCCCGTCGCCCAAATCGTCATTCCAATATCAACCTTGAACACCGCTGCCACAAAAATGGACAGGCTGTTCAACCATAAGCCCGCGTTGATGACAGAAAGCGGCAGGATCGCCCAAGTGAAGAATTGCTCATTCACCGGCCCAAAGCGGCGACCCACGCCTTCCGTGGGCGTATCCACCCGGATCTGGCGCATACGCGCAGCAAACCAGAGCCATGACACGCCAAATGCCACCACGTTCCCGATGAACACCGCAATCGCGGTCAGGCCATCCGAATAGGCTTTGCCCGCAGCGCCGGTAAACGTCCAAGCTGAAAACTGCGTCATGAAGGTGGAGGCCCCGACCATCCACCACAACATCTGGCCGCCGCCGCGAAAGTAATCGCTGGTCGATTTGCTGGCCATCCTGCGGAACACGAGGCCGATGCCAATCATGAAAACAAAGTACACCAACACGATCAACGCATTGACATCGAAATTCATTTGTTCTCCTCGTCTTTCTCTATTTCTTTCAATCTCGCCGAGATTCGGCCGTCAAGAGCCGCAGGTTTATACACGGCGCGCTAGAACCAGTGGCGCTTGGAAGCCTGCCACGCCTGGAGGGCTTGCACGGGTGAGTGGCGGTTGAGCGAGCGTCGCGGGGCCGCCCGCCAGCGCGGCCCCAGGCCGCACTAGCATTCCGCCATGCGCGCCCTGCCCCTGCTCCTGATCACCCTCACCTCCATGGCTGCCGCTGCCCCGATGCCGCCCGCAGCCCGCGCCGAGGTCGACAGCCTGCTGACGCGCCTGCAGACCTCCGGCTGCCAGTTCAACCGCAACGGCAGCTGGCACGCCGGCGCCGACGCCAGGGGCCATCTGCTGAAGAAGCTCGACTACCTGGAAGGCAAGGGCCTGGTGACGACGGCCGAGCAGTTCATCGCTCAGGCTGCCTCGGTCAGCAGCGTGAGCGGCAAGCCTTATCTGGTGCGCTGCGCGGGCCAGGCGCCGGTGGAGAGCGCCAAATGGCTGGCGGTGGAACTGCAGCAGGTGCGCGCGGCGCGGGCAGCGTCCAGCCCGCGCTGAACCTTCCGCCATGAGCCCGAGCCGCTGGCGCCGCATCGAGCTGACGCTCGCCGCGCTGCTGCTGCTCGTCCTCGCCGTCGACTTCGCTTTCCCCGTCCCCGAACCCACCGCCACCGCCTCGACGCTGACCGTGCTGGCCGCCGACGGCACGCCGCTGCGCAGCTGGGCCAGCGCCGACGGCGCGCAGCGCCAGCCGACGACACCCAAAGCCGTGTCGCCGCGCTACCTGGAGGCGCTGCTGCACTACGAGGACCGCTGGTTCCACTGGCACCCGGGCGTCAACCCCGCCGCCCTGGCGCGCGCCGCCTGGCAGTGGGCGCGGCATGGCCGCATCGTGTCGGGCGGGTCCACGTTGACGATGCAGGTTGCGCGGCTCGTGGACGAGAAGGCGACGGGCCGCACCATCCCGGCCAAGCTGCGCCAGATCGCCCGCGCGCTGCAGCTGGAGCTGCACTTGAGCAAGCACGAGATCCTGACGCTCTACCTGAACCTCGCGCCGATGGGCGGCCCGCTGGAGGGCGTGGAGACGGCCGCCCGCGCCTACCTGGGCAAGAGCGCGGCCGAGCTGTCGCAGGCCGAGGCGGCGCTGCTGGTCGCGCTGCCGCAGTCGCCCACGCGACTGCGGCCCGACCGCGCCGTGGGTGCGGCCCAGGCCGCGCGCGACAAGGTGCTCACCCGCATGGCGACGTTAGGCGTCTGGACGGCCGCCGACGTCGCCGACGCCAAGCTGGAGCGCGTCTTCGCGCCGCCACTGCGCGCGCGCTGGCTGGCGCCGCTGGCGGCCGAGCGGCTGCGCCAGCAGGCCCGCCGCGAGGATCGCACCGAGGCCGTCATCCAGACCACGCTGGACGCCGGCCTGCAAGCCCGCCTGGAGCAGCTGCTGGCCGACCGCCTCAACACGCTGCCCGAGGCCGTCTCCATGGCCGCCCTGATCGTCGACAACCGCACCCTCGAAGTGCGCGGTTATGCCGGCTCGGCCGACTTCACCGACGCCCGGCGCGGCGCCCATGTCGACATGGTGCGCGCCCACCGCTCGCCAGGCTCCACGCTCAAGCCCTTCCTGTACGCGCTGGCGCTGGACGACGGCCTCATCCATGCCGAGAGCCTGCTCATCGACGCGCCGCAGAACTTCGGCGGCTATGCGCCGGGCAACTTCCAGGCGGACTTCTCCGGCCCGGTCAGCGTCAGCGAGGCGCTGCAGCGCTCGCTGAACGTGCCCGCCGTCGACCTGCTGGAGCGCCTGGGCGCCGAGCGCTTTGCCGGCCGGCTGCGCCACGCGGGCTTAAGGCTGCGGCTGCCGGCCAACGCGGCGCCAAACCTCAGCCTCATCCTCGGCGGCGGCAGCACGTCGCTGGAAGAGCTGGTCGGCGCCTACGCCGCGCTGGCCCGGGGCGGCGTGGCCGGCAAGCCGCGCCTCACGCCGCGGGAGCCGCCGCAGGACACGCGGCTGATGAGCGAGGGCGCAGCCTTCATCGTGCGCGAGATCCTGGAGAACGGCGGCCGGCCCGGCAGCCCCTTCCGCGAGGGCAACCAGCGCGTCGCGTGGAAGACGGGCACCAGCTTCGGCTTTCGCGATGCCTGGGCGCTGGGCGTGACGGACCGCTACACCTTCGGCGTCTGGGTCGGGCGGCCCGACGGCACGCCCAACCCCGGCCACTTCGGCGCCAACACGTCGGCCCCGCTGCTGCGCGACATCGCCGCCGCGCTCGGGCCCGATGGACTGTCGAATCAGGCCAGGCAACAGCTGGCCCCGCGCCACCAGCCGGCCAGCGTGCGCGCCGTCGCCATCTGCTGGCCGCTGGGCACGGCCGAGGCCGCCACGCCACCCGAACACTGCCTGCAGCGCCGCACCGCCTGGACGCTGGACGGCGCCGTGCCGCCCACGCTGCCCGACCGGCTGCAGCCCACCAGCCTCGTGCACGCCGTGTGGACGCAGGGCGGCCAGCGCGTGCGCCCCGACTGCGCACCCGACGCCACACGAACCGAGGCCGTGCGCTGGCCCACGCTGCTCGGCCCCTTCCTGGACACCGCCTTGCTCGACCCCACCGAGCGCCTGCCCTGGGCGCCCGGCTGCGCGCCGCGCGCGCCGGCCCAGGCGCTGCGCATCGCCGGCCTGGAGCCCGGCAGCGTTCTGCGCCCCGCACCGGGCCGGCGTGACATAACGCTGCGGCTGCAGGCCATCGGCGCCCAGCAAGGCGTCAACTGGCTGCTGGACGGGCAGCTCGCCGGCAGCAGCGAGACGGTGGGCGCCGTGCAGGTGCTGACACTGAGCCAGCCCGGCCGCCATGCGCTGACGGCGCTGGACGGCCGCGGCCGCTGGGCGCGCGTGGGCTTCGAGCTGCAGGCCGGCGCAGCGCCGCCACCCGCGCGAGCAAAACTCCCGCAGGCGGGGCCATGACGAGCGCCTGCCCCGCCGACCTTCGTTAATCTGCCATGCTTCGGCCCCATGATGTGGCGCCTGTGCCCGAGCGGCCTGTCGAATGATGAATGAGCTGTTGACCTGGATCCTCGCTGCCGCGCTCGCGGTGGTTGTCGTGTTGCTGTTGTGGCTGGGGCGCAGGCGCCAGCAGCGTGCCCGCGACGCCGCCGCCCACCGCGAGGCCGAGCGCATCGCACTGGAGCAGGCCGCACACGCCGCGCGCGCACAGCGGCTGGCGACCGAGCGCGAGCAAGGTGGCGCGCCAGCACCGCGCGAGAACGACGTGCAGGCCGGTGCGGTCGAAGCACGGCGCCTCGTCGACGAAGGGCTGCGCCAGGCCGATGTCGAACGCGAGGCCGGCGACATCACCCGCCGCATCGCCGGCGACGAGGCCGCCCGCCAGCACCGCGACCAGGCCCGGCACGCCGCCGACCAAGCCGCCGAAGCAGCGGCTGCCGCACGCCAGGCCGAGGAGGCCAAAGCCGCAGAAGCCGCCGAGGCCGAACGCGCCGAGCGCGAAGCCGCTGAAGCCGAGCGCCTCGCCGCCGAAGCCCGCGTGCGTGCCGAGACCGAAGCCCGCCTGACCCGCGAGCAGGCCGAGCGCGAAGCGACAGAAGCCGCAGCCGCCGCCCAGGCCGAGCGCGAGCGCCTGGCTGCCGAAGCCGAGGCCGCGCGCCGCGCCGAAGCGGCCGCCGAGCAAGCCGCAGCCGCCGCCCGCGCGGCAGCAGCCACCGCCACGCGCGAGCTGCGCGCCGACGAGACGCTGGTCGTCGTTGCCGATGATTCCAAGATCGTGCGCGTCAAGCTCAGCCGCCTGCTGGCCACGCAGAGCTACCGCGTCGCGCTGGCCGAAAGCGGCGAGCAGGCGCTGGCCCTGATCGCCGCCGAGCGGCCGCATGTGCTGATCACCGACGTCGAGATGCCCGGCATCGACGGCTTCGAGCTGACCCGCCAGGTGCGCGCGTCGCCGGACACGGCCGCCCTGCCGGTGCTGATGATCACGTCCTCCGACGACAAGCACGAGGCCGCCGCCGCCGTGGGCGTGACGCAGCTGCTGGGCAAGCCCTTCTCCGAGGAGGCCCTGCTGGCCGCCATCGAGCGGGCGCGGCTTGAGGTGCGCGTGCCCGGCTAGACCCTCACCGCCGCCCGCTGAACTTGCACGTTGGCGACGCCGCATGATCGCCTCGCGCATCGGGCTCGTCCTCTCGGCGCCAGACGATGGACATCCCGAACGGAGCGCACCATGGGACTCTTGACCTTCAGCATCAACCTCACGCTAGACGGCTGCGTCGACCACCAGGAAGGGATCGCCGACGAGGAGACCCATGCCTTCTTCACGCGCCTCATGGACGAGGCCGGGGCGATGCTGTGGGGCCGCATCACCTACGAGATGATGGAGAGCTACTGGCCATCGGTCGCCCGCGGCGACGTGCCGGCGCCGCAAGCGCTGCGCGAGTGGGCAGTCAAGCTGGAGGCCAAGCCGAAGTACGTGGTGTCATCGACGCGCAAGGACTTCCCCTGGACCCACAGTCACCACATCGCCGGCGACCTGCGCACGGGCGTGCAGAAGCTCAAGGACGAAACCCCGGACGGCGTCCTCCTCGGCAGCGGCAAGCTCGCAGCCGAGCTGGACCGGCTGGACCTGATCGACGAATACCAGCTGCTCGTCCACCCCAGGATCGCCGGCCACGGCCCGACCCTGTACGGGAGCGGGCTGCCCGGCACGCGGCGGCTCGAGTTGGTTTCGGCGCATCCGCTGCGCTGCGGCGCGGTCGCCATGCACTACCGGCGCGCGCGCTGACCCGGGATGTCGTCAGGCGCCTGACAACACGCCTGCAGCCCCTGTCAACGCGGCGCCACGCCGGCACGCTATCGTTGCGCCCTCCCCATCCATCGCGAGTTCACACCGATGCGCCTTGTCCTCCTTGCCGCCCTGACCCTGGCCGCCGCCACCGCCGCCCAGGCCACCTCGTTCGCGTCGTCTGCCGCCGGCGCCGGGTCCGCCTCGTCGGGCAGCGTGTCTGACTCCCTCAAGGCCTCGTCAGGCAGCAGCGCCGGCGGCGACAAGCGCGCCGAAGGTCGCTACCGCGTCACCGACGTGGCCCAGGCCGAGGCCGGCAAGCTGCGGCTGACGCTGGCCCGCGATGGCGCCGCCAACGCGAACGACACCGTCGAGCTGACGCTGCCCCAGCAGGCCCTGGCGGCGCGTGCCGTCAACGTGGGTGATGAGGTGCAGGCGACGCCCCAGCCCTATGGCACCGCCTTTGCGCACGCCGACACGGGCCGGGCCTTCTTCCTGGTGCTGGAAGACGCCTGGCATCGCGAGCTGGCCGCGCGCGTCGTCAAACCTTGAGGCGCCTGGCAGCAGCGCTGCTGCTGGCCACTGCCGGCGCTGTCCAGGCTGGCTCCTCCCTGCCCCAGGGCTGCGACCGCCCCGTCACCGTCACCGCCACGCAGCAGGACCGCCTGCTACGCTTCGCTGCCGTGATCCGCGCGGCGCTCACGGCCTCTGGCAGCCAGGCCGCGCTGATCGCCCGCTCGGGCACCGACCTGTCGCGCTTCGGCCTGCGCTACTCGCATGCCGCCATCGCGCTGGCCGATGGGCTGGACACACCGTGGGCCGTGCGGCAGCTGTACTACGCCTGCGCGGAAGGCCAGGCACGCCTGTTCGACCAGGGCCTGGCCGGCTTCGTGGCGGGCAGCGACGACGCCGAGGTCGGCTATATCAGCCTGCTGCTGCTGCCACCCGAGGCCGCCGCGCCGCTGGCCGCCGCCGCGCTGGACAAGGGCGTCGCGCTAAGCCTGCTGCACGCGCGCTACAGCGCCAACGCCTACCCCTTCAGCACCGACTTCCAGAACTGCAACCAGTGGGTGGCCGAGCTGATCGCCGCGTCCGCCGCCGGCACGACGACCCGCGCCGACGCCCAGGCCTGGCTCAAGCGCGAGGGCTACGCGCCCGAGCCCGTGCGGGCCTCGCCCTGGCTGATGCTGGCCGGGCGCTTCGTGCCCTGGCTGCATTTCAGCGATCACCCGGTCGAGCAGCTCAACGCCGGCGCGGTGCAGACCAGCCTGCCAACGAGCGTCGAGGCCTTTGCAGTGAAGCGCTGGCCGGCGGCGCGGCGCATCGAGTTCTGCCATGGGCCGCAGGGCGTGTTGATGCGCGACGACGGCCAGCCGCTGGCCGCAGGATGCGTGCCGCGCGACGGTGACCGCGTGACCCGGCTCGATTGAACTTCGAAACTCGACAGAAGTGCGGATGCCAGGTGCTCTGCGCCTGCGCACAGTCCGCCCCCACAAGATCACTTTGTCTTCGGGGGCTCACATGGACGAACTGCTGGACCGGGTCGCAGACGCGACGCCGGAGGTCACCACCAACACCACCACCAGCGACGGCGCCGAGCTGCAAGGCTCGTCGTTCGACTACCTGACAAGACCTGGCACCGACCTGACCGCCAAGGCCCAGGCCTTCCATGCCTGGGCGCAGACGCGGGTGTCGCACGGCGTGTTTCCGTATGCCAAGCGCCTGGGCGGCCGGCCGGGCGCCACGGCCGAGCTGACGATGCTGGACGGCCAGCGCCAGGCGGGGCTGAACTTCTCGTCGCAGGAGTATTTGTCGCTGGCCCGCCACCCCCTCGTGTGCGCGGCGGCGCAGGCGGCGATGGAGCGCTACGGTGTGCACAGCGCCGGCTCCACGGCGCTGGCCGGCAACGTGGAAGAGACGGCCGCGCTGGAGGCGGAGCTGGGCGAGCTGCTGCGCATGCCCGAGGTGCTGCTGTTCCCGACCGGCTGGGCGGCGGGCTTCGGCGCGATCAAGGGCCTGGTGCGCGAGACTGACCACGTCATCATCGACCAGCTGGCCCACAACTGCCTGCACGAAGGCGCCCGCGCGGCCACGCGCAACGTGCACTTGCACCGCCATCTGGACGTCGACCACGTCGAGCGCCTGCTCAAGCGCGTGCGCCAGCGCGACCCGCGCAACGGCATCCTCGTCGTCACCGAGGGCTGCTTCTCGATGGATGCCGACTCGCCCGACATCGCGCGGCTGCAGGCGCTGGCGCGGGCGCGCGGCGCGCTGCTGATGGTGGACGTGGCGCACGACCTCGGCTGCCTGGGCGCGGGCGGCGGCGGCCAGCTGGAACTGCAGGGCCAGCTGGGCCAGGTGGACCTGGTGATGGGCTCGTTCTCCAAGACCTTCGCATCCAACGGCGGCTTCGTCGCCAGCCACGACCCGGCGATCAAGGCCTACCTGCGCTTCTATGCGGCGCCCAACACGTTTTCCAACGCGCTGTCGCCGGTGCAGGTGGCCATCATCCGCGCCTGCGTGGCCATCGTGCGTTCAAGCGAGGGCGCCGCGCGACGCGGGCGGCTGATGCACGCCATCCTGGGGCTGCGCAGCGCACTGACCGAGCAGGGCATCACCGTGCTGGGCCATCCGTCGCCCATCGTGCCGGTCATGCTGGGGAACGACGCACTGGCCCGCGTCGCCAGCCGCGAGATGGGCCAGGCCGGGCTGCTGGCCAACCTGGTGGAGTACCCGGCCGTGTCGCTGAACAGCGCGCGGCTGCGCATGCAGGTCATGGCCGACCACACGCCGGCGCTGTGCAACACGGCGGCGCGCATCGTGGCCGATGCACTGCAGCGTGCGCGGGTGGTAACAAGCGACATGCATTGACACGGCGACGACGGCGCGGCGGGCGGGCTCGCTGCGCGTTCAGGGCGCAAGACCGGGCGAGGGTATGGCTCCGTCAATTCTATTTACGATTGCGACTGATTCGCATTTACATATAGACTGCCAGCGCCGTCGTAGACAACCCAGAGATGAACAGCCCCGCCGGCCTGCACGCCCCGTCCCGTCTCGCCCGTTGTGCGCAAGGCCTTGCGCCGTTGGCGCTGGCCGCGAGCCTTGCCGCTCCGGGCGGAGCGGCAGCTGCGCAAGTGGATGCGGTCAGCACGGCAGTCACGATTCCCGCCACATCGCTGGCCGATGCGCTGCACATGCTCGCATCTCAGACCGGCCTGACTGTCGCTGTCGACAGCCAGGTGCTCGACGGTCGCAGCGCAGCGGCGGTGTCAGGACGCCTCACCCCGCTGGAAGCGCTGAATGCCATGCTGGTCGGCTCCGGCTTGTCGGCGGTCACGTCAGCCGACGGCAGGATCACGCTCGTCGCAGCGCAGGAGTTGCAGAAGGTCGTCGTCGTCGGCACCAAACGGGGGCAGGGGCGCCAGCAAGTCACCCAAAGCGTGTCGGTGCTCGCCGAGCAAGACACCATCGGCCTGCATTCGGCATTCGACGTGATCACCCGCATGCCGAACACCGCGCAGCAGTCCAGTGGCTTCCTGCCCACCATACGCGGGCTGGATGGCAACGGCGTCGCGACCGGCGGCGGGGGCGCGGTGACGGGCGCCAACCCGCGCATGTCCAACTACGTCGACGGGGTCGCCCGCACCTACGGCGCCACGCCGGACGGCCAGGGCAGCTTCTGGGACATGGCGCAGATCGAGGTCTACCGGGGCGCCCAGTCCACCCTGCTGGGCCAGAACGCGTTGGCCGGCGCCATCGTGCAGACCACCAAGGACCCGGTATTCAAGGACGAGTATGCGATTCAGGTCGGCGCACACAACCAGCGGGCCACATGGAACGGCGCCTTCATGGTCAACAAGGCGATCAGCGACTCACTGGCCATCCGCTTCACGGGCGAGGCCATCGACGGCAAGACGGCCATCGACTATTCGGGCTTCACCGGCACCGGGCTGAGCGCCGATGACCGCGATGAACTCGGGCGCCTGCGCTATGGGCACTACCGCTTCAAGGCCCTGCTGGCAGCCACCGAGGCGCTGACGCTGAAGCTCACCGTGGAGCAGGAAAAGCGCCGCAATGCCTACACGGTGGATCTCGCTTCGAACTCGGCACGTCGCGAGTTGGTCGATGGCAGCTACGGCGGTTTCGATTCGGACAACCAAGTGGTGGCCGTCAACGCCAACTACGAGATCAGCCCTGAGTGGACGTTCGACACCGTGCTTTCGCGGCAGAAGGCCGAAACCTCGTTCGGGCCGCCCTTCGTCGGCAGCCCCGACCCGGCGGCCTTCCTCGCCTTCAGCTTCGAGTCCACGGAAACCGCCATGGAACCCAAGCTGGTCTACAAGGCACGCCAAGGTCGCACCAGCGCCGTGGTGGGCGCGTTCGTCAAGCAGCGGGACCGCACGGACCTGGGCAAGCCCGGCTCGCTGTTCGCCCTGACGGCAGACGACGAAGCGCGCAGCCGCGCGCTGTTTGCCGATGCCACCGTGCAACTGAGCCCAGCATGGGACCTGCTCGCCGCCGCGCGCTTCGTCGACGACCGGCAGCGCCGCGATTTCTCCGCCTTTGGCGGCGTGCTGGCCTACGGCTTCGATGAGCGCAACCGGGTGTTCCTGCCCAAGCTCGGCGCCACCTACAACGCCAGCGCCGATGCGGCCTTCAGCGTGGTCGCCTACAAAGGCTACAACCCCAGCGGTGGCGGCGTGAGCTTCGTCAGCTTCACGCCTTACCAGTACCGCAAGGAGCTGGCCGACACCGTCGAACTGGTGGCACGCACCCAATGGCTGGACCGCAAGCTCACGGCCAACATCAACCTGTTCCACACCCGCCTAAAGGACATGCAGATCAGCGGCATCGGCCCCGGCGGGCCGCTGGATGGCATCTACGTCAACATCGCCAAGGCACGCACACGGGGCATGGAGCTCGATGTCGCCTACCGGCCCGATGCGAAGGCGCGCATCGGTTTCGCGCTCGGCCTGCTCGACACGCGGATCATCGATTTCGGCACTGCAGCCAACAACAGCAAGAACGGCAACCAGCTGGGCCTGTCGCCGCGCCTGACGGCCAACCTGAACGGCTCGTTCGAACTGCTGCCCCAGCTGACCGTGAGCGGCGACATCGCGTTCGCGAGCAAGCGCTTCACCGACCAAGAGAACCTGCCCGAAGACAGGCTCGGCGGCTACGGCCTGGCCAACCTGAACCTGCAGTACCGCATGGGCCAGGTCACCCTGACCGGCTACGTCAACAACGTCTTCGACAAGTTCGTCCAGTACTCGCGCTTCACGTCCATCAACCAGGCCTACGTGAACGCGCCCAGGACCGTCGGCGCCAATGTGAAAGCCGAGTTCTGATGACGGCGGCAGCCCTCCGCAAGGGGAACGCTCAATGACCAACAAGAGCCTTCGCGTCTGGACCTGGCTGCACACCTGGAGCAGTCTGGTCTGCACGGCCTTCATGCTGCTGCTGTGCCTGACCGGCCTGCCGCTGATCTTCCATCACGAGATTGGCCACCTGCTGGGCACCGAAGTGGAAGCGCCCGCCATGCCGGCTGACGCGCCGCGTGCGTCCTTCGACACCATCCTCGCCAGTGGGCAGGCCCGCGCGCCCGGCCTGGTGCCCACCTTCGTGTTCCAGGCCCCCGACGAGACCGACACCTGGATGGTCGGCTTTGCTCCCACGCCTGCCGCCCAGGAAGGTGCCAAGTACGTGGTGGTGGACGCACGCACCGGCCTGGCGCTGGGCGAACCCCCGGCCGAAGAGGGCTTCATTTACGTGATGCTCAAACTTCACGTCGACCTGTTCGCTGGGCTGCCGGGCAAGCTGTTTCTCGGCCTGATGGGGCTGCTGATGGTGTTGGCCATCGTGTCCGGCGTGGTGCTGTATGCGCCCTTCATGCGCAAGCTGCCCTTCGGTGCAGTGCGCCGCGAACGTTCGCCGCGCATCAAGTGGCTGGACCTGCACAACCTGCTCGGCGTGGTGACGCTGAGCTGGGCGCTGGTGGTGGGCCTCACCGGCGTCATCAACACCTGGGCCGACCTGGTCATCAAGCTGTGGCAGTTCGACCAGCTCGGCGCCGTGACCGCCCCCTACAAATCACTGCCGCCGCCGGCAAAACTCGGCTCGCTTCAATCGGCCGTGAGCGCTGCGCAGGCAGCAGAGCCTGCCATGCGCCCGGGCTTCGTGTCGTTCCCGGGCACCCAGCTGTCCAGCCCACACCACTACGCCGTGTTCATGCGCGGCAGCGAGCCCTTCGCAGCCCGGCTGTTCAAGCCCGTGCTGGTCGATGCGCAGACGAGCCAGCTCACGGCCTCACTGGACCTTCCCTGGTACGTCACCGCCTTGCTGGTGTCGCAGCCGCTGCACTTCGGCGACTACGGCGGCAGGCCGATGCAGATCCTGTGGGCCGTGCTCGATGTCATCACGATCTTCGTGCTCGGCAGCGGCCTGTACCTGTGGTTCAGCCGGCGCAAAACGCGCCAGCAGCGCATCAACACGGCCTGGACCGAGGCGCAAGACGATGGCGATGCAATCCAAGGAGCGGCGCGATGAGCCTATGGCAGACGTTCCGCTGGCCGCTGGCCATCGCTCTGCTGACCTGTGTCGGCTTGGTCAGTGGCCTGGTCTCCGACGGCTGGGGCGATGCCCTCGCGGCGCTGGGCCTGCTCGTGCCGGTCGCCGCGGTGGCATGGTTTGCGCGACGCTGACGGCGACAGACTGCCTCATTCCCGCACCGGGATCTTGAGGCCACGCTGCACCGCCGGCCGGGCGAGGAAGGACTGCAGCACGCGGTCCACCTCGACGAAGTCGCCGTAGCCGACCAGTTCACCCGCGCCGTAGAAACCGACGAGGTTGTTGACCCACGGGAAAACGGCGATGTCGGCCACCGTGTACTCGTCGCCCAGCAGCCAGGCCTTGCCCTGCAGATGCTTGTCCAGCACGCCCAGCAGGCGGCGCGACTCGGCCACGTAGCGGTCGCGCGGGCGCTTGTCCTCAAAGTCCTTGCCGGCGAACTTGTGGAAGAAGCCGAGCTGGCCAAACATCGGCCCGACGCCGCCCATCTGGAACATCAGCCACTGCAGCGCCTCGTAGCGCCGCGCCGGGTCCGCAGGCAGCAACTGGCCGGTCTTGTCGGCCAGATAGATCAGGATGGCGCCGCTCTCGAACAGCGGCAGCGGCACGCCGCCCGGGCCACGCGGGTCGAGGATGGCGGGGATCTTGTTGTTCGGGTTCAGCGACAGGAACTCCGGCGTGAGCTGGTCGTTGGTGTCGAACTTGACGAGGTGGGGTTCGTACTCCAGGCCCAGCTCCTCCAGCGCGATGGACACCTTGACGCCGTTGGGCGTGGGCAGCGAATACAGCTGCAGGCGGTCCGGGTGGGCGGCGGGCCATTTCTGGGTGATGGGGAAGTCGCTGAGCTGGGTCATGGCTATCGGGTTTGAAGCAGGAACGCGGCGAATGTAGGCGCGCTTGCATTGGTCGGCTGTCGGACGGGAGATTGCCGAGGGCGCAGCGGCCGGCGTGAAAATGCCCTCATGCCCACCACTGCCCCCGCCCCCGCACAGCCGTCGCGGCTTGCGCTTTACCTGCAGCTGATCCGCTGGGACCGCCCCGCCGGCTGGCTGCTGCTGCTGTGGCCGACGTTGGCCGCGCTGTGGATCGCGGCGGACGGCTTCCCCGGCTGGCACCTGCTGACGGTCTTCACGCTCGGCACGGTGCTGATGCGCTCGGCCGGCTGCTGCGTCAACGACGTGGCCGACCGCGACTTCGACCGGCATGTGAAGCGCACTGCGCAACGGCCGGTGACGACGGGCGCGGTGTCGGTGAAGGAGGCGCTGCTGCTGGGCGCGGCGCTGGCGCTCGTGTCCTTCGGCCTGGTGCTGACGACCAACCCGCCGGCCATCCTGCTGAGCTTCGCGGCGCTGGCCGTGGCCATCGCCTACCCGTTCGCCAAGCGCGTGCTGGCCATGCCGCAGGCGGTGCTGGGTGTGGCGTTCTCGTTCGGCATCCCGATGGCTTTTGCCGCCGCGCTGGGCGGCACGGAGTGGCACCTGCGCTCGGTGCCGCTGTCGGCCTGGGGGCTGCTGCTGGCCAACCTGTTCTGGGTGCTGGCCTATGACACCGAGTACGCGATGGTCGACCGGGACGACGATCTGCGCATCGGCGTGCGCTCCTCGGCCATTGCACTGGGGCGCTGGGACGTGGCCGGCGTCATGTGCTTCTACGCCGCCTACCTGGCGCTGTGGGCGGCCTTAAGCCTGCGGCTGGGGCTGGGGAGGTGGTTTCTGGCCGGCATCGTGGTGGCGGCCGCGCAGGCGCTGTGGCACTACACGCTGATCCGGCGGCGCAGCCGTGCGGAGTGCTTCCAGGCCTTCCGGGCCAACCACTGGCTGGGCTTTGCGGTGTTCGCAGGCACCGCGCTCGACCTGACCCTGCGCTGAACACCCGCCTGGGGACGAAGGTGAAAAATAACGTCGCATCGAAGCGGCATCCCACACCCGGGCCCGCCGCCGATTGCGCTTACATTGCCTCGCGCAATGGCAGGGAGTGAAGCGATGACGAATGTGATGCGCCATGGCGGCGTGCTGGCGCTGGTGATGGGTCTGGCGCTGGCCGGTTGCGGCGGGGGTGGCGGTGGGGGCGGCGCACCGATGGTGGGTGGTTCCGGCGGTTCCTCAGGCTCCTCGGGCAGCACCGGCGGTCTCTCCCCCGACCCGGCCGGCCCGTCGGCCAGCTTCGCCCAGCAATGCGCGCCGGGCAACACGCTGGCCAGCGCCAGCCAGCGCACGTCCTCGCTGGACACCGAGAAGAAGTGGCTGCGCGCCTATGTCGACGAGGCCTACCTGTGGCGCGACGAGGTGCCGCGCGTGGACCCGAACGAGCCGCGCTTCGGCGGCAGCAACGTCTATGCCGCGATGGACAACTACCTCGAGGCGCTGAAAACGCCGCAGCTGACCGACTCCGGCGCGCGCCGCGACAAGTTCAGCTTCACCTACCCGACGACCGAGTGGAATGCGCTGCTGGAAGGCGGCAGCGAGGTCAGCTACGGCATCGAATGGAACCTGGCCAACGAAACCCCGCCGCGGCGCGTGCGCATCGCCTATGTCGAGGCCGGCTCGCCGGCCGCCACGGCCGGCCTGCAGCGCGGTGACGAGCTGGTCAGCGTGGATGGCACCGCCGCCGACGTGACCTCGGATGCCGGCGTCGACGCGCTGAACGCCGGCCTCTACCCGGCCAGCGGTTCGACGCATGCCTTCGTGCTGCAGCGCGGCGGCGTGCAGCTGTCGCGCAGCCTCACGGCCACGCGCGTCACGCGCAACCCGGTGCCGCAGGCCCGCGTGCTGACCCTGCCCGGCGGCGCGCGCACCGGCTACCTGCTGTTCAACGACCACAACGTGCCGTCGGAGAACCTGCTGATCAGCGCCGTCAACGACTTCCGCACCCAGGGCATCAGCGAGCTGGTGCTGGACCTGCGCTACAACGGCGGCGGCTATGTCTTCATCGCCAGCCAGCTGGCGACGATGATCGCCGGCACCACCCGCACGGCGGGCCAGGCCTTCGAGTCGCTGCGCTTCAACGCGCGCCGCAGTGCCGACAACGAAACGGAGCCCTTCCGCACCACCTCGTGCGGGCTGGTCAACAACCGCTGCACCAGCTCGCAGCCCCTGCCCACGCTGAACCTGAGCCGCGTCTACGTGCTGGCGCAGGCGGGCACCTGCTCGGCCAGCGAGTCCATCATCAACGGCCTGCGCGGCGTGAACGTGGACGTCGTGCTGATCGGCGGCAAGACCTGCGGCAAGCCCTATGGCTACGTGGGCCGGGACAACTGCGGCATCTCCTACTTCCCGATGGAGTTCGCCGGCGTCAACGCCAAGGGCTTCGGCGACTACTCGGACGGCTTCGTGCCCGGCAGCGGGCCGACGGCGCGCTACGTGCCCGGCTGCACCGTGGCCGACGACTTCGGCCGCCCGCTGGGCGACATGCAGGAGGCCATGCTGGCCGCCGCGCTGAACCATGCGGCTACGGGGCAATGCCCGATCAGCAGCGGCGTCTCCGCCTCGGCGCGAGCGCTGAGCAGCGCGGCCGGCGAAGGCGCGGCGGCGTTGCAGCTGCAGCGCCACCCGGCGCGCAGCAACCGGCTGCTGCTGCCGCGCTGAGTGGTTCTCAAGCCCCGAGTTCGCGGCCTTCGAGCAGGACGCGAGCGACGGCATTGACCACCTGATGCGCTGCGGCTTCGGTCGCCATGGCCCGGCCCAGCGACACGGCGCCCACCAACATCGCCAGCGCCGCCAGGGCCGCTTCCCGGTCCGGCGGCCGGCCAGGTGAGACCGGGCCTTCGACGACGGTCTGCGCCACCGCTTGCAGACCGGCCTCGAAGACCGCACGGTCCTCCTCGCCGGCCCGCGCCACCTCGGGCGCCAGGCTTTGCAGGCTGCAGCTTTCGCCCAGCTCGCATCGGCGCTTGTCCGTCAGGTAGAAGCGAACGAAGCGCTCCCACCATTCACCGCCAAAGGTGGCCTGGAAGTAGCGCACACCGGCGTCCAGGTCGGCCATGCCATGCTCGACAGCGGCCGTGAACGCCTCCTGCTTGGACCCGAAGTGGCCATAGAAGGCGCCCGACGTAACGCCCGCCGCCTTCGCCAGGCCATCCACGCCCACGCCGCCAAAGCCGCTGCGCCGGAAGCTGCGCCCTGCGGCGTCCACGATGCGCTCCCTGGTCTGGGCCTTCTGCGCCTGTCTCGACATGGAATCCCCCGGTTGCTGTGACGACGGCTGATTCTAGTTGACCAGATAACGATCGTTATCTATGCTCGAATAACGGTCGTTATCTCAACGTCCGGCCAACGCCCACTGAAGGAGTTCCCATGCCCATCACCCTCACGCTCACGGAAGGCGTCCTGCCCGCCGGCACGGAGAAGCAAGCGATTGCCGAGCTGACCCGCGCACTGCTCGCGAGCCACGGCCTGACCGGCAACACGGTCATGACGCCGAACGTCACCGCGCATCTGCACCTGCTGCCCAAGGGCCGCACCTTCTCGGCGGGTGAAGAGGTGGACGGTGCCTGGGTGGAGACCAGGACGCCCTCTTTTGCGCTGGCCGACCGCCAGGTGCAGCAGGCGTTCTTCGCCGAAGCGGCCGAGATCCTGCGGCGCCTCTCGAACGGCCGCCTGCCCGCTGCGCACATCTGGACGAACGGCGTGCACGCCGTCGACGGCACATGGGGCCTCGCCGGCCAGGCGCTGTCCAACGCCGAGCTGGGCGACGCCATCAGCAAGGGGTAAGCAGCGCGGGACGTGCCGGCACGCCGGCTCGTCCGCCGCCCTCAACCCTTCTTGTTCACGCCACCGGGGAACTTCGCCCGGATGGCATCGGTCCAACGCAGCAGCCCCAGCGTCTCCGCATGCGGCATGCGCGGGCTCTCCAGCAGGCCGGCGCGGATGCAGGCCTGTGCCTCGGCGACTTCACCCTCGAAGCCGTTGATGACATGCGGCGCGTCGAAGCGCTGGGCCGGCGCCTTGCGCGTGACCAGCTCGACCGACTCGGAGCCCCAGAAGTCGACGGGGAAGCGCAGCCCGGCCTGGCTGCCGATGACCTCGAAGGCGTTGACCGACGACGCATCGAAGCCGCAGCGGAACTGCGAGGTCACGCCGCCGGGGAAGTGGAATGTCGCCGTCACGGACGCGTCCACGCCGGTGGGCGCCAGCGTGGCTGCCACGTCGATGGACAGCGGCTCGGGGCAGACGCCGTCGTTCATCTGCTGCAGCACCCAGCGCGTCACGGCCAGGTTGTAGATGCCGATGTCCCACAGCGAGCCGCCGGCCAGCGCCGGGTTCCAGTTGCGGTGGCTCGGGTCATAGCCGGACGAGAAGCAGAACGACGACTGCATCGCGCGCAGCTCGCCGATGGCGCCTTCGCGCAGCAGGCGGCCCGCCGCGTCGTAGGCCGGCAGGAAGCGCGTCCACAGCGCCTCCATCAGGAACACGCCCCGCTCGCGCGCCAGATCGATCAGCGCCTGGCCTTCTTCCAGCGACGTGACCAGCGGCTTCTCGCACAGCACGGGCTTGCCGGCCAGCAGCGCGGCGCGGATGTATTCGCCGTGGTTGGAATGCGGCGTGGCGATGTAGACGGCGTCCACGGCCGGGTCGGCCAGCAGGTCGGCCAGGTCGGTCGTCACGCGCGCCGGCGCGCCGCCCTGCTGCCATTGCTCGGCATAGGTCCGGCCCTTGGCGGCGTCACGCGCGAACACGGCCGCGAGGCGGGC
>Ga0114942_1000028_pt1 | contig 35899 bp, 45 predicted proteins | sample LowerColdCreek_FD_88674 | JGI IMG/M metagenome (GOLD analysis project Ga0114942, IMG submission 88674) | Groundwater microbial communities from Cold Creek, Nevada to study Microbial Dark Matter (Phase II) - Lower Cold Creek | ecosystem: Environmental > Aquatic > Deep subsurface > Groundwater ... | reverse complement strand
GTGCCGGCCGCCCGCTGCTCGGCGAGCGCCTTGCCTCGCATCATATTCTCAGAGCGTTGCTTGAACAGCTCCGCCTGGCGCTCCGGCGAAATCTTCCAGGTGTAGGGACGAACTGCCATCTGTGGGCTCCATTTAGTCAGGCTGAAGGGCTTCAGCAGGTGGCACCCGAGCGGCACCTGTCGGTAGCGTCACCTTGAACTCAACCCCCACCTGCTGGCGCTGCTGCTCATCGTCGGTCGGACCGTTGTCGGACATACCCAGTCGGTTCTTGCCGAGCCAGATGAGCATCGTGCCGTTTCCGGCGAGAGCCATCTGCACCATTTTGTCACGAAGGGCAATGTTGGTCTGCGCTTTACCCTTCTCGTAGTCCGCTTGGTAGTACCGCATGAGAGTGGTGCGGCTCACCCCATAGAACTTCTCGATGTCCTCCCACGGGCACCCGCGCTCGCCGAAGTACTGGATTTGGCGCCGGGTGACCTTGACCGGCTGCTTCATTTTCTCGGCGTGCGCCTTTGCCCAGCCCTTCGTGAAGTTAGGCAGGTCGTAGTCGTCTGGTTGAAGGACGACCTCGTCAGGGGTCAGGTCGTTTTCTGCAGCCATTGCTTGAGTTCCGGTGGTAGGTCGGGGTTGTGCGGTAGCACCTTTCTGATGTAGCTAAGCGCCTCAGCCACTTGGTTGGTTGCCCAGATGCGGTTCGCCTCTCTTGCTGCAGGTGTTAGGATGTTCAGCAGCGCGGTGTCAGTTGTCAAAGCCATCTGGTTCCTCACTTAGTGATGCTTCCTCAACATCAATGTCGATGTTCGTGAACACATTTCGCACCACCGCATTTGTCTTGCGCACATCACCTTTGCTGAACACGAGCACATTTTGGTGTGAGGGCGTAACAAGCGTCTTGTTCAAGTTCTTGCCAAACACCAACACGTTTTGGTGTGTCTTGCCAGCCTTGCGGGTTGCCGTCATTTGCTTGCGAGCACGAAGGATTAGTGTGCCAAGCGGTGTCTCATAAATGACCTCGTTGTAGTACTGGAAGCCGGCGTCCAAGTACGCGGTGATGGTGTCACCGACGAAGTTGTAATACTCGCCCGTCTTGGTTCTAAACTCACCCACCACGATGACGGCGAAGGCATTGTCCTTCAACAATGTGTAAAGTTCGGCGGCTGCTCTGCGGTACAGTTCTTTGAACTCAACATATTCTTTGGTGCTGATGTCATCAGGCATGTCGGAGTACACCTCGAGATTACCGTAAGGCGGACAGGTAAGAGCGAAGTCATATTCACCGGGGGCAACGGTCGCGGGGGACGGCACGTCCCCCACAATCCATGTTGGTGAGGTGGCATCAAGCAAGTCGTGCTTGTGTCGGTTCTTTGTGTACCACACTTCATTGGCTTTAACTTGTTGCGGGCGAATGTCGATGCCAGTGTAGTGGCGACCCATCACCCCACACATGGCTCCACGAACGCTGCCACCGGCGAAGTTGTCGATGACTTTGTCACCGGGCGCGCTGAACCACGAGATGAGTACCTCAGCAAGCACCGGGTCGAAGATGCTGACGCCGCCTGTATTGCCCTCCATACGAAGGTTGCCCGCCTGCACCGCAGGCGACATACACACTGCGCCTTCACGGCTTTCGCCCGAGCGAAGGCTAAGCGAGGTGGTCCAAGCCTTCTTGCGGGCAAGCCAAGTCGGGTTACCACCGTGCAACACACTGAATGGCGGGACGATGAAGGTTGCTGCCAGGCTGTCCGGCGTGCCTACGGTTGGCTCATTGAAGATGTCATGGATTTCTTGTGGTGTAAACGCGGTCTTTGTAAGGTCGAAGTTCGCGTCCTTTAAGTCAGTCAGTTCGCTCAACAGGAGGTCGGGGTCCCATTCGGAATTCTGGTTGGTGCGGTTGTCGGCCAGCCGGTAGGCTTGTACCTGCTCTGGGCTCAACTTGTCAGCGACAATCACTGGTACCTCGGTGAGACCAAGGGTCTTCGCTGCTTCGTACCGTGTGTGGCCGACGATGATGACGTTGTCTTTGTCGACGACGATGGGCTGCTGGAACCCGAACTCCTTGATGGAGGCGGCGACTGGGCCGATTGCCTTGTCATTGACGCGCGGGTTGCCAGGGTACGGCTTGATGTCGGAGATTGGTGTCAAGTTCATCATGGTGCTTTTGCCTCAAGTTTGTTCAGAAGGGTTTCAACGGTGTGGGTAGAGATGTCGTTGATGTGCATCCAAGCCACGTCGTGCTTTACACACCACTCAGCGTATGTGGTCTTGCTTGCTCTGGTGAGGCGAAGGTTGGGATTCTGAAACACCAGCAGCACCTTCACGTGTGGGTGCTGCGCTTTGATGTACAGATGCTTCGACCGGTCAGCGGACGTGAACAAGCCCTTCGTTTCAACGAAAAGGTTCGGGCCAATCTGGAAATCCGGAACATAGTTATGGGTCACGACATAAGGCAATCGAACCACTTCGTACTTTGCTGATGGGAACCGATTGGCGAACTTTACTTCAAGATTTGATTTGTATGTTGTCATTTGTTGCCCCATTTGCAGTTTTGAAAGTGCCAGCGTTTCATGAGAGGAGATTTGCCTGAGCGATGGCATGTTGGGCATTGAACGATTGGTTGGTTTGCCATTGAAGCGGCTCCCGCTTTGCGCTTCTTCTCACGAGCCTCGCCAGAGGCTGCTGCCTTTTTTTGAGCCTTTGATGCCTTCTCGAAATATTCTAGTGTGGCAAAGGTTTGTCTTGCACTTTCAGCACGTGCCTTCACCTTCTCGGTGTCTGTTTTTTGCCACCGTTGTCCAGCCACTAGTTTTGCCTTCACCTCGGGTGTGTTGAGAGCAGCACGAACAGAAGCAGACATTACGGCTCGGTATTGTAGGCTGGCTTGATTTTCGATGGCGAACTTCTTGATGACGGCTTTCGTTTGTTCATTGTGCTTCCACATAGGCACCCCGGTTCCGCCTGGAATGAGGTTCAGACACAATGGGTCCTTGAGAGTTTGAACCGTCACGCGAACGCCTTCGTCGGCATAAGCCTCTTGTGGTGTGTCGAAGACAGCGAGAATAGAGGTGCTCCATTGGTTCTTCGGGTACTTCTTGAAGTACGAATGAAGCTTCTTGCCAGAACCCTTGTAGCCTTGTTTGATGCGCGCCATCATTGCCTTGCCGATGTAGTAATACCCGGCAGGGTGTGATGTGATGTAGGTGCAGAATGTCATAGTGGTTCTAATAGAGTAGTTGTGCTCTATTTACAGAGAACCGACATTGGGCGTGTAGTGGTGGGTCACCGTGTAGGGCAGGCGAACAGGCTCGTAGAGAGCGGCCGGGTGCTTACGGTGGAACTCAACCTCGAGGCGGGACCGCTTGGTGCGGGTCGGTGAGGGGGTAATGGTGACTGTGATGTCCGTCTCCCTGAGATGGATGGTGCGGCTCCCCAGGAACCGGTGTGGTATTTATAGGGGTGGGCACACTGTCGCCACCCGCAGGTTGAGGTCCTCGTAGAAGGCGGCGGCGAGCTGGGGCTTCAACTTGGGGTCACTGAGGTAGTCTCGGTCGTGTTTGAAGCGACCGTTGCGGCGACCCCTGCCTTCGACCCGTGCGACCCGCCGCACCAGGCAGACGGCGGACGGGGTCTGAAGTAGGACGACGGAGATGTCGAAGTGGGTCTTCAGGGTGGTCAGCAGCCGGGTCGAGCACTGTCAGTTGTCGTAGATGTAGGCGTCGGCCGGTAGGAGGGTGGTCAAGATGTCAGGTAGAAAGGTCGCCTTCAGCCGCCTGACCTTCGGTCGTCCCTTGAAGCCCATCAGCCGCCAGCAGCCGTCGTCCCTAAGGTAGATTGCGATGGCACCGTCCTCGAGGGTCAGCGTCGCCCGGTTGATGAGCCCCTGGTCGATGAGGCGGCGGTGGTCCTGCGGGCGGTAGGAGGGAAGGGTGTCCCAGGTGCCCCAGTGGGCAGGGAACTGAAGGGGGTCCGCGCCGACGACCAGCGTGGGTAGGTCGGAGGGGGTGATGAAGGTTGGACGGACGGAGAGGACGGCGGCGTGGTGTTCAACGACCCGCTTGGCCGCCTCCAGGGTGGAGTGGGTGAGGAGGGAGGGGGACACGGTGACCACGAGATGGGTGAGGGGGCGGTCGGCACCGAGGAGGGAGGTCTGGATGAGACCGCTCCCGAGTGAGGTGTAGAACCGGCGGTAGTTGGACGGGACGGTGCCCGACCGCAGGTAGGTGAAGGTGACCGGGCGAGCTACGACCCGGTCGATGGTAGGTTGCTCGTTACCCGGGAAAAGAGGGCGGGCTCTAAATGGCATTACCGTCCCACCCGCCTGCGATGTTGCAGCAGTTACCTCGCCCACCATACCAGGGGCACATACTAACGGGACGGCAGAGTATTTAGTCATCAGAGTGGAAAGACGCCAAGAAGTTGAAGGAGGTAGTAGCAGACCACCGCAAGAACGATGGTGAGGAAGTTCAGACCGAGGGGGCGCATCTTAGAGGACCTCGAAGAAGGTAAGGAGGGCACCGTTCTGGCGGAGGTGGCCGCTGACGATGTTTAGTGCCTGGAGCAGGTGCTGGGTCTGTGTGACAGAGCCGAGCACGGTGATTGTGTGGAAGGATGAGACCGCGAGCTCGAGGGCGGCGAGCGCCTGTTCGTTGTTGTTCTCGAGAGCGGCCAGTGCCTTGCGTTGGTCCAGGGTCAAGGTGCAAGGTGGGTTGCGGCCCCTGTTGGAGGTGATGGTTGCCATAGTGGTTAGAACACCAGGGTTGTCTTCTGTGAGCCGCTGAGGTCCTTGCGCAGGCGGTCAAGGACGGGCATAGCGGACGGTGCCAGGGAGAGGAGCTTCTGGTAGGTGCTGTCGTAGAAGCGGGAGGTGCCGTCGAGGTCGTCCTTCAGCCGGGTGCTGAACTCGACGGTGCTTGCATACTTGGAGCGGGCGTCCTGGTGGCCACGGAGACCAGACCAGTAGGCGTGGTTGCAGGTCTGAAGGTCCTCCAGGTCATCGAAGATTGCGAGGACGCCGATGATGGTGTAGGAGGCCTTGGACTTCGAGGTCGCTGGGATGGTCGCCGTCAGCACGCACGCTCCACGCCTGCCCCTGAAGTACTGGCGGTGGGGCTGCCACTTCGCCTTGTGGAACTTGAAGAAGTCAAGGAGGTTGTTGGCGTAGGAGTAGCCGGTGTTCTTCTCGTCGGTCCAGACGAACTGGAGCTGGTAGGTCCCCATCTGGTCTCGAACGGTGGAGGTAGTGTAGTCGCTCATTGGTAGGTCCTTTCCGGTTGTCGTATGGAGGTTATTCTCTATACGAATGTATTTATATGGGCGGGTGAAAAGATGGGTAAAACCGACGCACTTTACTCAGGTTGAAGGATGCCACCGAAGAAGTCGGTGTCCAGCACGGAATGTGGGTCAAACGGGTGGTGGGTGACCTCGAGGGCGTGGGCAAGGGCGGCCCTGGTCTCCGGTGAGGTGAGGTGTTGGTCGAGGTGCTCCTGTACCAGCGAGGTGTAGGCGTCCTGAAGGGAGGCGAAGCCCTCAAGGGCGGCGATGAACTCAGCGGTGTGGCGGGTGATGGCCTCCACCGACAGGTCGTGGAACTCCTGCCAGCGGTCCAGGTAGGCGTAGTTGAAGAGCTGGCAGGCACGGATGCCGGGGAACTCGCAGATGTGCTCAAGGGGGCGGAAGCCGTGACCGGACTGGGAGTGGGTCTTGTAGCCGGCGACCTTGAAGCAGTGGAAGGTGTAGGGCTGCAGAAGATGTCGCCACTTGGACCACCTGCTCCACCTGAAGTCGAGGACGGAGCTGAGGGCGTTGGCGAAGAAGAAGTCCTGGTTCTTGGTGACGCCGATGAAGATTAGCGCCTCGTAGGGGTGGGAGTAGGTGCCGACGGCCGGTGCGAGGGAGAGGGTCTCGTAGGGGCGGCCGTGGTGGTCACTGGTGCTGACTAGCTGGGTCACGGGTGTAGGCGCTCTGCTTGAGGATGGTCGAACGGTGGGCGGCGGCGAGGGCGGCCTTGGCGGCGATGGCCTCCGGGCGGGTGTTGAAGGGGCCGTGGATGGTGTAGGGGATGGCTCCACCGCTGGTGAGGATGCCCCGTGCCCAGGTACCGACGGGCGACGAGTAGAGGGTGGTGTAGTTCTTGATGGCCTGGCTCTTGAACATCGACAGCCGTGGTCGAACTGAAGCGGACGGCGAGACGCTCACCATTCGAACGACGGACGGGTCCGTGGGGTCGGTGATGGCGACCACCGACCAGGAGGTGTCGGGCGGTGTGTCCTTCTTGAGGCGGCGGAGGGTGAGCTGGTCGGAGGTGGTCATAGTGGTCAGTGCCTGGTGGTGGTCTGGTTGCCGAGGTGCCACCCGCCGCAGTGGCTGCACTCGTAGGTGTTGATGGCTCGGTCGGAGCGACGGCGCTGGCGGTCGGCGACCTTTCGAGCGGCGTGGGCGTCGGTGAAGCGGTGCTTTCCGGTGCAGGCGGCGGTCTGCTGGGCGGCGTTGATGTTCGCCCAGAACGGGTCGTTGAGGTTGGGGGCTGTGCCGGTGTTCTTCACGATGTGTTTTCCTTTTAGTGCGGGGTTGTTCAACTGACGGTTGTCGGCTGAAGTTATTTATACGGGCGGGTTATTCTTTACCAACATTTAGCAGGTCGATGGACGGCAGCTGTATTGTAAGGTTGGGCTTCTTGACAGGGTGGAACCGCCGGTCGATGGCCTCCTTCATCAGCTCCTGCTTGAAGCTGTTGATGGCACGGTAGCGAGGAGAGGCGTGACCGTGGTGGGCACCGGCGACCTTGGCGAAGGGGTCCGCTTGGTCGAAGTCGATGACGACACGGGCTTCCTCGTAGAGGCGGTCGTAGAGAACGGGGTTCTGCCGCTGGAGGGCACGGGCGATGAGGCGGTCGAGCTTACGCTGCATTCCCTCCTGGGTGATGACGGTCTTCTTGGTGGGGGTCATAGTAGGTGGTCTCCTGTCGGACGCATATGGAGGTTATTCTCTATACGAATGTATTTATATGGGCGGACAGGAAAGTGGGTAAAACCGACGAACAGAAGTCAGGATGAACTCGTCGGTGCTTAGACTTGCACCCATATGGACGGCGTAGTTATTGACTTCAGGGTGCAAGTCTAAGCACCGACGGTTGGTGAGACCATATGGCGGCGGGCGGGGGCGAGTTAGCCTAACCTGGGCCCAGTTACTTCAGTGGGGGAGTGGGGTGGTCAGCCGGTGGCGACCAGGTGTCGTTCGGGCGGGTCGATGAGGTGCGGGTAGAGCACCTCGAACAGCTGGGCAGCCGAATATGGCTTCACGAAGGACGACGCAGCCGGTACCGCCCGATTGGTGAAATCATTAGAGCTGTGTGCGTGTGTGGTGGTGTGTGTGTCGTAGTCAATCTCAAATCCGGTGTTGAGCTTGATGAACTCGCTGAGTTTGTCCAGTTCGACCGGATTTTTTGTCTTGAAGCCGTCGTGCTCGCAGAAGTGCGGGTTGTTGGTCTGCGTGAGGTAGTTGCGAGCGGCGTCGAGGATTTTCCTTTCGGCGGCGAAGTAGATGCCCCACTTCTGCTTGGATGTCTTGGTCTCCGCCCGGGTGACCAGCTGGATGTGCCGCCAGGCAAGCTTGACTGACAGGCGCAGCATACGGACCCACTTGAGGTTCTGCAGCCGAGACATCTTGACGAGGTCGTAGTCAAGGGTGCGGTAGGCGGCGCAGTGGGCATTGGCACTCAGCCGGGCGCCGTTGAACAGCGAGTTGATGAGCCGCTTGGCGTCCTGGACGGGGATGTCGAGGTCCTGCGCCAGCCGCAGGCGGAGGGCGGTGCGACCGGCGATGTATGCCTGGATGGGGTCGAGGAGGACGGCCGGCAGACCGGTGCGGCGGGCCAGTTGAAGGAGGACGGTCGGGGCGCAGGCGACGGCGTCGTAGTCGAACGGGAGGAGGGGGGCCCAGAAGACCTGCTTGTCGGCGCGCGCGAGGTTCTGCAGGGGGTGCCAGTACCGATTACTCTTCTCAGTGTAGGCGAAGTCGAGGGTCTCGAGCTGGTCACTGAAGCGGCGCTTCAGCTGCTCAAGGTGGCCTGGGGCATCCACCGTATGGTTCCACGAAAGCAGTGTGGCGACCAGGGCGTCGTAGCCCTGTCGGTTGAGGGTGTAGCTGAACGACTGCGCACCTGGAATATACATCCCCTGTCGGACCAACAGGTTGGCACGGAGGCAGTGCCCGAGCGGGGTGTTCGGGAAGATGGCGGACAGCTTGGTGTTGTGGATGGAGGTCGGGGTGAGGGTCGTCAGGGCGCGTGATGCCCACTCGACCGCTCGAACGGCGACACGCTGGGACCGGGGGTTCCGTAGCAGGTTGTCTCGGTTAAGCAGGGTAAGGGTTGAGTTCATAGGCATTTCCTTCTTGTGTAAATCCTCGGGGGCGGCAACCAAGGTGGAACAGATTGCAGACGGGCCACAAGAAGGAGCCTGTCGTTGCAACAGGACTAAAGTAGTGCCACCCACCTTACCCGTCTGCAATCTGTTCGTGAAGGTATTTATACGGACAGGCGGAAAAACACCGCAGGTTGGTGCCCTGCGTTAGACTGAAAGGTTATATGGACGACCAGACAGGGCACCCAGATGTATAAAACGGCCACTGAAACAATCAAGTGGCGACCGCAACTAGTAGCATTAGCGCACAAATAGGCGGCGGCGTTACCCGCTGACGATGACCCGCTCCAGCCCGGCCTTCAGTCGGACGAGGAGGTCCTGTTTGTCCCCCTCGTCCGCCTCCAGGAACCAGATGACCTCCTCCAGCAGCACGCCCCAGTCCTCGTCGTCGTACTCGTCCGTCGCCTCCGACATCAACGGCCGGTGGAGGTCGGCGTAGGACTTCTCCCCGAGGTAGAGCTCGAGCTCGTCGAGCGACATCCCGCTGCTGTCATCGTCCTCCATCGGCGTTCTCCGTCTGTGCCCATTCCCGCCACCCTTCAAGCAGGACCTCCAGCCGTCGGGAGTAGGCGTCAAGGGCGAGGATGAACCTCGCGACATCCCGCTGGGAGGTAATCTCGCCCGCCCGGGGGCGGAGGGGCACCTCCACAAGCACCTCCGGGGGTGGGTTTCGCGTCGCCGGGAGCACGATTGGGGCGGTTTGGCAGCCCACCAGGAGGCTTCCGGCGACCAAGAGTAGGGTTATTGCTCTCATTGTGAATTCTCCTCGACCGTCGAGAGCTGCCTCATCTCGGTGATGCGCCTCATCCAGCCGTTCAGAAACCTGCCCTGGGCGGGCTTGCGCCAGACAATCTCCTTGTAGAACCGCTCCCGTCGGTCGCACAGCCCGTGGCATACCTGCGCCTCCCCACGGTGCTGAACGGCGTCGCACACCGCTGAGAGCGTCTGGTCGCCCACCCTGCCGTCCGGCTCCGCTCCGACGACCTCCTGCAGGAACTGGCTCGCCCGCTTCACCCCGTGGTTGATGCAGCCGTCGAAGTGGAGGGCGGCGAGGAAAGGAGCGAACTCAGCGAGCTGGTCGCAGCCACCCGGTCGCCAGTAGCGGTCGTAATACACCTCCTGTGCCTGCTGCCAGGTCAGCGCCTTGATGTTGAGGTCGGGGTTTCCATTCTGAGCCACCCCGAACTTCGTCTCTCCGCCGTTGTCCAGCGGGTCATCAACGAAGCCGCAGGCTCGCTGGTTGCGGGCGGTGGAGATGTCTCCAGTCTCGACCGCCGGGTGGTTCGGGTCCCAGAAGGCGCCGACCTCATAGCGCATCGCGTGGTTGAGGGCGTGGGTGAAGCAGTCCATCGTGTTCCTTTCTTCCAGGGGCAGTGGGTAACTGAGTGGTAGTTTGACCCGCAGTAGGTGCAGCAGCGCATCATTGTGGGACCTCATCGGCGAGGCGAACGGCCTCCAGCAGAACCGGGCTGAGACACCGCTCAACCTCAACCTCGACCGGGATTTCAAGCACCTTGGTCACGACCTCCACCTGTCGGTCGGTGACCCGCTTGACCTTGGTGACGACCTGCTTCGTGACCCTCTCCAGTCGGGTACGCTCAGCGGCGGCCTCGATGAGCTGGGCCTCACTCAGCTTTAGCTCCACCTCGAGCCGCTCGTTCTCCCTGACTTGGTTCTGGTGGAGCGACCACATCAGGTAGGTAGCCCCGAGGGCGACCACCGTAACCATAAGGAGAAGCCTGGTAGGCGTTAGCAGACTGAGCATAGGAGGTGTCCTTTCCACGGGCAACGAGGTAGTTCTGGAAGGAGCGCGCCGCCGTGACCGCTCCGAGGTAGATGAGGTAGAAATCCGCACTGAGCTTGCCGCTGTGCGCCAGCAGCATTAGCGCATAGGTAGCGGCGATGTAGCCGACGCTCTGCCAGAACTTCGTGGAACTGAAGGTCCCATCGGCGTTCGTGGTCAGCCCCAGCCAGAGCGTCTTCAGCCACTTCACTTCAGCCCCAGCACGGTCAGCAGCTTGCTCCCGAGGAGGACCCAGACCAGGCCCCCACCGACGGTGATTGCATAGGCCTGGTGCTTGAGGGAGTTGAAGGAGGCGTCGAGGGCGGCGACCTTGGTGTGGAGGGAGGTCTCCTGGGCGGTGCGCTGGGCACCTTGGGCCTCGATGGCCTTGACGAGGTTCTCGGTGGCAATCTGCTGCCGAACGCCGTTCTCACGGAGCTGAGCGAAGGAAACTGCGGTGGTCGTCTCGTGGGTTGAGAGCTGCGTCTCGATGCCTTTGACCTTGGCATCCAGGTGCTCGACGGTGCTTTCCACGCGAACGAGCCGCTCCCGGCTGTCGGAATTCTGGGTGTCCATAAAATGACCCTCTGGGTATGGTGTTATGCTTGAGCAGATGTTAGGGACTGCTCAGTCCCTCCGGTTGGTTACTGGGTGTATTTACGCCCGGTCAGTGCCAGACTGTGGTGAAAGATGCCCCCGTCGGGTTGCCGGTAAGCGAGTAGAACAGCCCGACATCGAAGGTCAGGCCGATGAGGCCGAAGATGTGCTGGCCGACGGAGGCGTCCTTGGCGAGGTCGAACACCCCGATGAGGGTGCCGGTGGTGTCGAAGCCGTCGTAGAAGGCGACCTGGGAGGTGTTCGCTCCCGTCTTCGTCACATTGATGGACTGCAGCACCCCCGCTCCTGCCTTCAGCAACCGGGTCTCTGGGGTGTTGTTCGTCTTGTTGGTGGCGTAGAAGGTCGGGTAGGTGGTGACGCCGCCCTGGGTGTAGATGGCCAGGCCGCCGACCTCAACGGTCGTTGAGACCCCACCGACGGTGTTGCGGACGGAGATGTAGGGCTGGCCGGTGAAGCGACCAATGACCTCGGTGGTGGGGATGAGGGTGTGCATCACCCGACCGTCGATGGCGAACACCACCTGGTGCTGCGCATAGTGGATGGTGTATTGGTGGAAGTTCGTGTCGGGGGTGAAGGTGCCGACGAGGTTGTCTCGGTTGCCGTTGAAGTCGGTTGATGGAACGGTGCGGGTGACCCCCGCCCGGTTGTAGAACAGCTCGAGGGCCCCGCCGATGTAGCGGAAGCCGATGGAGTTGTTGGCGTCGATGAGCACGCCGATGGTCGTCGTCGCTCCAGGGTTGAAGGAGGTGACCCGTGCCATCCCGTAGAGGACATTCGTCTGGCCGAAGACATACCTGCCCAGCTTGGTGGTGCTTAGCTGGGCGGCGCCGTTGATGGAGGTACCGCAGGTGAGGGTCACCTGCCCGGCGAGGACGGTGGCGGTCCCGGTGGCGGTGAGGGTGGTGGTGAAGCGAGGCGGGTCAATCTCCTCCTCGAAGCCCCCACCGCACATCAGCCCAAGCTGGGTGACCTGCTCTGAGCCGTAGGCGTTGATGTGAAGGGCGGAGCGGAAGAGCTCGTTGTAGGGGACGGTGTAGTTGAGGGTGGGCATACCTGCTCCTTGAAGTCGGGTTCATTGAGTATGGGTATGCTGTTATGCGCGTCAAGCTCCTCAAGGAACTCAACAAGGTCGAGGTCAGCCTCGAGCTCACGGGCGGCGTGCAGAACCGCCGCTCTTCGGTTGTTGTGGGCGTCCATCGGCCCGCCCTTTCTAGCACCAAGGATGGTATTTACACGCCGGCGGTCGGCTCGGTCCTGGGGGCGCATAGTTAGGCCGGGATGAACGAGACATAGGAGACATAGAGGTACCGAGGGGTCGAGACCGTGGCGGTGCCTCCGAAGTTGATGTTGTGGGTGCCCCAGTGGTTGATGAAGATTGGAGCGGACGGCACCGGCACATTGGTGGTTGCGGTGTGGCGCAGCACCTCACCGACATAGTAGTCAATCCTGCCGGCCGTCCAGACCCAGCGGCAGTCGATGAAGTTCGCCCAAGGGGTGTGCCCGGTTGAGTAGCCCTGCGTCGGGTTGGTCGGCGGGTCGTAGTCGTTGTCCGTCCAGTTGGTGAAGGCGACCTGCTTGTGGCGGTCCTGGTAGGTCTGCCCCTCCACCTCGAAGTCAATCTCACAGTAGGAGGTCGGCAGGGTGTCTCGGTAGTTGAACAGCCCGGTGATGGACCCGCTGATGGTGGAGCCGGTTGCCTGCGGCGTTGCGGCGGTCGATGAAGCTCGGTAGATGAAGCGGTAGGTGCCATAGCCGAACGACGCGATGGTGGAGAGCTCCGCCCCTGACGAGGTGTAGTTCGTGGGGCCACCCGCCTGGTCGAGCTTCAGCCGCAGCATCCCGGTGCTCAAATCGACATTGTTCGTGGCGAAGGTGCCGGCGTGGTTGGCGTTGCCGCCTGGGGCGGTGCCGGTGGAGATGACCCACTTCGAGGTGTCGAGGGCGCCCTTGTTGAAGGTCTCCTCGAAGGAGCCGGGTGGGAGGGCTCGGATGGGGTTGCGACGGGCCATTGGTGTGTCCTTGGAAGGTGTGAGGTATTTACTTACGAAGCCGCTCATAGGGTGGGTCCGACCTTTGTGGTGACTGTGGTTGAGGGCGAGATGACGACTGAGACAGGGGCGTCCTGGGTGAGCGACACCGGCTCAACGGCGACTGCGGTCGAGAGGGCGACAACAACATCTTCTGAGGCGGCGAACGACACCGTCTCGGTGAAGGTGGTCAGGCGGTGCTCGTTGGGAGCGATGAAGGCGAACTGCCTCCAGGAGATGACGGCGGTGGCGGTGCCCTCGAACAGTCCCTGCAGGACGGACAGGGTGAAGGTGTAGCCGGTGACCTCAGCGAGGTCGGCAACGAAGCCACGCAGGCGGGTGAAGGCGGCAGAAAGTCCCTCAGTCTCAGCGATGGTGGTCAGCAGCCCACGCAGGCGGGTGGTGTCGAACGCCAGCACCTCAGTCTCACCGATGGAGGTCACCAGCCCACGCACACGGGCGAAGGCGGCACCCAAGGTGGTCGCCTCAGCGAGGGTGAAGGTGAGACCCCTGACCCGGTTCAGCAGGAAGGTGTGGGTGGTCTGCTCGACAACGGCGGCGGCCAGCAGCTTGACCCGCTCAAGGTTGGCGATGAGGGTCTCAACCTCGTTGATGGTCAGCTGGATGTCCCGCTTGCGACTGAGCTGAGCGGTGACCGCTTCTACCTCAGCGAGGTTCAGCGCGAGCTGCTTGAGCAGCCCGAGGACGAAGTCCAGGTCCTCCGTCTCAGCCAGTGAGACCGCCAGGGAGAGGGAGCGGTTCAGCCGGGTGGCGGTCAGGGTGCTGACCTCGTTGATGGCGGACAGCAGCCCACGAACTCGACGGAGCTCGCCGAAGGAGTGGGTGGTAGATTGGACGATGGTCGCCGACAGGAGCTTGACGACGGCAACGGTGAGGTCGGCGGTGAGCGTCTCGCTCTCGACCAGGGACAGGGCGAACGCCCGCAGGGCACCGAGGTTGAAGGTGTAGGCGAGCGAGGAGGTGTAGCCGGAGCTCAGCTGACGGGTGCGGCTGATGGTCGCCGCCAGGGCCTCCGCCTCGCTGATGGAGAACGCCAGTTGAAGTGCCTTGGCTAGGGACGCCGACAGCGTCTCCGTCTCGCTTAGCACGGTCTGGATGGCTCGAGCGCGAATGAAGGCGGCGGTGAGCGCCTCAGCCTCGGCGATGGTGAGGTTGAACGCCCGGGTCCGCCCGATGGTGGCGACAAGCGTCTCGACCTCGGAGACGGTGAGAGCGAGACCGGTCGTCTTCCTGAGAACGGCGGTGATGACCGAGGTCTCGGAGATGGAGGTAGCGATGCCACGGTTGCGGGCAAGTGTCTGAGCGAGGGTCTCAGTCTCAGCAAGGGCGAAGGCAAGGGGGCGGGTGCGACCCAGCAGGGCAGTTACGGTCTCAGCCTCGGCGATGGCGGTGGCGAGGAGGGTAAGCGCCTGTTCAACTGACAGCGAACCGGACAGCGTCTCCGTCTCGACGATGGAGGTACCGACGACCTTGGTGAGCACTTCGTAGGTGACCCGCAGCTCCAGTGTGTCGATGACATACTGGGTGGCACCAGGTGAGGCGGCGGAGGCTCCAACGAAGGAGATGCCGAAGTTGGCAGAGTTGAAGTCGGCGGCGGTCCAGAGGCGGTCGCTGTCGTTGTCACCATCGGTGTCACAGCCGCCCCAGAGGTCGGACGACGACCCGACCGTTGATGTCCCCTCCGACACACCGGAGAGTGTGAAGCCCTTTGAGGTCGCCGACCGAGGTTCATAGTCGGCAGCGTAGTTGGTGTGAAGAAAGGCGTAGTTGTATTCCCCGATGCCGTAGAAGGCACCCAGCTGACCTTCCAGCCGAGCCTCGATGCCCTTGATGACCGCGCCGGTAGGAATGCTGAACCCGTAGTTGGTGCCAACAAGCGGGTTGCTCTCGGTGCTCACCGCCGGCTGGACCGACGCATATGCGTTGTCTGAGGTGTAGATGTTGCCGGGCGTCGTCCAGCCGGAACCGCCCAGGTGCGAGGACGGGTTCTTCCACCCGGTGTCCAGCACGACCCGCAGGGGCTCCGTCAGCGACGGAGCGACGGACAGCACCTCGACGACCTGCGTCTGGAAGGTCTTCGTGCCGGGAGGGTCTCCCTTGAAGAGGAGGAGCAGGCCCATCGGGTGCTCCCGTTACTTCACGCTGAAGACGGCGCGGATGTTCGTTGAGCCGACGGACGAGCTGGTCGTCTGGTCAATCTTGATGCCCTGCCCCTCCCGCAGCGTGATGTTCTGGATGTCGGGCGACAGCGCGAAGGCGATGTGGTTGATGTTCGACGACAGTGAGCCGTAGGGCAGCGTCTCCTCCGACGAGGTGTTGATTGACAGCCACAGGTGGTTGGTCGTTGCCCCACCGGTCGGTGAGGTGCGGGCGGTCACCTGGGAGGGAAGGGAGGCGTTGTCGCTGTCCAGGGCGCGAGGCGTCAGGGTCGTGCCACCGGTGCCGACCGCCGAGGTCTTGATGAGCTCCCAGGTGAGACCGACGCCCGTCACCGCCGTCAGGGTCGGGATGATGTAGATGCCGCTGAGCTCCAGCACCACCCCTGAACCAGAGGCGTTGAAGAGGTCGAAGCGGGTGGTCCGTGAGGCGGCCACATTGGCCGTGTTCGTGGTCTCGACGATGAAGGCGTCGGCGGAGCCCCAGATGTGGCCTCGTTCGCCAGCCATCATCACCACCTGGTACTCCTTGCTGTCGCCCGGGTTGTGGGTGGCGACCGTCGCCCCTGAACCGGGGGTGATGAGGATGCTGTCGTTTGACTGTGCCATAGGGGTCTCCAGTGCAAGGGGCCGTAGCCCCTCTGTGGGTTGGTGGGGTCGGCTTAGGTCAGCGTGACGGAGATTTGACCGGCCGCAAACGAGGCGGTGTCGCCGTTGAGTACCGACTTGGCCGTGGTCAGGGCGCCGTACGCCAGCATATTGCCGGAGGTAGAGGCGTCGTAGAGCACGGCGTAGGTCAGGTTGGCACCGGAGACCCAGTCTCCCGTTGCCGTGGTGAAGGTGATGGCGTTGGCGTTCGTGGTCGCACCGGAGGCGGCGGCGTTCCAGTCGGCACCGGCCGTGACCTTGCGGGCGTAGGAGCCTGAAGACGGCTCGGTCACATTGGTGCCACCGGCGGTGGGCGTGGTCGAGGAGAGGGCGACATAGGCCGTCGGCATCGTGAAGGAGGTCTTCCCGAGCTGGTGGTCTAGCAACTTATTAGCCAAATAAACACTTGCGGGCATAGTAGCCTCCTTAGTTTGTAGTGAGAAGTTTTGACTTAGCGAAGATTTTGACACACGCATTCGCGCTTTTGCCGACGCATTCGCTTATTGCGTCATAGCCTAAACCTCGGCTACGAAGGTCGAGAACCTGCTTGAGCACGCTCTCTGGAACTTTATTGTGCGGCACGCTTCCTTTAGGGAAGCGATGACCACGAAAACCGCGTTGCGCGTTGCTGAGCTTCTTACCCACCGAGATGCGCTGTCGTTCCTCAGCAGAGTAGGTCTTGCCAGCTGCCTTCTTGGCAACGCTGATTTTCTTACCTCGCAAGGCGAGCATCTCAGGTGTTGGGTTGGTTGAACCCCCGCCGCCATCGGCCTTGTTTAGCAGCGGCCCTCTGCCGAGGTCTTTTCTACCATATTTAGCGATTGCTTCTACCTCAACAAGACAGGCAAGCTCCTCATCAACATCCTTGCATAGGAAGGTAATAACCGGCTCGACGCCAACCAGACGCATCTTGCGCAGCCGGTAGGTGAGCGGGTGGTGGTCAATCCTGCGCAGGTGTGTCTTGAACCGTTGTCCAGTTCCTTTACCCACATAGATGGGTTCCATCCCACGGGATGGGTCAGAATAGAGGTAGGTGTAGAACCGCTCCTGCGTGTTCATCGAGTAACCTCTCGGTGGAGGGTGAGGTTGCCACGAGCGGGCTTATAGACATCGCCGGTGGGAGAGATGATTTCAAGGTCATAGACGCAGACGAGGACGGCGTCCTCCTTGTCGGCGAACAGGATGAGGGAGGTGTCCTCAGGTGCCAGCGACAGCGTCAGAACGCCACCGGCGACATCCGTCAGCACCAGCTTGCCGTTGGCGAGGGTGCAGTTGATGAGCACGCCGTCCTTGGCACCGTACGACCGACGCACCTGGGCACGGGCGGTGTAGCCGGTGAGGTCAAAGGGCGCCGGCGGCTCCCCATCGGTCGTGATGGTGAAGATGAAGTCCTTCGATGAGCCCTGGTCGATGTCCAGGTGGCGCAGGTTGGTAGGTTTCGTTGCCATAGTAGGTGTCCTGTCAGGGTGTATTTATGCGTTAGACGAAGCGACCGAAGACTGGCTCCACCCCATACCGGGCATAGTAGTCATCCCAGGTGAGGGCAAACTCACTGGCGTCGAACAGGCTGACCAAGGTTGGCCCGTCAAGGTAGGCACCGGTGTGAGTGGCGACATCCTTATTTACGACGACTGCGTACTGCCCTGCCGGTGGAAGGTTCAAGTGGAGCTTGATGAAGTGGGCGGCACGACGCAGGGTGGTCTGCGACCCGCTGACATCATCTACCAGGAGGACGGGGCGGTCCAGGATTGGTCCCTCAGTGAAGTTCAGCAGCCCGTAGTCCTTGCGCCGCTTCTTGATGGAGAACATCGAGACCCCGGTGCGAAGGGACAGGGCGGTGGCAAGACAGACGCCTGCGTCCTCGCAGGCACCGAGCTGGGTGTAGGAGAGGTCCAGCCGCTCAGCGAGGGCATCAACAATCGTTCTCAGGCAGGCGGGGTCGTAGAGCACCCGCCTGAGGTAGAACTGCCAGGAGTACCAGGAGTTCGGTGCCTTGCCGGGCAGACGCTGCAGCCCCGGCTTCACCCGGTAGATGCCGTGGTGGTCGATGCGGGTTCTAACCCCGTCGAGAGAGATGGTTGTCATTTCTTGAGAGCTCCGACGACCATAATGAGGGCAAACCAGCAGGCGGAGTTCAGCACCACCAGCGGTGCCTTGGTCCGCCTACGCAGGAGGTCAGTTGCTCCCTCGAAGGTCCAGCGGAAGTAGCGGGCAGACAGCCCACCTCGACGCAGCCCTGGCACCCCAATGTGGGTCCCGATGACCTTGTAACCCCGCCTGAAGCACTCGCCTGCCGCCCTGCCGTGAAGGGTCCGCTCACACCACCGCACCAGGCGCAGGAGGTCGGTGCGGCTCCACACCCCCGTCTGAGTGAGGTAGGTGGCCATCACACACCCACCACCACCACCATCTCCGCTGTCGCCACCGCTGTCCCCACCTGTGTCTCCACCTGAACCGCCTCCTGACGAAACTGCCTCGTGGGTGTGGGTGATGCTGCGGTCGATGTTCGTCGTTGAGATGCCGTCTGAGATTGCGCACCTGAGGGTGGCGGAGTAGGTGCCCGCTGCGGCGGTGGTCTTCTCGACCTTGCAGTCGATGGAGGTGGTTGAACCGCTGATGGACAACCCACCGGCGTTTGACGGCAGGCTCCACGCGTAGGTGACAGCCGCACCCACCCCACCACGGTAGGCGGAGGAGTGGTAGGAGACGGAGGTGCAGGAGGTCTGACTGAGCGAGGTGTCGTAGGCACAGTAGTTGGTGCCGTCGTACTGGAAGGTGCGGCCGGTGAGGGCAAAGGAGGTCGTTGCGTAGTCGGCGGAGTTCAGGTAGGCCTGGGTGAGGTCGGTGTAGAGACCGTAGTTGTAGGTGGCGGTGGAGTAGGACCCACCATACGCTGCGTCCTGCACCAGGCGGGTCTCGACCTGGTTGGTGCGCAACCTGACCGCTCCCGAATACACCTTGGCCCCGCTTGAGTTGTAGGTCTCCTGCCTGAACTGCGGAAAGGTACCAGCTGGGTAGTTGATGCCGGTGAGGTCGGTTGTTGGCACATAGGAGTTAATGGTGCCGGTCGAGGTCGGGAAATCGACGATGTTGTCGATGCCGGTGATGACCAGGTGGTCCCGCCCGCTGTCGAAGGTCACCGCACCTGCGGCATCAAACACCCGCATTCCATAGGCCTCGCTGGAAGCGGTGAGCCCGTTGAGGGCGAAGACATAGCACTCCGGCAGGTAGTAGGCGGTGCCGGAGAGTGTGGTAACCTGCACCTCGATGTTGAACGACCCGCTGACCGACGCTGAGATGTGAGCGGGGCAGTTGTACCACACATCCTCATTGGTCTGTGGGAGGACCCAGAACAGCAGGCGCTCCCTGCTTGCACCAAGCGTCGTGCCGGTCGTATGCACATACCTGTTGAAGGAGCCCTCACCTGTTGCGTAGGAGGAGGTCGGGGTGGAGCTGAAGGTCACCTTGCCCACGAACTCAGGCACTGGGTAGAGGGCGCTGACCACCGTGTCGCCGACCTCATTCACCGTGGTGATGCCGTAACCGGTCTCTGAGGTGCGGGTGGTGAAGACCACCAGCAGGGTGAATGGAACGGCGAGGGTGGATGGGTTGGCGGTTGCCGTTAGGGTGATGACTGCCTGCCCCGACCCGTTAGTGGAGGTTGTCCAGGTATGGGTGCCACCCCCAATCTGGTGGATGCGCAGGTAGGAGTGCCCAGGCACCGCAGTGTAGGTGTGGGTGTGGGTGGTGCCACTCGTCTCCGTCTCATAGTAGATGAGGTCGATGTAGATGCGCCCGGAGGTGAGCGTCTGCGTTAGGGTCGTGAGTGACCCTTTGGTGACTGCGATGCCGTAGGCCATTACGAGAGGTTCCCAATCTTGACACGCACCGCATTGGAGCTGTCATAGACGATGATTTGGTTGTCCTTGATTTCGACCCGTTGCCCGCTGGAGGCGGTCCGCAGGGTGCCGATGGTGGCGGAGACGGCGTCGAGCGAGGAGACAGCAATCTTCGTTGCGGTGATTGCACCATTGACAATGAGGGCGGAGGAGACCTTCTCGACCAGGCGAAGGTTGGTGGTCCGCTGAACACCAGTGCCGCTCTCGTTGAACAGCACACCGATGCGACAGAACTTCGCTCCAGTTGGAATGTGTGCCGTCTCGTCCGGCCCAAAGTCGATGCGGTACTCCGACCAGGAGGCCGGACCGGTGGCATTCACCAGCCCGTAGTAGTGGAAGGTGCCGTAGTCCGTCCAGCCACTGGGATTGGAGGTGCCAGTGAGCAGCCCCTGTGACCCGTTGTAGAACGCGACCGCCAGGTAGGTGGTGGAGGTGCCGCTCTGCTGCTTGAACCAGGTGCGAAGGTTGTAGTTCTTGGTGGCGTCCAGCGGGATGAACTCAGTGGTGAGCACCGCTGCGCTTGAGTTCAGTTCCAGCGCCTTGCCGGTCGGTGAGGTCGTGTCGGTGATGACGGTTGGGTCGGCGGCATCGGATGTCCAGGCGGAGCCGTCCTGGGTGTTCGGGTCGGCGTTAAGCGCAGCGGCGGTGCCGGTGATGACGACCTTGTCGGCGGTGATTGAGTTCGCCGCAATCTTGTCGGCGGTCACCGCTCCGGCGATGAGCTCATTGGTGCCGACCGCATCGGCCGCAATCTTGCCGGCAACGACGCTCCCAGCCACCAGCTTAGGCGTCGTCACGCTGTCGTCCGCAATCTCAGTTGCGGTGATGGACCCAGGCAGCACCAGCTCCGAGGAGCGAGGGGCGTAGGCAGTCACAGCGGTGCCGACCTCCACCTGGATGTCGTCGAGGTGGAGCTCCGCTCCGACGGCGTGGGTGCCATTGACCCGGATGAAGAAGCCACCGTCCGGTTCAACGGTGGAACCAGCATCCCACCTGATTTTCCAGCTGGAGCGCACCCACGAGGTCGTGAGGTTAGGGGCGGAGAGCACCGTTTGGGCGTCAGGGATGTTGTTCCACACCGGCTCAAGGTTGGTCCAGCCGGAGCCATTGACCCGCTTAGCGTAGATGGAGAGGACATAGTCGGTGTCCGTCTTCCAGCCACCATTCACGCTTGCCCCACCTGGCACCTCGCTTGGCAGGGTCGCCAGGCCAAACTGCGACGGCACGGCGGTGATGATGCGGGAGGCGAACGCCTTCGATGAGTTGCGCCCGGTGGCATCGAAGAACTCGTGGCGGGGCGGCTCGGCAAACTCATAGGTGTAGAAGCCGGTCGGCTTGAAGTTGCCCTCAGGGGTCAGCGCCTGGAACGACGAGTTATGCACCAGGTTGGTGTCGAAGTCGAGGGAGACGGCATCTCCCGTGTATTCACCGGTGAGGTTCAGCCGGGCACCGTCGTAGGTCTTCTCGAAGCTGTCGTAGGCGGCGAAGCGGTAGTAGTAGCGGGTGCCGTCGGTCACCGCACCGTCCGTCCAGGCGGCATCCGACCCATCAAAGACGAGGTTGGCGTAGGAGGGAGTGAAGCCGGTCGTTGTTGAGCGCCAGATGAGGGTGCCCTCGAAGTCGCTCTCCGTCGGGTTCTGCCAGTACATCTTGACATTGCCCACCCCGCCCTGAACGGTGATGCCATACGGCACCCCAGGGGCAGGGTTGGTGAAGGTCGTCTCAACGGCGTTCGACAGGTTGTTGTTGGTGTCTCGGCAGCGCACCTGCACCTTGATGGTGCGACGAGGTCCGCCATCCACCCGGTTGTCCTCGTAGGTGTAGGCCGCCTGCTGGTTCTGCCCGGCAGCGATTGGGGCGATGTAGAAGGTGCGAAGGGTGGTCGAACCCGTCGTCTCGATGATGCGCACCTCGAAGTCGCGCAGGCTGACGCTCTTCGAACCGTTGCTGGTCGGGTTGGTCCAGCGGAAGTTGAGGTTGTCGGAGGTGAAGACGGTCGCACCGAGGTTCGTCTCGATGAGGTTGGTCGGTGGGTCGAGAGGTGAGGCGGCGACCCCGTTGATGGAGATTGAGTAGGAACCGGTGAGGGCGTCCGACGCCACCCCACGGGCATTGACGGCCCTGACCTCGACCTCGTAGGTGCCGTCGATGACGGGTGCAATCTCATATGAGGTCGTCTGCGGATTGACGAGGGTCCAGGAGGAGGTCTTGACCCGGTACTTCAACGCATAGCCGCTCACACCCCCGCTGACCGGTCGGGACCAGGAGATGATGAGGCTGCGGCGAATGGAGTTGTTGTCATTGACCGCCACCTCACGGAAGTTCAGGGCGGTCGGGGCGGATGGAATTTGGTTGGGCTGCTGGTAGATGAGCGGCGCGCCCGTTGGGGTGTCATCGACCCGCCCGAACTTGTTCGGGTCGTATTGAACTGCGGAGACGGACCACTCGCCAGGTTGTTCCTCCTTGACGGAGATGACCTTGAAGTAGCGGGGCGAGATGTCGGTCGTGAAGATTACGGTCGCACCAGCGGTGATTGAGAGGGCACTGCCTGAGTAGGGGACGGTCTCGTCAGTTGAGGTCCCTGAGACAGTCCGTGTAAGAACTGTCGTGCCGTCCGCTCCGATGATGTCGAAGGTGTTGCCGCTTACAACTGAGACCGGGCGGTCGATGGTTAGCACGGAAGATGTCGCGCTTACCGCCCGTGCCTCCGACATCACCTCAGCGTAGTCGGCATCGGCGATTTTGATGACCTCGCCTGGCATCAACCCGGCGTTGGCGAAGCCGACCTTGAAGGTGACGGAGGTCAGGTTGGAGATTGAGGTCTCAACATTCCACTTCGCCAGCCGGTGAGCCTGTCCTTCGGTGGTGACCCCGATGCCCTGCACCTCCTTGAGGTTGTAGCCGTAGCGGGTGGTCGCAGCGGTGTCCTCGTAGTAGGCGGGGGTCGCCAGCATTCCCTCGTCTGGGTTCTGCCAGTAGCAGATGCAGGCGGTGGTACGGGTCTGAAGGGTCGAGGAGGAGTACTCGAACATCCCGTCGATGACATTGGAGTTTGAGACGACCCGTGACCAGTTGGTCACCCGGTCCTGCACCAGCTTGACCTGGGTGCCGTTGGAATACACCACCGCCCCGAAGGTGGCGGCGAGGTTCTGGACGAAACTCCAGCCGTCGTCCTGCCCGTCCAGGAACTGGTGGTGGAACTGGTAACGGGGCTCAGTGCCGCTCACCGCTCCATTGACGAGGGCAGGCACCGTGGCGTCGTTATAGACCGCTGCGTCGTAGAAGGAGAACTTGTCGATGTCCGCCTCGGCGATGCCCATCCCGTAGCGGGTATTGGTCAGCACATCGTAGAGGACCCAGGCTGGGTTGCAGGTCCAGTCCTTCTGCGCCTTGAAGGTGCCATCCCAGCCACCGCTATTGACCCGGGTGTAGGGGTTGTAGTTGGACGGAATTTTGCACTTGATGCCGGCGATGTCGAAGCCGACGACCGGGTAGCGAGAGGTCGTCTCATCGGCAACTACCTTCAGCCCGACGAGGGCGCGGTTGTTGAACGGCAGGGTGACATACCGCAGCTCCGTTGCCGTCTGAAAGTAGATGTCGTTAGCGAGGGTCGAGAGGGAGTTGTCGGCGGTCACCCGATTGACACGAACTCCCCAGGTACCCGCACCCGTCGGGCGTTCGATGAGGTAGTCGATGTCGGACGGAGCGTTCGTCTTGTCATTGACGGTGACGGTGCGAATGAGGGAGTAGGACCCCGCTCCAAGTCGCCGGTAGATGCCGAACTCAACCGTCGTCTTGTTGATGTCCCCGTTGTTCTCCTGCTGGAAGAGGGCTGGAAAGCGGATGCCTACCCGGATGGCATCAACATCGGCGGTCGAGGAAGTGTAGGCGACAGGGGTGGCGACGACGACCTTGGTGCCGACGCTGAAACCTGTTGTGGCCGACGGAAAGCCGGCGATGGCAGTCTGGGAGGGCAGCCCGACACGCTCCTCAGCGGTCGCATTGGCGTAGTGCAGGGTGTCGTCGGTGTTCTGGACGGCAATGTTGTCCATAAACACCGCCTTCAGCGGCTTCACAGCAGGAAAGATGGCGGCAGATGAAACGGTTGGCTGGTCGCACAACCCCATCACCTCACCCTGCGAGGTCAGGAAGACAACACGGGCGGTGGTCTTAGTGATGAGCGAGTTGGGGGTCTCGACTGGGATGTGCTGCTTCTTAGAACCGCCGCCCGCTCCCTTAATGAACTGCTTGGTCATCCGGTGTTCTCCGATGCGAAGTCGGCGGAGATGACGACCGAGGAGGCCCGACGAACTCGACCGTAGATGAGCGGGATGGGTCCGCCCTGGGTGGTGACATTCCGCACCGAGTTGAAGATTGAGGACTTACCCTCGTCGAGTTGGTCTCGCTTGTCCATTCCCTTGGGCTTCGTCAGAAGCTCGGTGATGCCGCCTACAGTGAGACTGAAACCAGCAGCGAACACCTGCACTGCGTAGGGAGCGAGTGCGGGTACAAAGACGGAAGCGACCATCAGCACCACCCCGATGACGATGCGGAATGCAGCGGAGCGACCCTCGATGACTGGGAAAATGTGAAAGGTTCTCTTAGAGAGTGGTACTGACAGGGTCTCCTCGCTGCGGTCGTTGCCCTTCTTCTTTGCACCGTCGAAGATGTGCCACTTCCCGACCCGGATGGCCTCCTTGAAGGCGACACCAAGGCGGCTCTCGAGGGCACCCATCAGCTGGAAGATGTTCTCGACATCGAGGCGGTGCTCCTTGCCGAAGCGGGCACCGAGAGAGCCGTGAAGGTGGATGGTTCTAAGCATTCGTCATTCTCCCGTCTCGACCTTGCGGTTGCGCAGGTAGTGGCTGATGTGCCCTGCCCACTTGCCGTAGTCCTCGACCTGACTGATGCGCCCATACCAGTGCGACAGGACCTGGTTGCCGCCAAGGTAGATGCCGATGTGGTTTGGGACTGGGGAGCGGACCTTGTACAACAGGGCGTCGCCAGGGAGCAGGTCCTCGGCGGTGACATCATAGAAGCCCCACGCCTCGTAGTTCTGTCCGATGTGGTCCTCACCCTCCTGCGACCAGAAGTGATTGCGCCCAAGATTGGGGAGACGGATGTCGTGGGTTGAGTAGTAGTAGTCCTGAGCCAGGCTCAGGCAGTCCTGGGCGTTGAAGATGAACTCCCGGCCGATGAGAGGTGGGCGGTTGTCCGGGTTGCCCCAGTAGATTGGGTCGTCGCAGGTCTCGCCGTCGGTGACGAACAGCGCCCACTCAACGGCGGTGGCAATCTGTCCGTCGAGGTCCTCCTTGGAGGGAGCACGGGGGTCGATGTCGGGGGAGCACACCTCCCAGCCGGTGGTGTGGGAGTGGCAGATGAGGTCCGGGTCCTCCAGCATCACCTCAAGTGGGCAGGCGAAGGACCGCCTCGGGTCCAGAGTGGTGACATTCTCAACGGGGTAAAAGGTGTCGCCCTTGAAGTAACCGACCCCCTCGTTGGGGTGGCAGGCAATGAAGTGTGCCTTGACCTGGGCAAGGGCTTCCTTTGAGAGCGGGGTGGGGGTCCTGTGCGCCATTGGCTGAGGTCCGGTAGAAGGGTGGTCTATTTATTCAGTGCGGAACAACCCTGCACCTGGGAACTCCTTGCGGAGCACCTGCTCCCGTGGGAGCTTCAGCGTTGAGCGGTCGAGGATGGTGCAGAGACGGAAGACGAGCTCGAGCTTGTTCTGGGTGACGAGCTGCTGGATGAGGTAGGACTGAACGCCAAAGACCTGGGAGCTGTCGGGGGTGGAGCCGGTGTCCAGGTAGGTCTCGAAGGTCAGGGTGCGGGTCACCTTGGCACCGACGATGTCCTGGTAGGCGGTCAGCTCCGACTGCAGGTAACGGGTAATGTTGGAGACCCGCAGGGTGGGTTGTGGTGCTGAACCATCGCCAGAGACCTCAAAGCCCTCCGCTTGGATGGGGAAGGCGGTGTAGGTGACGCCACCAAAGACGGCGGTGCCCGTAGTCCCGTTTGGTGTCGGTGTGAAGTGGAACACCTGAGCGACGCCGATGGGGTTCAGGTCGAGGGTGAAGAGCTGGACCAGCCCAGGCAGGGCTGACTTCTGGAGGTCCTGTGCAACGGTCATAGGTCGAACACCTGCGTCAGGGTGGCGGAGACTGTGTAGATGTCACCGCTCATTGCCTGCTTGGAGTACTTAGAGACGACCCAGCGCTTAGTCACACTGTCGCCTGGTGCCTGCCAGGTGAAGTAGTCGGCGCCTTTGGCGGTCTCAAGGGCGGTGGTCACCGTGCTGAACTCAGTGGCGGTGATGTTCTCCCACGAGACATCCCACGACCCAATAGAGGTGTTGATGCCGTCAGGAGCCCGCTGGGAGTAACCGTTACCATAGCCAGTGGCGATTACCTTGAATTCGACACCAGCGGAGGATGCTTGGCTGATGGTTGTCTGCAGGGGAAGGGCGGCGGGCATAGGTGGCTCCGGTTAAGCGTAGGCCCGGCGGAAGGCACCGCCGTTGCGGGTCAGCTCGTCAGACAGCGTCTGTCGGGCAGTTGCCTTAATCGTCTTCTCAAGTTCCCGCATAAGGGCGCGCTGACGCTCCTCGCTGTCGATTGACCCGATGGAGACTGTGATGTTGTTGATGACCGCTCCCGTACCACCGGCGGCGACGACCCCGAGCTTGCCGTTCTTGCCTCTCTTTAGCGGCATAACCGCCTCCGGTCCAGCCTCGCCCATCAGTCCGGTGCCATTCGCCATTGGGAAGAAGGTTGGGCTTGAGACGACGCCACCGTTGGCGAAGGGGGTGACCATCCCACGATTGAAGGCGGCGCCATTGGCCGCGCCGAACAGACTGAAGATGAAGGACCCGGCCTGCGAGGCAAGCTGCCCGAACCCGCCGCCGCCTTTACCGAAGGCACCTGTTACTGCCTTGATGAGCGGCTCAACAATGGTGAGTTGGATGATGAGCTTTGACAACCCCTGAAGCAGGGTCACAAGGAAGTTCTTGAAGCTGAATGTGCCTGCGGTAAATGCGTTTGAGAGGGCATCACCTACCTGGCCGGCGACATACTTGCTGGCCTCCAGCCCGAGGTTGAGCTCCTCAGCGCCCTTCTTCGTCTTGTCGAAGTTCTCCTTCAGCCGCTTGATGGCTTCTTCCTTTTCAGGGGCGTTGAGCAGGATGTTGTTGTTAATCTTCTCAATCTCGCGGTTGAGCTCGCGGGTGGGGTCGAGTGTGTCTCGAACAGCCTCAGCAAACTTCTTCTCGCTCTCATACGCAGCATTTGCGGCAGCCTCCGCCTTGTCATAGCGCGCGATGTTCTCAAGGTCGCGCTTAGCCCGCTCCTCCATCATCATCTTCCACTCGTTGAACGGACCGGTGGCGTCGCCTGGAAAAAATGGCTTCTCCTTCTTCCTATTCTTGTTGTTGGCGCCCAGCCCACCACCAAGAGTGCCAGGTACTCCGCCCCCGGCAGCCAGCGGTCCGCCACCACCACCAATGCTGTCCTTCCACAGGTTGGCAATCTCCTCGTTGCCAGCCTTCAGCGTCTCGATGGCCATCCCTTGGATGGAGGACAGCGTGCTCCACGCCCCGGCGAAGTCGCCGGTAGCCGCCTGTCCGAACGCCTTGAAGGCGGTCATTAGGCTCTTACTGACGATGGTGACCACATTGTCGAGGGCGATGAACAGCGAAATGATGGCACGAATTGGTACCATCAGCAGCTCCGCTCCTGCCTTCAGCAGTTGAAATGCCCCATAGACCAGCCCGCCGCTCTCGTAGCTCTTCACAAACCACTTCTGAAGCGAAGTGAAAGCCGGGATGATGGAGCCGACAAGCTGCGAACCCATCGCCGTCAAGATGAAGCTGAGGTCTTGACTTGACTTCTCATAGTCAGAGGCGGCATCCGCCCCGCTTTGGGTGATGCCGATGCCGAGCTCAGTAAAGTGGTTGTACCGCTTCTGCGCCTCTTCAGCGGCTTCAACGGCGACCATTGTCTCCCGCACATTCTTTCCGAGCACAACTTGAAGGGCGGCATACTCACCGACAGTTACGGTCCCATCCTGCACTCTGTCGAAGTACTTCGCAGTTACCTCAGCAAGCACCTCCTGCGGCGTTGAGGCGTCGGAGACCTTTACACCGAGCTCGCCGATGGCAAGAGCGGCCTTAGAACCCTCCTCATCAGTCTTAGAGAGCGCCTTGACGACCTTGTCGATGGAGGTGCTGTAGGTCTCGACCGACAGTCCTGACCCCTCAAGCGACTGCTTCAGCAGCGTGAGTTGATTGACCCCCATCCCAAGCTTTGTGGCAAGGTCACCAAGGTCATCAAGCGGGCCGGCAAAGCGAACTGCGGCAAGAATGCCGGCGGCTGAGACAGCTGCGATGAGCAGAGCAGGAAGGGCGCGAGCCGCTCCAGCTACATTACCAATTGCCCCCTGCAGCTCACCCACCTTGCTTGTGACTTCACCGATTGGACCCTTGACCGACCCAAGGTCCTTGAAGGCGGCATTTGCGCTGCCCGTCTGCTGCTCAACCTTCTCAGTCGCCTTCTCAGTCGCCTTCAGCTCCCGCTGGGCGTCCTTGAGACCGGAGGTATTGGCCTTGAAGATGAGCTCGATGAGGTTCAATCAGGTCTCCTTGGCGGCGTAGGCGTTTAGAAAGGCGGTGTCCATTGCCCGCAGGGCCTGCACCTCGAGGGGCTCGATGTCAATCCCCATCAGACGGGTGTAGGCCTCGAGCTCGGAGTAGGAGACCGCAAGAGGACCGTTCATTCCAGTGCCCCTCGCTGCGCTGAGCTCGCCGAAGAGAGGTAGGAGGTGAGCGAGGCAGGCAGGTACAGCAGGACGCTCATCAAGAGGAGCGAAGTCGCCACCAGTAGGGGTGACACCAGTCCGCTTCTCGATGGCGGTGCGCGCCTTGGTGAGGTGTGCCCGTCGGGTGGTGCCGTCCTTGTCTGGTACATCAAGTTCCACCCTCAGTTCCACCCACCGGGTCAGGGGCTTGAGCCCCTCGACGAAAAAAGTTGGTGCGGGCGGTGATGTAGTCGGAGACCTGCTCACGAAGCCAGGCGGCTTCAGGCAGGGAGATGACCTCGACCAGCTTCTCCTTGGTGAAGGTCAGCGGCTGGTCGCCCTCGCTGACGCCATCCCAGTCGATGATGCAGGCGGTGCAGATTTCGACCTGCTGGCGCTCCAGGAGCTCCGGGTCGAACTTCTTCTTGCTGTCGTTCTCGACGAACTCAGCGGCGAACTTCTTGGCGGCGGTGCGGAACTGACCGCTGTCCTGTCCGACGAGCTTGAAACGAATTCCCGTTGGGTCGCCCGTGGGTAGCTTGATGTCGAGCCACTGGGCGGTTGGGAAGAGAGTGCGGATGTCCAATCCTGTCTCCTTAGGTTAGGGTGCCCCCGAAGGGCGGGGTTAGGCTGAACGGGTAATCATCAGCGAGGTTGCGTCGGTGGTGTCGTAGATGCCGGTGAAGCCGAGCTCAACCAGCACCGGTCCGGTCTCCGCACGGGTGAAGGCGCCGGTGGTGTATTTCACCTTCGGAATTTTGATTGCGTAGGTCTCCGACGGGGTGCCGGCGGCGAGGTTCAGGAGGATGGAGCTGTCCGTGGCGTTCTTGAACTTGTTGTAGAGGCTGACATCCTCGAACAGGGCGGTCAGGGTCCCGCTGACCCCGACCTTGCCAGGAGTGATTGCACGGTAGGCGGCGTTGCCGAGGGCGTAGTTCCCGACGGCGTTGTTGGTGAGCTCCATCGTCAGAGCGGTGATGTAGGCGACCACCGACCCACCTTCGGTGATGGACCCGTCGGCGTGGAAGAAGCGGTCACGGGTGGTGACTGCGGTCGGCGAGGCGTCGATGGAGGTGCCGGAGAGCGTGGTGCAGGTCGTGCCCAGGAAGCCGAAGGAGGCGGTGACAAGCTCCTCAGTCGTCACGCTCAGGCTGAGCGTGTTGAATGTCACGCCGTTCCAGACCTGGTACTGACCGAGGTCGGTGAAGCCCTCTTCAATGGCGAAGGAGCGCTTCGTGTTGCCGACCTTCAGCACATTGGTTGTCCAGGTGCCCATCAGCACCGCCTCCAGGAGGGCGTCGTACTGGTCCCCTGCGAGATTGACATCGATGGAGCCTTCAGTGCCGAGGTTGCCCCGACGGCTGAAGGTCACCTGCCGAAGCGGGGTGATTGAGGCGTCATCGAGCTGCTGCGGGACGAAGTTGCCGGTGAAGTTCGTGTGGTCCAGGAGGACGGTAGTGGGCGTGCCGGGCGTGGTCCCGAAGGTGCTCTCCACGACATAGGCAAGCTGGCGAAGGTTGTTTGAGGCTGCGGGCATTGGTGTGCTCCTTTACGGGTTCGTAGGGTTATTTATGCAACTTAGGTCACGACCTGAAAGCGCACGGCGACTGAGACCTGGTAGTAGGGTCCGTCCCGTTGGGCGACCTCCCTTGAGCAGGTCACAATGTTGATTGAGGTTCCAGTGAGGTTGCCCCGTGGGAAGGCGGTGACCAGGGCGTCGATGTAGCCGTTGGTCTCGGTGACCCCTTGGTCGATGGGGGTGAAGACATCGACCTGGTAGATGCCGGACAGCAGGTCCTGCCCGATGGAGCCAAGGGAGAGGGTGAGCTTAGGTGGGGTCAGCAGGGTGGAGCGAGCGAAGGCGGTGCCGGGCGTGGGCTTCAGCCGGTTGTTCTCGGTGACGAGCTCAGGAAGACCGACGATGGTGAGGGCGTGGGCGTCAAGGGCGTTCTGGATGTCGGTGTAGGTCACTGCCCAAGCTCCTTCAGCGTCTCTTTGGTGAGGCGGATGGCGTCGGCGGTTGTGGTGCGGACCATCCCAACGGGTGCCATATGGCGGGTGCCAAACTCGACGAAGCTGGCGTAGGGCTGGGTGTTGGTTAGGGTCGCCTCGGTGTCGGAGACCTGAACCTCCCACCCACCACGAAGGGCACCGGAGCGGACGGGGGTGCGACCCTCCACCCCCGCCTTGAACTTCTCCATAAACAGCGGGAGGAAGGCATCGAGGTCGGCCTGGACCTCAGCGAAGACCGTCTGGTTCTTGCTCATACCTCGACCTCCACCTTGTAGAGGAGGGGTACCGGACCGGGCTGCACATCCTCAAGGGAGGCGACGGTGTAGGAGATTGAGTTTGAGATGACCAGGGTACCTGGAACTGGTGGGGAGCGAAGGGTGCCGGCAAGGAGGACCTGGCGGCGGGTGCGCTCCACCTGGTTGGTGGAGATGGTGGGGTCGTTGGAGACGCCGGGCTTCACGAAGACGCCCTTGGTGGTGACCGTCTGCCCATCGGCGTAGATGACGACCACGGTGCGCCCAAAGCGAGCGAGGAGCTGCGCTGAGAGGCTCTGGAGACCGTCGTAGTCGAACGCCATCTCACTTCACCAGCGTTAGAGGTGAGCCACCAGCGCCGCCCTTGGCGGTGTTCAGCAGCGGCTGGAGGACGAGGGTGGTCGAGTAGAGCGCCTGCTCCTGGTAGGCACCGGCGTAGGTGCCCTTGACGGTGATGACATCAACCGTGGTCTCGGAGACGGAGGTCTTCGGCGCGGGTTGGACATAGGGGTCGAGCCCCTCGTCGTAGAGGCGGTAGGCGAGCTCAGCGGTTGCCTGTTCGACCTCGAGAGGGATGTCCTCGAGCTCACGCCCGGTGTTGGAGTAGGTGGCGTTGGTGCGGGGCCACTCAAGTGGGTTGTAGGAGATGCGAACGCCAATGAAGCGACCACCGTAGTTGCGGTCGATGGCGAGGGTCGCCTGAACGAGGTAGCCGTCACCGGTGTCGTCGGCGAGCGGCGTCTTACCCAGGCGTGCCAGGTGGGTGTTGGCGTCCTCGAGGGAGACATACTGGTCGATGCCGACGGTCATAGCCCGGTCCTTTAGAAGACGAGGGCTCAGCCGTTGCCGAACTGAGCCCTCTTGTTTGAAGTCACCAAGAGGGCGGTGGGGCCCTCAGGTGGCTTAGACGGTGACGGACAGAAGCTGAGCGACCGACTTCGTGGAATGGACGGCCAGTGACGAGTAGAACTTCACGCGCCAGATGTCCTGGTCCTTCGTTGCGTGGGTGCCGACGAGCTCGGCGTTGATGCCGGCCATCGAGCCGGTCGTGAGACCGGAGACGCCGTCATCGCCCAGGCAGACGGCGTAGATGTTCTCCTGCGCACCTGCGGTCACGCCATCCACATCGGTACCCGTCCAGTCGTTGGCGATGAGCGGGATGCCGTCGTAGGTGAGGATTTGACGACCACCAACCTCAGCCATCGTCACACCACCGGCGGCGCGCATCAGGCTCTTGACCTTGTTGCGTGCCTTCTGGCTGAGCACGATGGCGTCGGCCCGACGGAGCTTCACAGCGGAGACCAGGCTGTCGAGCATCTCGAAGGAGAGAGCGGCGTCAGCGGCGTCGATGCGCTGGTTGTCGAAGGCCGCAGTAGCCAGGAGGGTCTGGAGACCGCTGAACTGACCGGTGGTGCCGGCGTCGCCGGTGATGAACCACTGAGCGTAGAGGCGGCCGACCGACTTAGCGGCACGAGCCAGCTGGGAGGCGACGAGACCACCATCAACAAGCGCGCCGACCCCTTGGGCCTGCAGGAGCTTATTCACCTCGACCTGTGCGGCGAGGGTCGTCAGCGGGACGGTGACCTCAGCGTAGGTGCTCTGACCGGGGGTCAGCGTACCATCGATGGCGATGCCGGCGGCGGTGACGAGGGCGAGCTCACGCTCGTAGGTGTAGGCGTTGCCGGAGACCGGAACGAAGGGAAGGACGGCGTAGAGCTCATCAACGGTGATGATTTCCTCGGCCAGGGCCGACTGCTTGTCATCGAGGCCGAGTAGCTTGGCATTTGCGAGGGTGACGGACATAATGTCTCCTTAGGGTGTTTGGGTGCCGACTGCGTTATTTACGCACGAAGTCGGCAAGACGAGAGCGGGAACTCCGCTCGTGCTGTGCGGGTGAAGTTGAGCGGCTGCGCATAAAGGACCCGGTCCCCTCGCTCCGAGCGAAGAGGTGAGGGGCGTTCTCCTTGAGACCAGCCACAAAGGTTGCGATGGTGAGGGGGTTGCCGCTTGCGTCGCCATTGGTGGTCACACTCACAACATTGAACTCCTCATCGACCTTGAACTGGGCTCGTGCTCGAGCCACGACATCATCAACAGCCGTCGCAACCACCCCGTGGCTAAGCGCTGCGGCTTTCACGGCGTCCGAGATGAGCAGGTCACCAAGCTTGGTGCCGGCACTCACGAGCGCCTTCTCTTTTTCAGCAAGCGTGCCGTCGTACTGCTGACGCATCTGCTGGGTCCGTGCTTGGACTAGGTTCTCGATGGTCGTCTTGACCCCGTCCTTGGTTACCTTGCCATCGGTGCCGACGACCTTTTCAAAGTCGCTTAGCTCCTCAAGCTGCCTCTTCAGCGCGTTGTTGGTCGTCCTGAACTCCGAGAGCTTGGCCTTCGTGGCTTCGTGCTCGGTTAGAGGGACGACGCCCTCCGCTTGAAGTCTAAACCTCCCGGTGGCTTCGTCCTTCGTGTAGAAGGGGGCGAGGTCATCGGTCACAGTTTCCAGTTCGTATTTCAACATTTGACAGCAATCTCCCTGAGATTATTCAATGAGAGGACCCGGTCCTCTCCGTGGTGGTATTTATACGGATTTGGCGGTCGGTGCCGCTGGGTTGGTGTAATCATATAAGCTATGCTGTTGCCGTTGCGGTTGGTTGCGCCTGTGGTTGCTCCTCCGGTGCCTCGATGAACTCCCGGTTGAGGGTGACCTGAATGGGGGTGCCGACCATCAGCGAGTAGAGCTCCAGCGCCGCGTTGAGGCCGGTCTCGAGGGCGGTGGTGAAGGTCTCCAGGATGGAGGTCTCTGCCACGGCCCGTAGGCGGACGGCCTCAGCGGTCTCGACCCCGGCCTTTGGGCTGATGAGACGGGCGCCATACTGGGTCAGGAGCTCCTCGATGCGGCTCTTCTCCTCGGCGATGGCCCCCAGCCCTGACCCGCTGAACTCGGCGAACTGAAGTCCCCCACCGGCGGTGAAGTAGGCGGCCTGGGTGGTAGAACCGAGCACGACCTTCTGGGTCACATTGCCCATCGCATCAGGTTGGAGGTCCCCTTGGGCGAACAGCGTCGGGACGGCAAGGAAGTGGAGGCCGTTGTAGTGGTCGCAGGACAGCCGGAAGTGGGCGACATTGAGCTCCGCCACCGACCTCACCGGCGGTGAGTAGAGGATGGCGGTGTTGTCGTAGGGGGTGACCCACCAGACCTGGAGACCGGGGACGGGGGCACCACGGACGGTGAGGCGGACCGGGTCGGTGGAGACGAAGTTGTTGCCGTCCTTCGTCCAGTAGCGAGCGGCGTGGAAGCCGGCCTCGTCGATGAACAGCTCCTTCCAGTAGGTCTCCTCGATGAGGTCGTAGGGGTTCTGCTCCGATGAGACCAAGCGGTTGCTCTCAAGCATCACGAAGTCATCGGACCAGTTGATGATGTTCTGGGACGGGTAGTAGGTCAGGTAGGGCAGCCCGTCCTCCTCAACATCAACGGTGATGAGGATGCGGCCGCCGAGGGAGACATCCATCACCTGGTCCTGGACGAGGGCGTCGAAGGAGAGGCTTCCCTCGACCCGTGGCTCCGGTCCGCTGAGCTCCGGTGGGGTACGAAGCAAGGTACCGATGAGCCCCTGGACGGTGCGCTCCGTGGCGTTCAGGTAGAAGGGTCGGCTGACATAGGCTTCGTAGCCGGGTTGGTCCTGCTCCGACAGCGGCTTGACATACTCAGGGGTGCGAACGGCCCCGTTGAAGGCGTCGTAGCAGGTGCGGACCTTGGTGGCGTGGTCCTTGTAGAAGGGGTGACGGGTCGAGGGGTCAAGCTTCTGGATGGCCATAGTGGGCTCCTTAGAATGTAGAGGTATTTACAGACCACGCATAGCCAGGGCACCACCGCCGGTCGGACGGTAGGGGAAGTCCCGGTAGATGAGGTAGCCGAGGGCGTCAATGGGACCGGAGACATCGGTGCCGGCGGCCTCGACGAAGGTCCGCTTGTCCGGTTCGCCCTTGTGGTAGGTCTGGGCGAGGAGGCAGTGGTGAAGCACCTTGCACCTCTTCGGGTTGATGAACAGCCGGCGGGTGCCGTTGCCGTCGCAGAACCGCCTATTGACGGCGGTGATGCGCCAGTCGATGTAGGGAGCGGCCTGGAGGATGCGGTGCCGAAGTCCCGACCGGTGGATGTAGGGGAAGACCTGGGTGCAGGCCGGGTCGCAGGTGATGAGGGCACGGGAGGCCCACGGCTGCTTCTTGACCCGCTCCAGTACCTGCTCGGTGTCCTTCATCTTCATCCACTCCTCGACGATGTGGCGGCTGCCATCTCGGTCGAAGCCGATGACGGTGCTCATCCCGCCGAGGTTGAGGTCGAAGGAGATGTGGATGGTGTCCGTCTCGAGGGCGTCAGCGAGGGTGAGCTTCGTCTCATTCAGCTCATCGTCATAGTCAATATAGACGACATCCTGGTTGAAGTTGATGGGCAGGCCCTGCACATAGGCCGGCCGCTTGTGGGCGGGGATGGTCTCGAGGATTTTCTCGATGTACTCCGGAGACAGCAGGTAGTTCTCCGTCATCGCCGCTGAGTAGAGCTTCTTCTTCGGCGAGGCCTTGTTGATGAAGAAGTCGTACATAAAGCCCTGTCCCTCAGGAGTTGAGGTCACGAAGACCTGTCCGGGGTAGGGGGAGGTCGGGTCACTGGTGCGGAACAGCATCTGCTCAACGGCAAGGTGGGCGCTGTCGGTGAGGCACTTGTCCGCTTCGTCCAGCCCCGCCCAGGCGAGGGTCATCCCGTTGAGGCGGTCGTGGTTCTCGGCGGAGCACTCCAGGGAGATTGTCGAGACGGTGTCGCCCCAGGTGAGCTCGAGGCGGGTAGGGTGCTTGTGCTGCAAGCCGTCGATGGGGAGGTTGTAGCGGCGGCTGACATCTCGGAAGATGGGCACGAGGTTGCGCTGGGTCATCCCTGAGGTCGGCGACAGCAGCGCACCTACCTTTCCCCGGTGCAGGGCGGACAGGAACACCGCCTTATGGACGGCGGAGACCGACTTGCCCATCCGCATCCCGCCCATAAAGCCGACCACGGGGGTGGCGGCGTCGAAGACGAAGGGCTGCTGATGGGGCATCAGCTCAAACTCAAGGGTGGAGAGGGTCACCTGGTCGGGTCTTTGGTGAGCGGAACCGGCTTCGTGCCGGCCGCCCGCTGCTCGGCGAGCGCCTTGCCTCGCATCATATTCTCAGAGCGTTGCTTGAACAGCTCCGCCTGGCGCTCCGGCGAAATCTTCCAGGTGTAGGGACGAACTGCCATCTGT
>Ga0114942_1000027_pt1 | contig 35947 bp, 25 predicted proteins | sample LowerColdCreek_FD_88674 | JGI IMG/M metagenome (GOLD analysis project Ga0114942, IMG submission 88674) | Groundwater microbial communities from Cold Creek, Nevada to study Microbial Dark Matter (Phase II) - Lower Cold Creek | ecosystem: Environmental > Aquatic > Deep subsurface > Groundwater ... | reverse complement strand
TTCGCTGCGCGAAAAGATCGCGCTCTATCGCGCCCATGGCCGCCTGTTCCGCTTCAACAATGAGCTCTTCACCGAGACCGCTTGGTTGCAGGTCATGGCCGGGCAGAACCTCGTGCCCGAGAGCTTCCACCCCTTCGCCGCGCTGCAGCCCGAGGACAGCGTGCATGCCTACCTCGAAGCCGTGCACCGCGCCGTGACGAACGGCGCGGCAGCCATGCCCGACCATGCCGACTACATCGCGCGTCATGTGTCTTGCCAGGTTGCCCGTTGAAAGCTCCGCCATGCCCACCCGCCGCACCGTCCTCACCGCCGCCTCATCCCTCGCCCTGCCCACCATGAGCGCCACTGCCGCCGCCCCCGTCATGTCCCACTTGCCCTGGACCCGCCAGGCCGTCATCTACCAGGTCAATGTGCGCCAGTACTCGCAGGCCGGCACGCTCAAGGCCGTGCAGGCCGACCTGCCGCGCCTGAAGGACCTGGGCGTGGACCTGCTCTGGCTGATGCCCGTGCAGCCCATCGGCAAGCTCAACCGCAAGGGCACGCTGGGCAGCTACTACTCGATCAGCGACTACACCGCCGTGAACCCCGAGTTCGGCACGCTGGCCGACGCCAAGGCCCTGGTCGCCGAGGCGCACAGGCTCGGCTTGAAGGTCATCCTCGACTGGGTGGCCAACCACACCGCCTGGGACCATCCCTGGGCCACAGCGCACAAGGACTGGTTCAAGCTCAACGCGCAGGGCGAGGTCTATGCCGTCACCTTCCATGAAGGCCAGCCCAGCGAGGAGCGCTGGGACGACGTCATCGGGCTGGACTACACGAGCGAAGGCCTGCGCGCAGCCATGATCGACGCGATGACGTTCTGGGTCCGCGAGGTCGGCCTGGACGGCTTCCGCTGCGACGTGGCCAGCCTCGTGCCGACCGATTTCTGGGTGCGCACGCGCAAGGCGCTGGACGCGGTGAAGCCGATGTTCATGTTGGCCGAGTCCGACGCGGTGGAACTGCACACCAGCGGCGCCTTCGACATGACCTATTCCTGGGACCTGGCCGACCAGGTGTTCAAGAAGATCGGCAAGGGTGAAGCGGGTGCGCCGCTGCTGAAGGCCTGGCTGGCCAAACAGCCGGCGGGCTACCCGGCCCACGCCTACCGCCTGCGCTTCACCAGCAACCACGACTTCAACTCCTGGCACGGCAGCGATGCCGAGCTGTATGGCGACGCCCATCAGGCGCTGGCCGTGCTGACCTTCACCTTGCCCGGCATGCCGCTGATCTACAACGGCCAGGAAGCGCGGCTGGACAAGCGGCTGGCCTTCTTCGAGAAGGACCCGATCACCTGGAAGGGCTACGAGCTGACCGGCTTCTACCAGCAGCTCACGGCGCTCAAGCACCGGCGCACGGCGCTGGCGGCGGGCCAGTACGGCGGGTCGGTGCGGCTGCTGGAGGCGCCTGCCGATGTCGTCGCCTTCGAGCGCCGGCTGGGCAACGACGTCGTGCGCGTGGCCGTCAACCTGTCTCCTACTGAGCAGACCTGGCAGGGCCACGCGCTCAAGCCCTGGGGCTGGTGGCTGTCATGAGAATCCTCATCACCGGCCTGAACGGCACGCTGGCCCCGCGCCTGGCCGAAGCCGCACACGCGGCAGGGCATGAAGTCATTGCCTGGGACCGCAAGGCAGTGGACATCGAGAACGAGGCCCTGGCTGCCGCCTGGCTTTCGGCGCAATCCGTGGACGCCATCGCCCACCTGGGCATGGCCTCGGCGCGCTTTGCCGGCTGGCTGGCGTCGCGCTGCCCCAACTTCCTGTTCACCAGCACCGTCATGGTGTTCGACCATGAGCCCGACGGCCCACACGACGTCGCCGACAGGCGCAATTCCACGAACGACTATGGCCGCTACAAGGCCGAGTGCGAGGACGCCGTGCTGCTGGCCAGCGAGCGGCCCGTCATCGCCCGCATCGGCTGGCAGATCGACGAGACCCGGCCCGGCAACAACATGCTGCTGACGCTGGACGACTGGCAGCGGCGCGATGGCTGCGTGAAAGCCAGCAGCGCCTGGACGCCCGCCTGCTCCTTCATGGCCGACACCGCCGCTGCGCTGCTGCGCCTCATCGAGCGGCCGCTGCCCGGCGTGCACCACCTGGACAGCAACGCCGACGAGGCCTGGCGCTTCGACGAGCTGGCGCGTGCGCTGGCCGACAAGTTCGGGCGCGACTGGCGCGTCGAGCCCCGCCAGGACTACCGCCACGACCAGCGCCTCATCGGCGGGCCCACCGGGCTGCCGCCGCTGTCGGCTCGGCTGCCGATGCTCGCCCGGAGGTAGGAGCCTGCGCGCGCCGCCCTGACAAATCGGCGCCGTTTTCGTCTCTCCACCCTGCAAGGCTGACAGCGTGCTCCACCGGAGCCGCGCTGGAGAGCCAGCGCAAGGGAGGACTCCGATGATTCAAGCGTGTGCGCCGTCCTGGCCGTGCATCCTGCTGGACGGACAACTGGCCGTGGCCCAGCTCAACCCGGCGGCCCGGCAGCTGCTGGTCGCCAACGAGGCCCAACTGTGCCTGCGCCAGCAGCGCCTGCACGCGCCTGGCGCCCCGCTGGCCCTGGGCCGCTGCCTGGCCGCCGCCGCGCGCGGCGAGCGCTCGGCCCTGGCCCTGGCGCGCCCCGGGCGGCCGGCGCTGACGGTGCTGGCCGAGCCGCTGCCCGCCGACGGCCTGCCCTGGGTGCGCGTCAGCCTGCGCGACCCCGAACTCGAAGCGCCCGACCCGCTGCTGCTGCAGAGCCTGTTCGGCTTCACGCCCACCGAGGCGGTCGTCGCGGCGGGACTGGCCCAGGGCATGGACAGCGCCGAGCTGGCGCGCTCGCTGGGTGTGCAGCCCAACACCGTGCACTCGCACATCAAGCGCGCCCTGGTGAAGAGCGGCGCGCGCCGGCAGTCGCGGCTGGTGTCGCTGATCCTGCGCAGTGTGGCCATGTCCCCCCACCCCTCGCTTGCGGGGGCGGCCTGCCCGCAGGGGCCAGGTCTTGCCCAAACGGGCGACGACGCCGGCCTCGGCGCTGTGCACAGTCTGCTGCAGCGCCTGCCCGCTGCCTGCGCGTGCAACTGAATCGCTGTCATCCCTGGAACTGGAACGCACCATGAAGATCAAGCAAGCCACCCTGACAAAGCCGCGCGCCGCCCTGAGGCTCGGGGGCATCGCCATCGCGCTTGCCCTGCTGCAGGCGCCTGCCTGGGCGGTGGACTACATCTGGCAGGGCGGCAGCGGTGTCTGGGACGACCCCAGCCGCTGGACGCTGCTCGGCGTGCCCGGCAGCGGCGACAGCGCCACTATCCAGGGCACGGGCACCGGCGCCGTGCTGGCGCGCGACCCGCGCAGCGCGGCGCAGCTGTTCATCGACGGCAACCTGGCCACCACGTCCACGCTGAGCATCGGCTCGCTGTCCTTCAGCTCGGGCTACTTCGGCAGCTTCGCGGCGCAGGGCGCCGGCGGCGTCATGAACGTCTCCGGCGCGGCCGTGTTCGACGGCGCACGGGTGCAGGCCGTCTCCTACAGCAGCACCATCAACCTGGGCGGCAACGCCACCTGGCTGCAGGGCAATGGCCGCCTCTCGGTGGAGCCGGCCTACAGCGCCGGCGGCCAGAGCTTCGCCGCCTCGGCCATGAACATCGGTGCGGGCACCACCTTCACCGACCTGGGGGCGGCCAGCGACAGCGGCTACCGGGTCATCAGCGGCACCAACGTCCACGGCAGCTACCTGCGCACGGGCCTTGGCGACACCTATGCCCGCAACGTCAACATCGTGGGCACGCTGGACATCGCCAGCGGCAACTTCATCTTCGAAGCTGGCAACGGCAATGCTGCCAGCAGCGCCAGCGGCCTCATCAAGGTCGCCAGCGGCAGCACGCTGGGGCTGGCCAACATCACGCTGATGCAGGGCAGCGTCCTCAGCAACAGCGGACTGGTGCGGCAGGTCGGTGGCACCGTGACGGTGGCCAGCGGCGCGCAGATTGGCGGCACCTGGCAGGTGGATGCCGGCGTGCTGAAGGTTGAGGGCTCGCACGCGGTCGATGCGCTGGTGATGAATGGCTTCCTCATCACCGGCCCCGGCACGCTCACCACGACCGCCTTCAGCTTCAACTACGGCAAGCTGGGTGGCAGCAACGGCAGCAACGGCACGCAGGGTGGTGGCACGCTGAACGTGACCGGCCCGGCCACGTTCAATGGCGGCAGCACGCAGGATGTGGACTACAACCACACGCTCAACCTCGGCGGCAGCAGCCGCTGGACGGCGGGCAACGGCCGCCTGGCCGTAGCCACCGGCGGCAGCTCAGGCCCGGACGCCCACCTCAACATCGCCGCTGGCGCCACCTTCACCGACGAAGGCGCAGCCTCGGCCTCGGGGTCCAAGACGCTCATCGGTTCACGCCTGTTCACCAACCAGGGCACTTACCTGCGCACCGGTCTGGGCGAAACCTATGCCGCCGGCTTTGTGAACGCCGGCCTGCTGCAGGTCGCGCAGGGGACCTTCGGCGTGGATGCCAACTTCAGCAACACCGGCCGCGTGCACGTCGCGGCCGGCGCGCGGCTGCTGGCCTACGACAGCCGGTTCGTCAGCGACGGCACGCTCAGCGGCGACGGCACGGTGAAGACGTTCAACGCCAGTGCTGCGCTCACCAGCACGGGCACCATAGCCCCCGGCCAGCTGGGTGCCGTCGGCGCGCTGACCATCGATGGCGACCTGACGCTGGCCGATACGTCCGTCCTGCACATCGACCTGGCCGGCGGCGGCGCCGACCGGCTGCTTGTCACCAGCGACGTGCTGCTCAACGGCGAGTTGTCCGTCTGGGCCACACCCGGCCTCTCGTTGCAACTGGGCGACACGTACACCATCGCCAGCTTCACGCAGCGCCTGTCCGGCTCCACGTTCGACAGCATCAGCTGGCATGGGCTGTCCGGCGACCAGTTCTCGGTCGAGTACACGGCCGACAGCGTGCTGCTGCGGGTCACCGCCGTGCCCGAGCCCGACACGTGGGCGCTGGCGGCACTCGGCGGGCTGACCGTGCTGGGCGCGGCGCGCCGTCGCCGTCGGCAGGCCTGATTCGTCAAGCACGGCGACTACCATCGCGCGGCGCGGCCACCGCCGGCGCTCAACAAGGCCTTGGCATGGACCTCGACGCACACTCCTTCACCCTGGCCTGCCGCGAAGGCGGGAGCCGCATCGAAACCTGGCTGCGCGTGGTCGACCGCGAGCACGGCGCGCGGTTCTACCGCGAGGCGGCGGCCGCGCTGCGCAGCTGGCAGGCGGCGGAGGACGTGGTGCAGGACGCCATGGTCAAGGTCTGGCAGCGCTGCGCCACCTTTCGCGGCCCGGGCGAGCCGCTCGCCTGGATCCATCAGATCGTGCGCAACACCTTGCTGGATGCGCTGCGCCAGCGCCAGGCCCAGGCACCGCGCGAACAGCCGCTGCATGACGACGACGGCCAGCTGACGCGCGATGCCGAGGCTGCCGTGCTGGACCTGTCCGCCAGCCGTGTCGCCACGCCTGAGGGCGCGCTGGCTGAGCACCAGATCGAGGCCGTGTTCCGCCGCTGCTTCGAGCAGTTCGCCGCCGCCCACCCCGAGCATGCGACGGTGCTGCGCTGGGTCGTCGAGGACGGGCTGGACAACGCGGCCATCGAAGCCTTGCTGGAGCGCAGCCCGGGCGCCACGCGCGAGTTCATCTCGCAATGCCGCAAGAAGGCCCGGCCTTTCTTCGCGGCCTGGTACGCCCTCGTCAGCCCGGCCGCGAGTGCACCTTGATGCAAGACCCCGACGACGACCAGCACTGGCTGGACCTGATGGCCGGCCGCGCCGCGCCCGATGCCGACGCGCGTACACGCAAGGAAGCCGCCTGGCTGCGCGCTGCCATGTTGAGCTACCGCGTCAGCGCGCCGCCGGGCGCGCCCGCCGATGCCGACCAGCGCGCCGGGCGCCTGCTGACGCGAGCGCGTGACGCCGGCGTGCTGGCGGCTGCCGCCAACGATGCCGGCGCCCGCCGGCCTGCCGGCCGCTGGCGCCACGCGCTCGCGGCCGGTGTCGCCGCCTGCGCCCTGGTGCTGGTCTTCCTGCCGCAACTTCAAGGCCCGGACGAGGCCGACGACGTCACGTTGCGCGGCGCCCCGGTGCAGCGCATCGACGCTGCAGACGCTCAATCACGGCGGCAGCAGTTGCTGCAGGACCTGCGTGCGGCGGGCTTCGAGGCCCAGCCCTTCGAGCGCCTGGGGCGGCTGGGCATCGATGTCAGCCTGCCCGTGCCGCTGCCGCCAGCCCAGTCCGCCGCTCTGACGCGCCTGGGCCTGGCCGCGCCGCCCGGGCCCAGCCTGCAGATCGAGTTCGTGGCGCCCGAGCCCGCCGGCCCTTGAGCCTGTGGCGGGCGGGGCAGCCTGCTCCGTCCGCGTATCGACCCGGCCTTTAGGAAGCGCTCGCGCAGGTTGAGCCGCCGCCGGCGTCTGCACGCCGTGGTTTCCGGCTTGATTGGGGCGACGAAATTGCAGCTTTTTAACGAAGCGGCGCCGCGCATTTGCATGCTGCTGACTCATGCAGCTAGGTGGCCGGTGCAGGCGCCGGGCGCCCAGGCCCGAGAATCCGGCCATGAAAGCACCCGCGCGCCTGCAGGCATTGATTGAAGAAGGCCTGATCGACAGCGTCGTGAGACAGCTGAAAAGCGGCAAGGAAGCCGATGTCTACGTCGTGCGCTGCGGTGACGACACCTGCGCTGCCAAGGTCTACAAGGAGGCCAACAAGCGGGGCTTCCGCCAGGCGGTGGACTACACCGAGAACCGCAAGGTGCGCAACAGCCGGCAGGGGCGCGCAATGGCCAAGCGCACCGCCTACGGCCGCCAGCAGCAGGAGGCCGCCTGGCAGAGCGCCGAGGTGGACGCGCTCTACCGCCTGGCCGGCGCGGGCGTGCGCGTGCCGCGCCCGAGCAACTTCCACGACGGCGTGCTGCTGATGGAGCTGGTGACCGACGAACACGGCGACGCCGCACCGCGCCTGAACGACCTGAGCTTCACCGCCGCCGAGGCACTGCAACACCATGCGACGTTGCTCGACGAAGTGGTGCGCATGCTGTGCGTGGGCGTCATCCATGGCGACCTGTCGGAGTTCAACGTGCTGCTGGCCGCCGACGGGCCGGTCATCATCGACCTGCCGCAGGCGGTGGACGCCGCCGGCAACAACCATGCGCCGCGCATGCTGATCCGTGACGTGAACAACCTGCGCAACTTCTTCGGCCAGTACGCGCCGTCCCTGCTGGGCACGCAGTACGGCCCGGAGATCTGGGCCCTGTACGCCGCAGGCCAGTTGCTGCCGGGCGCGCCTCTGACCGGCCGCTACGAGCGCAAGGCAGGCGAGGTGGACTTGTCCAGCGTGCTGCGCGAGATCGAGGACGCGCGGCTGGAAGAGGCGGATCGCGTGCTGCGGATGGGCTGACCGGGGCCTAGCCCGGCTCACCCGGCTGCAGCCAAAGCTCACGGCGCTGCAGCGGCGTCTGCGGCGGCAACAGCGGGTTGTGCAGCTTCAGCACGCGTTCGCGGCTGACCGGGTGCGCCTTGATCAAGGCGCCGAAATGTTCGTGGTGCAACTGCTGCAGCCCGCCGTCGGCGACGGCCTTTTCCAGCCCGACACGCAGCAGCTCGGCCAGCTCGGGCCGGCGCGGCGACACGAAGAGATAGGCCGCCGCCGGGTAGTGCAGCATCAGGTTGGGCACGATCGCCAACTCGGGGCGGCGGTTGCCGGCCAGTTCGGCATCGACCTCGAACACGGCGCGCGGAAAATAGTCGAAGCGCCCCGACGCCAGCATGCGGAACAGCGCCTCGTAGCCGCTGCTGGTGCTGACCTGCAGGCCGTTGGCGCGCAGGATGGCGGTGTCCGGCCAGTCGTGCCCCTGGCCCGCGACCCGCTGCCGCAGCTCATCAAGGCTGCTCACCCCGGCCCAGCGGGGCAGGTCGGCCCGGCGCACCAGCAGCACGCGCCAGCCCATGAGGCCTCGGTCGATGGGAATGCGGATCGGCAGCACGCCCGATGACTCGCGTTCCCGGTCGGTCATCGTCCACATCACGTCGATGGCGCTGTTGCCGCGCGCCAGCTCCATCAGGCTGCGGCTCTGGTACATCTCCAGGCTCACCAACTGCACGTCGCGGTTGACGCCTGCCCGCTCGAGCGCCAACTGAATGAGGCGGCGCACATAGGGCAGCTGCGGGTCGGCGGTGCTCATGTGCTGTGGCAGCCACACCCGCACGGACTCGGCGCGGGCCGGCGGTGCCGCGAGCGCCCCGAGCAGCAGGGCGCGCCTGGACAGGTCGGCCGGAGAAAGAGTCATGGCAAGCCATCATGCCAGCCATCACAAATGGGCGGGCCAGTAAGTTTCACCTGTCGTGTCAGGCGGCTTCGCCCGGTTGCAGCCACAACTCGCGTCGCTGGGTGGGTGTTGCGGGCGGCAGCAGCGGGTTGGTCAGCTTGAGCACGCGTTCGGGTGAGACGGGGTGCGCCTTGATCACCGCACCGTACTGTTCGCGGTGCAGGCGCTGGAAGCTGCCGTCAGCCACCGCTGCCTCCAGCCCCGCTTGCAGCGCGCTGGCCAGTTCGGGGCGGGTCGGGCTGACGAAGAGGTAGGCTGCAGCGGGGTAGTGCAGCATCAGGTCCGGCGCGATGGCCAGCTCGGGGTGGCGTCCACCCGCCAGCTCGGCGTCGATCTCCAGGACGGAGCGCGGGAAGTAGTCGATGCGGCCCGCCGCGAGCATGCGGAACAAGGCCTCGTAGCCGCTGCTGGTGCCCACGCGCAGGCCGTTGGCGCGCAGGATGAGGGTGTCCGGCCAGTCATGCCCCTGGCCTGCGAGCCGCTTGGCCAGCTCGGGCAGCGTGCGCAGGCGCTGCCACTGCGCGAGCTCCTTGCGGCGCACCAGCAGCAGCCGCCATCCCATCAGGCCGCGGTCGATGGGCACCCGCACCGGCAGTGCCCCGGAGCTCTCCCGCCGGCGGTCTGTGACGGTCCACATCACATCCACCGGGGCTTTCCCGGCTGCCAGCTCCAGCAGCGTGCGGCCCTGCGCCATCTTGAGGTCGACGGCGCGCAGCCGTGCCTGGCTGCCGGTGCGGGCCAGCGCCAGCGCCACCAGCCGCTGCACATAGCGGGACTGCGGGTCCGGCACGTCCACGGACTGAGGCAGCCGCACCTCCTCTGCCCCGGCCGCCAGCGTTGCGCCCGGCAGCCAGGGCAGGCTCAACAGGCAGCGGCGCGTGAGGCGGGGGGCGGCAGTCATGGCCGCCCATCATGCAGCTGGCCGCCCCGTCATGGGGCTGGCGTCTACCCCAGGGTGCTGATGCGCCAAGTGAGCGGCGTGGGCGCAGCCCTGGTCCACAGCGGGCCGGCTGCTCAGCGCCTGAGGTCGCGCTCGCCTGCCAGCAGGCGCTGCGCGCGGGCCAGCAGCGCCGGCAGGCGATGCATGGGCATGGCCTCGCGCAGCAGCGCGCTCAGGGGCCGCGCCGTTGATGGCACTCGCGCTCGGCGCGCGCACGCCCAGGCTCGGTATGGTCGACCATGTTGAGGATCATGGCTTGACGAGCACGCGGCCGAACAGGGGCGGCACGGTCAGCTCGATCGCGCCGTTCGTGACGGGCACGGCCTCGCCACCGAGCGCGTCGTTCAACGTCGTGGCGGCGAACGGCAGTCGGATGGTGACGGTACGCGCGGCGCGGCTGTTGTTGGTGGCAGTGACTGCCCAGGCAGCGCCATCCTGGCGCGCAAGCACGACGACGTGCTCATCCACATGCAGCGGTGCGCTCAGGCTGCCGTGGCGCAGCACGGGCAGGTCGTGGCGCAGCTTGGTGAGCCGCTTGAAGTCGGCCAGCAGCGCCTCGTCGGGCTGGCCGCCTTCGTCGGCCCAGGGGTAGGGCGCGCGGTTGAAGGGGTCGTCGCCACCGCCCAGGCCCACTTCGTCGCCGTAGTAGATGGTGGGCGAGCCGGGGTAGGTCATCTGGAAGAACACGGCCAGGCGAAGGCGCTGCTTGGCGAGCTTGAGCGCCTTGGCGTCGCCGTCGTCGTGATAGCCGAAGTGGTGCAGCGCACGGGCCTGGTCATGCGTGGACAGCAGGTTCATCAGCGCATACAGCGCCTGCTGCGGGTAGGCCTCGCGCATCAACTCCAGGTTGGCATAGGCCTCGCGCGCGGGTTTGCCGGCGGCGTAGTCCAGCACGGCGTTGCGGAAGATGTAGTTCATCGTCGAGTCGAACATGTCCCCCAGCAGGTACTTGCTCGCATCGAACCAGGTCTCGGCCACCGTCAGCGCATCGGGGTTCTTGGCCTTCACCGCCTGACGCCACTCGCGCCAGAAGTCGTCGGGAACCCAGGGCACCACGTCCATGCGCCAGCCGGCCGCACCGCGGTCCAGCCAGTAGGCCGTCACCGAGTCCTTGTCGCGGTAGGCGTAGGCGCGCCAGGAGGGGTCGTCCTTGTTCAGCTCCGGCAGGTCGGTCACGCCCACCCAGCCCTGGAACTGCTTGTTGGGCTCTCGCTCCTCGGGCTTGAACTTGAACCAGCTCGCATAGGGCGAGGCCGGGTTGATCTTGCCGCCGTCGAAAGCGCCACCCGCCGGGAAATTCAGGAAGCGGTTGAAGTAGGGCGAGTCGCTGCCGACATGGTTCAGCGAGGTGTCAGGGATGACGCGGATGCCGCGCTTGGCCGCCTCGGCGCACAGGCGCACGAAGTCCTCGTTGGTGCCGAAGGCCGGGTCGATCTGCCTGTAGTCGGCCGCGTCGTACTTGTGGTTGCTGGGCGCGCGGAACACCGGCGTCAGGTACAGCGCGTTGGCGCCCAGGCTCTTGATGTAGTCCAGCTTGTCGATGAGGCCTTGCAGGTCGCCGCCGAAGAAGTCGTTGTTGAACAGCTTGTCGGAGCCATCCCCCGTGCCTGGCTTGAAGGGCTTCTCGTTCCAGGTGGCGTGGCGTTCGACGTCACGGTCCTGGTAGCGGTCCTGCGGCCGCCCGCCACCGGGGCGCGGATCGTTGGCCTTGTCGCCGTTGCGGAAGCGCTCGGGGAAGACGTAGTAGTAGACGATGTCCTTGGCCCACGCCGGGACCTCGAAGTCGGCCGCGTGGATGGTCTGGCGGTAGCGGCGCACGCGGTTGAGGTTGCTGGGCAGGCGCTCGACCGAGGCCGGGCCCATGGAGCCCTTCTCGCGTGTCCAGTAGATGGTGTCCTTGTTGTTCTGCAGTGCGTAGCTGCCCTGGGCCGTCTCGATCTCGAACCAGTAGCCATAGATGCCGGTAGCGTCAAAGCGGTGCTTGGCCGTGAAGCCCGTGCCCATGCCGCGCGACTGGGGCGTCATGGCGATGCGGGCGACGGGTTCGTAGGCGAGCTGCTCCTGGTTGCCCGTCATCTGCCGGCGCTCGATGACGAGGGTCGCCCGCTTCAGGCCGGGCCTGTCGTTGCCGATGCTGAACTTGATCTCGCTGCCGGCCGGCTGGGCGCCGAAGGGCGCCTTGAACTCGGTGTTGCGGGAGTCGAAGCGGGTCGTCAGCGCGGCCTGGTCGGTGATGGGCTTGGGCGGCGTGGGTTTGAAGGTCCTGGGGCCGACGTCCAGGCGCGGCGCGCCGTCGGCGGCGAAGCTCAGGCGCAGCGTGTGCTCGCCGCTGAAGCTGCGCCTGATGTTGCCGGGCCCGCCCCGGGCGGGCTGGCCCTGGGCGTCGCCGGCGATCGTCAGCGCGGCGGTCCAGTCCTCGTCGGCCAGCTTGAACTCCTGCGTGCCCTGAGCCTTGAGGTTCAGGTAGTAGGCATTGCAGCGGTACTCGAAGGCCTGCTCGTCCTGGGCCGCCCAGTTGTTGATGGGGCCGCGCAGGTAGAGCGTGGCGTCGCCCAGTGGCGGCTTGACGCAGGCGGCCTGCGCCATTGGGACGAACGAAAGCAGCGCTGCGATGAGCGCAAGACGGTGAATCATGGAGTTAGCCTTTGACGCCGCCAGCGGTCAGGCCGGAGACGATCCAGCGCTGCGCAAGCAGGAAGACCAGCGTGATCGGCAGGCCCGACAGCACGGCCGCCGCCGCGAAGTCGCCCCACAGGAAGCGCTGGTCGTGCAGGAAGTACTTGGAGCCGACGGCGAGCGTGAGGTTGCCCTCTTCGCGCAGCAGGATGGACGCCACCGGGTACTCGATGATGGTGCCGATGAAGGCCAGCACGAAGACCACCATCAGGATGGGAATGGCCATGGGCAGCAGCACGCGGCTGAACGCTTGCCAGTGCGTCGCGCCGTCGACCTTGGCGTTCTCCTCGATCTCGACGGGGATGGTCTCGAAGTAGCCCTTGATCGTCCACACATGCGTGGCGATGCCGCCGAGGTAGGCGAGCACCAGGCCGGCATGCGTCTCGACGCCCAGCGCCGGCACATAGGTGCCGATGGTCTCGAAGATGGCAAAGATCGCCACCAGCGCCAACACCGGCGGGAACATCTGCAGCAGCAGCATGCCGTTCAGCACCGGCTTGCTGAAGCTGAACTTCAGGCGCGCGAACGCATAGGCCGCGCTGGTGGAGATGGCGACGATGAGGAAGGCCGAGATCGTGGCGATCTTGATGGAGTTCCACAGCCAGGTCAGCACCGGGAAGGGCGGCTGCACGAGACTGCCGTCGGCCGCCTGGTAGGGGATGCCGAGCGCGAGCTTCCAGTGCTCCAGGCTGATCTCTGTCGGGATCAGGCTGCCGGTGGCGAAGTTGCCGGGGCGCAGCGAGATGGACACGACCGCCAGCAGCGGGAAGAGGGTGATGGCGATGAAGATCCACATCACCGCGTGCGCGGCGAAGGTGCGCCAGCGGGCTTGTTTGCCGAGGACGATGGCCATTTGGTCAGAACTCCTGATGCAGACGGTTTGGCGGGATGGAGATCAGGCCGGGTGGACGGTCTGCTTCGTGTCCCCCGCCCGCTACGCGGTCTCCTCCTTTACCTTCGCCGCCCGCCCACCCGACCTGATCCGGCGACAGCGGATTTCCTCGTCGAGAAGGCCAGATGGTGCGGGTTGGCGAGTGCGGTGGCCAAGGCACGCAGGTAAAGGAGGAGACCGCGAAGCGGGCGGGGGACACGGAGTGCCTTGGTCGCCGCGCTTGCCAACCTAGGCAAGCCATTGCCGTCATCTTGCAGCCTTCGCAGAAAGCCGCAGGTTGATCAGCGACAGCGCCGCCACGAGGAAGAAGATCAGCGTCGAGATCGCCGCCGCCAGCCCGAAGTCCGAGCCCGAGTCCTTGAACGCGATGCGATAGGTGTAGCTGACGAGGATGTCGGTCTGGCCCGCCGGCAGCTTGGTGGAGAGGAAGTCCGGCCGGCCGTCGGTCAGCAGCGCGATCAGCACGAAGTTGTTGAAGTTGAACGCGAACGCGCTCACCAGCAGCGGCGCCAGCGGCTTGATGATGAGCGGCGCGGTGATCTTGAAGAAGTTGGTCGCGGGGCTGGCACCGGCCAGCGCGGAGGCTTCGTACAGGTCTGCAGGGATGGACTTCAGCAGCCCCGAGCACAGGATCATGATGTACGGATAACCCAACCAGACGTTGACGATGAGCAGCATCGTCTTGGCCAGCAGCGGGTCGGCAAACCAGGCGGGCTTGATGCCGAACAAGGCGTCCAGGATGGCGTTGATCTCGCCGAAGTTCTGGTTGAACAAGCCCTTGAAGACCAGGATGGAGATGAAGCCCGGCACCGCATACGGCAGGAACAGCAGCGTGCGGTAGGTGGTGCGGTACTTCATGCCCTCCCAGTTCAGCATCACCGCGAACAGCATGCCGATGGCCGTGGCGAAGAGCACCGTCAGCGCCGAGAACACGACGGTCCACGTGAAGATGGACAGGAAAGGGCCGCGGAACTCGGCGTCGAGCAGCATGCGGGCGTAGTTCGCCATGCCGATGAAGGCCTTGAAGCCGGGCTGCAGCACTTCGCCCGAAGCTGCTTCGAAGAAGCCGGTGTCGCGGTTGGGCGTGAAGACGGCGCCGTCCAGCGCGCGCGTCAGGCTGCCGTCGGCGTTCTCGGTCCACAGCGGCTTGACGGGGCCGAACTCGCGCAGGCCGAGGTAGCGCAGCTCGGTCTTGTCCGGCTGCACCAGCACGAGCTTGGCCAGCGCGTCGCGGTGCTTGATCAACTCGGCCAAGGGCAGGGCAGCATCTGTCGGTGTGGACGCAGCGTCCGCTGCCGCGATATCGACGCGCACTTCCTTGCCCGCGCGCAGCGCCAGCGGTGGCGACACCCACTGCGCGCTGGCCTCGCCCTCGGTCTTCAGCACGATGCGGAACTCGGCGCCGCTGGCGTGCAGGCTGTAGGCCAGCACCTTGTCCTCGACGGCGTCCCGCTGCTCCAGCAGGTAGTCGCGCACGCGGCTTTCGCTGAGCAGATGGGTGCTGGAATAGTTCGTCAGGCCGATCTGGGCCGTGTAGAGCAGCGGGAAGGCGATGAACACCAGCATGCCGGCCACGCCCGGGAAGAGGTAGCGCCAGGCAAAGCCGCCACGGCTCAGGTAGACATAGAAGCCGGCCGTGAACAGCAGCAGCAGGCCGGCAGCCCATGCGGCCTGGCCCGTGGTGTAGACCAGGAAGACGAGATACAGCGCCGCGACCATGCCGGCGATGGCGAGCGGCCAATGCAGCCAGCGGGCCAGCTTTTCGGCGAGCGTGGGCGGCAGCGTCGAGTAGCTGCCTTGGCCCAAGGTTGAAGTGGCGGCGTTCATTTGTTCAGCAGCATCCGTGCAGCCGCGCCATCGAGCGCGTCCTTCGGGGATTGCAGCCCGTTGGTGATGGCCTCCAGCGCCGCGTCCATCGCGGTCCAGAAGCGGCCGACCTCGGGGATGTTCGGGATGGGTGCGCCGTTGCGCGCGTTGGTCATGCTGGCCGCGATCAGCGGGTTGACCGACAGCTCGGCGTAGAACGCCTTGTTGGCCGGCACGCCGATGGGCACGTCGGCGTCCAGCACCTTCAAGGCCTCGGGTCGCATCAGGTGGTTCTCGATGAACTCCTTGGCGATGTCCTTGTTCTTGCTGGGCGCGGAGATCATGCAGCCCAGCACGCCGACAAAGCTCTTGCTGGGCTTGCCGGCGACGACCGCCGGGATGCCCGCCACGCCGATGTCGATCTTGGCGCGCCTGGCGTTGTCCCAGGCCCAGGGGCCGGAGATCATCATGGCCACGTCGCCGCGGGCGAAGGCGGCCTCCATCTCGGAGTAGCGCGCGCCCTTGGGCATGTGGCCGTCCTTGATGAGGCGCTCGATCATTTGCGCGCCGGCCAGCGCGCCTTCGTTGTTGACGTCGACCTTCCTCGGGTCGAAGTCACCCTGGGCATCGCGGCCGAAGATGACGCCGCCGGCGCCAGCGATCATGGGCCAGCTGAAGAAGCTCTTGTTGTAGTCCCACAGGATGGCGCTCTTGCCCTGGGCCTTGAGCTTGCGGTCGATGGCGATGACTTCGTCCCAGGTGGCGGGCGGGGTGGGCACCAGGGCCTTGTTGTAGATCAACCCGGTCGTCTCGATGGCGATGGGGTAGCCCCAGATGCGGCCGCGGTAGCTCAGCGCTGCCCAAGCCGCCTCCTCGGACTCGGCCTTGAGCCGCGCCGAGGGGCGCAGCGGCGTCAGCAGCCCGGCCTTGGCCCATTCGCCGACCCGGTCGTGCGGCCAGCAGAAGATGTCCGGCCCCTTGCCGGCGCCGGCGGCCTGCTGGAACTTGTCGGTCGGGTCGACCGGGTGTTCCACGACGACCTTCACCCCCGAGGCCTTCTCGAAGGCATCGCCGACTTGCTGCAGGCCGTTGTAGGCCTTGTCGCCGTTGATCCAGACGAGCAGTTTGGGCGTCTGGGCCAGTGCTGGCGCGGCGACCAGCGCGGCGACCAAAGGCAGCCACTTCATGCCGCAAGCTCCGGCGCGGCCAAACGGCGCATGGCAACCCCGTTGCTGTCGAAGACATACAGCGCCTCCGCAGGCAGGTGCAGGTCCAGCGCCTGACCGCTGCGCAGCCGGTCATGGCCGTTGCGGCCTTCGAACTGGCAGGTCAGCGGCTCTTCGAGGCCCGGGTAGGGGCAGTAGGCGAAGGTGATGCCGCCCAGCGACTCGACGAAGGCCACGGTGCTTTGCAGCAGGTTGCCTTGGCCGCCCCGGCGGATGTGTTCTGGCCGCACGCCCAGCGTGACCTTGTCGCCCAGCCTGGCGGCGCTGCCGTCCACCTTGGCCTGCAGCACGACATCGCTGCCGTTCAGCTTCACGTCCACGTGCCCCGCGCCGATGGCGACCAACTCGCCTTCGATGAAGTTCATCTTCGGGCTGCCGATGAAGCCGGCCACGAACAGGTTGCGCGGGTGCTCGTACAACTCCAGCGGCGAGCCGACCTGCTCGATCCTGCCGGCGCTCAACACGACGATGCGGTCGGCCAGCGTCATGGCCTCCACCTGGTCGTGGGTCACATAGATCATCGTGGTCTTGAGGTCTTCGTGCAGCTTGGCGAACTCGTAGCGCATGCGCACGCGCAGCGCGGCGTCGAGGTTGGACAGCGGCTCGTCGAACAGGAAGACATTTGGCTTGCGCACGATGGCGCGGCCGATGGCGACCCGCTGGCGCTGGCCACCGGACAAGTCCTTGGGCTTGCGATCCAGCAGATGTTCGATATGCAGGATCTTTGCGGCCTCACGCACGGCCGTCTCGATTTCTGCCTTGGGCACCTTGGCCAGCTTCAACCCGAACGCCATGTTGTCGAACAGATTCATGTGCGGGTACAGCGCATACGACTGGAACACCATGGCGATGCCGCGCTCGCTGGGCGGCACGTCGTTGACGACCCGCCCGCCGATGGTCAGCTCGCCGCCGGTGATCTCCTCCAGGCCGGCGATGGTGCGCAGCAGCGTGGACTTGCCGCAGCCGGACGGCCCGACGAACACCATGAACTCGCCGTCGCGGATCTCCAGGTCGATGCCGTGAAGGATGCGGATGTCGCCATAGGCTTTTTCCACACCGGTCAGTCGAACGTCTGCCACTTCTAACCTTTCAGTCGCCGGGCGTCTTGTTGCTGAACTACACCGGCTTGCCTCGTCTTTTGACGTCGAGATTTTCGTTCTTCGAGCGCCTTTGTAGACAATATACATTCATGGTGCGCGTGCTACAACAGAGGAATCGCTTAGAAAACCGCTCTAAGTCCTTGTGAATCAAGGATTTTTGAGGCGATCGGGGTTTTCCCGATGTAGTCAAACTACACAATGGGCCGGAGGTGGTCGATACTTCGGCCAGCGCTGCCGCTCGGGTAGCATTCTTGCTCCCGTTGCTGGGAGCCGGCACTGATGAACACCCCCACCCGCCTCAGCTCCGCGCTGTCTGATCAACGCAAGCAAAAGCCCAAGGTCGCCACTGCGATGAAGCCCACCGCCCCGCTCAATACGCCCGCCGCCTCTGCGCAAACCCAGGCCCTGCACGCGGCCTTCGAGGCCGCCTACGAGCGCGAGCTCTCGCAGTCCAGCCACGGCGCCACGCCGCAGGCCGCGCTGCATGCCGCAGCCATCGCCTGCCGCGAGACGCTGGCCCGCCGCTGGGCCGCCACGCAAGCTGCCGATGCCAAGCGGGGCGAGAAGGCGCCGGTGCGCCGCGTGCACTACCTGTCGATGGAATTCCTGATGGGCCGCGCGCTGTCCAACGCGCTCGCCGCCCTGAAGCTCACCCAGCCGCTGCAGGCCAAGCTGGCCGAGCAAGGCCTGTCCCTGGGCGACGTGCTGGAGCGCGAGCCCGATGCGGCCCTGGGCAACGGCGGCCTCGGCCGTCTGGCTGCGTGCTTCCTGGACTCGTTCGCCGAGCTGGAGCTGCCGTCCTTCGGCTACGGCCTGCGCTACCACTACGGCACCTTCGCGCAAATCATCAGCCAGGGCCGCCAGCTGGAGCAGCCCGACGACTGGACCCGCGACACACCGGCCTGGGAGCTGCCGCGCCACGACCTGCGCTTCCACGTCGGCTTCGGTGGCCGCGTCGAGGCCGATGCCACCGGCGTGCGCCGCTGGCAGCCTGCCTACGAGATCGAGGCCCAGGCCTACGACTTCATCGTGCCCGCCCACCACAGCGAGCGCGTCTCCACGCTGCGCCAATGGCAGGCCACGGCGGCGCCCATCGCGTTCAAGCCGTTCTGCGAGGGCGACTATGTCGGCGCGGCCCGCCACCAGGTGCTGGCCGATTCCATCAATTGGGTGCTCTATCCCGATGACTCCACCGAGGCCGGCCGCGAGCTGCGGCTGAAGCAGGAGGCCTTCCTCGTCAGCGCCTCGCTGCAGGACCTGGTGGCCCGCCACCTGCGCGAGTTCGGCAGCCTGCACGACCTCGGCAAGACCAACGCCATCCACCTCAACGACACGCACCCCGCGCTGGCCCCGGCCGAGCTGATGCGCCTGCTGCTGGACGAGCAAGGCCTGGGCTGGGACGAGGCCTGGAAGATCACACGCCAGGCGGTGGCTTACACCAACCACACGCTGATGCCCGAGGCGCTGGAGACCTGGCCGGTGCGCATGTTCGAGCAGCTGCTGCCGCGCCATCTCGAAATCATCTACGAGATCAACCACCGCTTCCTGGCCGAACTGCAGGCGCGTTTCCCCGGTGATCAGGGTTTGGCCTCGCGCGTGTCGCTCATCGACGAAGGCAGCCACGGCAGCGAGCGCCGCGTGCGCATGGCCTCGGTCGCGCTGGTCGCGTCGCACCGCGTCAATGGTGTGGCCGCGCTGCACTCCGAGCTGATGGTGCAGACCATCTTTGCCGACTACGCCCGCATCTGGCCCGAACGCTTCCACAACGTGACGAACGGCGTCACGCCGCGCCGCTGGCTGGAGCAGGCCAACCCGCTGTTGTCCACGCTGCTGGACAGCCGCATCGGCGAGGGCTGGCGCAAGAACCTGGCCGAGCTGGGTGAGCTGGCACCCCTGGCCGCCAACCGCGAGCTGGGCGAGGAGTTCCTGGCCGTCAAGCGCGCCAACAAGGAGCGCCTGGCCGCCGTCATCCGCCGGGAGCTGGGCCTCACGGTCAACGTCGACAGCCTGTTCGACATCCAGATCAAGCGCATCCACGAGTACAAGCGCCAGCTGCTCAACCTGCTGCACGTCATCAGCCGCTACCAGGCCATCCGCGACAACCCCGACGCGAACTGGGTGCCTCGCACCGTCATCATTGCCGGCAAGGCCGCCTCGGCCTACCAGATGGCCAAGAGCATCGTGCGCCTGGCGCACGACGTGGCCCGCGTCATCAACAGCGACCCGCGCGTGGGCGACAAGCTCAAGCTGGTCTTCCTGCCCAACTACAGCGTCACACTGGCCGAAAGCATCATCCCGGCGGCCGACCTGTCCGAGCAGATCTCGACGGCCGGCACCGAGGCCTCGGGCACCGGCAACATGAAGTTCGGCATGAACGGCGCGGTGACCATCGGCACCTGGGACGGCGCCAACATCGAGATGGCCGAGGCCATGGGCGTGGAGAACATGTTCGTGTTCGGCCTGCGCGCCGACGCCGTCGCCAAGATCAAGCAGCTGGGCTACGACCCGCGCCTGTATGTCGAAGAGAATCGCCAGCTCAAGCGCGTCATCGACGCCATCTCGGCCGGCGTCTTCAGCAATGGCGACACCGAGCGTTATCGCGGCTTGGTGGACAGCCTGCTGCACCGCGACGTCTACCTGCTGATGGCCGATTTCGCCGATTACGTGGCCACCCAGGCCAAGGTCGACACGCTGTTCGCCGACCGCGCTGCCTGGGCTGAACGCGCACTGCGCAACATTGCCGGCATGGGCCCGTTCTCGTCCGATCGCACGATCGCCGAGTACGTGGAGCGTGTCTGGTCCGTGAAGAGTCTGGATCACTGAACTGATGCTCACCGACGCCGACGTTGACTCCCTGCTGGCGGGCCGCCATGCCGATCCCTTCGGCCGCCTCGGCCTTCATGCGGACGACAACGGTCGGCTCTGGGTGCGGGTGCTGCTGCCCGGCGCTGCCGAGGTGGCGATGCTGGACGCCGGCAGCGGCAAGCGCATCGTCGACCTCGAGCACCGGCGCGGCGGCTTCTTCGAGGCGCAGGTGCCGCGCCGCAAGCACCGCTTCGACTACCGGCTGGCGGTGCGCTGGGCCGGGGGCGGGGAGGGTGTCTATGCCGACCCCTACAACTTCTACCCCCAGCTCAGCGACGACGAGCTGAGGGCGCTGGCCGAGGGCCGCAACTTTCGGCCCTACCTCAGCCTGGGTGCCCACCTCGTGCAGTACGGCGACGTCAGCGGCGTGCGCTTCGCCGTCTGGGCGCCCAACGCGCGGCGCGTCAGTGTCGTCGGCGGCTTCAACAACTGGGACGGCCGCCGCCACCCGATGCGCCTGCGTCACCAGGCCGGCGTGTGGGAGATCTTCGTGCCGCATGCGGCCGAGGGCGACCTCTACAAGTTCGAGATCGTCAGCGGCAACGGCACGCTGCTGCCGCTGAAGGCCGACCCGTATGCCCGCCGCGCGCAGCTTCGGCCCGACACCGCCAGCATCGTCGCGCCGCTGCCCGAGATCACGCCGCTGCCGCGCCAGCGCGAGCGTGCCAACCGGCGCGAGTCGCCGATCAGCGTCTACGAGGTGCATGCGGCGTCCTGGCGGCGTGGCCTGTCAGCTGAGTTCCCGACCTGGGACGAGTTGGCCGAGCAGCTGCCCGCCTACGCCGCCGACATGGGCTTCACGCACCTGCAGCTGATGCCCGTCACCGAATATCCCTTCGACGGCTCGTGGGGCTACCAGACGCTGGGCCTGTTCGCGCCCAGCGCCCGCTTCGGCCCGCCGGAAGGGTTTGCCCGCTTCGTCAAGGCCTGCCACGACCACGGCCTGGGCCTGTTGCTGGACTGGGTGCCCGCGCACTTTCCGACCGACCCCCACGGCATGGCCGAGTTCGACGGCACGCGCATCTACGAATACGCCGACCCCAAGGAGGGCTTCCACCGCGACTGGAACACGTTGATCTACAACTTCGGTCGCACCGAGGTGCGCCAGTTCCTGGTGGGCAGCGCGCTGTACTGGATCGAGCGCTGGGGTGTGGACGGCCTGCGCGTGGACGCGGTCGCCAGCATGCTTTACCGCGACTACTCGCGCCCGGCGGGCGAGTGGATCCCGAACATCCGCGGTGGCCGCGAGAACCTCGAAGCCATCTCCATGCTTCGCGAGATGAACGAGCATGTCGGCGAGATCGCAGGCGCGATCACCGTGGCCGAGGAAAGCACCAGCTTCCCCGGCGTTTCGGCGCCCACCTACACCGGTGGCCTGGGCTTTCACTACAAGTGGAACATGGGCTGGATGAACGACACCTTGCGCTACATCGCCGAGGACCCGATCAACCGCCGCTGGCATCACGACAAGATGACCTTCGGCCTGATCTACGCGTTTAGCGAGAACTTCGTGCTGCCCATCTCGCACGACGAGGTCGTGCACGGCAAGGGCTCCATGCTCAGCAAGATGCCGGGCGACGACTGGCAGAAGTTCGCCAATCTGCGCGCCTATTTCGGCTTCATGTGGGGCCACCCCGGCAAGAAGCTGCTCTTCATGGGCCAGGAGTTCGCCCAGCGCAACGAGTGGAACCATGCCGAGGGCCTGCCCTGGGGCTTGCTGGAGGACGACCGCCACGCCGGCGTGCAGCGCCTGGTGCGCGACCTGAACAAGCTCTACCGCGAACACAGCGCGCTGCACCGGCTGGACTGCGAGGCTGGCGGCTTCGAGTGGATCAGCGCGCATGACGCCGAGCATTCGATCTACGCCTGGGTGCGGCGGGACGGCACGGGCCGCATGGTCATCGTCGTGTCCAACATGACGCCGGTGCCGCGCGAGGGCTACTCGCTGGGCGTGCCCGACGGCGTGACCGCCTGGCGCGAGGCGCTGAACACCGACTCGGCCTACTACGGCGGCAGCAACATGGGCAACGGCGTCGCGGCGGCCGGGCTGCCGGTGCAGGCCGTGCCGGCGCATGGCAAGCGGCTGTCCATCTTGATCAACCTGCCGCCGCTGGCGACGGTCTTCTTTGTACCCATATGACGAGCCCCTCGCCCGGCCTCGCGCCGCTGCACGCGAGCGAGCCCAGTCGGTCCCCCGTGGGGACGGCGATGCTTGCGGCGTTGAACCGCAAGCACATCGCCAGAGCGGGCCTGCTTGGGATCGGCCCGGCGCTTGGCCCGCAGTTTTCCGGGCACCGTGCTTGCTAGCGGGTCGTTGATGGCACATCTACCCGACCTCCAACCCGGCTGGCATGAGCCGCTGGGTTCCTTCGCCCGTGACGGCGGCGTCAACTTCGCCATCGCCAGCGAGAACGCGACCAAGATCGAGCTCTGCGTGTTCGACAGCGAAGGCCAGCGTGAGCTGCGCCGCTACACGCTGGACGGCCCGCATGACGGCATCTTCCATGGCTTCCTGCCCGGCGTCGGCCCGGGCCTCGTCTACGGCGTGCGCGCGCACGGCCCTTACCTGCCCGAGCAGGGCCACCGATTCAACCCGCACAAGCTGCTGCTCGACCCCTGGGCGCGGGAGATCGTCGGCCACTTCGGCTGGCGCGCCGAGCACCACGGCTACGAACTGGGCCACCCAGACGGCCCGCGCTCGCTGGACACGCGCGACAACGCGACGCAGGCGCTGAAGGCGCGTGTGGCGCCGCCGGCCGTGACCCCAGCGCGCAGTCACAAGCCCCGCCGCGCGGTGGGCGACCTGGTGCTCTATGAAGTCCACGTCAAGGGCTTCTCCAAGCTGCTGCCCGGCGTGCCCGAAGACCTGCGCGGTACCTACGCCGGCCTGGCCCATCCCGCATCGATAGCTCATTTCAAGCGCCTGGGCGTGACGACGCTGTCGCTGCTGCCGGTGCACTACTGCATCGCCGAGCCCCACCTCGCCGAGCGTGGCCTGCACAACTACTGGGGCTACAACACCCTGGGCTTTTTCTGCCCCGACCCGCGCTGGGCCCGGGCCGAGCATCGCCAGGACCCGACCGCCGTGACGGCCGAGTTCCGCCTGATGGTGGAGACCTTGCACGCCGCCGGCCTGGAGGTCGTGCTGGACGTTGTCTACAACCACACGCCCGAAGGCAACGAGTTCGGGCCGACGCTGAGTTTCCGAGGGCTGGACAACACCACCTGGTACCGCCTGGTGCCTGAAGACCACAGCCGCAACGAGAACCTGACCGGTTGCGGCAACACGCTGCGCTGCTCGCACCCGCGCGTGACGCAGTTCGTGCTGGACTCGCTGCGCTATTGGGTGGCCGAGATGGGTGTGGACGGCTTCCGCTTCGACCTGGCGCCTGTGCTCGGCCGCACCCGCCATGGCTACGACGCCAATGCCGCCTTCTTCACCGCGCTGCGGCAGGACCCGGTGCTGGCCGGCGTGCACCTCATCGCCGAGCCCTGGGACGCGGCCTACGACGGCTACCAGGTCGGCCGCTTCCCGGGCCGCTTCCTGGAGTGGAACGACAAGTTCCGCGATGCGGTGCGCGGCTACTGGCTGGGCGTGGGCACCGGTCGCGGCGAATTCGCGCGGCGCTTCATGGCGTCCAGCGATGTCTTCCACCACGGCCAGCGCCTGCCCACCGCGTCGATCAACTTCGTCGCCGTGCACGACGGCTTCACGCTGGCCGACTTGACGAGCTACAGCACCAAGCACAACCAGGCCAACGGCGAAGACAACCGTGACGGCCGCGATGGCGAGCTGGCTGCCAACTTCGGCGCCGAAGGTCCGACGGATGACGCCACCATCAACGCGCTGCGCGAGCGCGTGCGTCGCGCGCTGCTGGCGACCACGCTGCTGGCCCAGGGCACGCCGATGCTCTGCGCCGGCGACGAGATCGCCAACAGCCAGGGCGGCAACAACAACGCCTATTGCCAGGACAACCCGACGACCTGGCTGAACTGGGACCAGGCCGATTTCCGCACGACCGAACTCGTCGCCGAACTGCTGGCCCTGCGCGCCGCCGAACCGCTGCTGCGCCATCCGCGCTGGTTTGCCAGCGGCGCGGGCGAGGCCAGCATTGCCTGGTATGCGCCCAGTGGCCACGAGATGACACCGCACGACTGGCACGACGCCGGCCAGCGTGCCTTCGGTGCCCAGCTGCGCGAAGCGGGCGCGTCGGCGCCGCGGCTGATGATCGTCTTCAACCCCGACCCACAGGCGCTGCCCTTCCTGCTCTGCAACGGCCCCTGGCAGCTCGTGCTGGACAGCAGCGGCGAGTCGGCCGTGCCGCTCGTCCTTCCCGGCCAGCCGCTCAATGTCCCGGCCCGCTCTCTCCTCGTGCTGAGCAGGGTCGGTTGACGCTGCGGGAAGCAGATGCGTTGCCACTCAAAAGCCCGCGAGCAAGGCGCGAAGCCGAAGCTGGGGCCGTCCCCAGCGAGGCTTTGCAACGCCGCGCGCGGGCTTTTGAGTGACAACCCTTCGGGAGAGGGGCTGCGCGGGCGCATGGCGTCGTTGCGCGCCTTGCCCGGGCACCCAGCCCGGGCTTCAGCGCGTCGCCTAGCCCTGCACCCGCGCAGACCCTCTCGCACTACTTTCCGTAGCGTCAACCGACCCTTATGAACCTGAATCAACGCTCCTCCGGTGTGCTGCTGCACATCACCTCGCTGCCCGGCCCGCACGGCATGGGTGACTTCGGTCCTGATGCCTACCGCTTCGTCGACTGGCTGCAGTCCGCCGGCCAGTCCATCTGGCAGCTGCTGCCCACCACGCCCATCGGCCCCGGCGACAGCCCTTACCAGGGCGTGTCGGCCTTTGCCGGCAGCCAATGGATGGTGGCGCTGGAGCCGCTGATCGCCAAGGGCTGGTTGGCCCAGCCCGAGGTGCCGCATTTCCACGGCGAGCGCATCGACTACGGTGTGGTCACGCCCTGGCGCGAGCAGCAACTGCGCGCCGCCGCCGCAGGCTTCTTCGCCGGTGCGGCGGACGCCGACCGCATCGCCTTCGCCGCCTGGTGCGTGGCGCAGCAGAGCTGGCTGGACGACTATGTGCTCTTCATGTCCATCCGCTCGCCGCTGAACGGCCAGCCGTGGTGGGAGTGGGGCGAAGGCCTGAAGAAGCGCGAGCCTGCGGCCCTGGCCGAGGCGCGCAAGAGCTACGCCGACGAGATCGCCTTCTGGCAGTTCGTGCAGTGGCAGTTCGACGTGCAGATCGGCGCGCTGAAGGCCTATGCCAACGAACGTGGCGTGCACATCATGGGCGACCTGCCCATCTTCGTGGCCCACGACAGCGCCGACTGCTGGTCGCGCCCAGACCTGTACGAGCTGGACGAGAACTTCCAGACCACGGTCGTTGCCGGCGTGCCGCCCGATGACCTGGGGCCGTTGGGTCAGCGCTGGGGCAACCCGTTGTATCGCTGGGACAAGATGGCCGACGAGAACTACGCCTGGTGGACGGCGCGCATCCAGCGTGCGCTGAGCCAGGCCGACGTCTTCCGCATCGACCACTTCCGCGGCTTTGCCGGCTACTACGAGATCCCCGCCAGCAGCCCGGACGCCAAGCAGGGCCGGTGGCTGACCGGCCCCGGCATGGCGCTGTTCGACGCCATCAAAGCGGCGCTGGGCCCGCTGCCCATCGTCGCCGAGGACCTGGGCTTCATCACGGACGACGTGCACGCGCTGCGCGACGGCTGCGGCTTTCCCGGCATGAAGATCCTGCAGTTCGCCTTCGGTGCGGAGGGCGACCACGAGTTCCTGCCGCACATGTGGCCGCGCGCGTCGGTGGCCTACACCGGCACGCACGACAACGACACCGTGCGCGGCTGGTGGGAGCAAGCCAAGCCAAGGGAGCGCCAGTTCGCCGGCTCCTACCTCGCCTGCGGCGACCACGACATCCACTGGGCCATGATCCGCGCCTGCGCCAACTCGGTGGCCAACATCGCCGTCTACCCGCTGCAGGACGTGCTGGGCCTGAACGGCAGCCACCGCATGAACGTGCCCGGCGTGCTGGGCGGCAACTGGGGCTGGCGCTTCCACTGGGACTGGATCGGCAGCGAGCCGACGCGGGTGCTTGGGCTCATCACGGCGGCGGCGGGGCGCGGGCCGTTCGAGTTGCTGAAGCTGCCAGCGTGAGCGGCGTTGTGGCGCCGCACTCAGCAGCCAGTGGCTGCTCAATCTTGGTCGCTGTGGCTGTCCTTGCGGCCTGCTCAAAAACCGAAGAGTCCCAGGCGCACGTGCCGCAGGATGCGGCGCTCATACGAGCGCTTGAGGGCAGTTGGTGCGTCAGTGATGACGTTGGCAAGACCTGTTGGGGCTATGACACGTTCCTCGCTGACGGCACGGTTCAGTCCTGCGGAATCATTCCGGAGACAAAGAAGAGCTTTCGCGCCAAGGCATCGTTCAAGGTAATCGGCGCCACGGCTTGTTATGAAGTGACGGGGTCGGACGACCTGACTTCTTTTCCAGTGGGCTCCAAGTTTTGCGCAAAGGTACTTGCCATCGACGACAAGTCTCAGCGCTACAAGCACTTGGATACGGGCGAGACACTGACGACTTATCGAGTTCCAACCTCTCGCGTGAACTGCCTGGGGGACGCCGGCTAGCCCTTCGACTCAAGTGCGTCTGCGCCGGTGGAGCGCCCGGGGCGGCGAGGTGTTCCTCCTGACCGCAGCCCTGAGTCAAGCCCACCTTGCTGGCGGCACCCGTCAGTTCAAGCGTTGGCTGGCTCTCGATGCTTCAACGGTCAATCTCCAGAATCAGCGGGCTGCGTGCCGGCACGCTGAGGCTGCTAGCCAGCGTCTGCACCTGGCCGCTCAGCACATCGCGAGCGCGATGCCCCTGTGCGACGCGTTCGGCAAACCGTGCCAGCGGCAGCTCCACCGCCTTGCCCGTCTTGTTCAGCGCCACCAGCACCGTGCGCCCCGCGTCATAGCGGAAGAACACGTACACACCCTCCAACGGCGCGAACTGCATCAGCGCGCCATCGTGGATGACGGTGGCCGTCTTGCGCCAAGTGAACAGGCGGCGCACCCAGTTCTGCATGTCGCGCTGCTCGGCCGTCAGGCCCGCACCGGTGAAGGCATTGACCTTGTCGTCGGCCCAGCCGCCCGGCATGTCGGCGCGCACGCGGCCGTCGTCGCGTTCGACGGGGCTCTGCATCAGCAACTCGCTGCCGTAAAAGACCTGCGGGATTCGGCGCGTCGTGGCGATGTAGGCCAGTGCGATCTTGGTCAGGCCGACATCGTTCTTCAGCAGCGAGAACATGCGCGGCGTGTCGTGGTTGCCGTCGAAGAGGACGAGCTTGGCCGGGTCGGGATAGACGAAGTCGTGCGCCAGGCCTTCGTAGATGCGGGTCAGTCCCGTGAACGGGCCGTCGTCCTCGGTCAGTGCGCCCAGCAGGCCCGACTGCATCGGGAAGTCCATCATGCTCGGCGTGTGCGAGACGTAGCCGTCGTGGTTCTTCTTGCCGCGCTGCCAGTAGGCGACGACGGCGGGATGCGGGCTCCATTCCTCGCCGACGATGTTCAAACGTGGGTACTCCTGCATGACGCGGGACGACCAGCGGCTCAGGAAGTCGCGGTCGGAGTAGGAGTAGGTGTCGGTGCGGATGCCGGACAGGCCGAAGCGTTCGACCCACCACAGCGTCTTCTGGATCAGGTAGGTCGCCAGCTCCGGCCGGCGCTGGTTCAGGTCGGGCATGCCGGGCACGAACCAGCCGTCGGTGAAGCGCTTCCTGTCCTGCGCCGAGGCGTACGGGTCCTGCAGCGTCATGCGCGCATGGTGGGTCTCCGTGTACGCGGGCCATTGGTTGACCCAGTCCGGCGCCGGCAGGTCCTTCATCCACCAGTGGCCGCTGCCAATGTGGTTGAGCACGATGTCCTGGATGACGCCGACGCCCTTGGCCTTGGCCTCGGCCACGAAGGCGCCGAAGTCGTCGTTGGTGCCGAAGCGCGGGTCGATCTTGTAGAAGTCGGTCGCTGCATAGCCGTGGTAGCTGTACTTGGCGCTGTTGTTCTCGACCAGCGGCGTGGGCCAGACCTGCGTGAAGCCCAGGCTGGCGATATAGCCCAGGTGCTGGCGCATGCCGGCCAGGTCACCGCCGTGGCGGCCGCCGTGGTCGGCGCGGTTCTGGCCTTCCTTCATGTCGGCCTGCTTGCCGCTGCCGCCCTGGGCAAAGCGGTCGGGCACGATGAGGTAGATCGCATCCTTGGGGCCGAAGCCCTGGCGCTCGGCCGAGCCGGGCGCGCGGTCCAGCAACGGGTAGCGCAACGTCTTGCCGGCGACGGTGAGCAGTAGTTCGCCTGGCTTGGCGCCGGGCGATACGTCGAGGTCGACGAACAGGTAGTTGGCGCTGGAGGCGCGGTGACTGCTCTTCAGCGTGACGCCGGGGTAGGGCGCCAGCGTGGGCGTGGCGTCGGCAATGCCGGGGGCGTGCAGCATCAGCTGCAGCGAGGTGTCGCGCATGCCGACCCACCAGTTGGGCGGTTCGACGCGGGGTGTGGGCTCGGCGGCCATCAGGGGCAGGCTCATCAACAGGGCAGTGGCAAGGGTGATCAGGGTTCTCATGGCGCTTCCAGTCTGTAGACGCGGACGGAGAGTGGGGGCAGCGCGCCGCGCGCCGGGCCCGCCTTGGGGTACAGCGCGCGGGCTCGTTTTGGCAGGTCGAATGCGGCCGGCGTGTCGCCGTAGTTGATGGCCACCAGCACGCGCGCCTTGCCGTGGACACGATGGAAGGTCCAGACCTGGCCGTCGACCTTGTCCGCCTCGTAGCGACCCAGTGTCAGCGCGGGCGACGCGCGGCGCAGCGCGATCAGCTCGCGGTAGAAGTTGAACAGCGAACCCGGGTCGCGCTGCTGGCTCTCGGCGTTGTTCTTGCTGCGGTTCAGCGCCAGCGGGCGGAACGGCTGCGGGTTGGTGGAGAAGCCACCCGCCGGCGTCCAGCTCATCGGCGACCGAAGCGGCGCGTCGTCCTTGGCATCCTTGCCGGCTATGCCCGCCAGGCCGATCTCCTCGCCATAGAAGACGAAGGGCGTGCCCGGCAGCAGCAGGTAGCTGGCCGCCGCCAGCCGGTAGCGGGCCTCGTCGCCGTGCAGTTGGTCCCACACGCGCTGGCCGGTGAAGATGTCGTGGTTGTGCAGGAAGGTCGCCATCGTCGGCGACATGGTGCGGTAGTAGTCGGCCACCTTCTTCACGGCTGCGGCATCGCCCTTGGCGGCCTTCATCAGCTCGTAGTTCTGGTTGAAGGCAAAGGCGCCGCCGCACAGGCCGGGCTCACCGTAGGCGATGGGTTCGGCCGTGGCCTCGCAGACGACGTAGCGGCCGGGGTAGCTCTTGATGAGGTCCTGGAAGCGCTTGGTCAGCGCGCGGCTTTCGGGCTGGTCGTTCCAGTCCTTGGCGTTGTTCTCGATCAGGTGGGGCACGGCGTCCAGCCGGTAGCCGTCCAGCCCGCGGTTGAGCCAGAAGCGCAGCGAGTCCTCGTGGTACTGCACCACGGCCGGGTTGCGCATGTTGAAGTCGGGCATGTGCGGGCCGAAGGTGCCGAAGAACACGTCCGGGCCGCCGGGCTTGGGTGGGGGCAGGTCCTTCAGCTCGCCGGTCCAGTCCCAGGGCTTGGTGGTGGCGTCGTACCAGGGGTATTTGCCCCAGATGTCCCACCCTGGGCCGGGGTCGGGGTTCCAGACGAACCAGCTGCGCCAGGCGCTGTTGCGGTCGGCCACCGCCTGCTGGAAGGGCGGGAACTGGTACGACGCATGGTTGATGACGTAGTCCATGACGATGGCGATGCCGCGCTTGTGCGCCTCGCGGATCAGCTCGTCGAAGTCGGCCAGCGTGCCGTACTGCGGCTCGATGGCGCGGAAGTCGGTCGTCGCGTAGCCGTGGTCGCGGTCGGAGCTGGCGGTGATGGGCATCAGCCACAGGCCGCTGACGCCTAGCTTCTTGAGGTAGTCCAGCCGGCTGGTCAGCCCGCGCAGGTCGCCGATGCCGTCGCCATTGCTGTCCTGGTAGCCACGCACGAAGACTTCCATGAAGACGCCGTGCTGCCAGTTCGCGGGCAGGCTGCTTGCGCCTGGCTGGGCGGGCACCGGGCGGGTGTCGATCTGGGCTTGGGCCGTCAACGCAGCCCCCACCAGGGCCAGGCTCGCCAGCAGTTTTGAGGTGATCATGTATTCAAACTACTTTGTCTCTGTGCGTTGAGCATATCGGCCATCATGGGTGTGAATCTACTGATGTTTCCATTGATGTAGTTTTGCTACGATCAAAAGACAACAAGGAGACCACATGACTACACGCCCCGCGCCCATCGCGCTGATCGGTCTGATGCTGCTGGCCGGCGCTGCCCGGGCGAGTGATCTGGAGGACTGCAACGCGCCGGTGCCGCAGCCGTCAGCAGCCGCGCCAGCCTCGGCCGAGGCCTACTGGCTGGACGCGCGCACGCTGCAGTGGCCCGGGCTGAAGCTGCAGGCAGGCGAGCGGTTGCGGCTGCATCACGCGCGGGCGGCGGGCTTGCGGGCGACGGCGGGCGAGGTGGTGGAGCGCGCCGATAGCGCGCTCGAACTGCAACCGAGTGCGGCGGCGCTGCCGGTGCGATTCCGCTTCATTGGCGACGGGCCGCGCTTTGCGGTCAACGCGGATGTCGCCGCGCTGCTGCGCGAGCAGGTGCTGCTGGTGCATGAGGCGGCGGACGGCCGCGTCATCGCGTCCACCGGCGTGCAGACGCCCGGCGCGCTGGACGACCTCTACGCCGCTGCTGAAAGCGTGACCGACCTCGGCGCCCACCCGACCCGAGCGCGCACGAGCTTCGCCGTCTGGGCACCCACGGCGCAGCGCGTGCTGCTGTGCCGCTACGGCGGTGCTGAATCTCCGGCCGTCGCGGCCGATGCGATGCAGTTCGACGCCGCCACCGGCGTGTGGCGCGCCACGCTGCCGGGGAGCTTGAGCGGCCAGGCCTACCGCTACCTCGTCGACGTCGTCACGCCCACGCATGGCCGCGTGCGCAACCTCGTCACCGACCCGTACTCGGTGGCGCTGACGGCGGACTCGCAGCGCAGCGTCGTCGCCGATCTGGCCTCGCCCGCATTGAAGCCGCCCGGCTGGGACGCTGCGCCGCGCCCGAAGCGTGTGAAGGCCGCCACCGACCAGGTCATCTACGAGCTGCACGTGCGCGATTTTTCCGTCAGCGACGCCACCGTGCGCCCCGCCTGGCGCGGCAAGTACCTGGCCTTTGCCGAAGGTGCGTCCAACGGCATGAGGCACCTGAAGGCGCTGGCCAAGGCGGGCATCACGGACGTGCACCTGTTGCCCGTCTTCGACCTCGCCAGCGTGCCCGAGCGCGGCTGCAAGACGCCGGCGGTGCCCAACGCACCGGCCGACAGCGACGCCCAGCAGGCCGCCGTCATGGCCGTCGCGGCCGACGACTGCTTCAACTGGGGCTACGACCCCTGGCACTTCAATGCGCCCGAGGGAAGCTTCGCGACCGACGCGCTGCAGCGCATCGTCGAGTTCCGGCAGATGGTGATGGCTCTGCACCAGGCCGGCCTGCGCGTGGGCATGGACATGGTCTACAACCACATGGCCGCCGCCGGCCAGGCGCCCAAGTCGGTGCTGGACCGCCTCGTGCCCGGGTACTACCACCGCCTCAATGCGAAGGGCGAGGTCGAGCGCTCCACCTGCTGCGACAACACGGCCACCGAGCACCGCATGATGGCCAAGCTGATGATCGATTCGGCGGCGCTGTGGGTGCGGGAATACAAGATCGACTCCATGCGCTTCGACCTGATGGGCCACCAGCCGCGCGAGGCGATGGAGCGCTTGCAGAAGCGCGTCGATGCAGAAGCCGGCCGGCCCGTGCAGCTGCTGGGCGAGGGCTGGGACTTCGGCGAGGTGGCCCACGGCGCGCGCTTCTTGCAGGCGTCGCAGCTGAGCCTGAACGGCAGCGGCATCGGCTCGTTCAGCGACCGTGGCCGGGACGCCGCGCGCGGTGGCAGCGCAGGCGAGGGCGGCGACGACAGCGTGCGGCGCCAGGGCTGGCTCAACGGCCTGGTGTATGCGCCCAATGCCTTGTCGAACGCAGGGCCGGAAGAACTGCTCGAGGCTGCCGACATGATCCGCGTCGGCCTGGCCGGCTCGCTGCGCGGCTTCGAGCTGACAACCTGGCGCGGCGACAGGAAGCGCCTCGACGCCATCCCCTACGGCGGCGACCAGCCGGCGGGTTTCGTGTCTGAGCCCGGCGAGGTCGTCAACTACGTGGAGAACCACGACAACCAGACGCTGTTCGACATCAATGCGCTGAAGCTGCCGCTGGCCACGAGCCGCGAGGACCGCGCCCGCGTGCAGATGCTGGGCGCGGCGGTTGTCGCCTTCAGCCAGGGCATCGCCTACTTCCACGCCGGCCAGGACATCCTGCGCAGCAAGAGCATGGACCGCAACAGCTACGACTCGGGCGACTGGTTCAACCGGTTGGACTGGACCTACCGCACCAACCACTTCGGCACCGGCCTGCCGCCGAAGCAGGACAACTTTGGCAAGGACGGCCGCGATTGGGCGCTGGCCCGCGAGCGGCTGGCTGACCCGTCGATCGCCCCCGGCCCTGCCGAGATTGCCTGGGCGCGCGATGTGTTCCGAGACCTCTTGCAGATCCGCGCCAGCACGCCGTTGCTGCGGCTGGCCAGTGCCGCCGACATCAAGAAGCGTGTCAGCTTCCCGGGCAGCGGCCCGGGTCAGAACCCGGTGCTGATCGCGACGCGCATCGACGGCCGTGGGCTCGGCGGCTTCAAGGCGGTGATGACGTTGATCAACGTGTCGCCGCAGGCGCAGCGCCTGAGCCTGCCTGCGGAAGCATATGCAGCGTGGCGACTGCACCCTGTGCAGGGCGGCGCACGCGCCGCCGACCATCGGGTGGCGACGCAGGCGAGGGCAGTCGGCGGCGTGTTCAGCATGCCCGCGCGCAGCGCGGCGGTGTTCGTGATGAACTGAAAACGCGCAGCACGTTGATCGGTCCGCCCAGGTGCGGCGGTGGATGCTCGCGGGCCCAGGCGGGCGGACCCGCCGAGAGACAAGGAGACTTCATGCCGCGCAATCACCTCTGGCTGGCCGCCGCATTGGCGGCGGCGCTGTCCAGCCCCGCCGCCTTCGCCGCCGACAAGATCGCGCTGGTCGTCAAGAGCCTGGGCAACGGCTTCTTCGACGCCGCCCGCCAGGGCGCGCAGGAGGCGGCCAAGGAGTTGGGCGGGCTGGAGATCATTTACGCCGGCCCGGCCAAGGCCACGGCCGAGGGGCAGGTGGAGATCGTCAATGCGCTGATCGCGCAGCGCGTGAAGGCCATCGCCATCTCGGCCAACGACCCCGACGCGCTGGTGCCGGTGCTGAAGAAGGCCCAGGCGCGTGGCATCAAGGTGCTGTCCTTCGACTCCATGGTGCGCAAGGACGGGCGGCAGATGCACCTGGCGCCGTCCAGCACGCCGCTGATCGGGGCCAAGCTGGCCGCGCTGGCGCTGGACGCGTCGCCCACGGGCGGCGAGGTCGCCGTGCTGTCGGCCACCGCGCAGGCCACCAACCAGAATGCCTGGATCGCCGCGATGAAAGCCACGCTGGCCACGCCACCCTATGCCAAGGTCAAGCTCGTCAGCGTCGTCTACGGCGACGACCAGACCGACAAGAGCTACCGCGAGGCGCAGGGCCTGCTGAAGAGCCACCCGAATCTCAAGGTCATCATCGCGCCGACGACGGTGGGCATCTCCGCGGCCGCGCGTGCCGTCCAGGACGAGCGCATGACGGGCAAGGTCTTCGTCACCGGCCTGGGCCTGCCGTCGGAGATGCTGGGCCATGTGAAGGGCGGGGCGGTGAAGAGCTTCGCGATCTGGAACCCGGTGGACCTGGGCTACTCGGTGATCCATGCGGCGAACGCGCTGGTCAAGGGCAGCGTCAAGGGCGTTGCGGGCGAGAGCGTGTCGCTGGGGCGCGTGGGCAAGGTGGTGCTGGACGCGAACCTCGAAACCGCGATGGCCGAGCCGTTCACGTTCAACGCCGGCAACGTCGAAAAATTCGCCAAGATGTATTGATGGCCGGGCCAGTTCTCAGCCTGCGCGGCATCGCCAAGCGCTTCGGCCCGACGCAGGCGCTGCGCGGCGTCGACCTGGACCTGGTGCCAGGCCAGGCGCTGGCGTTGATCGGCGAGAACGGCGCCGGCAAGAGCACGCTGGTCAAGACGCTGACCGGTGTGCATGCGCCGGACGCGGGCGAGATCCTGCTCGATGGGCAGCCCGTGCGCTTCGCGCGCACGCAGGACGCGCAGGCCGCCGGCATCGCCGCCGTGCACCAGGAGACGGTGGTGTTCGACGCGCTGTCCGCCGCCGAGAACATCTTCATCGGCCGCCCGCCCACCCGGCGCGTGATGGGCCTGCGCGCCGTCGACTGGCCGCGCATGGAGCGCAAGGCCCAGCAGTGGCTGGACGCGGTCGGTGCGCAGTTCCCTGCCCGCACGCCCGCCGCCGAGCTGGGCATCGCCCAGCGCCACCAGATCGAGATCGCGCGGGCGCTGTCCCTGCAGGCGCGCGTCGTCATCCTGGACGAGCCCACGGCCGCGCTGTCGCAGGCCGAGATCCATGAGGTCTACGCGCTGGTGCGTCGCCTGAAGGCGCAGGGCGTGGCGGTGCTGTTCATCACGCACAAGTTCGACGAGCTGTTCGCCGTGTGCGACCGCTACGTGGTGCTGCGCGATGGCGCGTCCGTCGGCAGTGGCGACATGGCCACCGCGAACGAGGCCGAGCTGGTGCGGCTGATGGTGGGCCGCGAGGTGGACGACATCTACCCGCCGCGTCGGCGCTCGGCCGGCGACGTGGCGCTGCGCGTGCAGGCCCTGAGCCACCCGACCGAGTTCGCGGACCTGTCGTTCGACGTGCGGCGCGGCGAGGTGCTGGGCTTCTATGGCCTGGTCGGCGCCGGCCGCAGCGAGGCCATGCTGGCGCTGATCGGCCTGAAGCCGGACGCGACCGCCACGGTCGAGATCGACGGCCGTGCGGTGGGCCTGCACGACCCGGCCCAGGCCATCGCCGCCGGCCTGGCCTATGTGCCGGAGGACCGGCGCGGCCAGGGCGCGCTGCTGGACATGTCGGTCGGCGCCAACCTGACGCTGCCCGCGCTGGCCGGGCCGCGCCACGCCTGGCATGGCAAGTTGTCGCGCGGGCCCTGGCTGTCGGCCGTGCGCGAACGCGGCTTCGCCCAGGCCCTGATCGACCGCCTGCGCATCAAGACCGCGTCGCAGGATCTGGCCGTGGGCAGCCTGTCGGGCGGCAACCAGCAGAAGGTCGTCATTGCCAAATGGCTGGGATTGCAGCCGCGCGTCGTCATCCTGGACGAGCCCACCAAGGGCATCGACGTGGGCGCCAAGCAGGCGGTCTATGAACTCATCGAGGAGATGGTGCAGCAGGGCCTGGCCGTGATCCTCGTGTCCTCCGAACTGCCCGAGGCGATGAACCTGGCCGACCGCGTCATCGTCATGCGGCGCGGCCGCAAGGTGGCGGAGTTCGCGCATGGCGCGCCGGCCGAAGCCATCGTGGCGGCGGCCTCGGGCGTGGAGACGCAGCCATGTTGAAACGCGATCACCTGCTGCTCGCCGCCATCGCGGCCATCGTGCTGCTGGTGGGCTGGCGCGCGCCGGTCTTCCTCACCGTGCGCAACGGGCTGGACATCGCCAACGAGTCCGCGCTGCTGGCCATCCTCGTGGCCGGCCAGGTCGTCGTGCTGCTGACGCGCGGTGTGGACTTGTCCGTGGCGTCCAACCTCGCGCTGACCGGCATGGCCTGCGCGCTGGTCGGCCAGGCTTTTCCCGGCGTGCCCATCGCCGTTCTGATGTTGCTGGCGCTGGGCCTGGGCGCGCTGCTGGGCGCCGTGAACGGCCTGCTGGTGGCGCACGCCGGCCTGCCGCCCATCGTCGTGACGCTGGGCACGATGGCGCTCTACCGCGGCGCGGTGTTCGTGGCCTCCGGCGGCGCCTGGGTGTCGGAGCAGGATGTGCACCCGGCCATCAAGG
>Ga0114942_1000026_pt1 | contig 37719 bp, 42 predicted proteins | sample LowerColdCreek_FD_88674 | JGI IMG/M metagenome (GOLD analysis project Ga0114942, IMG submission 88674) | Groundwater microbial communities from Cold Creek, Nevada to study Microbial Dark Matter (Phase II) - Lower Cold Creek | ecosystem: Environmental > Aquatic > Deep subsurface > Groundwater ... | reverse complement strand
TTCGAAGCGCACACCGCGGGCGGGGGTGTAGCGGTCGATGGCTTCGAGCAGGCCCAGCATGCCGAGCTGCACGAGGTCGGCATATTCCAACTCGCCACCGACGCGCCGCGAATAGACGCGTGCAGCCAGTCGCCGCACAAGAGGCGTGTAGGCATCCACCAGGCTGGCGCGCTCGCTGGGCGACTGGCGGTTGGCCCAGCGGGCCGCGTGCTCAGTGGATGGTGCCGAGCAGGGATCGGGTGACGATGTTCCAGCCATCAATCAGCACGAAGAGCAGCAGCTTGAGCGGCACCGAGACGGTGGACGGCGGCACCATCATCATGCCCAGGGCCATCAGCACGCTGGCCACGATGAGGTCGATGAGCAGGAAGGGCAGAAAGATGATGAACCCGACCTGGAAGGCCGTGCGCAGCTCGGACAGCATGAAGGCCGGGATGAGGTGCAGCATGCTGACGTCGGCCAGGCTTTGCGGGCGCGGGGCGTTGGCAAGTTCGATCATCAGCCCGAGGTCCTGCTCTCGTGTCTGGCGCACCATGAAGTCCTTGATGGGCTCGATGCCCCGCTCCGCCGCCGTCTTCATCTTGACCTGCCCGGCCAGGTAGGGCTGCACGGCGTCGTCGTTGAGGCGTTGCAGCACGGGCTGCATGGAGAACAGCGTCAGGAACAGAGCCAGCGTGATGATGACGACGTTGGGCGGCGACTCCATCAGCCCGATGGCGTGGCGCAGCATGGACAGCACGACGACGATGCGCACGAAGCAGGTCATGCAGACCAGCGCTGCCGGGATGAAGCTGAGTGCCGTGAGCCCGAGGAAGATGCGCAGGGCCGAGGCCATCTCGGGCGACTGGGCGTTTTGCTCGGCGAAGGACCAGGGCGACGCGGGCGTGCCGGCAGCGAGAGCGATGCCGCTGGCCAGCGCGATGGCGGCGCCGAAGGCGAGGTGCAGCGGCCTCATTGCGGCGGCTCCTCGACGATGGGGTCGTCCCGCAGGCATTGGGTGCCCGCCGGGCCAATGCTCAACAGTAGTTGACGCTTGCCGTATCGCACGACGTTCAACTGCACCTGGGCGCTCAGGGCTCTCGTCTCGACCACATCCAGCACGCCGCCTGGGCGTTTCCAGCCGACGATGGCCTTTCCGCGCCGATGCAGCAGGTACAGCAGTGCGCCGAGCGCGGCGGCGCACAGGACGATGGCCAGGCCCCATTGCGACCCGCTGGGCAGACCGGGGTCTTGCGCCGGCTTGAAGGGAATGGCGGCGCTGGCGGTGGTGGCCGGCGGATTCATCGCGAGGCTTCGTGCGGCGCCACTTCGGTGATGCGCACGCCGAACTGGTCGCCCACGGCAACCAGCTCACCCCGGGCCACGACCTGGTCGCCCAGCATGACATCGAAGGGCGCGTTGAGGGCGGTGTCCAGCGTCATGACGGTGCCCTCCTTCAGCGCCAGCAGTTCGCCGACCTTGGCGGTGGCGTGGCCAGCAACGACGGTGAGGTCGGCCTTGACGCCGGCCAGCGCGGCCAGCCGGCCGGCAGGGGCGGCGGGCTTGCCGCCCGGTTCTTCGGCGATGGTGGGCAGTTCGATCGAGGGAGCGGACATGGCGTGAAGGTTTCAGGAGGCGAGCCAGCGCATGGCACGGCGCGCGGGCTGGGAAGGGGTGGCGCCGAGGTGGGCGGCGAGCTGCAGCGGCGAACCGGGCGAGGTGACTCGTAGCGCGGTGTCCAGCGACTCGTTGAGCAGCAGGATGTCACCGGGGCGCAGCTGCAGGATGTCGGTGACGCTGGCGCTGGCATGGCCGAGCTGGGCGGTCAGTTGCACGGGCACGTCTCGCAGGGCGTGCGCCAGTTCAACCGTGGGCAGCGGGCGTTGCGGCGCAGCGGGCAGCCAGCCGCCGGACTGAAGTTCCGCCACATCGAGAACGAAGGCAAACGTGAGGCCGAGCAGATTGAAGCTGGCTTCGATGCCGCCATCACCAACACGGGCCGGTTCGAAGCGCTGCGGTGGTGAGGTGCAAAAGCGTTGCCGCAGAGCTTGCTGAAGCTCGGTCGTTGCTTGCTGCATGGCGCCTTGCAAAACGGACGAGGCCTGGGCGGCAGGGCCTAGCAGCGTGCGGGCCAGGGTGGTGGGCCACGCTTGAGGCAGCTCACCCCACGGGGTTGAGCCAGCGCACGCCGCTGCCTGCGAAGCGGCAAGCGTGCGCGTCGACAGTGCGGTGGCGGCCGGTGCACCCCAGTCACGCGCCCAGTTGTCGAGCGTGCCGCGCAGCGCGGCCTCGACCTGCCCCGGCAGAGCAGCGGGAAGCCACTTGATGGACAGAGTGGCGTTCAACGGTGGCCCTTCATGTCGAACAGGTCTTGCAGCAGCTCGTTGGCGGTGGAGACGATGCGCGACGAGGCCTGGTAGCCGCGTTGAGCGACGATCAGGTCGGAGAACTCGCTGGCCAGGTCCACGTTGGAGCCCTCGACCTGGCTAGAGCCGATGCTGCCGAAGCCCCCTTGGCTGGCCGCACCGATGCGCATGCCGCTGAGAGCGGCGTAGGTGAAGCCGCTGCTGCCTTGTGGCAGCAGTTGCGCCGTGCTGTCGAACAGCGCCAGTGCAACCTTGGCGCCCTTGGCGGACTGGCCGTTGGAATAGCCGAGGGCCAGCGTGCCGTCGGCGTCGAAGGTGACCTTGTTGAGCGAACCGACGGCGTAGCCATCGCTGCTGCCAACCGCCAGGGAGGAGGTGGTGCCGGTGTCGAAGCTGGTCACGTTCGTGGAGAAGTCCAGCTTGATCGTGCTGGCCGTGACGCCCGCCGGCGCGTAGGTGAGGCTGATGCTGTCGAAACCCGGCAGGGGCTGGCTACCAGTCAAGCGGATCTCGCCGCTTCCCACTTCGGTCGTGCCGTCCATCAGGGCCACGGTCCAGGTGCCGGCGGCGCCCGTCTTGGGCGTGAACTTGAGGGTCAGCGAATGCTCGCCGCCGGCTGCGTCGATGACCTTTACGCTGGCGATGCTGAACTCGGTGGCGGAGCTGGACAGGTTGCCCGCCAGCTTGACGGTTGCCGTGGGCTTGGGCGGGTTCAGGCGCAGGCCGTCCAGGGTGATGGGCAATTGCTCGCCGGTGGCCGACAGGCCGATGACTTGCCGCTCGGTCCCACGCACGACCAGGTGGCCGTCCTTGTCGAACTCGAACTGGCCAGCGCGGGTGTAGAGGGTCTCGGCCTGGTCCTTGCCGCGGGTGACGAAGAAGCCCTCGCCGTTGATGCTGAGGTCCAGCGCGTTGCCGGTCTGGCGCATGTCGCCGGCGCGGAAGTTGACGGCCGTCTGGCTCAAGGTCACGCCCCCGCCGAACTGGGTCGCCCCGCCGCTCTGCTGGCCGCTGCCGCTTTGAGCGTCGGCGAAGTACAGGTTCGAGAACACCGAGTTGCTGGCTTTGAAGCCCGGCGTGTTCAGGTTCGCCACGTTGTTGCCGATGACCTTGAGCCCTTCTGAGAAGGCCTGCAGACCACTGGTGCCGATGAAGATGGAGTCGATCATGAGGGGCGTCCCGGTTGGAGGGTCAGCGAACCGCGGTGAGGTTGGCGAGGGTGATGTCGGTGAGCAGGGTGCCGTTGGCGATCTTGATGGTCAGGCGGGGCTCGCCGGAGGTGAAGCTGAGCCCCGTCACGACGCCGGAGTTGGCGCCGGAAGGCGTCTCGACGTCCACGGTCTTGCCCAGCAAACCGACCGACTGCATGGACGCCTGGGCAGTCAGCAACGCGCCCAACTTGTCGTTCATCTCCTGCGTCTGCTGCAGCGACGTGAACTGCGCGAGCTGGGTGACGAACTCCTGGTTGTCCATGGGCTTGAGCGGGTCCTGGTTGCCCAACTGGGCGACGAGGATCTTCAGGAAGTCCTGGATGCCGATCTGGGCGGCCGCAGAGGCGGCTGATGCGCTAGTTGCCATGGGCTGGGTCCTTCGGGGCGGTTACTGGGGATGAGTCGGTGCGCGGCGGGGACAGCGTGGCGGGCTGGGCGTCATCGTCCGGCGAGGCGCGTTCATCGCGGCTGTGTTGGCCGTTCACGACGACGCGCACCTGGCCATAGCCGGCTTCCATCAGCGCGCGGGCCAGGCCCTGGGCGGCGAGCTGGGAGGCGGGGAGGTCGAGTTGCGTGTCGCGCAGCGTGGCCTGGACGAGGGCCGGGGACAGTTCACGCAGGGTGAGCTTGCTGGGCCCAGCTTCGCCTGACGCCGCGTACGGCTGGCTTGCGCGCCTCGCAGGCGCACCGGCCTGCTCGACCTCTGGCGCGCTTGCGTGCAACCCGGCCTGGGCGATGAGCGCCAGGCTAGGTGCTACCGCTGCCGTTGGCGCGCTCGTGTGCAACCCGGCCTGGCCGGCAAGCGCCGGGCTGGGCGCTGCCACGGCCATTCGCGTTACCGCATTCGCGATAGAAGAGTCAGGTGCCGGTGCCAGCTGCGGCGCCATCAGCGCCGCGGTGGCGACGACCTGCGGGCTTTGCCGTACTCCCACGACGCTAACTTGGAGTTCCAAGGTGGTGTGCTGAGGCGCTTCGCTGAAGTTGACAACATCGGGCTTGCCAGTCACGCTGGCCTCGACCGGGTCTGACGGTTCCCGATCAGATTCGCGTTCGACGGCCCTGTCCAGTGCGCTGCGATCGTCCGGGGCGCCTTCGGATCGCGCTGCGTTGGGCGCCACTCCCGCACGACGGGCCGGCGTTGGCGAGCCGGCATCGGCCGTCGACAGCAAGCCGTTGCGGGCGGCGTCGTTCGCGGCGAAAGCCGAGGACGACATTGAAGCTTGATGGGAGGCTGGACGAGCCGAAGCCGGCCCTGGCTGAGCTGCGTTTGCAGCACCCCAGCTGTCCAGCCAATGGCGCTCCAGGTCCTGCAGCATGCGCCGTTGCAACTGCGCGCCGTCCGGGCCGTTCGGGCTCGGCGGCGGGTGGTGGTCGATGCGGTTCATTCGCTTCCTTTCTTGCCTGCCTGGGCCAACATCCAGGTCTCGGTGGCTGAGCTTCGTTCCTTGGCCAACACGTCCTTGGCGCTGCGTTGCTCGCGGCGCTGGATCGTCCGGTCCAGCCCTTGCTGCAAGGCGTAGCTTTGGCGCAGATGCAGCAGGGCTTCGTCGAGCGCGAGCTGATGCGAGGCGAGGGCCTGCGTGGCCACGGCAGCCTCGACATACAGATGCGCATGGAAGCGTTGATAGAGCCCGTCCAGGCCATGGCTGAGTTGCGCGGCGTCGCGGCCTTGCCGCCAGGACAGCGCCAGCGCATGCAGATCCTGCACCGCAGCCGATTCCAGCTGCTGCGCCTGCCGATGCGTCGCCTCCGTCTCGTGCACACGGTAGTGATGGTCCAGCGTCCTGGCCTGCTGGGCGCGCAATGCGGTGTCGAGCCACCGGCTCGTCTTGGGCTTCATGCGGTGGCTCCTGCGGCAAGCGCCTGCACCAGCGCGGCCTGCGTCTGCGATGCCGACGAGTGCTCGGCGTGACCCTGTCGCAGGAAGGCGGTGATGCGCTCCCAGTTGGCCAGTGCCAGGTCGAGCTGCGCGTTGCTGCCGGCCTTGTAGAGCCCCATGTCCACCATCTCATGCTGGCGGCGGTGCACCGCGAGCAGGCTGCGCAGGCGCTGCGCGCTGTCACGCGCCGCAGCCGGCAGCAGGTCGGCATCCAGGCGGCTGACACTGTGCAGCACGTCGATGGCCGGGAAGTGCCCCTCGTTGGCCAGGTCGCGGCTCAACATCAGGTGGCCGTCGAGGGTGGCACGCAGCGCGTCTGACACCGGCTCGTTGAAGTCATCGCCCTCGACCAGCACCGTGTACAGCGCCGTGATGGAGCCACTGCCCGAGATGCTGCCGCAGCGCTCGCACAGCGCAGGGATGGCGGTCAGCACGGAGGGCGTGTAGCCGCGGGCGGTGGGCGGCTGGCCGGCGGCGAGGTCGATCTCACGGCGGGCCATCGCGAAGCGCGTGATGGAGTCCATCAGCAGCAGTACATGCTGGCCCTGCTCGCGGAAGTACTCGGCAATGCTGGTGGCCGTGTGGGCCGCGCGGGCCCGCACGACGGCGGGCTGCTCGGCCGTGGCCACGACAACGACCGTGCGCGCCCGAGCCTCGGCGGTGAGCCGCTTGGCGATGAAGTCCTGCACCTCGCGGCCACGCTCACCGATAAGAGCGATGACGGCGATGTCCGCCGTCAGGTTGCGCGCCAGCATGCCCAGCAGCGAACTCTTGCCCACGCCACTGCCCGCGAAGATGCCCATGCGCTGGCCGCGACCCAGCGGCAGCAGCGCGTCGATGGCGCGTATGCCGGTCTCCAGCGGTTCTGTGATCGGCGCGCGCGACAACGGGTTGATCGGCGCGGGGTGCAGCGGCATGTCGCGCCCCGCTTGGCTTGACGGCTGGTCGCCAAGAGGCCGCGCAAAGGCGTCCACCACCTGGCCAAGCAGCGCGTCGGACGCGCGCACGCTGGGTTGCACCTCCAGCGCGACCACCTCGGCCCCCACGACCAGGCCTTTGCAGGGCCCATATGGCATCAGCGTGAGTCGCTCGTCGTGGATGGCCACCACCTCAGCCTCGATGTGCTCGCCTGACGCCGCACGCAGTTCACAAACCTCGCCCAGTGCCACCGCCGGACCCATGGACTCCACGCCCAGGTCGGTGATGCGCGTGATGTGGCCGACACGCCGGTAAGGGCGCAGTTGGCTGAGGGCTTGAGGCCGGATGCTCATCTCAGGCGTCGTCGTCCGACCGTTCGTGGCGAACCCGGTCCAGCGCGTCGCGCAGCAAGGCGAGTTGCACGTCCAGCCGCGCATCGAACGTCTGGGTGGGCGACTTCACCAAGCAGCCGCCGAGGGGCAGTTTGTCGCTGACGGAAAACACCACGTCGGCTGGCCAGGCTGCGGGGTCGGCGTCACGGGCTGTCGTGATGAAGGCCAGGTCCTGCGCATGCAGCAGCACCGTGGCCGGGCCATCCAGCCGCGCCTGCGCGAGCACATGCTTCACGGCAGTCACGACGCCTTCGCGCGACCGTTCACCGAGCAGACGCGTCGTGGCCACGAAGGTCCACTCGGACACCTCGGCTTCCAGCTGCTGCCGCAGCGATTGAAGCTGTCCGGCCAGAGCGGTCGCCAGGCTGCGCCATTTCTCGGCTTGCTCCTTGGCATGCCTGTCGTCGCGAGTCTTCAACTCGCGCTCCAGCTGTGCCTTGGCATCCGCTTGTGCCTGCTCAACTGCAGCGTCCCGTGCTTGCTGCTGGCCTTCGTCGCGGCCCTGCTCGCGGGCTTGCTCCATCCATTGGCGCTTGAGCGCGGCGAGTTCCTGCTCCGTGATCCACATGCCGGGTGGCGCTGGTGGCGTCGGCACGGCGGCGGGCTGCGCACGGAGCACGACGCGTTGTGTGCTGCCGGTGGGCGGGTCGCCTCGCAACACGGGGCTGGAGCTCATGGCCGTGCTCCTTGTCCTGCTGCGAGTTCATGCCAGCTTGCCAGCAGTGCTTCCTGCAGGCGCGGCGTCCATGCCGGCTTCGCAGAGGCGACAGGACGTGCCTCAAGGTCATGGGGCCAATGGGCCAGCACGGCATCCCGCTGCGCCGCCGGAAGCAGGGACAGCAGCACGCTGCGCAAAGACTCGCCCTCACGGCCAAGCACCTGGGCAAGGGCTTGGGCCTTGGACGAATCGACGACGGGCGCGGCCTCCGCGAGCGCCGAGCGAATCACGTCGGCATCCGCTGCGATGCCCAGCTCCTGCAGTTCGGCCAGCAGGCCACCCAGGACCGTGCGGTCCGCTGCGGGCAGTTGCTCCAGCAGCCACTCTCGGTCCTGCGCCGCCAGCGCATGCAGTGTCAAGGCGGCCCGGCGCCGGCCTGCGGACACGTCCAGGGCTTCGCTCACGACTGCGGCTCCAGCCAGGTCTTCAGCGACGCCAGCAGCGCGCGCCGCTCGCGTTCGGTCAACGCGGGTCGTGCATCAACTGCCGGGCGGCGGCGCGACCGGGCCAGCAACCCGGCAATCAGCAGTACAAGCACCAGCAAGCCGGCAAGCACCCACACCACGGTGACCGTCGGGTTCTGGCCTTGCGCAGGGGCCATGGCGCGAGCGGCGCCGGGCGTTGCGGCAGGCACAGCGAGCGCGGCCTGGCTGGCGGCTGGCGCCGCCGTGGCGCTGAGTTCCGCCAGCGAATGCACGGTCACCGCGTCGCCACGGCTGGGCTGGAGGCCCACGGCTGTCGCCACGAGCTGGCGCACCCGCGTGAGCTCGCTGTCGCTGAGGTTGCGCTTGACGACGACCGCGATGTTCAGCCGCGCGATCTGCCCGCCCTGAGACACCGTCTGCGCCGTGCGCCGGCCGGCGGCGTAGTCGGTTTCCTGGGTCAGCACCTGGGCGCTGTTCGCGTCGCTGGCGTTGCCGGCGGCTCCGGCAGGCTCCTTGGTGACCATGCGTTCGCGCGTGATGACGCCACGGTCCGCCTGCGCCGCGCCAAGCACTTCCTCGGTGGTCACCTTCGATTGCTCGTGGCTCAGCACCACGTCGACGGCCACCATGGCCTCGCCGGCCGAGAACATCTGGTCAAGCAGGCGGCTGGCCTTGCGGGTCAGGTGCGACTCCAGGCTCTGCCGGGCGTCGAGCTGGCCCAGCGCCAACGCGGACTCGTCGCTGCCCGCGCGGGACAGCACGACGCCATGCTGGTCCAGCACCGTCACGTCCTCGGCCTTGACCTCGGGCACCGAGGCGCCAATGAGGCGCTGGATGCCGGCCACCTGATCCGCACGCAGCGACTGATTTCCCTTGAGGGACACGGTGACGGATGCCTTGGCCTTCTGCGCGTCCTTGCGGAACAGCGTCTGATCCGGCAGCGCGAGGTGCACGCGGGCATCCTGCACCTGCTCGATGGCGAGGATGGTGCGCGTCAGCTCGCCTTGCAGGGCGCGCTGGTAGTTCACCTTCTGCACGAAGTCGCTGACGCCGAAGTCCGCGTTGTTGAACAGCTCGAAGCCGACCGCGCCGTGCAGCGGCAACTGCTTGCCCATCAGCGCCAGCCGCGTGCGGTGCACGCTGTCGCCCGCCACCAGGATGGCGTGGCCGTCGTCGCTGAGTGTGTAGGGGTGCTTGAGCTTGTCCAGCTCGGCGGTGATGACGGCCGCGTCGCGGTCTGCCAGGTCGGAGAACAGCACGGCCTGGGGAGCGCGCTGCACCCACCAGGCCAGGCCCAGCACCAGGGCGAGGATCACCACCAGCCCCGCACCGAAGCTCAGCTTGCGGCGCATGGACCAGCCCTCGAAAAAGCCGCGCTCGTCCGCGCTCAAGGAATCGTTCTTCATCATTGACCTGGCTTCAAACCTGCATGCGCATCACGTCCTGATACGCCTCCAACACTTTCGACCTCACCTGGCTGGCCACCTGCATCGCAAGCCGCGCCTGCTCCAGCTGCAACATCACCTCATGCAGGTTCTCGGCCGTGCCGGTAGCCAGCTTCTGCACGCCTTGCTCGGCAGTGACGAGTTGCGTGTTGAGGCTGGACACTTCCTGCGCAATCCAGTTCGCAAAACCGGGTGCTGCGGTGCCGGCTGCGGCTTGCGCGGCCTGCCCCGTGGACGCCTGCATCGCGCCAATCGCTTCAATGGCTGCGACGTTCATCCCTGGCCTCCGATGTCAAGTGCCTTGGCGGCCATGGCCTTGGCCGTACTGGCCACGGCCACGTTGGCTTCATAGGCGCGCAGGGCCGTGCTGACGGTGACCATCTCGGTCGCCTGGTCGATGGCCGCGTAGGCGACGAAGCCCTGCGCATCGGCGTGCGGGTGGCCGGGCTCGTGCACGAGACGCGGAGCGGCGGCGTTGGCCACGACCTGAACGTCGCGGGGCAGCAAGGCCGGCTCCGCCAGTCCCATGGCGCGGTTGAAGTTGACCTGCAGCGGCTTGGCGAGCACGCGCTGGGCTGCGTGCGGCGCCTGGCCCGCCGGGACGCTGCTGTGCATGTTGGCGAGGTTCAGCGCCGCCACATCGACACGGCGCTTCTCAAGGTCCATGCCGGCGGCAGCGATCTGGAAAACGGCTCGGTAGTCCATCAGCGACGCCCTTCCTGCACAGCCACCCCGATGATGCTCAGCTGGCGACCGACGGCCCTGAGCAAGGCCTGGTACTGCAGGCTGTTGCTCGACAGTGCGGCCATCTCGGTGTCCAGTGCAATGGGCTGGCCCTCGGCCTCCGTCGTCAGCAGAGGTGACGGCACATCCTCTGCCTTGAAGCTTCGGCCAGCGGCGACTTCGGTCGGCACCGTGCCGAGCAATTCCTCGAACTGCACGCGCGTCGCTCGGGCGCCGGCCACGTTCGCGTTGGCGATGTTCTGCGCGATGGCCTGGTGCCGCAGCGCGCCGGCATCCAGGGCGCGGCTGACCAGTTGCAGCGTTGCGGGGTCGATGAAGTTCATGGGCTCTCCCTCGTTCGTTTACTGGACGATCAGCTCGGCGTGCAGTGCACCCGCAGCCTTGATCGCCTGAAGAATGGAAATCATGTCGCGCGGCGGCGTCTTGCCCTTGGCAAGCAGTTGCACCAAGTCCGTCACGCGCGTCGGCCCGGCCGGCACGAACTTGGGCGCCGTCGGTTCCTGGACGCGCAACTGGCTGTTCGTGAACACCTCGGTGCGCACCCCTGTCCCCGGTGAGCGCAGCAACATCGGCTGCGACACAGCCGTCTCTGCCGTGACGGTGACCTTGGTCTCACCGACGACGACGGCGACCGGAGAAATGCGCACATCCCCCCCCGCCACCAGCGTGCCGGTGCGCTCATTGATGACGACGCGCGCGCGCTGGTCGGGCTCCACGGACAGGGCCTCGATCTGGCGCACGAACATCGGCACCCGGGCGCGGAAGGGCTGCGGCACCTGCACGTCGATGGCGCCGGCATCGCGCACCTCGGCCAGCTCCGCGCCGAAGTTGGCGTTGATGCGGTCTGCCATGCGGCCGGCGGTGCCGAAGTCTGCCGAGTGCAGCACCAGCGACAGCACCGGCTGCGCGTCTGGCTCGTCGTTCAGCGTAGCCTCCACGGTGCCGCCACCGCTGATGAGGCCGGCCGTCGGGTGGTTCTTCTGCACCTGGTTGCCCTGCGCGTCGTGGCGAAAGCCACCCACGGTCAACGCGCCTTGCGCCAGCACGTAGACCCGCCCGTCCGCGCCCTTGAGCGGCGCCATCAGCAGCGTGCCGCCTTCCAGGCTGCGCGCATCTCCGACGGAGCTGACGCCCACGTCCACTTGGTCACCCGGGCGGGCATAGGCGGGCAGGCTGGCCGTCACCATGACCACGGCCACGTTGCGGCTGGCCACGTCGTCGGAGGCAATGTTGAGGTCGAAGCGGTTCAGCAGGTTGGACAACGTGACCCGTGTGGCCTTGCTGCGCGCGCTGTCGCCCGAGCCCGACAGGCCAGTGACGACGCCGTAGCCGACGAGGGCGTTCTCGCGCTGGGCACTGATGCGGGCGAGATCCTTGAGGCGAACGGACTGACCTTGCGCGGTCAACGTTGCGCTCAAGGCAAGGATGAAGATGAGAGCTGCGCGCATTCAGATTCCAAATAGGCCGAGCAACTTCTGCCACCAGCGCGGGCGCTGGATGTCGCCCAGCACGCCGTCACCGACGAAGCCCAGCTTGGCCTCCGCCAAGCGGCTGGAGAGCACGACGTTGTGCTCGCTGACATCGCGGGGCCGCACGCGGCCCTCGGCGCGAATGGTCTGCTTCTCGCCATTGATTTCCAGCAACTGCTCGCCGCTCACCAGCAGGTCACCGTTGGGCAGCACTTCGCGAACCAGCACCGTGATCTGCGCCAGCACGCGGCCGGCGCGCTGCGTGCGACCCGTGCCGTTGTAGTCATTGTTGGCCGTCGCCGCCGCGCCCTTCTTCCAGTTAGGCAGGTCGACGCCCATGCCAACGCTGGAGTCGCGATTGGTGCCGGTGTCTGCCGACGATGTGGCGGAGGCGTTCTCGTAGACCATGATGGTCAGCACCTCGCCCACCTCGAAACGGCGGCGGTCGGCCGTCAGCGACTGGAACTGTGCATCCGAGTACAGGCTGCCCTTGGCGCGCGGGCGCGGCGGTGCGGAGGGCGGTGCGACAAGACGGGGCGCTTCCTTGACCTGCTCGGCAGGCGGCGTGATGACCGGCGACGGCTGCAATTCCGCGTCGGTCTGCGCCCCGGCAACGCCCGACACCAGGCTTCCCAACAACACCAAGACAAGGCGCCTCATTGGCTGTCCACCTTCAACGTTTGAGCGTCGGCCAGCAGGCCTTCCAGCGCAACTGGCCGGCCCTGCACCTGCACGCGGGCGCGTTCACCCACACGGGCTGCGGCGAGCAACTGCGCCGGCATGCGGATCTCCATGGCGCCTTCGGCCAGCACAGCCGTGATGCGGTCGCCGCGAACCAGTGCATTGGCCGGCAGCACTTGCGCCGCCGTCACCAGCTCGCCGGCGCGTACGGCTTGGCGCAGCCGGCCCACCGGCGGCGCATCCTCCCGCGCCGGGCTCACCGCCACACCAGTCGGCCAGCGCCGGGTCTGCAGTTCAAGGTCGGCAGCCTGCAGCGGCGCGCCCGGCGGCAGGTCGCGCCGGCTGGTCCAGGCAGGGGCGCTCCACGAGACGGTCAACGGCACACGCTGGACATAGGCAGCGTTGGCGGACTGCACGCGCACAGCCCACGTCGCAGGGCCGCTGCGCAGCGCTGCGCCCTGCGGTGGCTCGATGGCTTGCAACACGGCGCCCGCCGGAATGGCCTTGCCCGCCGAGGCACGGCAGCGCACGTCGGCCTGCCAGCCCTGCGTTGCGGCGAACTGCTCCACCGCCGACCGTGCCGCCTGGCAGAGCCGGTCGGCGTCGGCCGACGCCTCTTGCAAGCAGGCCAGCGCGGCGAGGGCAAACAGAAGCGGCTTCATTTGCGCAGGTTGTTGGTCATGCCCGCGATCTCATCAGCAGCCTGCATGACCTTGACGTTCATCTCGTAGGCGCGCTGCGCGATCATGAGTTGAACCATCTCCTCGACCAACTGCACGTTGGACGTCTCCTGATAGCCTTGCTTGAACCGGCCAGCACCGGCCTCGCCGGCTGGCGACATCACCGCCTCACCGGATCGGGCGCTGGCCTGCCACAGGCCGTCACCTGCCGGCGTCAGGCCGGCGGGGCTGGTGAAGAGAGCCACATCGATGCGGCCGAGCGCCGTCGAGCGCCCTGCGTCGTCCACACCCTGCACCTGGCCGTCCTCGCCGATGGCGATGCGCCGGATGTCCTGGGGCACATGGATGTGCTGGCGCAGGGTCAGCCCATCGGCGGTGCCCAGCAGGCGGTCGGCGCCGATGTCCAGGCGGGCACTGCGGACGAACGCCGGGCTGCCGTCGGGCAACTGCACTTCCAGGAAGCCGTCGCCCTGGATGGCCACGGCCATCACGTCATCCGTGCGCTTCAGCTCGCCCGCAGCGAAGGAGCGCTGCACGGCGTTGACCTTCACGCCGGCCGGCCCGGCCAGTGCGTCGCCCTGCAGCGGCGCCATTGCGGTGGACGCGATCAGGTCGCCAAAGCGCAGGCTGCTGCGCTTGAAGCCCGGCGTGCTGGCGTTGGCCACGTTGTTGGCCACGCTGTCGATCTGGGCGGTCTGGGCTTTCATGCCCGTGGCGGCGATGTAGAGGGCGTCGTTCATGTGTTTTCACCAAAGCGGCGGATGGCCGTGGCCTGCATGTCGTCGGCCGCCTGGAAAAGGCGGACCATGGTTTCGGCGTGACGTGTCGTGGTCATCAGGTTGACCATTTCCTGGCTGGCCATGACGTTGGATTGCTCCAGGTGACCCGCGCGTACGCCCGTGGTCGGCGCTTCTGCGTCCCACTGGCCGGCGTCGGCCGCATAGAGGCCTTCACCCAGCGGCAGCAGCGGCTGGCCAGCCTTGACGCTGACAAGGCGCAGAGCCTCCAGCACCTGGCCTTGCAGCTTGAGCTGGCCCTGACCGTCAATCTCGACGCCGGTGCGTTGGTCAGCGCGCAGGTTGACCTGGCCACGCATGCCCATGACTGCATGCCCGCCCACGGTGCGCAGTTGGCCGGATGGGTCCAGTTGCAAGGCGCCCTGGCGCGTGATGGCCTGGCTACCGTCCGCCAGTTCGAGCAGCAGGTAGCGGCCATCCGGCAGGGCGATGTCAAACGGCTGCCCTGTCGCGTTGAGCTTGCCGGCGCGCGTATCCGTGCTGACGGCCAGCTCCGCCGTGATCGCCAGCGTGTCGGCAAAAGGGCGTTGCACCGCCACCTGGCGCTTGTAGCCCGGCGTGCTGATGTTGGCCACGTTCTGGCTGGTCAGCTTGAGTCGCTCCAGATCCTGGCGCAGGCCGATGGCGGCGATTTCCAGCGTGTTCATGCGGAGCGTTCCTGTGTGGGCAAGCTCAGGCTGCCGAAGGCCTTGAGAGGGATAAGGTTAGGCACTTCGGTGACTGAAATGACCCGCATGTGCGGCAGCGCGCGTTCGGTGAGGCTGCGCAGGTGCCGGCGCAGGTCCGGCGCGCAAAGCAGCACGGGCAGCAGGTTGCTGCGCACCATTTGCTCGGCTAGCGTGACGGCGCGCGTGAGCACCTGCTCGATGAAGCGCGGGTCGGTCGCCGCATCGGCTTGCGTGCCCTGGCGCAGCCGCTGCTCCACCTCGGGGTCCAGCGTCAGCACGTTCAGCGCAGGCGCGTCACCCATCAACTGCTGGCAGATGGCCGCGCCCAGCCGCTGGCGGACCGCCTCGGTGAGCAGTGGGGCGTCCTTGGTGGTGCGCCCGGCATCCGCAAGCGTCTCGATGATGGACTCGACATGCACGAGGCTGACCTTCTCGCGCAGCAAGGCCTGGAAGACCTTCTGCACGTCAACGACGGCCAGCACCGTCGGCACCACCTCTTCGACGAGGCCGGGCTGGGCCTCGCGCACGCGGTTCAGCAGCCGGTCCGTCTCAGCGCGCGTGACCAGGTGGGCGCAATGCTGGCGCAGCGTTTCGCCGACGTGGGTGATGAACACCGTGGGCGTGTCGACCAACGTGTAGCGGGCAGCGCGGGCGCGCTCGCGTTCGGTCTCTTCAATCCAAACGGCCGGCAGGCCATAGGTCGGCTCCCGGGTCTCGATGCCCTTCACATGCTTGGTGTCGCCGCTGGGGTGAATGGCCAGCAGCCGGTCCTCGTGCAGCTCGCCCTTGCCGTAGACGACGCCATAGATGATCAACTCGTAGGCATTGGCCGCCAGACGCGCCTCGTTGAGGAAGCGCACCGGCGGCAGCAGCAGGCCGAAGTCCTGCGCGAACTGCTTGCGCAGTGCCGCGATGCGCTGCATCAGCACCGAGTCCTCGCCGTCGGCCAGCCGCGCCAGCGCGCTGCCAATGCGCACCTCGATGGGGTGTACACGCGGCAGCAGCTCGTTGCTCTGCGGCTTGTCTTCAGCCGCACCGTCGTCCTGGGCCGCGTCCCCGCCCGCCGCGCGCGCACGCACGCCAGCCATCACGGCCAGGCCGCTCAGCACGACCATGACCGTGAGCACCGGCAGCATCGGGATGCCCGGCAGCAGCATCAGCACCGCCATCGCCGCCACCACCAGCCAGATGGCCTTGGGGAAACTGGTCAGCTGCTTCATCACCTCGCCGCTGAGGTTGCTGTCCGATGCCGAACGCGTGACGATGATGCCGGTGCCGACCGAAATCACCAGCGCCGGAATCTGCGTGACGATGCCGTCGCCCACCGTCAGCAGCGTGAAGGTGCGCAGCGCCTCGCCCCAGGCCATGCCGCGCTGCATGACGCCGATCACCAGGCCGCCGACGATGTTGATGAGCAGGATGATGATGCCGGCGATGGCATCTCCCTTGACGAACTTGCTCGCGCCGTCCATCGCACCGTAGAAACCGGCCTGCCGCTCCAACGTCTTGCGGCGCTTCTGCGCTTCGGCCTGGTCGATGAAGCCCATGTTCAGGTCCGCATCGATGCTCATCTGCTGGCCTGGCATGCTGTCCAGCGTGAAGCGAGCCGCCACCTCCGACACGCGCTGCGCGCCGTTGGTGACGACCACGTACTGCACCACCACCAGGATCAGGAAGACGATCAGGCCGATGACGAAGTTGCCCGCCACGACATAGGCGCCCACGGAGGCGATCACCTGGCCGGCGCTGGCGTCCGTGAGGATCAAACGCGTTGCCGCGACGTTGAGCGCCAGCCGGAACAGCGTCGCGATCAGCAGCAGCGACGGGAAGGTCGAGAACTCCACCGGCCGGTGCATGTAGAAGGTCAGCATCAGCAACACGAGCGCGAAGCCAACGTTGAACAGAATCAAGAAGTCAAGCAGCCCAGCCGGCACGGGTGCAAACAGCACCGCCAGCACGCCCAGCACCATCACAACCAGCAGGATGTCGGCATGGCGGCCGAAGACCTGGCGCAGCGCGTTCATGCAGCCCCCTTCATCTGGCGAGCGTCGCGCAGGCTGCGCAGCCACACCAGGATGCGCGCCACGGGCGGATACCAGGCTTCGGGTACATAGCCGTCCTGGGCCACTTCCTTGTAGAGCGCGCGTGCCAGGCGCGGGCTGTGGACGATGGGCACACCGGCCTTGTTCGCTGCCCGGCGGATCTGCATCGCCAGCACGCCAGCGCCCTTGGCCACCACCAGTGGCGCAGGCGTCACGCCGTGCTCGTAACGCAGCGCGACCGCGACATGCGTCGGGTTCGTGATGACGACTTGCGCGTCAGGCACATTGCGCACCGCCCGCGCCGCCTTCAGGAACTGCAGGCGGATCTCCCGCTGCCGGTTGCGGATGCGCGGGTCACCCTCGCGGTTCTTGTGTTCGTCCTCCACCTCGCGGCGACTCATCTTCAGGTTGCGCAGGAAGTCCCAGCGCGAGAAGAGCAAGTCCACCAGCATGAAGGCGAACAGCACCGCGCAGAGCTTGGCCAGCAGCCCGCCGACCGAGTCTTCCAGCCGGAACAACAAGGCCTTGCCCGGCAAGCCCAGCAACTGCAGCGCAGTGGGCAGCAAGGCCTGCAGCGCGAGATAAGCCACGCCCACCAGCGCCAACAACTTGAGTGAGTTCTTGACGGCTTCGTACAGGATGCGGACCGAGAAGAACTTCTTGAGGCCCTGCACCGGGTTCAAACGGGTGAAGTCCGGCTTCAGCGGCGTCGTCGAGAAGATCAACCCGCCGCCCTGCAGCAGGCCGACCAGAACGCTACACACCACCACCGCAAACAGCAGCGGCGCCATCACCACGATCGCCTCGCGCAAGTGCTCACCCATGAAGCGCGCCGCGCCCGCAGGGTCGCCCGTCAACGCCGGAACGGCACCCAGGCCCTTGGCCAGCAGCGACGCCATCCCGCGCAGCGCCGGCAGCAGCGCGGCATACGCAAGCAGCACGGCCGCAATCAACACAGCCAAGGTGGCCGCATCCGGGCTGCGCGCCACCTGCCCGCGCTTGCGCGCTTCCTCCAGCTTGTACGGCGTGGCCTGCTGGTTGCGGTCCAGGTCTTGCTCACGGCTCACGCGGCAACCTCCTGCCAGAACAGGAACACTGAGGCATAGACCTTGCGCAGTGCCGGCGCCATCCCCGGCGCGGCCACGGCCAGCGTGGCCAGGCCCACCATCACCTTGATCGGGATGCCGACGAACAGCACGTTCATCTGCGGCAAGACGCGCGACATCACGTCCAGCACCAGCTCGGCCAGCAGCAGCATGAAAAGCGCCGGCGCCATCACCACGATGGCGAGGCTGAACATGGTGCCCGCCACCTTGATCAAAGGTGCCGCGTCGGGCAACTGCCAGGCCGCGCCGGGCGGCACCCACTGCGCGGTCTGCGCAATGCCGCACAGCAACGCGTGATGGCCATCGCTGCCAAAGAAGACGCTCAACGCCAGCATCGACAAGGCCGCGCCGATCATCGGCGCGTTGGCCCGTGTCACCGGGTCCAGCACCGTGGCGATGCCGAGGCCCATCTGCAGGTCCAGCAGCCGCCCCGCGATCTGCAGCACCGCGAACGCCGCATGCACGGACAGGCCAAGCAACGCGCCGAACGTCGCCTCACTCAGCATCTGCAGCGCGAAACCGCCCAGACCCGCCGGCACCGTCGCACGCAAGCCCAGCGCACTGCACAGCGTGCCAGCCAGCACCAGCGTGAACAGCACCCAGAACGAGGGCGGCGCTTTCACCGCCTGCGCCAGCGGGCTCAGGGCCAGCAGCGTACCCATGCGCGTCCACAGCAGCACCGTGGCTGCGACCCATGAAAGGTCGACCTCAGGCATCAGTCAGCTCAGTACCAGGCGCGGGATCGACCGGATGAGGGCGCTGCTGTAGCCCACCAGCTGCCCCAGCATCCACGGCCCGGCGATCACCAGCACGGCCACGCTGGCCAGCAGCTTGGGGATGAAGGTGAGCGACATCTCCTGGATCTGCGTGACCACCTGAAAGATGCTCACCACCAGGCCCACGATCAGCACCGTCAGCAGCAGCGGCGCTGACACAACGAGTGCCTGCCACAACAGCTGAGCGAAAAGATGAAGCGATACATCCGGCGACATGGCGCCAGCCTCCACGAGATGCTTTTATGGCCCGCGTCGATTGCGGATGAGGCCGCGATCTTCCACCGAAGTCGGCGTCGGTTTAGTGTCGACTCCCCCGCAACCTAGGGGGAAATATTGCCGAGCGGAATGCCGAGGCGGCTCCGCCGGGCGATCAGCTGCGTCTGGGCATCATCCGGGCCATCAGCCCTTGCATGGCCGGGCTGCGCGCAGATGCCAAGCCCATGAAGCGTTGAAGCGCCGGCTCCAGCACGCGCGCGTCCATAGGCCCGCTCCCTTGCTGCAATGCCACGCGCGCCACGGTGACGTTCACGCCCTTGGCATCCAGCCGCGTGCCTGTGCGCAGATGCGCCTCAGCCGACTCGCGGTCGCCTCTCAGCGCTGCCAGCAGAGCCAGGCCGCCATGCGTTTCGCCGAAATTGGCGTCCTGGGCCAGTGCGGCTTGCAGGCTGACTTCGGCGCCGGCGAAGTCCTGGTTGAGCATTTGCATCCAGGCCAGCGCATGCCAGCTGCCGAGGTGGCCCGGCGTCGCCGCCGTCGCAGCCTTCAGCGCCTCCACCGCGCGCGGCAGGTCTCCCGAATAGGCAGCAGCCAGCCCCAGGCCGAGATGGGCGCGGCCCAAGGATGGCTGCTGCTGCGCGCCCTGGCTGAGCAGCGCTCGGGCGGCGTCCGCATGGCCTTGCGAAAGCGCCACAAAGCCAGCCGCAGTCGCCAACTCCGCATTGCCGGCCAACTGCTCCGGCGACGCGCTGGCCACCAGCGCTGCGGCCGCATCAAGCTGCTCTGCGTCCAGCTGAAGTGTGGCCATCGCGGCCAGGCCCAGTGTTGGCAGGCTGGCGCCACGTGCTTGGTGCCACGCCTCGGCCTCGGCCAGGCCGGCCTGCAGATCGCCAAGGTGATGCAGGGCGCGCACACGCAGTAGCCGCACCGCGTCGGCCTCGTCCACCGCAAGCGATCCGGCGTCTAGCGGCGCCAAGGCTTTGAACACGGCATCCCAATGGCCCAACTGCGCTTCGGCGCGCGCCAGCTCCTGCAGTACGGCGGGGTGCGCATGACCTTCGGCCACCAGGCCTGCGAGCAAAGGCTGGGCTGCCGCTGCATGGCCAGTGGCTCGCTCGGCCACCGCCAGTCGGTATCGGGCCGTTGCGTTGGCAGGCTCGATGGCCAGCAGCCGCGCCAGCGAGCCCTTGGCGTCATCCCAGAGGCCCAGTTGCAGCTGCAGGTCTGCCATGTCGCCCAGCAACTGCGCGTTGTGCATGTCTGCGGCCAGGTAGCCGGACAAGCGGCTCAACCGGGCTTGCAGTGCTGCTTGAGCAGCGGTGTCTTCAGTGCGGCTTTCCACGATGGGTATAGGCGTTGATGAACAGATGGCTGGGCTCGGCCTCGGCGTCCGCTGCGGGGGCGGGCGCCGGGGCGGCTTCGGGTTGAGGGGTCGCGGCAGCGGGTGCCTGCGGCGAGCGGCCCGGCAGATGTTCGATGGCGTCAATCACGCGACGCATGTCGTTGTTCAGCGCCTCGTTCTCGAGGTTCTGCGCCAGGCCGGCGCCAAGGCTGGCCACGGCGTCGTCGAACTCGTCGGCCACCAGATGCAGCATGCCCTTGTGGAAGGTGGCCAGGTAGGCCTGGGGATGGTCTGCGCTCAACCCTGCCAATGGCGCCCACGCAGCCCGCGCCGCGTCCACCTCGCCCGAGGTGACATGCAACATGCCGAGCTGGAAACGCGCAATCACCAAATCCGGCCCCACCTCTACGGCCCGCGCCATGCTCGCCTTGGCGTCGTCGATCAGGCCCAACTGGGCGTACTCGCTGCCCAACATGAACAGCGCCTGGGGCGAGGCATCGGGGCGGCCGCTGGCTTCCTTGAGGTAGGCCAGCGCTCGGCCGGCGTCTTCACGGCGCGAGGCTTCCAGCGCCAGGGCGAACAGCTCGCTTTGCGACAGGGATTGGAGGGTGTCGGACATGGTGGGGCAGCGCGTTGCAGCGGTCATCAGCCGGTGGTCGGCTGGCGCGGGATTGTGCGGGAAGGCGTGCGTCGACCCGGTCGGATGGATGAGGGATTAGTGCCGGGCGTGGGGCGCGATCTGCGCGACGGCGGTCAGCCTTGGAGCGGGTGCCAAAAGGCTAACTTGGGCGGGTGGGGGACTTAATATTTGAGACCTGACCCCGATTTTGCGTGACCCCGATTTTGCGGGCGAGCTCGGCGCTTCAAACGCCGAGTTCAAGGCCTTGATCCTGATGGGTGAACTGCTGCTGCATCTGCCCCAACCGCTGCTGCGCCAGCACGCGCGGATCGACAACGTGCGGATCAACGCCACCATCCCGGGACGCATTGAGTTCGATGCGCCGACGCTCCAGATTCTTGGCGAACACGCCGGCCTCGCTGATCCGGCTGCGCAGCATCTGCAGCCCCCCGGCTGCCAGGCTCGGCGCCCCGATGCCGCCAATCGTCATCAACGCGGCCTTGTTCGAGTCGCCAATCGTGCCGGCGTCGTTGACGTAGTTCGATGCCGCCTCGAATGCGGTACCGGTCATGGCGCTGACCCGCGCCATGTCCGGCGACCAGGCCGCGTAGCCTGTTGTGCCGGCCTCGAAGCTGAAGGTCGCTTGATTGCCGCCTTCCCGAGCAAGTGGAAGAGGTTCGTGTACCAGACGGCCCATGCCAAGTTGCGTGGCACCGCCGAGCTCTCCAAGATCGAGGTCCGCTTGCGAGCGTTGACGGACGACTTCTTCTACTTCCAGGGGCGCCCAGGAGATGGATGCGCTCAAAACTGGCTTGCCGCCGCCGAAGCTGAGCATGAGCGCGTACCTTTCGACGCCATCATTTCCGCAGAAGGCAACGCTCGCGGTGCCGTTGTACCTGCCCATGAGCTGGACGCCACGCATTCATGCATGCAGCCCAACAGGCAGTGGCATATCGAGCGCACCGCAAATTCCATGGCCAAGTGCTGCGCCCCCTTGCTGAGCGCTGGATCCCACATCAAGCTGATCGATCCCCACTTGGACGCGAACAACGGCAGACATCGTAGACCGCTGATGGCATTTCTCAAATGTGTGAAGCCAGGTGCGCGGGTCCCCGTGAGCACAATGCATCGCGCTGCTCTTCGGCCGTCATGCCGTGGACGTGACGGCGTCGTACGCTGGTGGGAGCTAGCTGCGCCTGCTCACCCTCGCCGCCTCGTTGCCTACCTCGAAGGTCGGACGTAAGCGCACACTCTCAGTATATCGTTTAGATCTATTGATGCCGCATGTCGGACATGAATTGCCGAAACAGCAAAAGGTTTCGGCCACGATTTGCCGGATGCGCAGCAAATTCCAAGGGATCGACGGCTCGAAATCACCACATTCCGGTCTTTAGTTGCCGGAATCCGTGGCCACCAACTGCCCACCTACACATGCGGGTGGCGTTCGCGTTTTCGGCAGGCCGATCGAGGCCCGCTCGGCTGCGCCGCACGCAAAGAGGCGGGCATGCCGGCGCCGAAACGCCCGATGGGCGGAGACAGGCCGGGGCAGCTGCAGCACGCGCGTTCAATGCGCACCCACGACGTGAACTGCCGCGCTCCCGGCGTCACCTCTGACCGACAGGACCGCGCTGGCCACCTCAGCGCCGAGCGCGCCTGCAGGCACTTGATCCCTAACTCAAGCATCAAACGCACAGCCCGCGCGCGTCCGTCATCGGGCGTTGTATTTCCATCGCCGGCGGCGCCCGGCTACGCCGTGCACTGCATCACGCTTTGTAATTGCGTTAGCAATTGAAACCGATTAGCCGTGCCTTTTGCCGCCAAGTGGCAGCTTCACCCCATTTTTCGATGGGATATCGTCAGCAACACCGGCCAGTTATGCAAAAGACAGTGCATTGCCGGATTACTCGCTGAAACATAAATGACATGGCGGATACGAAAACCGGCGAATTCTTCCCTCGACCTACTGGCGGGTCGCAGATTGCGCGGCGCTTGAACCAGATGCATGGGTCGGCCGTCGGGCTTGCCGGCGCGCTGGCGGTGCTGGCACCCGGGAGCGTCACGCCGGGGCGCGCATTGGCTGCAGCGGCGCTCATGATCAGCGGCGCTGCGGGCGATTGGCACCGGGCCCGCAGCCGCTCGGCCGCCGAAGGAGCCACCGCCGCCTTTGTGGCGGGGACGGAACAACTGGGTCGCGACGTTCTGCCGGTCTGGAGTGCTCACATCGAGAACGCACGGGCGCAGATGGAGCACGCGGTGGCAGCACTGGCGCTGCGCTTTGGCGGCATCGTCGACCGGCTCGACGAGGCACTGAAGGCCTCGCACCCCGCCGCAGCCCAGGGCGGCGAAGGCGTGTTCGAGGTCAGCACCCGGGAGTTGCACGCGGTGCTCGAATCGCTGCGCACGGCGATGACCAGCAACCGTGATCTGCACGCGGAAGTGCAAAGCCTGGGCCGCTTCGTCGATGAGCTGCTGCAGATGGCGGCCGAGGTGTCCAGTATTTCGGCTCAGACCAACATGCTGGCGATCAACGCCGCCATCGAGGCGGCGCATGCGGGCGAGAACGGTCGCGGCTTCGGCGTGCTGGCCCAGGAAGTACGCAAGCTCTCCGGTCTGTCGGGCGACACCGCGCGGCGCATGGCCGACAAGGTCAACGTGATCAGTGCAGCCATCAAGGCGGCGCGCCAGAGCGCAGAGCAGTCGACCGAGCGCGGCAGCGCCGCAGCCGCTGCGGCCGAGTCGTCCATCAGCGAGGTGCTCGGCAATTTCCGCAGCGTCACCGAGGAGCTCGAAGCCTCGGCTGACGTGCTCACGCGCGAAAGCCAGGGCATCCAGGCCGAGATCGTCGAGGCGCTGGTGCAGCTGCAGTTCCAGGACCGCGTGAGCCAGCGCATGACGCATGTGCGCCACAACATCGAGCGCCTGCCCGAGCTGCTGCGCGACACGCGCCATCGCTACGAGACCGAGCGCGCCTTGCAGGCCGTCGACACCGGCGTACTGCTGGCCGAGCTGGAGAGCAGCTACGCAATGGCCGATGAACGTGCCACCCACAAACGCGAGGGCGCCGCAGCCGCGGCGGCTCCGGCGGTGGAAGAAGTTACTTTTTTCTGACCGCCTGCGGTCGACACCAGCAAAGGAACTACAGCAATGGCAAAGACGATCATGATCGTCGACGATTCCGCTTCGTTGCGGCAGGTGGTCAGCATCGCGTTGCGCAGCGCGGGCTATGACGTGATCGAAGGCTGTGACGGCGTCGACGCGCTGAGGCAGCTGACGGGCCAGAAGGTCCACCTGATCATCAGCGACGTGAACATGCCCAACATGGACGGCATCAGCCTCGTCAAGGCCGTCAAGCAGCTGCCGGCCTACAAGTTCACGCCCATCGTCATGCTGACGACCGAGTCGCAGGAGGCCAAGAAGGCCGCCGGCCAGGCAGCAGGCGCCAAGGCCTGGATGCTCAAGCCCTTCAGCCCGCCGCAGCTGCTCAATGTCGTGCAGAAGCTGGTGCTGGCATGAGCGGCACGGCCCGCACGCTCGCCCTGGACGGCGAGCTGACGATCTACCGCGCAGCCGAGGTGTGCGAGCTGCTGAAGACGGCCCTGGCCGCCCCGGCCGACCTGGAGCTGAGCCTGGCCGGCGTGACCGAGATGGACAGTGCCGGCGTGCAGCTGCTCATGGCCGCGAAGAAGAGCGCCATGGCCAGCCAGCGCGCGCTGCGGCTGATCGATCACAGCCCGGCCGTGCTCGAGGTCTTCGAGATGCTCGACCTGGCCGCCCATTTCGGCGACCCGCTGCTGGTGCCCGCAGCGCCGCATTGAAACGAGGGAACACGCTGTCATGAATCTTGACCAAGCCCTGCAGACATTTCTGGTCGAAGGCCGCGAGCTGCTGGAAGACATGGAGTCCGCGCTGCTCGTCGTCAGCGCCGAGGCTGACCCGTCCGAGAGCGTCAATGCGATCTTCCGCGCCGCCCACACCATCAAGGGCTCGGCGGGCCTGTTCGGCCTGGACGGCGTCGTCGCCTTCACCCACGTGGTGGAGAGCCTGCTGGACCAGGTGCGCGACGGCAGCGTTGTGCTCGACGACGGCCTGGTCTCGCTGCTGCTGGCCTGCGGCGACCACATCGGCTGTCTCATCGATGCGGTCGACGAGGACCGGCGCGAACTGGCGGCGGACGAAGCCGCCACGGGCGCGACCCTGCTGGCCCGGCTGCATGCGCAGCTGAATCGGCCAGCAGCGCAGCAGCCCCTCGTGGCACAACCGGTGCAGGAAGCGGGCTTCGAGCGCCGCGCGCCCGCCAGCGAAGGCGGCGAGGGTGCGGACCACTGGCACATCTCTTTGCGCTTCGGCCGCGACGTGCTTCGCAACGGCATGGACCCGCTGTCCTTCCTGCGCTACCTGGCCACGCTGGGCCGCATCGAGCATGTCGTCACGCTGCACGATGCCGTGCCGCCCCTGGAGGCGCTGGACGCAGAGTCCTGCTGGCTGGGGTTCGAGATCGCGTTCAAGAGCGACTGCGACAAGGCAACCATCGAGGGTGCGTTCGAGTTCGTGATCGACGACTGTGCGCTGCGCATCGTGCCGCCGCGCAGCCGCGTGGCCGAGTACATCGCGTTGATCGGCAACCTGCCCGAGGAACCGAGCCGGCTGGGCGACATCCTCGTGCGCTGTGGCAGCGTCACCGCCCACGAACTCGACGCGGCGCTCATCACCCAGCGCCAAGGCGAGCCCTCCGAACTGCTGGGCTGCATCCTGGCTGGGCAGGGCACCGTGGCACCGCAGGTCGTCGAGGCGGCACTGGCCAAGCAGAAGCAGGTCAAGGAGACGCAGTCCAAGGAGAGCCAGTCGGTGCGTGTGGACGCCGACAAGCTCGATCGCCTGATCAACCTCGTGGGCGAGCTGGTGATCGCCGCCGCCGGCGCCAACCTGATCGCGCGGCGAGCGCGCAATGTCGAGCTGCAGGAGTCCAACTCCACGCTGGCCGGCCTGATCGAGGAGGTGCGGGACAGTGCGCTGCAGCTGCGCATGGTCAAGATCGGCGGCACCTTCAACCGTTTCAAGCGCGTGGTGTACGACGTGGCACGCGAGCTGGGCAAGGACATCGAGCTGAAGGTCAGCGGCGAGGACACCGAACTCGACAAGACGGTGGTGGAGAAGATCGGCGACCCGCTGATGCACCTGGTGCGCAACGCGATCGACCATGGCATCGACTCTGCCGAGCTGCGCGCCGCGCGCGGCAAGCCGCCGCAGGGCACGGTGGCCCTGAACGCGTATCACGAGTCGGGCAGCATCGTCATCGAGGTGAGCGACGACGGCGGCGGGCTGAACCGCGAGAAGATCCTCGCCAAGGCCATCGACCGGGGCCTGGTCGACGCCGGCAAAGCCCTCAGCGACAGCGAGATCTACGGGCTCATCTTCGAACCCGGCTTCTCCACCGCCGAGCAGGTGACCAACCTGTCGGGCCGCGGGGTGGGCATGGACGTCGTCAAGCGCAACATCACGGCGCTGCGCGGCAGCGTCGGCATCGACAGCACGCCGGGCCAGGGCGCCCGCGTCACGGTGCGGCTGCCGCTGACGCTGGCCATCATCAACGGCTTCCAGGTGGGGGTGGGCAAGTCCGTCTTCGTCGTGCCGCTGGACATGGTGGACGAATGCATCGAGTTCACCGCCGAGCCCGGCCACGACTACACCGACCTGCGCGGTCAGGTCCTGCCCTTCATCCGTCTGCGCGAGCTGTTCGACATCGCCGGCGCGCCGGCCGCGCGCCAGAACATCGTCGTGGTCAAGCACATGGGCCAGAAGTTCGGCCTCGTCGTGGACGCACTGATGGGTGAGGCGCAGACCGTCATCAAGCCGCTGTCCAAGATGTTCGCCCAGGTCCAGGGCATCAGCGGCTCCAGCATCCTGGGCAGCGGTGACGTGGCCCTCATCCTCGACGTGCCGGTGCTGATGCACCAGGCCACCCAGGTCCGGCAGGCGGCTGCGTCGCATCCGGTCGGCGCCAGCGCCGCAGCGGCCTGAGGCGCATCCGACTTAAGGGAATCAATCAACATGTTCAGCAATCTCAAAATCGGCTTCCGGCTGATCTTCGGTTTCGTGCTGGTCGCCGGCATCAGCGCGGTGGTCGGCTTCATCGGCATCAACAACGCCAGCGTCATGAACGACAAGGCGGAGGAGATGTACAGCAACGAGCTGATGGGCCTGTCCTTCATCAAGGAGGCCAACATCAACCTGATCTACACCGGCCGCGCCCGCGCGAACTATCTGCTGGCCACGACCCAGGCCGATCGCGACAAGCACCTGGCCTCCATCGCCAAGAGCAGCGCCGCGATGAAGGAGTACGTGGACAAGGCCCGGCCGCTGTTCGTCAGCGAGCGCGCCAAGGAGCTGTTCAACACCTTCGCCAACGTGTCGGAGGACTATCAGCGTGAGATGCAGCGCGCGCTGACGCTGGCATCGGCGAAGAAGCTGCAGGACCGCGACGACCAGTTGGCCATGGCCCTGGACGGCGTGCGCGAGCGGGCCGACAAGCTCGACAAGTTGTTCGACGAGCTGGTCGCGCAGAAGCAGGCCCGGGCCAAGGCAGCATCCGACGAGACCGAGGCGCTGTACCACCACGGCCGCACGCTGATGCTCAGCCTGATCGGTGGCGGCGTGTTGCTGGGGGTGCTGCTGGGCTTCCTGATCAGCCGCAGCGTGACGCGGCCGCTGGGGCGCGCCGTCGAGGTTGCCAACCGGCTGTCCGAGGGCGACCTGACCATGGCCGTCGAGGTGGGCGGCAATGACGAGACCGGCCAGCTGCTGCGGTCGATGAAGCACATGGTCGAGAAGCTGTCGCAGGTGGTGGCCGAAGTGAACGGCAGCGCCGAATCCCTGGCAGGTGCGTCCGAGGAAGTCAGCGCCACGGCGCAGTCGCTGTCGCAGGCGGCCAGCGAACAGGCGGCCGGCGTGGAGGAGACCAGCGCGTCGATGGAGCAGATGACGGCGTCGATCTCGCAGAACACCGAGAACGCCAAGGTCACCGACGGCATGGCTACCAAGGCCTCGGGTGAAGCGGCCGAAGGCGGCGAAGCCGTGAAGGCGACGGTCGCGGCGATGAAGCAGATCGCGCAGAAGATCGGCATCATCGACGACATCGCCTACCAGACCAACCTGCTGGCGCTGAATGCGGCCATCGAGGCGGCGCGCGCGGGCGACCACGGCAAGGGCTTCGCGGTGGTGGCGGCGGAAGTGCGCAAGCTGGCCGAGCGCAGCCAGGTCGCAGCCCAGGAGATCGGCACCGTGGCGAGCTCCAGCGTGGAGCTGGCCGAGCGCGCCGGCAGGCTGCTGGACCAGATGGTGCCCAACATCCGCAAGACCTCGGACCTGGTGCAGGAGATCACGGCGGCGTCCGAGGAGCAGTCCAGCGGCGTGAGTCAGATCAATGCGGCCGTCACGCAGCTGAGCCAGACCACGCAGCAGAACGCGTCGAGCTCCGAAGAGCTGGCCGCCACGGCCGAAGAGATGAGCGGCCAGGCCGAGCAGTTGCAGCAGACGATGGCCTTCTTCAAGCTCAGCGGTGGCAGCACTGCCGTGCGTGGCCGCCAGGCCGCCCGGCCGTCGACGAAGAAGGCATCCGCCCCGCTGCGCACAGGCAAGAACCTGACCGCAGCGGCAAGCCTGGGCTTCGCCCAGGCCCTGGCGGAGATGCCCGACGAATCGCAGTTCGCGCGCTACTGAGGCCCGAGCCATGAACGCATTGGTTCCCAACGTCTCTCAGCAAGCGCTCGTGGCGAGCCCGGTCAAGGTCAGTGACCCGGCACAGTTCCTGACCTTCATGCTGGCCGGCGAGATGTTTGCCATCGGCATCCTGGCGATCAAGGAAATCATCGAGTACCACGGCCTGACCGAGGTGCCGATGATGCCGCCCTCGGTGCGCGGCGTGATCAATTTGCGCGGCGCCGTGGTGCCGGTGATGGACCTGCTGGCCCGCTTCGGCCGGCCGCCCAGCGAGATCACCAAGCGCAGCTGCATCGTCATCGTCGAGGTGCAGGCGCGCGACGGCGAGCGCGTCGAGTCCCAGGTCATCGGCGTGATCGTCGATGCGGTCAGCGAGGTGCTCGACATCGCGCCGGCCGACATCGAACCCGCACCCAGCTTCGGCGCGCGCATCCGCAGCGACTTCATCCACGGCATGGGCAAGGTCAAGGGGAAGTTCGTCATCCTGCTCGACGTCAACCATGTCCTCGCCATCGACGACCTGACCAGCGCGGGGGCGGCCGCTGCCGCCGACGGCATGGCCAACGTGCACTGACGCATGGGGCCGGGCTGCGCCATGAACAGGCTCCACCGCCTCGAACCCGAGACGCGCCCTGCCCTGCGCGCCGCGCGCGCGCCCGCACAAGCATGTCCCACGCCCTTGTGATACCCAACCGAGCGATGACCGACGAACAGACCTGCCCGGTCGGGTCGCTGCTCATCGTGGACGACAGCACGGTGCAGCGCGCCCATGCTGTGGCCGTGAGCCGGGCGCAAGGTGTCGAGCGGGTCCATGAAGCGGCCAGCGGCAGCGAGGCACTGGCGTTGCTGCAGGCATCGGCGGCGCCGCCCGACGTCCTGATCCTCGACCTGGAAATGCCCGACATGGACGGCGTGGAGTTGATCCAGCAGTTGCACCAGCGTCAGATCCACATCCCGCTCATCGTGGCCTCGGGGCGCGAGGGCGTGCTCATCCATTCGGTCGAGATCATGGCGCGCAAGCTCGGCCTGACGGTGCTCGCAGGCTTGCAGAAGCCGCTGCGCGCCGCGTCGCTCAGGGCGGCGCTGCAGCGCTTCAGGCCGCCGGGCACGCCCACTGCGGCGCGGCCTGCAGCGGCGGCACCCCCGCCGGGCTTCACCCGCGCCGATCTCGCCGCAGCGATTGCCTGCGGTGAGATCGACGTGCACTACCAGCCCAAGGTCGACATGCGCACCGGCTTCGTCCGCGGCGTGGAGGCCCTGGCGCGCTGGCACCGTCATGGCATCGGCTTCGTGCGGCCGGACCACTTCGTTGCGCTGGCCGAGCAAGAGGGGCTGATCCACGCGCTGACGGCGTCGGTGATGAACCGGGCGCTGGCCCAGGCGGCGGAATGGGGCCGGCGCGGCCTGAAGCTGTCCATGGCCGTCAACCTGTCCCAGCGCCTGCTCGACCGGCCCTCGCTGGTCGAGGAGATCGCGGCCATGGTGGGCGGGCATGGCCTGAAGGCGGAGCAGATCGTCCTGGAGATCACCGAGAGCACGCTGGCCGAGCGCACGGGCACGGCGCTCGGCCTGCTCGCGCGGCTGCGCCTGAAGGGCTTCAGGCTGTCGATCGACGACTACGGCACCGGCTTCTCTTCGATGCAGCAGCTCGCGCGCATCCCGTTCACCGAGCTGAAGATCGACCGATCCTTCGTGCACGGCGCGCACCGGCACACCAATCTTCGGGTGATCCTGCAGTCGGCGCTGGAGATGGCGCGCCGGCTCGAACTGGTCACCGTGGCCGAAGGGATAGAGCTGATCGAGGACTGGCGCCTGCTGCAGGACGCAGGCTGCAGCCTGGGCCAGGGCTACCTCATCGCCAAGCCCATGCCGGCCAGCGAGATGCTGCCGTGGATCAAGCGCCACCAGCCCCGGCTCACGGAGCTGCGCCAGCACGCCCCACCCGCAACCTCAATGCAAGGCCTGCCCCCTACCGAGTCCCGATGAATTCCATCACCGATACCGAGTTCGGTCACTTCCAGCGCTTCATCTACGAGGCTGCCGGCATCAGCCTGTCGCCGGCCAAGAAGGCGCTGGTCTGCGGGCGCCTGTCCAAGCGGTTGAACGCCAACCAGCTCAGCAGCTACACGGCCTACTTCAAGCTGCTGACCAGCGGCAAGGCGCCGGCCGAAGTGCAGACCGCCGTCGACCTGCTGACCACCAACGAGACCTATTTCTTCCGCGAGCCCAAGCACTTCGAACTGCTGCGCGAAGTCGCCACCGCTGCCGGTGCGCGCCGTCCGCCGCAGCCGTTTCGCGTCTGGAGCGCCGCCAGCTCGACCGGGGAGGAGTGCTACAGCATCGCCATGGTGCTGGCCGACTGCCTGGGCGCCTCTCCCTGGGACGTGCTCGGCTCCGACATCAGCAGCCGCGTGTTGCAGCGCGCGCGTGCCGGGCACTACCCGCTGGAGCGCACGCGGCTGATCCCGCCGGCCTACCTCAAGCGCTTCTGCCTGCGCGGCCACGGCGAACAGGAGGGCACGCTGCTGGTCGAGCGGGAGCTGCGCAGCCGCGTCACCTTCTCCCACGTGAACCTCAATGCGGAGCTGCCGCGGCTGGGCAGCTTCGACGTGATCTTCCTGCGCAACGTGATGATCTATTTCAACGGCGACACCAAGCGCCAGGTCGTCGCTCGCGTGCTCTCGATGCTCAAGCCGGGTGGTTATTTCTGCATCGGCCATTCGGAGAGCCTCAACGACATCAGCACGGCCGTCGAGCAGATCGCGCCCTCGATCTATCGCAAGCCATGACCGCCCCGCGCGCGCAGGCCCCGGCACGCGAGCCCGGCGGGTGCGCGCCGCCCGACCGCGTTTCGAGAGCCGCCACGAGTTCTGCAGTGCTTCCATGGACAAACGATCACCAGCGCCTGAAGCGCAGCCCCAGATCGACGTATTCCTCAAGCCGGGCGAGTACTTCGTCGGCGATGACACGCACCGCATCCGCACCCTGCTGGGGTCTTGCGTGTCGGTCACGCTGTGGTGCCCGCTGCGTCGGGTCGGGGCGATGTCGCACTTCCTGCTCGCCCGGCGTGGGCGCGCGGCGCGCATGCCTGCTGGCCTGGACGGGCGTTACGGCGACGAGGCCCTGCGCCTGATGCTGGACGAACTTGCGCGCTCCGACGTGCTGCCGGCGCAATGCCAGGCCAAGATCTTCGGCGGCGGCGAGATGTTCCCCCGCCAGGTCGCCCGCAGCGCCATGAGCATCGGCCGCCGCAACGGCGAGGCCGCGCGCGAGCTGCTGCTTTCTCAAGGCATCGAGGTCGTGTCGGAGAGCCTGTTCGGCACCGGCCACCGGCAGATCATCTTCGACGTGCGCAGCGGCGATGTCTGGTCACGCCAGATCGGCATCGGCAACGATCCTTCCCAACCGCCCGCTTCTTCCTGAGCGGCACCAAGGCTCCCCACATGAATCCCATCAAGGTCATGGTCGTCGACGACTCCGCCGTCGTCCGCCAGGTCGTGGCCGGCCTGCTCGGTGCCGCACCGGGCATCCAGGTCACCGTCGCAGTGGCCGACCCGCTGCTGGCCATCGAGCGGCTCAAGCAGCAGTGGCCGGACGTCATCGTTCTCGATGTCGAAATGCCGCGCATGGACGGCATCACCTTCCTGCGCAAGATCATGCAGGAGCGGCCCACGCCCGTGGTGATCTGCTCGACGCTGACCGACAAGGGCGCGAAGACGACGCTGGAGGCGCTGGCCGCCGGTGCCGTGGCCATCGTGACCAAGCCCAAGCTGGGGCTCAAGCAGTTCCTGATGGACGCGTCGGATGACCTCGTCCACACCGTGCGCGCCGCCGCGCGGGCCAACGTGCGCCGGCTCGCGCCGCGCGGCGAATCCGCCGCCGGCGCGCCGCCCTCCGCGCCGGTCAAGCACACGGCCGACGTGATCCTGCAGCCGGCCTCGGCCCGGGCGATGACGCAGACGACCGAGCGGGTCGTCGCCATCGGCACCTCCACCGGCGGAACGCAGGCGCTCGAGGAGGTGCTGACCGCGCTGCCGCGTGTCTGCCCCGGCCTGGTGATCGTGCAGCACATGCCCGAGAAGTTCACGGCCGCCTTCGCCGCGCGGCTGGATTCGCTCTGCCAGATCACCGTCAAGGAGGCCGCCAGCAACGACCGCGTCGTGCCCGGGCGCGCGCTGATCGCGCCGGGAGGGCGCCACCTGGTGCTCAAGCGCAGCGGCGCGCAGTACTTCGTCGAGGTTGTCGACGGCCCGCTCGTCAACCGGCACCGCCCCTCGGTGGACGTGCTGTTCCGCTCCGTCGCCAAGAGCGCGGGCGTCAATGCGCTGGGCATCATCATGACCGGCATGGGCGACGACGGCGCCGCCGGTCTGCTGGAGATGCGCACGGCCGGCGCCCGCACCGCCGCGCAGGACGAGGAGAGCTGCGTCGTCTTCGGCATGCCGCGGGAGGCGATCAAGCGCGGCGGCGTCGAGAAGACCCTGCCGCTGGGCGCCGTCGCGCAGGAGATCCTGCGCCAGCTCTGAGCGGTGACGCCCAGCAGTCAGAGCGTCAGGTTGCCGTGCACGCCTTCGTCCACGCGCTTGCCGACGATCGCGCCGAACAGCATCTTGATGCCGGCCATGGCAGCACCGTGACGGTTGTCCCAGTACTCGCCGCTGATCGGGTCCACGCGCAGCAGGCTGATGCGCGGGTCGTCCTCGCCTTCGGTGAACCAGGCGCGCAGCTTCGGGCTCCACAGGCGGTGGATGGTGGCGGGGTCCGTGACCAGCGTGGCGGTGCCGTCGAGCTTCAGGTGGCCGCCGTTGTCGCCGTCCTTGAAGAACAGGGTCACGCGCGGATCGCGGTCCAGCTCGACGTTCTTGAGGCTGTCGACTTCGTTGAAGAACCACAGCGCGCCACCGTCCTCCACCTCGGTGACGGTCATGGGCCGCGCGTGCAGCTGCGACGACAGGCTCAACGTGCAGAAGAAGCAGCTGTTGCCGGCCTTGACCATGTCGGCGATCTTCTGCGCGGCGGCCGGGCCGCTGAGGTTCTCTTCGGTGCTGAGGTCATCGCGAGACGGGGGGCTGTGGCGGGCATCTGACATGGGGGCTCCTGGGTGCATTCAGAACGCCAAGCCTAGGGAGAGTGCCTGTCAGAGGGTGTCGGCCTGCAGGACGGGCGGCTGTCGGAAAGGGCCGGCCCGCCCGTTCCCCACCTGCCGGCCGCCTCAGTCCGCGCTGCCGACGTAACGCGTGAGCCCGTCCACCAGCGCGTCGAAGACGGCGCGGCAGGTGACGTTCTGGCGCAGGTCTTCGTGCATGGCCACCCAGGTTTCCAGCGGCCAGCTGAACTGCTGCGGCAGCAGCCGCTCCAGCACCGGCTCACGCCGTGCCAACGGCAGCTGGCAGACGCCGATGCCCGCGCCCGCACGGACCAGCGCCAGTTGCCCGAGGTCAGCGTCGCAGCGCAGCGCGAAGCTGTCGCGGCTGATGCCGCCCAGCCGCTTGGCGCCGGCGCGGATGAAGGGCGTCACCGTGTCGAAGCCGATCAGCGTGTGGCCGGCCATGTCCGCCAGCGAGGCGGGCCGGCCGCAGCGGTCCAGATAGGCCGGGTGCGCGTGCAGGCCCAGTTCGATGCTGCCGATACGGCGCGCGATGAGCTGGCCCTGCTCCGGCGGCGTCATGCGCACGGCGATGTCGGCCTCGCGGCGCAGCAGGTCCTGCACGCGGCTGCCCAGTGCCAGCTCCAGCACCAGGCCCGGGTGCCTCTCGCGCAGCGCCACAACGATGGGCGGCAACACCTCGATGCCGATGACCTCGCTGGCCGTCACCCGCACCGTGCCCACGCACTGGTCGCCCTGCGCCGACGCCGCACGCTGCAGCGCGGCGGCGGCGGTCTCCATCTGCTCGGCGTGGCTGCGCAGGGCCAGCGCGGTGTCGGTGGGCAGCAGGCCCGTGGGCGAGCGGGTGAAGAGAACCTGGCCCAGCGCCTCCTCCAGCGCGGCGATGTGGCGGCCGACGGTGGGCTGCGTCAGGCCCAGCAGGCGCGCGGCGCCCGACAGCGAGCCCTCGCGCAGCACGCCCAGCAGCGTGTGCAGCAATTCCCAAGGCAAGGTCGAAGCCATGCAGGAATGTATAGCCGCACGCCTACCTTCGGCAATTCCCAAATAGCCGGCCGCTTTCCAGAATGCGTTCCATCAACTCTTGGAGAACAGCGATGGTCCGCAGCAACAGAACGGTCCTGGTGCTGGGCGCGAGCGGCGGCATCGGCGGCGAGGTGGCGCGCCAGCTGCGCGATGCGGGCTGGACGGTGAAGGCGATCAAGCGCGGCCTGGGCACAGCGCACGAGCTGCGCGACGGCATCCACTGGCTCGCCGGTGACGCGCTGAACGCGGCGGACGTGGCCGGCGCGGCCCAGGGCTGCCGCGTCATCGTGCACGCTGTCAACCCGCCCGGCTACCGCGACTGGGACCGCCTCCTGCTGCCGATGCTGGACAACAGCATCGCCGCCGCCCAGGCCCAAGGCGCGACGCTGGTGCTGCCCGGCACGGTCTACAACTTCGGCCCCGACGCCTTCTCGTCGCTGCTGCGCGAGGACTCCCCGCAGCGCCCCGTCACACGCAAGGGCGCCATCCGCGTCGAAATGGAGGCGCGGCTGGTGGCGGCCAGCCAGCGCGGGGCGCGCGTCATCATCGTGCGGGCGGGCGACTTCTTCGGCCCGCAGCCGGGCAACAACTGGTTCGCGCAAGGCCTCATCAAGCCCGGCAAACCGATCACGAGCATCAGCAACCCGGCCGCGCCCGGCGTGGGCCACCAGTGGGGCTACCTGCCCGACGTGGCGCGCACCATGGTCGAGCTGCTGGCCCGGCGAGAGACCCTGCCCGCCTTCGCCAGCTTCCACATGGCCGGCCACTGGGACGCCACAGGCCGCCAGATGGCCGAGGCCATCCAGCGCGTCGCCGCCCGCCATGGCCGCACGCCGCGCATCGCCGCCCTGCCCTGGTGGCTGCTGAATCTGGCCGCGCCCTTCGTCACCACGATCAAGGAGATGCGCGAGATGCGCTACCTCTGGCAGCAGCCCGTGCGCATGGACAACGCGCGCCTCGTCGCCGTGCTCGGGCAGGAGCCGCACACGCCGCTGGAGATCGCCGTCGAGGCCTCGCTGCGCGGCCTGGGTTGCCTGCCCGCTGGCAGCACCGATGGCTCGCCCGCCCACGCGGGATAGCCACCATTTGCCTCCGAACAAGGAGACGACGGTGGCAGATGAGGTGATGGGCAAGAAGGGACTGCGCAGCCAGGGCTGTCCAAGCAACTATTTCGGCGGCAAGCGGGCAGTCGGCCTCTGCAACACCTGGAGCGAGCTGACACCCGGCAACGGCCACCTGCGTGAGCTGGCCGAGTCGGTCAAGCGCGGCATCCTGGAGGCCGGCGGCGTGCCGATGGCGGTCCCGGTCATGTCGCTCGGTGAGACCCTCATGAAGCCGACCGCCATGCTGTTGCGCAAGCTGGCGAGCATGGACGTGGAGGAGTCGCTGCGGGTCAACCCGCTGGACGGCGTCGTGCTGATGACGGGCTGCGGCAATAGCGACGACGAGCTGCCACGCCGCCGTGGCAACGCGCGGTTAGGTGAAGCTGTGCGTCGACCATGTCCAGCAGGCCCACCTCGGCGCCGACCTGGACCCGCTGGTGGGCAGCTCGGGTTCGGTGGTCGAACGAGACGCCCATTGAACGGTCGCTGGCCATAATCCGACGCTTGCCCACTCGCACCCGCCCCCATGACCTACTGCGTCGCGATGCGCCTGCGCGCCGGCCTGCTGTTCGCGTCGGACACCCGCACCAATGCGGGCATCGACCACATTGCGAGCTTTCGCAAGATGTACCAGTTCCAGATTCCCCACCAGCGCGAGATCGTCGTGCTGACGGCGGGCAACCTGGCGACGACGCAGTCCGTCATGTCGGTGCTGAACCAGCGCCTGCACACCGACGGCGAGCACCTGCTCAACGTGCCGTCGCTCTACGACGCTGCGGCGCTGCTCGGTCGCACGCTGAAGGAAATCATTGCCCGCGACAGCCACGACTACAACGGCGGCGTCGACTTCGGCGCCAACATGCTGATCGGCGGCCAGATCCTGGGTGAGGGGCCCCGCCTCTTCCACGTCTACCCGCAGGGCAACTTCATCGAGGCGACGGAGGACACGCCCTACTTCCAGATCGGCGAGAGCAAGTACGGCAAGCCCATCATCGACCGCGTCATCCGCTACGAGACGACGCCGCTGGACGAAGCCGCCAAGTGCACGCTGGTCAGCTTCGACTCGACCATCCAGTCCAACCTGTCGGTGGGCCTGCCCATCGACATGCTGATGCTGCGCGCCAACCAGTTCGAGATGGCCATGAAGCCGCCGCACCGCATCGGCCGCGACGACCCCTACTTCCAGGCGCTGCGCGCGGGCTGGAGCGCGGGGCTGCGCAAGGTCTTCGACGATCTGCCGAACGAGCCCTGGTTCGACGAGTAGACCGTGAGCCCCTCGTCTGGTCGCGCCACGCTGGACGCGGGCGCCACCAGCCGGTCCCCCAAGGGAACGGCGATGCTCGCGGCATCGAGCCGCGAGCATCGCCATCGCGGGCCGGCTTGGGGCGGCCCGGCGCTCGGCCCGAAATGACTATGGACACTGACATGAATTGGGAGACTTGGGCTCACGCATCGCCCGTCACGGGCACCGTGCTGCGCGGCTGGCGCACACCGCCCAGCGGCCGGCCGCTGCTGCACTTCCTGCATGGCAACGGCTTCTGCGGCCGCGTCTACGAGCCCCTGCTGCTGGCGCTGGCGCGCGACTTCGACCTTTGGCTGTGCGACGCGCCGGGCCACGGCGACAGCGACGCCACGCCGCGCTTCGCCGGCTGGAACCGCTGCGCCGAGGCGGCGCTGGAAGCCTTCCAGGCCGGACGCGCCGCCTATGGCGACGTGCCGCTGATGGCCGTGGGTCACAGCTTCGGTGGCGTGCAGACGGCACTGCTGCTGGGCGCGGCCGGCCAGCCGTTCGACCGGGCCGTGCTGCTGGACCCGGTGCTGTTCCCCCCGCCCATGCTGCTCGCGGCGCAGATGATGGGCCGCGCCGGCACCGGTCTCGTCAACCCGCTGGCCCGCGCAACCAAGCGCCGCCGCCGCGACTGGCCCAGCCGCGAACACGCCCGCGAGAGCCTGCGTGGCCGCGGCACCTACCGGGGCTGGGACGAGGCGGCGCTGGACGCCTTCGTCACCCACGCGCTGCGCGACAGCCCGGACGGCACGGTACGGCTGAAGTGCGCGCCGGAGCTGGAGTCCACCATCTTCAGCACCATGCCCGACCAGTTGTGGAGCCGGCTGCGCCGCATCACTGCGCCCACGCTGCTGCTGCACGGCGACACCACCATGCCCTTCGTGCGCGCTGGCTGTGCCCGGGCGCACCGACACAACGCGCCGCACCTGCGGGCGCAGGTCACGGCCGGCGGGCACTGCTTCATGCAGGAGCATCCGGCCGACGCGGCGGCCCGGGTACGGGCGCACCT
>Ga0114942_1000025_pt1 | contig 37766 bp, 33 predicted proteins | sample LowerColdCreek_FD_88674 | JGI IMG/M metagenome (GOLD analysis project Ga0114942, IMG submission 88674) | Groundwater microbial communities from Cold Creek, Nevada to study Microbial Dark Matter (Phase II) - Lower Cold Creek | ecosystem: Environmental > Aquatic > Deep subsurface > Groundwater ... | reverse complement strand
TGGCTTAGTAATGCAATTAGTCCTTCCATTTGTTGGGCTATATTTTTTTCTATGGCAATAATAACTTTATGCACATTGTAGGTGGTTATTACCGATTCTAAATTGGCTAAGCCACCAAGGTGTTGTGTGTATTTACTTAAGCCATTTTTATTAGCATCATCACTTATAAAGCCAACCACGGTAAGCCCAAGGTACGGGGTGTTTTGCATAATTTCTTTATACACCTCTACCGCTTTATGGTTATTACCAATAAAAAGTGTATTGAAAAAAACTTTGCCTTCTTTCAATTGCTTTTTTGCTTTTTGGAGTAAAAAAAACCTTGCAATAAATACTGCCGTGAATTGTATGAAACCATAAAGAAACGCAATTTCAATAAACTCCTTTGCCACTAATAAGGGACGTAGGTATATGTAAAATATAATAAACAAAATTGCCACACCTATTGGTACTTGAAAAAAGGTAATGGTAAACTCTGCTAGCCTACTTTTATTGTAAATACTACCGTTGTAAGCGCCAGACAATGAAAAAATAATGAGCCAAAAAAAAGGTAAAATGCTATAAAGAAATATTGGGGTGTTGTTAGAAAAAAGAAAGCCAATTGCCGGTAACCATTGCACACAAGTTCCTAATAGGTAAATGCCGAGTAGGCTGGTAAATATATCGCTTATTAAATACCAGTAAATATGTATTGGGGTTACCTTATTACTAATTGCTTTTTGCAACTTGAACGTTTGAGTTACTAATTTTTTCTAAAATTTGATGAGCAACTTCTAATGCCAAGTAGCCATCTATTTCACTTACTTGTGTGGGCGTATTATTAATAATTGCATTTTTGAAAGCAGATAGTTCCGCTTTTATAGCGTTACTGTTTTTTATTTCGGGGTTGGCAACGGTAATAGTTTTACTTCCGTTGGGCGTATCAATTTCAAATGAAAATACATCAGCGTCGGTATCATCTTTTAATTTTATAATTTCTGTTTTCTTTTCAAGAAAGTCAATACCGATATAGGTATCCTTTTGAAACAGCCTTATTTTTCGCATTTTTTTCATGCTTATTCGGCTACTAGTTAGGTTGGCTACACAGCCGTTATTAAATTCAATTCTAACATTAGCAATATCGGGCGTGTCAGTCATTACTGCTACACCACTAGCGTAAATATTTTTAACATCACTATTTACTAGGCTTAGAATAATATCAATATCATGAATCATTAAGTCTAGAATTACACTTACTTCTGTGCCTCTTGGGTTAAATTGTGCAAGCCTGTGCACTTCAATAAACATGGGGTTAAGTGGAATACTTTTTATGGCTAAATAGGCGGGGTTAAATCTTTCTACATGGCCTACTTGCATTTTTACATTGGCTTCCTTCACCATTTCTACAATAGCTTTTGCTTCTTGCATAGAATTGGCTAAAGGTTTTTCTACAAACACATGTTTGCCTTGCTTTATTGCCATTTCGCATAAGTGAAAGTGGTGGTTGGTAGGTGCTACAATATCCACCATATCTACCTGCTGCAATAATTCTTGCGGGGAGTTGAATCTTCTTAAATTGTATTTATTAATTACTTCCTCTGCATTAGCATCATTCGGATCGTAAAAACCTACAATGGTAACCTCTTCTATCTCTTTCCAGCTAGCTACATGAAATTTTCCCAAATGGCCAACACCAAAAATGCCTATTTTAAGCATGATATCATTATGTATTTGTGCAAATATAATAGGTATTTTTTTGGTAATATGCTGCTATATCAAGTGGGTATTTATCTATCATTTAACCTTGCTACTTGTTAATGTCTTCCATCTCATACCCGTCGTCAATAAGCCATTGTTTGCTATCAGCCGCTGCTGTTGCAAGTACATCGCAGCGGTTATTGTGCACATTATTTGCATGGCCTTTTACCCATTGGAATGTGATGGAATAATGCTGGGATAATTGATGATAAGTGAGCCAAAGATCTTTATTCTTTTTTCCTTTAAAACCAGTTTTTAACCAATTTTTCAACCAGCCTTTTGTTACCGTATTTACCACATATTGGCTATCGGTAAAAATGGTTAAAGCAATATTTTTTTTGGTTAAATTTTTCAATGCTACTATTACTGCCATCAACTCCATTCGGTTATTGGTAGTCATTCTATAGCCTTGTGATAATTCTTTGGTTTTGTTGCCCCATAGCATTACCACCCCGTAACCGCCAGGGCCAGGGTTACCCCTTGATGAGCCATCTGTGTATATAAGCAATTGTGGTACTTGGGGGCTCTCCATTTTATTTGTAGTCAAATCTTGCAACTGTTTTTGTAAAAGGGTTTATGTATAAATTATCAGGTGCAATGTAAGTAAGCTTTGCGGCTGTTTGCCCACCAAAAATACCATCTTTCATCACCACATTTTTTCTTGTGGTTGTAGGTATTATTAGCCTATTATTGGTAGCTATTGCCAAGCTTTTACTAATTAATTCAGCACAATACATGGTACTGTCGTTAGATAAATTAAATTGCTTATCAAACACCATTTTTTTAGCATAGAAATATTTTAATGTTTGTTGAAATTGTAATAATTCGTTTCCTTGCAGTTGGTATCTAAATATTCCACAACCTTTTAGTTTCGATGGGTAGCAGAAGCTATCAATTGGCTCACGAAGCATTACGCCTGTTGGGTTTTCATCTCCTACATATATATGGTATACAAATACAGTATCATTTTCTTTAAAAGCAATACCCGCATGGCTGTATGCCTTGTCACTATCGTTAAAATTCCTTAATCCAGCACTTATGTAATCATTTCCGCCACGGGTTATCACATCGCCATTTTGTACTAAGGGAATATGCTTTTTTTCTAAAGCAACCCATTGGCTTAACCTTTCCGCAGGTGTTCTTATTGCTGTTGTTTCTTCTGGGGTGTTATTGTTGCATGCTGTTAGTACAACAAGTGTTAGCAGGTAGTAAATAAATGCTTGTTTTTTCATAAAGGTAAAGAAACAAAAAAACCAACCTTTTGGGTTGGTTTTTTTTATGGAAGAATTTGAAATTACTTGCTTATAAATTTAACTTGATCAAGCCCAACACCTTCGGAGTTGACGCCGTTGCTTCCACCATCGGTAACGTAGTAACGGAAAGCGAATCTTCTTTTAAGGGGAGCGGCTAATCCAGAAATTGTGGCGGTGTATTTTGTCCAAGTACCAGGGTAAGAACCTGCACCTGTTTTTAATAAAGTAGGATTAATATCTAATAATAGTGTTTTGTAATTACCTACATTTTCCGCGGTAGCGCTATTAGTAAGTGCGCCATCGCCGAAAGTTGTTTCAGTATCTAGCGGGTTAAGCCTTACTTGTAACCTATCTGAAAAGTCAGCAGGATTCTTTAAAGTTCTTGTGTAAAATTCAATAACATCGCCATTCTTCATAGTAGTTGCCGGGCTAAATAACCATGCACTAATGGTACCAGAACCATTAACCGCTGCGTATGTTGCAATTGCATAATCTTGGCCAGAATACATAGATGAGAAAGCGCCATAGCCACTAATTGTAGTAGCAGTTTTACCAACTGTAACGCCGTAAATGCCTTGTATCCAACTTTCCGCACCACCTGGGCGGCTATTATTTTGTATAACCCAACCTCTATCAATTGAGTTTTGTAGGGTATCAAACTCTTCCGTCCAAGAATAGTTTACAGGAGTAGTGGGGGTATCTTCTTTTTTACAAGAAACAGCAATGCTGCTTAGTGTGAAAGTAAAAACTACTAACGAAGGGATAATGTATTTTTTAAGCATTTTATATTTTATTATACTTTATTGAAATTTATTTGGCTGAGGTAAAGGTAACTCTGTCAATACCTACAACACCACCAGCTTCTGCAGCGGCAGGACCTGCACCTTCAACAAAATAGCGGAAAGAAAATCTGCCCCAAATTGGCTTGGCAAGGCCATAAACTTTTGCTTCGAATTTTGTCCATACAGTAGGGAAGGCAGTAGTAGGTACGGCTGGTGCAGCACCACCTGGGCGATAATCTTCTACGTAAGTAGGATTTATATCTAACAGCGATAAATCAAAATCACCAGTTTCGGCACCTGAACCAACGTTTAAGCCATCGTTATTGGCATTTATTCTTACTTGTAGTCTGTTAATTCTATCGGTTGAGTCGCCAGGTAATCCCCTAATTCCAACTCTTTGAGCCCTTGTGTAAAAACTAATAACGTCACCGTTTTTAATATAGGTAACAGGGGAAACAATCCAGTTAGAAGCAATAGCGGTTACAGTGGCGTTGCCGCTTGTAGAAAATGAATCTACCGAAGCATAACCTTGTACAGAGCCACGGGTAGAATAGGCCGGAAAGCTTGCAGCCCCTTGACTCCAAACACCTGGCCCCATTGGTACGCTACGGTTTATAAACCTCCAACCCCTAGCATATGCACTAGAAAGGGTATCGAATTCTTCCATGAATGTTTGATCTGCCACTGGTTTTGGCTGGTTTAAATAAGCATCATCCACACAAGAAAGCATTACAACAGGAATGCCAAGTACCAACAAAGATTTCAGTAGACTTTTTCTCATAATCGAAATACGTTATAGTAACTTTTGGTTCAAAATTGATGGGTGAAAATAGGGAAAAATACTAAAATCAAAAAATTGTTAAATTGTTTAAAGCTATACTTGCAGCACACCCATTTTAAAATCGGCGATATTAGGATTATTGTTGGCAGCCTCAATGCCAGTTGCTATCCAATTTCTTGTTTCGGTTGGGCTAATAATTGCATCTACCCATAGCCTTGCAGCGGCATAATAGGGTGTAGTTTGTAGTTCATATTTACTTTTTATAGCATCTAATAGTTTCTTTTCCTCTGCTTCGGTTACCGTTTGCCCTTTGGCCTTCATACTTGCTACTTGTATTTGTAGTAAGGTTTTAGCGGCTTGTTCGCCGCCCATAACTGCAATTTTAGCCGATGGCCAAGCAATAATTAATCTTGGGTCGTAAGCTTTGCCGCACATTGCGTAATTACCTGCACCATAGCTATTACCAATTATTATGGTAAATTTTGGTACAACCGAGTTAGCCACTGCATTTACCAACTTAGCACCATCTTTAATAATGCCACTATGTTCGCTTCGGCTACCCACCATAAAGCCAGTAACATCTTGAAGAAATACTAATGGAATTTTCTTTTGGTTGCAATTCATAATAAATCTTGCAGCTTTATCGGCGCTGTCATTATATATAACGCCGCCTAATTGCATTTCTCCTTTTGCATTTTTTACAATAAGCCGTTGGTTTGCCACAATGCCTACTGCCCAACCTTTTAATCTTGCATAGCCGCATACAATTGTTTTCCCATAATCGGCCTTAAACTCGTCAAAACTGTTGCCATCTGCCAAGCAACTAATAATTTGCTTTACATCATAGGTTTTGCTGTTGCCCGCTGGCATTATTGAAAACAAGTTTTCTGCCGGGGTTGCAGGCTCTGTGGGTGCGGTTCTATTGAAACCAGCTTTGGGGTTATCGCCCAATTTGCTAATAATTTTTTTTACATGGTTAAGGCATTCTTGCTCAGTAGGAAATTTATAATCGGCAATGCCAGATATTTCGGTATGCGTAGCAGCGCCACCTAATTTTTCATTATCAATATCCTCGCCAATTGCTGCTTTTACTAAGTAGCTACCAGCTAAAAAAATGCTTCCATTGCCTTCTACCATAAGTGTTTCATCACTCATAATGGGTAAGTAAGCGCCACCAGCTACGCAAGCTCCCATAACGGCTGCTATTTGGGTAATACCCATAGCACTCATTTTAGCATTATTTCTAAATATTCTACCAAAATGTTCTTTATCAGGAAAAATTTCATCTTGCATGGGCAAATACACCCCTGCGCTATCTACCAAGTAAATAATAGGCAAATAGTTTTCCATAGCAATTTCTTGTAACCGCAAGTTCTTTTTACCCGAAATAGGAAACCATGCACCTGCCTTAACTGTTTGATCGTTAGCTACTACTAGGCACTGTTTGCCACTTACATAAGTTATACCTGCAACGCAACCGCCTGCTGGGCAGCCACCTTCGGCCTCATACATTTCAAAACCAGCAAATGACCCAATTTCAAAGAATGTAGCGTCTGCATCTTTTAGAAATTCTATCCTTTCTCTTGCGGTAAGCTTATTGCGTTCATGTTGTTTGTCAATTGATTTTTTGCCACCGCCAAGGGCTATTTTATCTAAGTATTGCTTTGTTTGGCTGGTTAATAATTTCATCCAGTCTTCATTCTTAAGCTGTTCGGTTGTCATATACATTGTTATAGGAACAAATATAGTAAAACTAACAAGCGGTAGTTTTTTTTAAAGCAGCAGTTTTGTGTTAAAATCTGTCTTCGTAAATATGAAAAATTTGATAATTATATTCATCTGTATTGGTTACGTAAGTTGCATAAAATGCGAACCTCCAATTAGGGATGTTTGCGCTGAGAGTAGAACAACATTAACCACTGTGCAAGATTGGAATGGGAAAATTGTGTACAACAACCAAGTTGGTAAATGGGCCATTTTGGTGCCCATTACTGGTACAATAGATGGGTTTAGAAATTGCATTGTTTGTGGAAACTTACCTGCTCAATATCAACAAATAGGCAAGCAAGTAATTTTTAGTGGTAATTTATCGGATAATAATGGTTTTCCGAAACCAACTATTGGTGGCGAGGAAGTATACTATGTGAATATAAGTGAAATAAGGTAAATATGGTTGCCGACAGCGGTAACAGTGAGTTGTATTAATGGACAGTTTGTATTAAGATTTTTATAGTTAACATTTTGATAATAGTATAAAAAAATATTCTCGTTATTGGCTCAATCTATTTTTGCAAACAAATGAATAATCTTTTGCAGCGAGAATATACCAACGAGCAGCTTATTAAAGCATTGCAAGCGGCAGATGAAAATTCCTTTGCGTATATATACCAGCAGTACCATCAACCTATATTTAAAAATATCTGCAAATTAATTGCTAATGAGCATGATGCAGAGGATATTTTGCAAGAAGTATTTATAGAATTGTGGAAAAAGAAAGGCGAATTAACCAAACAGCATTCTGTAGCGGGATGGCTATTTACTACAAGTTATTACAAAAGTTTAGAGCAACTTAAAAAGTTGGTTAAGCTAAGTGTAAATGAATTAACCGAAGCCCATGATGTATTGGTGTTACAAAACATAAATGAGCGATACATTGAAGAGGAAAATTATAACCAAAGACTAACCTTACTTACAAAAGCGATAGAACTATTACCACCGCAAAAGAAAATTGCTTTCAAGCTATGTAGGTTAGAGGGAAAGACTTACGAAGAAATAGCCTGCTACCTAAACGTATCAGTTGATACTGCGAAAGACTATGTAAAATCGGCCTCCAAATTATTAAGGCGCACCATTAATACTAATAATCAAGGTGTTACCACTTTAGGGTTTACAGCGCTAATTATTTTACTAATCATTAAGTAAAAAATGTTTGGTAACAATTTAGTAACACTTACTGCAACCCCCTTTTTTACCATCTCAGCCATTTAATATTAGCAATGGAAACAGTTAAAAAATTAATTGAAAAGTTTAACAGGGGAGAAGCAACACTTTCTGAAAAAACAGCGCTGCTTGCTATGCTTTCAAATAATGATTTAGCACAACTAAAAGATGAGTTGCATGCAAGTTTTGAAAACAATGTTGCTAGCAAGGAAAAATTTTTAGAAGAGGAAAAAGCAGTCAAGATATTCGAGCAAATACAACTTAAGAAAGAGGAGATAAATACCAAAGGAGCTAGAATTATAAACTTGGGCTTCAAAAAAATAAATTGGGCTGTTGCTGCTTCTATTATAGCCATAATTACAGTAAGTATTATCTATTTTAGTGTATCTACCAACAAAAATGTAATTGCGAAAGTTGCTAATGAGCAATTAAATATGCAGCAGATTAGTAACAATGGAAATACTAATAAAGCAGTAACCCTGCAAGATGGTTCAATAGTTCTAATATCACCCAATAGTACAATTTCATTTAGTAACAATTTTAGTTTAAAAAGAGATATTAATTTGATAGGAAAAGCCACTTTTAAAGTTGCAAAAAACGCACAAAAGCCTTTTACTGTATTTGCAAATGGTGTAAGCACAACTGCATTAGGTACTGAATTTTCCGTTGATGCTTTTTATAACAATGTGGTGGTAAAATTATTAGAGGGTAAAGTTGTTGTAAAGCCCGCCGGAACAAATACAAAATTTAGTGATACCTACTTAACTCCGGGAGAACAATGCTTTATTAATAACCAAATTAGAACCTTTGCGGTAAGTAAGTTCAGCATAAATAAAGCAATACCTAACAAGGCTGCTACAGCAATTAGAACACTAAAGAATAATAGTTATAAAAGCAATGATATAGCTGCATTAGAATTTAATAAAGCACCTCTTACCGAGGTGTTTTCTAAAATTGGTTACAAATATAACAAGCGTATAAACTATGCAAATGCCAACTTGGGTATTGCAACTTTCACGGGTTCATTTTTACAAACGGATTCACTTAATAATATACTAACAATTATTTGCACTACTAACGACTTATTATTTAAGGAAGAAAATGGGATTATAATTATATACAGATAAGCACAAACTATTTATTATTAAAAAACACACTAAAAAAAGTGAATGGCATTTTATTGCCCAAACTCTAAAACAACAAGCTATGGTTAATCAATTAAAGTTACTGTTACTACTAGTAAGTTTTTGCTGTGTAACGCAAATAGTACAAGCCCAGCAACTAGCCCAAATTAAGGGTTCAGTACTTTCTGAAACGGGTGAATTACTAAAAGGAGTCTCTGTTACAACAATTCAGGTTGGTAGTAAAGAAAAATTAGTGGCTACAACTAATGAAAAGGGATTGTTTGTCTTTAGCAATCTTAAGGCAGGTAGTAATTACAATTTTACTTTTACCTACGTAGGATATCAAGATTATTCTGTAAATAATTTTTTGGTAAACAATGGCGAAAACAACTCCTTATTGGTAAGAATGAAGGCCGCATCCAGTTCCTTATCGGATGTAGTGGTGGTGGGTTATGGAACGCAACAAAAAAGATTTGTTACAGGTTCTGTAGCAAAAGTTTCCGGACAAGATATTGCTAATTTTAGCGGTAATAATTTTGCTCAACAATTAAGCGGTAGAGCAGCTGGTATTCAAATTAATGAGTCTTCTGGGCAGCCAGGAAGTAATGCACAAATTGTAATTAGGGGCATTGGTACGTTAACCGCAGGAAGAAACCCCTTAATTGTAGTAGATGGATTTCCTTTAACCGAAGGCACATCTTTTAATATCATCAACTCTAACGATATAGAAAGTATTGAAGTACTTAAAGATCCTGCATCTGCTTCTATTTATGGGTCTAGAGCAGCAAATGGAGTAATTTTAATTACTACAAAAAAGTCTAAATCTGAAAAATTTAGTGTTTCTGTTGATGCATTTACAGGTTTTCAAAAAAGAGCCGATAACGTAAAATATATTGATGCTTACGATGCTGCAACATACTTTACAGAAGCTAGAGATTGGGGCTATGTTTCAAAAAACCCAGCAAACAGAAGTGTTACGGATGATAGGGCTACTAGAATTGCAAAAGGTGCATCTTTACGAGAATTGCCCTTAAATTATTTAACCCCTTATTTAAACAAAGAAGCGGGCTTAGTAAATACCAATTGGGTAGATGAAATATTTCGTCAAGCACCAATTAATAATATTAATGTAGCATTAAGTGGGGGTAATAATAAAACCAATTACTACACCTCATTCAACTATTTTAATCAAGAGGGATTACTACTCAATAATGGTCTTAAGCGATTTAGTAGTACTATAAAATTAAATACAAAATTATCCGACAAAGCCGAGTTTGGCATAACCCTAAACCCCTCTTATACTAGCCAACGGTTCTTTAACACAAATGGTGGCTTTAATGAACCAATAGGCGCCGCGTTGGCAATGTACCCATTTTTTAAACCCTATAATAATGATGGTTCCTTGGCAATAAGCCAGCAAATAGTTGCTAACACACCAGAAGATGGAGCATTAACTGAAAATCCGGTTGCAACCCTAAAGCTTATAAAAGATAATAGAAGTTTTTTTAGATTATTTGGTAATGCTTATATGAATTATACCTTGGCTAATGGATTGAAGTATAAGTTAACAATTGGTGGGGATTTTGGACAATCGTTTTTCGATTTTTATAATCCATCTAATATTGGCGCCTACAGAATTCCTGCGCCAAAACCCGCTAGTGCAAGCGAAACAAACGCATCCATAACTAACTACTTAGTTGAGCACACACTTACCTATTCAAAAAAAGTAAAGAAGCATGACTTTAACCTACTAGCGGGCTACAGCTACCAGAAAGAGAATAATTTTAGTACAGCGGTAACCGGCGATAATATTGCGGACGACAATGTTTCCAACATTGGTGGGGCAAGTACTTTTTCCGTTAACCCAAGTAGAGATAAGTGGGTACAGTTATCTTATTTGGCAAGGCTACAATATATTTTCGACGAAAAATATATTGCCTCTTTTGCTTACAGAACTGATGGCTCATCAAGATTTGGTGATAATAATAAGTGGGGTAAATTTCCCTCAGTAACAGCTGGTTGGATATTTAGTAAAGAAGCTTTTTTTCCTAAGCAAAGTATATTAACCTTTGGTAAAGTAAGGGCAACTTGGGGACGCTCCGGAAACAATCAAATTGGTTCTTACGGTTCCTTAGCAATCGTTACGGGTGGTAATGCAGCAAATAATTATGTATGGGGCAATTCAGTTGCCGCTGGTTTTAGCGCTAATACAACGCCTAACCCTAATTTATCTTGGGAAACCAATACCTCATACAACATAGGTATTGACTTGCAGTTATTTAAAAAAGTAGATATTACTGCTGAATACTACAAGGCTACCACCTCAAATTTATTGCTTAATGTTCCTATACCACAGCAATCTGGCTATACTACTGCATTACAAAATATTGGCGAATTACAAAATAAAGGATTAGATATTGGGGTAGCTGCTAGCAAAATTAATTTTGGAAGCATACAATGGAATGTAAATGCCAATATTTCTTTCAACCAAAATAAAGTGCTTTCATTAGCGCCAGGGCAAACACAAATTATTGCCGGTAGTGTAGCTAATATTATAACAAAGGTAGGTAGCCAAGTGGCGGAGTTTTATGGTTACGAGGTAAATGGAGTATTTAAAACACAAGAACAATTAAATACATTACCAAAATTGCCGGGAACATTATTAGGCGATTTGATAGTAAAAGATATTAATGGTGATGGAGTTATTGATACTAAAGATTGGGTACCTATGGGTGCATATGCTCCGAAATTTACTTATGGTTTTTCAAATACTTTTTCATACAAAAATTTTCAGGTTACTTTTTCTTTAATAGGTGTTGAGGGTAGAAAGGTTTTTGAATCAAATTTTGCTACCAGAGAGGAATCAGGTGAGGGGTTTGCAATGCCTACCAAATATTATTTCGATAACAGATATCATCCTGTAAATAACCCAAATGGTTTTTTAGGACAACCCAACTACGGAAATTTTTCTGCTGCTCGAAGAGCAGTAAGAGCATCCAATCTTTTCATATTCGATGCTGATTTTTTACGATTAAGAGATTTGCAATTGGCGTATAATATGCCAAGTTCAATAATTAGTAAATCAAAAATCACCAACTTAAGAGTTTATGTAGGTGCTAATAATTTATTCACTATCACAAAATACAGAGGTTACAATCCTGAAGCAACGCCAAGCTCGGTTTTAAGTAACGGACAAAGCACCTCTAACTACCCAATTGCAAGAAGCATAATTGTAGGCTGTAACATAACCCTGTAACATTTAAAATAAATTCAAAATGAAAAAGATATTTTATGCTGTAACAACACTTACTTTTTTTGTTACTGCATGCACAAAAGATTTAGAACAGTTGCCAGTAACGGATAAAGAGTTAAGTAAATTTTTAACCTCGGAAATTGAAGTAGAGGAATATGTAGTATCTACTTACGCTTCATTACAAGTAAATGGTTTATACGGCCTGTACTTACCAGCAATGGGCGAAATACCTTCGGATAATACTTTTGATGAAGTACCTGCAAATGATGGAGCTATTTATGGCGATTTGGATGAGTTTAAAACCATAGCTCAAAATGGTATGATTGCCGATAATTGGAGGGCAAGTTATGTAACCATTCAGCGTTCTAATGTGGTGCTAAGTAGAATTGAAAATGTTCCTTTTAGAGTAGCCGCAACAAAGAATGCCAGAATTGGTGAAATGAAATTTATTCGGGCTTTAATTTACTTTAACCTAGTACAATTGTATGGCGATGTTCCTTTAACAATTAATGAAACAAAAGATCCAAATTTTTACTTTGGTAAGGGGCGCCAGCCAGTTGCAGAGGTATATAACCAAATAATAAAAGATTTAACAGAAGCAATCCAAGTGTTACCAGCAACAACAACACAAGTAGGTAGGGTAGTTAAAACGGCTGCACAATCTTTATTAGGCAAGGTATACCTAACTCAAAAAAAATATGCTGATGCAAAAATTCAGCTAGATGCGGTTGTGGCATCCAACACACATATTTTACTACCATCAGTTGCTGATATTTTTTCATTAACCAATGAAAATAATAGAGAAATAATTTTTGCAGTACAGTTTGCATCTGGCGTTAACAGCAATACAGAAGGAAGTATTATGTATCAACAGTTTGCTCCAACAGGTTTAATTAGTGGTGCAAAGGGGCACAATTTACCAACTAGAGAATTGTATAATAAGTATATGCTTACTGATACAAGAAGAGGCAACTATGTAGCACTTACTTCGGGTAATGTTCCTTTTAATAATAAATTAAAACGCCCAACAATTGCCCCAACTGATGGTGGAAGCGATGTTGTGGTGTTACGTTTTGCAGATGTGTTATTAATGCAAGCTGAAGTAGAAAACGAATTGGGAAATACTATAGCCGCACAAGCCGCAATTAACAAAGTACGCAATAGGGCAGGGCTTGCTAATACCGGTGCAACCTTGCAGCCAGACCTTGCTACTGCTATTGAACTAGAAAGAAGATTGGAATTAGTAGGCGAAGGTTACCGCTGGTTAGATTTATTACGTACCGGAAAAGCGATAGCCACCATGAATGCATGGTTTATTAGCCAAGGAAGACCAATTACGGTTACGCCCAAATTTCTATTGCTACCTATCCCTCAAAATCAAATAGATACCGACCCTACCATTAAGCAAAATGCAGGGTATAATTAATTGCAAAATCAATATAAATAAAATTTGATATGAGTAAAAAATATGTTCTATTACTTATTATACTTGCAGTAGGTATAATTACTAGCAATGCCCAAATAACCACCACAAAAAATTGGAAAAATAAGCAGCAAGAAATTTTATATAAACTGTACCATCCCTCTAAAAATTATGTACTGGCAGTAGCCCATAGAGGGGCATGGTCGCAAGCACCAGAAAACTCTTTATTAGCTATTCAAAGGTGTATTGATATGGGTGTAGATATTGCGGAAATTGATGTGCGCCTAACCAAAGACAGCCAGATGGTGTTAATACACGATTTAACCTTAGATAGAACAACCACTGGTAAAGGTAAAGTGGCAGATTATACACTAGCTGAGTTAAAAAAGTTTCGTTTAAAAAATGCAGTAGGTATTCCTTGGTCAACCAAACAGCAAATACCCACTCTTGAAGAAGCGATGTTATTAGCTAAAAATAAAATAATGATTAATTTAGATAAAACAGAAGCAGCTACACTTAAGCAAGCGTATGAAGTATTGAAGAAAACTGCTACCGTAGACCACGGAATTTTTAAAGGAAATGACTCAGTACAAGTAATGCGAAAAAAGTTTGGCAGCCTAATGGATTCTATTATTTATATGCCAAAAGTGTGGTACAGTTTACCAAATATTCCATCTTACGTTAACAGTTTTAATGCAGACGTAAAACCTCCTATTTATGAAATGCTTTTTGATAAAGAATCCTCACCAGTTTTTAGTAGCATAAAAGATATGAATGCTAATAAAATAACTGTTTTGGCAATTGCCCTTTGGGATGAATTATGTGCTGGCAGATCCGACGAAATGGCTATTCTTGAAGGACCTGACAAAGCATACGGCTGGCTTATTGCTAATGGCGCCAACGCAATAATGACAGATCATCCGGAAGCATTATTGGCCTACTTAAGAAAAAAGAAACTACACAATTAGTATGTAATAATCCTTAACTTGTTAGCTGTTGTTGAATTGAATCTTATACATTACTAACTATTTCTTTTTGCTGTTTTTTAGATAATAAAAGAGGATATTTCTATATCCTCTTTTTATTTACGAATGGTTAGTAAATGGCTTTAATAACTTATAATTATTTAAGAAATTTAAAAGCATTATTAGCCCTTATTTATTTTGAAATATTTGCTTAAAAGAATAAACCGCTGAAAGTGCACTAAGCAAATCGACTAAAAAAACTTTTCAGAAATAACCTTGTTAACGCTATAATAATATAGGGATTTACTAAAAAACTAACAACTTGCAACTTCAAAATATTTTATAACCGTGGATATATTGGCAGAAATAAAAGCAGGCAATAAAACTATTTTTGAAGAAGTATACCATAAATATCACCAACGATTTTATTTCTTTGTTTTAAAGAAAACCTCTTCGGCCGATATTGCGGAGGAGGTGGTGCAACAAGCATTTATAAAGCTATGGGAGCATAAGGAAAAACTATCTAATGAGTTTGGTATTGATATTCAGTTAGCAAGAATTACAAGAAGTATTTTAATAGATACACTACGCAAAAAAGCAGTTGAAAAAAAAGTGTATAACCATATTACTACTCAGTCCTCTTCTATTTTTTTAGCAAACCCCTCAATAGAAAAAGAACTGAACAATAAGGTGCAGTTGGCAATTGAAAGCCTACCCCCAATTTGCAAAAAAATATTTAAGCTAAGTAGAGAGGAAAATTTATCCTACAGCCAAATTGCACAAGCACTAAGCATATCCCCAAAAACGGTTGAGAACCAAATTTCCAAGGCATTAAGAATTATACGACGAGTAATTGCCTTTTATACACTAATGGTTCTTATAGAAGGGTAAGCCTTCTTATGTAAACAAATTGTTAACGAGTAGGGGTAAAAACAAAGTTGTTCGAATCCTTAATCGTTATACATAATCAATGGAAAAAATTACTCCTGCACTCATTCACAAATTTTTCAGTAACAATTGCAATGCCAATGAGGCTGCACTTGTAAAGGAGTATTTTGATGCTCATCCAACCGAGTTGGAGCATTATATAAGTACCCAAGAATTACTTGATGCAAATGATGCGGAAGTGCTTGATACTAGAATAACTAATAAAATGCTCGCCTTTATTTCCAAAAGGGCTCACCAAAAAGGCATTAGTAGTACAATTGCCTATTGGGCACCTTATGCAGCTGCTGCGTCCATAATTGGCTTTATTATTTATTTTTCAATACAAACGGTTGGCCTTAAAAATAACAGCAAACAAATTGTTGGCGTTAAACCCACAATTACTAAAGAAGCTACATTTCAAACTAGTTTAAAAACAATTACTAATAACCAAAATAAGCAAATGCTTATTTTGTTAGAGGATGGTTCTTCTGTAAAACTATCAAGTAATAGTACGCTTCAATACCAACAGCCTTTTATTAATAACAAACGTGAATTATACTTAATTGGTAATGCTTTCTTTAAAGTTGCTAAGGATAAAAGCAAACCTTTTATAGTAATTACTAATAATATTACCACCACTGCACTTGGTACTTCATTTATTATTGATGCTCCAAAAAGTAAAGAAAATATTGTTGTGCAGCTTTTAACTGGTAAGGTTGCAATTAATAAAATTAATAGCAGTAACAATAGTTTTAAAACTACTTATTTAGTTCCTGGTCAGCAAATAGAGGTTAACAAACTACACCTTACTTATACGGTTTCTAGGTTTAAAAATAATAAGTTTATTAGTCCGAAAACTGGTGGAGAAATAACAAATAATGAAGCCGTTCTTGCTTTTCAGCAGGAGGATTTGTATAACGTATTTGAAAAGCTTAATAAGGTTTTTGGTGTAAGTATTACTTATAACCTACCGGATATTAAAGGAAAAAAATTCACAGGAAAGTTTGAACGTTCAGAAAATATTGTAACCATTTTAAACAGTATTGCTTTGTTAAATAACCTAACGGTTTCAACTACCGAAACAGGTTATAGTATTACTAAATAATTTTTTAACATAATAGCTCGTGTAGTTACTACATGCGAAACGCACTATAAAGTGCGTACTGGTACACCTTTTTCTAAATTTTAAATCTTAAAAAATGTTTTTCAAAAAGCAAAAACTAAAAACAGCATTGCTACAATTACTTATTGCTATTGCTAGCGTTGCTTATTTTACAAATGTTTCAGCCCAAAGTACTGCTAGCTTAAAAGGCCTTGTACAAACCGAAAATGGCGAGGCACTAAATGGTGTTTCAGTAATTGCAACGGATGTTTCTAGTAAAAAAACCATTGCAACCACTACAAACGAAAAAGGTGTTTTTGCATTCACCGCTTTACAAGTAGGTAGCACTTACAATTTTAGCTACAGTTATATTGGCTACGAAAATGGGGTTACAAATTTATTTGTAATAAAGGCAGGAGCTGATAATACGCTATTAGTAAGGTTAAAGCAAATTGCTAACAACACAAATAGCGATGTTGTGGTGGTAGGTTATGGAACTAAGCAAAGAAACGCTGTTACGGGTGCCGTGTCAACCATCAACTCGAAAGACATTGCCAATCGGCCAATTACACAAGCTTCACAAATATTTTATGGCTTGGTACCAGGCATTTTTGCTAATGCAAATACTGGCGAGGCGGGTAACGGTCAAACCACTTTTAGGGTACGTGGTGTTGGTACATTAAACGATGCTAGTGCATTAATTTTAGTAGATGGTATTGAGGCTCCTATTGATAATATTAATGCTAATGATATTGAATCGGTAAGCGTTTTAAAAGATGCTGCCGCCGCCGCAATATATGGCTCAAGGGCAGCAAATGGCGTAGTATTAGTAACAACAAAAAGAGGAAAATTTAATAGCCAACCAAAGGTAGATTACAATGCATACGCAGGTTTCTCATCCGCAACTGTTTTACCCTCAATGGTTACCGATAATGCCTTGTATCTACAACTGTACAAAGAAGCTGCAACCAATACCAACATTAATAGCAGCGGAATAACTGATGCAGATATTGAGCGTTATAGAAATTTGCCTTCAACTAATTGGTTTGATATTCTTTTTAAAAAGCAAGCAGCAATTCAAGAACATACAGTAGGCTTAAGAGCCGGCAACGAAAATTTATCTACCTATTTATCACTTGGTTATTTATCGCAAGATGGTATTTTACAAAAGCAAAATTTTCAACGCTATAATATTCGATTAAATGTTGATGCCAAACTAAGTTCAAAATTTAAAGCTGGTGTTTCATTAGCTTACAGCTATTCACCAGCAGACTTAGCAGTAAAAGAAGGGCCAGAGTACCAAACAAATAATACCAATGTAAACTCCTTAAATTCAAAAGGAAGTTTAGCTTTTGAGGCAGCAATTACACAGCACCCAATAGTTCCTGTTTATGATTCACTTGGTAGGTACGCTACCCTAGAACAAAAATTAGGTGTGCAAAGAAATAGAAATAATGGGCAAGCCATTCTAGACAATGAATTTTTACAACAAAAAGATTATAAATTCTTAGGCAATGTATTTGCCGAATATGAACCCATCAAAAGCCTTAAAATAAGAACTACCATTGGCTTAAATAATCAGCAGTTAGGTTATGTAGATGTTAGAAAGCAATATCAAAATTTTGATCCGGTAACCAAAAATTTAGTATCTACAATTGTATCTGGTAGCTTTTTAACTGATGTTCAAAATTTTTCTCAAAATGTTACCGCACTAATTCAAGCATCATACGAAAAAAGAATAAAGCAACATAATATTAGCGTGCTGTTGGGTGCTAACCAAGAGGCTGCAATACAAAAAAGTAATGCTAATTTACAAACAGGTTTTTCTAGTACAAGCCTTATTACTTTGGGCAATGGTGCTACTACACTTGTGGCAAGAACTACACAGGGTGAGTGGGCATTGCGTTCAATATTTGGTAGGCTAGGCTATGAGTATGCTGGTAAATATTTGTTAGAAGCTAATATAAGAAGGGATGGCTCCTCTAGGTTTGGTGCCAATAATCGGTATGGAGTTTTTCCGTCTTTCTCAGCAGGTTGGATTGTTTCATCAGAAAAATTCTGGAATAAAAAGCTGGTAAGTTTTTTAAAGTTAAGAGCGTCTCATGGCACCTTGGGTAACCAAAATACCGACTTGTATCCATTTGCATCACAACTAAGTTTAAGCAACAACTATCCAATTAATAATACCAATACAGGTGGCGGGGCTATTAATATTCTCGGTAATCCAGATTTGAAATGGGAAAGCACCACATCTACAGATATTGGTATTAACATCCATTTACTTAATTCTAAAATAACTATTGAAGCAGATTATTTTATAAGAAATACAAAAGATATTTTAACTGCTATTAATAACCCACTTACACTTGGCATTACTTCGCCAACCATTAACAATGCGGCATCGGTAGAAAATAAGGGTTGGGAGTTAAGTACTAACTATCAGTTTTCATTGGGTAACGTAAATGCTAGCATTGGCGGAAACCTAACGTATGTGGATAATAAAGTTACAAAAATTAATCCCTCACTATCAGCCGATGCAGATAAAGTGGAGTTGAATGCTACTAGCAGCATATGGTTAATTCGTGGGCAACCGGTTAATACTATTTACGGCTATAAAGTAGCGGGCATTTTTCAAAATACCGATGAAATTGCAAAAGCACCTAACCACAATTTATTTGGTACAGCACGCCCAGGCGACTTTAGATTTCAAGACACCGATGGCGATGGCGTAATTACTAATAAGGATAGAGTGGTTTTAGGAAATAGGCAGCCCAAATGGCTTTACGGTTTTAATGCAAAATTCAGTTATAAAAATTTTGATATTGGTTTACTTTTTCAGGGTATAGGTCAAGTAAATACTTATCAAGCAAGACAAGTAGGGCCATTTGCTTTTGCCGGCATTAGAGAATTTTGGAAAGATAGATGGACGCCTGATAACCCTAGCACAACCATACCTAGAATTTGGATTGATAGAAGTGGTTATAATGGCGCTTCTATCGAAACCTTGCCATCATCCTTTTGGGTACAAAACCTTGCTTATTTAAGGCTCAAAAATTTACAAATAGGTTACGCTATTCCTGCAAAATTGGCAACTAAAATAAAATTACAACAGTGTAGATTTTATATAAACGCCCAAAATCTTTTCACCTTTACAAAGTATAAAGATTTTGATCCAGAACGCTTAACTACGCAGCAATACGTTACCAATTCATTACCACAATTACGTATTATAACCGCAGGTGCAACCGTAACATTTTAAAATTTTTTAAACTATATTATAATGAAACTTACATTACTTGTAGCAGCAATAGGTGTAGTATTACTTATTGGCTGTAAAAAAGAGTTTTTAGAAAAATTACCCCAAGATACATTACCGCCAGAAACCTTTTATGCTAACGGTGATAATTTAAAAACAGGCTTACTTGGTGTATATGATGCATTGCAAAGCCAAGATAATTTTGGTAGATTACCGGACTTAGATGCAATAACCGATAATGGGCTACATTTTAGATACGAAACAGAATTAATTGCATATGCACAAGGTATTGCTAACCCCAACGTTACGCAGCGGTTTGCAACTTATTACCAAGCAGCTTTCCAAATTATACAAAGGGCAAATTTGTTACTTGATAATATTAATGCACCCGGAAATATTTTATTAGCCGATAGAAACGCAATACAGGCGGAGGCCAGGGCTTTAAGAGCAATTGCGTATATGCGGTTGGTTTATTTATACGGAGATGTGCCCTTGCTTACAAAGTTTACTGATTTAACTACCATAAAAACAATTTCACGGTCGCCAAAGCAAACTGTGGTTAACTTTATAATATCAGAATTAAAGGCTTCGGCAGACGTATTGCAAACTACCCCAAGGGGCAACGAAAAAGGTAGATTAACCAAGCAAGCGGTATTAGCATTTAGGGCTAAAGTATTCTTATACGAAGCAAGACTAGGCTTAAAAACATGGCCTGAGGCATTAACTACAATTAATGAAGCTATTACAGTGGCAAACACCGCAAATGCTAATTTATTTATTAGTGCAATGCCAACAAACGGGCAAGCAAATTTTGAAGGCTTATTTGCTTTAGCCAATATTGATAATAGAGAAATACTATTTGCTGTAAAAAATAATGATTTAGATAGAGCTCCTAATTTCTATACTTTTTATGCAGCAGGTGGGGGTAATTTATGCGTATCGCTACACAGTAATTTGGTAAATGATTTTTATTGTACGGATGGTTTACCAATTACTACATCACCACTTTATAACCCTTCAATGCCATACAGCAATAGAGATCCACGCTTAAAAGCAAGTATTACCACACCAGGTGATACCTACTCAACTGGTACACAGCTACTGCCATTTAACGGAAGAACAACTATTGGTGTTTTGCAAACAAATTTTGCAATAAAAAAAATGACTACACTTAACGGTTTGGCTCAAAATCAGGGGCAATTAGATATTCCATTAATGCGTTTTGCAGATTTATTACTAATGCTAGCCGAAGCCGAAAATGAGGTAAATGGGCCAACAATAATTGCTTACAATGCAATTAATAGAATACGTGCAAGAGCGGTAATGGCAAACGTAACACCGGGGTTATTAAAAAATGCTTTTAAGGAAGAAGTGATACACGAAAGAAGAATAGAATTTGCTTTTGAAGGGCAACGTTGGTTCGATTTGGTTACACTAAAAATTGCCAATCAAAAAATTAATGCTGTTACTGAACTTGGTAGAAAATTTACCCCTAACCAGCAAGAGTTATTTCCAATACCACAAAGTGAAATTAACCTTAATCCTAACCTTACTCAAAACCAGGGCTACTAACTATGAAACGCTTATTGATTATTTTTTCTCTTTTTCTATTATCAATTGGTGCAAATGCTACTTATATTTCCATTAGGTTAATTAAGGCAGAAGCATCAAAATGTACAACCACACCAAAGCTCTATTTTTTAAATAATCCAACAGCCTATACCGTTGCAAATAAGCAATGGTATAATGGAGAAAATAAATGGGAAATATTTTTTGAAATTGAAACCAACAATAAAAATATCCCAATAGAAATACTTGAAATTGAAGCCGAAGGTGTTAACATTCAAAGAGCTATTGTTGGTAGAACCGACGTAACATTTACTAAGGTAAATAATAGGTATCAACTGACGCTGGTAAGGGATACAGCGAATGGTAGGCATGTGCAAACTCCTTATCAAAATCCGCAGGGCGGGCCATTTGTTTGGATTTTTCATAACTGGAAAGATAGGATTAGCGGTAAATACCTTGATATAGATTACCCCGCTAAAGCATTGGATGCTAGTTTAAATTACACCATTGCCTGTCAGGAAATGCTTCGTTTAATGGGGAATATGAGTGGTAAAAACCAGTCCTTTAATGGAGAATTTATTTTGCTTAACTGTGAGTCATCTGCACCAAGGGCGCATTTAGATTTTCCACCACATTGGCACTTGCAGCATTGGCAGCACGGATATAATGATGAATATGGTATAGATTGGCGAAAGAAACAGTACGTTATACCACATTATTACGTGGATAGTGTTGGGAATATTATTAGCAATAAGCAAAGTATAACCCAAAATGGCATACCAATAAAGCAAGAGAAAAATGAATATTTAAAGGGTGATACTTGTGCTTGGAATGATGTAGAAGGGAACCTAATTTTCAAGCAAATTATTGAAGATAATGGGTTAACATTTTTAACAGCCAATAACAACATTTGGCAATTAAAGCCAGCAGATAATAACAGTTACACGGGAGTAAACATATATAGAAACAAAGAACTTACTGCCAACGTAAGCATTACCGATGATGGTGCATTAGGTGTTACTAATATTAGCATTCTATATATAGAGAAAAATAAGAAACCCATTGAGTGGAGGCATCAATTGAAGTACGATATTTTTACGGGTAAGTAGTACTGCCAAGTTGAATAAATATTTACCCTTCGTTCTCTTCATAAAAATGCTAGCTTACTAGATACAGCTATTGGTATTGTTAGGTAATTCAGTAGGTTACTCATTCTTAAAATGGGTAACCTTTATCTATTACTTAATAAGTTAACAACAGCATCCTTATCCAAAGCCAACTGCTCTTTCAAAGCTGCCAATCCTGCAAATTTTTGTTCCTCTCTAATTTTATGATTTAGGGTTATATACAATTTTTCGCCATAAATATCTTCATCAAAATGTAAAATATGCACTTCAATAGTTCGGTTAGTTCCTGCAACGGTAGGCCTTACCCCAATATTCATCATTCCTAGGTAAGTGTTGGCGTTATTGCCAATAGTTACTGTTACTGCATACACACCATTAGCCGGTATTAATTTTTCATCTTCGTTAATGGCTATGTTGGCAGTTGGGTAGCCTATTGTTCGCCCAAGTTGGTTTCCTTTTACCACTATACCGCTAAAAAAATAGGCATACCCTAAATTATTATTTGCAGTTGCAATATCCCCTACTGATAAGGCATTTCTTACCTTGGTGGAGCTTACAATAACCTCGTTCAATAATTGTTTTGGTATTTCTTTTACCCCATAGTTATTGGCTTTTGCCATTGCCTCTAGCAGTTGATAATTACCTTGGCGGCCTTTACCAAACTTATGGTCGTAGCCAATAATAATTGTGTGTGGTTTAAATTTATTTACCAAAAAATCTTGTATATATTCTTCTGCCGAAAGGTTTGCAAAATCTGTAGTAAAGGGCACAACCACTACATGGTGTATGTTATTTTGTTGCAATAGGCTCAGTTTTTCATCAAGCGTAGTAAGGGTTTTAATTGCTTGCTGCTCCGAGGTAATTACTGTTCTAGGATGTGGGTGAAAGGTAATAATAACGGTTTCGCCGTTTATGGCGCTAGCTTCCGTTTTCATTTGCTTAATAATCTGTTGGTGCCCTTTGTGCACACCATCGAAAGTGCCAATGGTTACAACCGCATTTTTAAACTGCGGTAGTTGATGAATGTTGAAATGTACCTGCATAATGTGCTGCAAAACTAATTGGTTTTCATATTCATAAAATCTTACGGGAATGGCTTAGTAGGGAATTGTACATTTGCACCAATTTTGTATTATCAATAACTGTTCTACTATGTCTTTATACGCACAAAGGGGTGTTTCAGCACAAAAAGAAGAAGTGCATGCTGCCATTCAAAAATTAGATCAAGGTTTGTATAAATATGCCTTTTGTAAAATGTACCCCGATTTTATAAGTGGCGATGCAAATTGGGTAAATATTATGCATGCCGATGGTGCAGGCACTAAAAGTATTTTAGCCTATTTATACTGGAAAGAAACTGGCGATAACAGCATTTGGCAAGGGATAGCACAAGACGCAGTTGCAATGAATTTGGATGATTTGCTATGTGTGGGTGTATTCAATAATTTGCTTTTCTCCTCAACTATTGATAGAAATAAATTATTAATTCCCGGTACGGTGTTGGAACAAATAATTAATGGAACACAAGTTTTTTTTAATCTGCTAAAAACTTATGGTGTAAATATTGAATACCTAGGTGGCGAAACTGCCGATGTGGGTGATGTGGTACGTACCATTGCGGTAAATGGCACCATGATGGCAAGATGGCCAAAAGAAAAAGTAATAACCAATGCTAATATTGCTGCGGGGCAAGTAATTGTTGGTTTTGCTAGCTATGGGCAAGCTACCTACGAAACTGCCTACAACAGCGGGTTAGGCAGCAACGGACTTACCAGTGCTAGGCATGATGTATTGAGTAAAATATATGCTGAAAAATACCCCGAAACCTATGAGCCTTCACTTAATAGCTCAGTGGTGTATATTGGCAATTATGGGGTGCAAGATAAAATTACAATTGGTACAGAAGAACATACTATTGGTAAGCTACTGTTAAGCCCAACAAGAACTTTCGCACCGCTAATGAAGGTGTTATTAGAACAGCATTTTAACAAGTTAAAAGGCGTTATACATAGCAGTGGTGGCGGGCAAACGAAATGCATGAAATATTTACCTGCCACACTAAAAGTTATTAAAGATAATTTACTTACGCCGGCACCTATTTTCAATATAATACAAGCCTCATCCGGGGCCGATGATAAAGAAATGTATCAAGTATTTAATATGGGGCAAAGGCTAGAAATATTTTGTGATAGGGCTGATGCACAAGTACTGATAAATGAGGCTGCAAACTTTAACATTGAAGCTCAAATTATTGGTAGGGTAGAAGCTAGCGACAAAAAGGAGTTACATATAAAAACAAGTAATGGTTGGATTGAATATTTGTAAAAATTCCAAAGCTTACCTACAATTTATACTCAACCAATTTCGTTTTCACAGTACTTTTACCCAACAACTTTTCAATTATGTCAGAAACAGTAGTATCGCTTAGAAACGTAAATATTTATCAAGGCAATAATTTGGTGCTGCAAAATGTGAATTTTGAGGTAAATAAAGGAGAATTTGTGTATTTGGTTGGAAAAACCGGAACAGGCAAAAGTAGCTTACTAAAAACATTGTATGGAGAGCTTTCGCTAAAAGAAGGTGCCGCATCAGTTGTTGGTTTTAACCTTAAAGAAATGAACTGGAAAAAAGTACCTTTCCTACGCAGAAACTTGGGTGTAGTGTTTCAAGATTTTCAGTTACTCACGGATAGGTCGGTACACGAAAACTTACGCTTTGTACTTAAAGCTACTGGCTGGACAGATGAAAAGTTAATGGAAGAAAAAATTAATGATGTGCTTGATAAAGTGGGGCTTAAAAGCAAAGGTTTTAAAATGCCATTTGAAATGAGTGGTGGCGAACAGCAAAGGGTAGATATTGCAAGAGCCTTACTTAATTCTCCCAAACTTATTTTAGCCGATGAACCCACAGGAAATTTAGATCCAGAAACAAGCGATGAAATAATGCAATTGTTAATGCATATTGCCAAGGATTTTGGTACTACCGTTATTATGGCAACGCATGATTTTATTGTAATTAACCGCTACCCCAGTAGAATATTAAAAACGGAGCAGGGAAAAGTATTAGATAGTAGTAAGGTAGAAAGTAGTGTAGCCTAAGGTTACCTTTAAATAAACTTTTTTTAATGGCAATAGGTGAAAGCTTATTGCCATTTTCTTATTAACCTAACGGTAAGTATTGCCCCAAATCCATTGTACCATTTGTGCAGCATTGCTACTATTGCTATATTCTGTGTACAATAATTGCTCCCGTAATTGGTTGTTTTCCGCATTATAAGGCATGTTGAATTTTGCTAATATTGCCTCTTTCATTTCAGCAACATCGTTTGCAATTATACAAGTTGGTGCTAAGTTGGTGCCTTCTACCATAGTTTCATTAACTAAGCAGTACCTACCATTGTATAATGCGTTCAAAAGCTTAAGCTTAATTCCACTATTATTGAAACTTGGTAGCACATTAATATGTGCTTTAGCTATCATATCATTAAGTTCTAAATGCCCTGGGTTAGCCACCAAACAGGTATGGTTATCTTTATGGGCAATTGCTGCTAATTTTTTCGAAGGGTTTTTTCCTGCAACAACTAAAGGAATTTTTAGCTCCCCAAATACTTTTTCAATAAGCCATATAGCGGCTTTTTCGTTGCATTCTACGCTTAAGTCTGCTTGGTACAAGCAATAAGTCCCCATGCCTGGCAGGCCTTTTACTTTCCATTCTGGTAGGTATAAGGGTAGGTAGTCAATATTTTTGCAGGCAAATTTTGTTCTGTAATCCACAACATCTTTTGTGGTAACCCCCCAAAAAGCGGTGGCCTTGTTGGCAATCTTCATTTCGTAGTTATACAGCTTTTTGCTTTCCCACCAGTAGAATATTTTTTTTGATAACGCTGTAGCATTGGTTGCCAGTTGTTGGTAATAGCTATACTCCACATTGTGTATGCGTACAAATTTTCTTCTTTTCTCAAACCTTTTGTCAGTAAGTAAGTATGTGCTATGTATGCCTTCCATAAGTATGGGGTAGTCATCCTTAAGTAGTTGGCTAAATAATTCTTCGTTATTCCGGCTCTCCACAATATAGGGTTGCTTACTTAGTAGGGCATTCCAGCCTGTATTTCTTTGGTAATAATGTACATTTTCGCAGTAGGCATTTAAGGCTGGTTGTCTTCCACGCCCATAATCAAAGCAATGTAGGTGTATTTTTACTCCCTTTTTTTGTAGTGCTTCTAGCTTATAAAATAAGTCGAATGCACCACCATAATCAACGGGGTAGGGCACTGAAAAATTGATGATATGTAAGTTTTTTTCCAAGCGGGAATTAATTCTTTTTTATAAAGCCTTGTAAAATTCAATCAAATTTTTCTGTTCATTCTCCCAGCACAGCTGTGTTCTTGCCAACTGGCAATTATTTACCATTTCATTATATAATACATTATCAATCAGTAATTTGTTCACTGCATTAGCAATGCTGCTGGGGCTTGTATCATTAATTAAGTACGCAATATTATGGCTTGTGTTAATAGCGGCATACTCAGGGTAGTTTACACATATTTGTGGAATACCTGCCATCATATAATCAAAAAAACGATTTGCAAGGGAATAAGTTTGGTTAAGCCCTGTGGGTTCAAATAAAGTAAGTCCAATTTTTGCCGTAGGCGTTATTTGTGCTAAAACATCGGGGGTAACCATGCCTTTAAGCACCACTTTATGGGCTACTTTGTTTTCAACAATCAATTTTTGGAGTTGTGGCATAAAATTTCCCGTTCCGCAAATAACTAATGTTGCGTCAATTAGTTGCATAGCAGGAATTAGGGTTTCAAAACTTCTCCCTTCGTTTACTGCACCTTGATATAACAGTACATTTTCTTTTTTTACCATGCTATTAGGTACATTTTTAAGTAGGGGCATATTTCTTATAACAGCATATTTTACACCATATTTTTCTAAAAAGGTTTTGGCTAAAAAATGATTAACGGTGTATCCTTTTGGGAATTTTGGTAACGCAAATGCTTCAATACCAAGCCATAATTTCTGAATCTTAGGTCTTGTTACAATTTCTTTTAGTTCAGTAAATAATTCATGTGCATCATACACCCTTTTCTTTCTTCTTATAATACTGGCAAAATAATTAGGAAGTATGGTGTCTAAATCTATTGCTACGTATGCTTCCGTATTTATAAATAATAGATAAAGTAGTAGCCTTATATTATATTCGGCATAAAAAAGTGGGCCTTTTTTTGTTAAACAAAACAACCTTTTTTGTTTAAAATTGGTCTTTTGAAGTGCTGGTGCGTTGTAAAATGCAGAACCAATAAGTACCACCTCATTTTTTTGGCTGGCCAAAGTGCTACAGATACGTTGCATACGTTGGTCGTACACTAAATTATTGGTTACACTAAACACTATTTTCATACATTCACTTTACGCCTTTGGCAAATGTGCAGAATTAGTTTAGTTGCACAAATAAATAATTTTCACATTTTCAATAACTTATCTACCTATAATATTTGCCACATTAAAATTATTTATTACTTTTGCAGCCGCAATAGGTACAAATACAATCATTGGTACTAAAAAAACAACGTAATGTCTTATTTAACTACAGAAAGAAGAGCTGAAATATTTACACAATTTGGTGGTTCAGCAAAAAATACAGGTTCTATTGAGGGCCAAGTGGCTTTAGTAACAGAAAGAATCTTAGGTATCTCTAAGCACCTACAAAGTAACAAAAAAGATTTTTCTACGCAAAGAGGTCTTATGAAGTTGGTTGGTCAGCGTAAAAGCTTATTAGCTTATTTACAAAAAACAGACTTAGCTGGCTACAGAGCTCTAATTGAAAAATTAGGTTTAAGAAAATAATTTACATAAGTTATACCATACAATTCCCAACTGCAACGCTGCGGTTGGGAATTGTTGTTTGTAATGGTTACAAATATTTCCGTGAAATTGACTACAAAAAATTGAGTAACCGTTAATTCACTTACTTTCGACATAATTTAAAAAAAGAGACATATGTTATCACAACCGCTACAATCATCTTTCACACTACCAAGTGGGGCAGATGTGATTATTGAAACGGGAAAATTGGCACGTCAGGCAGACGGAGCGGTTACAGTTCGTCAAGGAAACTGTATTTTATTAGCCACTGTTGTTGCTAATACAGAACCTAAAGAAGGGCAAAGTTTTTTCCCCCTAAGTGTTGATTACCAAGAAAAATTTGCTTCCGCTGGTAGAATTCCTGGCTCATTCTTTAAAAGAGAAGCCAGATTAAATGATTACGAAATTCTAACAAGCCGTTTAGTTGATAGAGCTTTGCGTCCGCTTTTCCCAGAAGATTACCTTTGCGATGTACAAGTATTAATTAGCCTTATTTCTAGTGATGAGCAGGTAATGCCCGATGCATTAGCTTGCCTTGCTGCCTCCGCAGCACTTGCGGTAAGCGATATTCCGGTAAAAGAGGTTATATCTGAAGTAAGAATTGGCCGTGTAAATGGAACTTTTATTGTAAACCCTACAAGAGCCGAATTAGAGCAGGCCGATTGTGAATTCATTATTGCTGCCACCGAAAAGAACCTAATGATGGTGGAAGGCGAAGCAAAAGAATGTAGTGAGGAAGATTTAATTCAAGCCCTTGAAATTGCCCACGAAGCTATACGTGTGCAAATTAAGGCTCAGCAAGAATTGGGTGCCAAAAAAGGCATTACAGAAAAAAGAGCTTACAAAAAGCCAGAGCAAGATGAGGCCATAAAAGCACAAGTTGCTGCATTTGCAAAGGATAGAATTTACGAAATATCTAAAAAAGGTTCTGCAAAGCATCAGCGTAGCGATGCATATGCTGCCCTAAAAGATGAATTGATGGCTAGTTTGGGCGAAGAAGTTACCGACCTACAAAAAAAGCTTGCTAAAAATTATTATGCCGATTTGCAATGGGAAGTAGTGCGTAATATGATTATTGATGATAGAACCAGATTGGATGGTAGAAAGTTAGACGAAGTAAGGCCACTAGCTATGGAAGTAGATATTTTGCCAACTCCACACGGTTCGGCATTATTTACCAGAGGTGAAACACAATCGCTTACAACCGTAACTTTTGGTACACCATTAGATGAGTTGTTGGTAGAAAGTGCAGCAAAATCAGTTGATTCTAAGTTTTTCTTGCATTATAATTTCCCTCCATTTAGTACTGGTGAAGTTAAAATGATGCGTGGACAAAGTAGAAGAGAAGTTGGTCATGGTAACCTTGCCATGCGTTCTCTAAAGCAAATGATGCCAGGCAACGATTATGCTTACACCGTAAGGGTAGTAAGTGATATTTTAGAAAGTAACGGCTCATCATCAATGGCTACCGTTTGTGCGGGTTCATTGGCGTTAATGGATGCTGGTGTACCTTTTAAAAAGCATTTAAGTGGTGTAGCAATGGGCTTAATTACAAGAGAAGATGGAAAATATGCAATATTAACCGATATTCTTGGCGATGAGGATCATTTAGGTGATATGGACTTTAAAGTTACTGGCACTAAAGATGGTATTTGTGGTGTACAAATGGACATAAAAGTAGATGGCTTAAGTATGGAAGTAATGAGGGCTGCACTTGCCCAAGCACGTACGGGCCGCTTACATATATTAGATGCCATGTACGATTGTATGCCTGCACATAGAGAAGATGTGAAGCCGCATGCACCAAGAATGGAGAAGCTTATAATTGACAAAGAGTTTATTGGCGCCGTTATAGGACCAGGTGGTAAAGTAATTCAAGAAATACAAAAAGAAACAGGTACTACCATTAACATTACCGAAGTTGGTAATACAGGTGAGGTAAGCATTTTCAGCAGCAATAAAGAAGCAGTTGAAAAAGCACTTAACTGGGTTAAAGGTATAGTGCAAGTTCCTGAAGTAGGTACCGATTATGATGGTGTGGTTAAAGGCGTAAAAGAGTTTGGCGCATTTGTTGAATTTTTACCCAAGAAAGAAGGTTTGTTACACATTAGTGAAATAAGCTGGAGCCGTATAGAAACAATGGATGGCATTTTTAAAGATGGAGATAAAGTAAGGGTTAAATTAGTAGGTGTTGATCCTAAAACGGGTAAATACAAATTAAGCCGTAAAGTACTTATGCCAAAGCCTGAACAAAAGCCTAGAGAAGACAGACCAACTATTGAAAAATAAATAGTACGGTGTTCAAACATATAATCCTCACCTTTAAAAGTGAGGATTTTTTTATTCTATCCCCTTATATGCTGCTTTTGTTATCATTTTAGTAACAAACTTTACCCATAAGTACAAGCAATTCTTTAGTTATTACCGTTAATTTTATTATATGCAATCAACAGTACAGGTTACTATTAACGCACTTTCAGTTACTCAAATTGAGGAGTTAATTGCACATTTATCCATACAAGGCTTTGAGGGTTTTGAAGAAAAAGAAAGCAGCTTAGAAGCATTTATAACATCGGCCAATTTTAGTGAAACAGTTCTACAGGCATTGCTTAAGCAATACAATGCTGATTATACAGTAAATATTATTGAACCGCAAAATTGGAACGCAGTTTGGGAAAGTAATTTTGAGCCAGTACAAGTAAATGATTTTGTGGGTATTAGGGCACATTTTCATCCTCCATTTACCTCAGTGCTGCACGAAATTGTTATTACCCCAAAAATGAGTTTTGGCACTGGCCACCATGCTACAACTTATTTAGTAATGCAGGCAATGCAACATATTAGTTTTACTAGCAAAACAGTTTTTGATTTCGGAACTGGCACGGGCATTTTGGCAATATTAGCGGAAAAGTTAGGTGCCGAAAAAATATTAGCGGTTGATAATGATATATGGTGTATAGAAAATGCAACCGAGAATGTACAAAACAATAACTGCAATAACATTAAAGTTAGCCAGGCAAATGATGCTGTAACAAACAGTGAGTTTCAAATAATTCTGGCTAATATTAACCGGCACATTATATTAGATAATATGGAAGCGCTATATAACGGGTTAGCTAATAATGGTATTATTTTATTTAGCGGCTTGTTGGCAGATGATGAAGCCATAGTGGTAGAAGCCATAAAAAGTACAGGCCTACAACATATAGCAACTACTAACCGAAACAATTGGATTTGCATTGAAGCAGCAAAAAGTTCTTAATGTAATGTTAACAAATTATTAGATTTTACCTTTAATCATTATATTCGCTTTCCCTCATAAAAAGCAATGAAAGAATTACTACTAATTATTCTAGCCTATCTTATTGGTTCTGTTCCTACTTCAGTATGGGTTAGTAAATATTATTTTGATATTGATATAAGAGATTATGGTAGCGGCAACGCAGGCGCAACCAACACTTACCGTATTCTGGGTAAAAAGTGGGGTACTATTGTTATGATTGTTGATATGCTAAAGGGTATTTTAGCTACTTCCCTGTACGTATTACTTCCTTATTATTTATCGGATGAGTGGGATAGAACCAACTTTATGGTTGGTTTAGGCTTAGCCGCAGTGGTTGGTCATATATTTCCTATTTGGGCTAGTTTCCGTGGTGGAAAAGGCGTAGCCACGTTATTTGGTATGGCAGTTGCCATTCAGCCAATTGTTGCGGTATGTTGCATTGGGGTATTTTTATTGGTATTATACCTTACTCGTTTTGTATCCTTAAGTTCTATTCTTGCAGGTATTTCTTTTGCAGTATTTATACTTTTCATCTTTAACGAACGTGAACCCTTATATAGAATTTTTGCAGTATTGGTAGCACTAATGGTGGTACTTACCCACCAAAAAAATATCAATAGAATTATTAAGGGCACGGAAAGTAAAATTCCCATCTTCAAAAATAGAGATAAAAGAAAATTACCCTAATCCTTTTTCTAATTTCTATTAGTTTAGCACAATATTTGAACTTGCTTATTTACCCATTTAACTATAACGTTATACAGAAAGGTAAATTCTAAAATTCTATATTATGCATTACAAACAATTTATACTCGCCTTGGCTATTGCCTTAGCATTTGCCGCTTGCAGCCGAAATGCAATAACTGGCAGAAGGCAATTAAGCTTAGTTTCCGACGCCGAAGTACAAAATATGGCTGCCAGTGAGTACCGAAGTTTTTTATCTACAAGCAAGGTAGTTGCCCCCGCAAGAAGTAAAGATGCAGAAATGGTGAACCGTGTAGGGAAACGCCTAGTAACTGCAATACAAAGCTATTATCAAGAAAAAGGCTTACAGAACGAATTATCAAGCTTCAGCTGGGAAATTAATTTGGTTGATGCTAAAGATGTAAATGCATGGTGCATGCCCGGCGGAAAAATAGTAGTATATACTGGCATTTTACCCGTAACGCAAAACGAACCAGCGCTTGCAGTAGTAATGGGGCATGAAATAGCACATGCACTTGCTAAGCATGGTAAAGAAAGAATGAGCCAAGGCTTAATGCAACAAGCTGGCGGGGTGGCCTTATCCGTAGCCCTAGCTAATAAACCAACCGAAACACAAAACTTATTCTTAAATGCTTACGGCTTAGGTAGCCAAGTGGGCGTAATGCTACCATTTAGTAGAAGTAATGAATTAGAGGCAGATAAGTTTGGCCTTATGTTTACCGCACTTGCTGGTTACAATCCACAGGAGGCAATTCCGTTTTGGCAAAGAATGGCCAAACTAAGTGCAGGTAGCCAAAAACCACCAGAAATGTTAAGCACACATCCTGCTGATGAAACCAGAATTGCATCCTTACAAAAAATGATGGACGAAACCATTTCTAAATACTATAGACCTGTTAAGGGTTAGTATCTTAAACATTAAACAAAGCCTTTTTTTTATAAAAAACTTAGCATTTTCTTTGTCTACATGCGGTTAACACGCTATTTTAAGTTAATTTTGCATTCTGAAATTTTTCGAAACTTAAAGGATCTAGCGGATGTCTACAATACAAAGCATGTTAGAGAAACTACAGTTAAAAGATGAGAAAAACTTGCTAATACAAGGGCTTCCATCCTCAATTGAGAAACAGTTTGCCAAGTTATCTTATTCTAAAAATGTTACTCCATTATTAAAAGCTCGTAAAGTAGATTTTGCATTGGTATTTGCAATATCTCAAAATCAGCTTTGTGCTATTCTTAAAGATGTAATTCCTACTTTACACAACGAGAGTAAATTATGGATTTCTTATCCTAAAAAAACAAGCAAAATTGTTACCGATCTAAATCGGGAGTGCAGTTGGCAGTTTTTAACTGATAATGGTTATGAGCAGGTACGAATAATTGATATGGATAATGTATGGAGCGGTGTTCGCTTCAAATTATCAGAAACCATACCTAATAAAGAAAGAAGTTTCTCCGATATTGTAGTTACCTCTTCCGACGGTGGAGATTTTGATAAGCGCCTTGTGGCACCACCAGTAGAATTGGAAATTTTATTCAAAAGGCATAGAGAAGCAAAAGAGTTTTTTAGCTCCCTAACTTTCATTGAGCAAAAAGAATATATAAGTTGGATTAATACCGCAAAACGCAGCGATACCAGACAAAGAAGGCTAGAAGCTACCTTGGAAAAATTACTTTTAAAAAAGAATAACCCTAACGAAAAATAAAGAAAAGCCCCGAATAATTCGGGGTTTTTTAATGCATATTTTGGAAGCTTTTTCCTGCTATACGCTTTATCTTTTTTCCCTACGCTGCCCATAGCTACGCACAAAAAAAGGATGCCGCTACTATCAGGGCTAGGGCTTTACCATTACTGTATAATGTATGGTTACCTTAGTTTACAAATAGTTGCTATTTAGCAGGTAACCGCTTATGCTTACATGCCGCAAGCTGTATTAAGTAATTGTATTTGTGTACTATCAGTTTGCATAAGCTTTTGTGTTATAATGGTATTATTTTCATTACAATTTTCCTACTTTGGTATATATAAAAGTTCCATTTTTTCTTTAAAAATTCGCTTAATGATTAAGAGTTTCCTTTGCAGGTTTTTTATACTTTTTGTTCTTGTGTTCACAACAAGTATTCTATCAAAAGCAGCCATTTTGCCCGCCGATGGGGCATATTTGAATCAAACCCAAGTAATGTTTCAAATAGAAGATATGCCCGGAGCTACACATTTTTCAATAAAAGTGTATAACACTTATGCAGCCGATAGTAGTAAAAATATGCTCACTTTTTACACTAATTCTTTGGCCAAACTAGTAAGCCAAGGTTTAGAATTTGGTAATAGTTACACTTGGTATTACGAAGCTTTTAAGGGTAGTAAAAGCATATTTGTAAGCCAAAAATTTCACTTCAATATTCTTACTTCCTATGTGGTAGATACTAACTTGTTCAGATACTCCGTTACAAAATACGATACAGCAAAAGCCAGCAATAACTTGGTTTTTCTTGATAATCATGGCGTATTAATTAATAAAATTGGTAAGCCAGTTTGGTACATGCCAACTGATGAAAATAACCAAAAAACGGCGCTTAATTACCGCAACATGCGTTATACAAAAGACGGCACCATTACTTATTTCAAAGATGAAAAATGCTATGAGGTAGATATACAAGGTAATGTATTATGGACTGCCCCCGATGATGGCAAAGTATCTGGCAACGAAAGAGAATTTTATCACCACGATTTTTTTAAAACCAATGCAGACACCTACATATGTTTGGGTTATTATTATGAGTTAACGCCCAATATTTACAATAATGCAGTAATGTGTAAGGTACGCTACAATACCATTATAGAATACAATAAATCCAAGGCCATAATTTGGAAATGGAACGAAAAAAACTTTGTAGATAAATCTTTAATCTTCACTGGCACTGGTAGTAACGATAAAGAAACTGCTGGCACACATTTGAATAGCGTTTTTTACGATAGCACGGATAATAGTTTTTTATTAAGCTTCCGTAATACATCTACCCTTATGAAAATTGATAAGTTAACGGGTAAAATTGTATACCAAATTGGTAAATCGTTCTCAAAAAAAAGAGGAAGTGATGGCATTAAAAGTTCACAAGCATTTTCCGCACAGCATACTGCTACCATTACTAGTGATGGTAATATTTTATTTTATAACAACAATACAAATGATAGAGCCGAAGGAAAAATTATTCAACCACATATATCCATACTATCGCAGCCACTCAATGGCAATTCGGCCAATTTAATTTGGGATTATGAATGTACCTCCGATTCTTTCCCAAATGGGTTAAGAGGTAAAGAAGGCTCGGCATTAGAGCTACCCAATAAAAATATTCTGGTTGCTGCTGGCGGGGCAAATAGAAGTTTTGAAATTACAAGAAATAAAGAAATGGTGTGGGAGTGTTTCACATATGCCTACAAAACTGATGAGGAAAAATGGGTGGCGGCAAATAGTTATAGAAATAATTTTGTTACTAGCCTTTACCCCACCCATGCAACCATAAGAAATATACTTGGCAATAATGCACTGAACATAAATAAAGAAAAAACCATTCTACAAATACACAATGATGGAACCGAAGCTATAAACTTCAATATTTTTATTGAACCCACCAATGCAGCTGTAAAAGGTGCTACAACTAAGTTTGTAAAGCTTGCACCAAGCAATAATTATGTATTAAAATACAAGCCTATGGTTGAGGTTAAAAAAAATGTAATTCAAAATTTAGGAGCGGTAAATGTGCGTATCACCAACGCTACAACCAATGAAGTAGTGGCTATTTATACCTATAATTTACTTTAATAAGTAGGTTTTAGTTTACGTTCTTTCCAGTATTTAATAATTGGTTCATAGGGGCCATATTTATGTGCAGTTGTGCTGAATGTATCGGCAAATGGAGGCATTGCATAATCAATTGCCTTTTCGGTTGGGTTAGGATAGTCCTTCGTTGTAGGTGTTGGTCGGGTGTGTATTCTATCATCATTTACAAATGCGGCAACATGCAATGCATCTTCATCCGTTAATATTGGTGCATCCCATGTGGCGGAGTCATAAGGCATATTTGCTTTAATCCATTGTGCTTGCTTTATTACCCTATGCATGCTTGAGCCTGGTTGGTAACTTTCTTTACCCCAAAGTGGCGGGTATTTGTAGGTTATTCCGTTTATATCCATTAGCCCTTCACCGTTAATGCCATGGCATCTTTCACAATGTTGGGTATAAATTATTTTTCCTAAGTATGGGTTTGCAGCTTTATCAATAAAAGTTAATGCTAATGGTTTTTTGCCAGCGTATTCTTTATCATCTTTTACAAAAGTATTTATCCATTTCAGGTAGCTAACAAAAGCAATCATTTCTCGGCTATTTAAGGGCAATGGCTTGCCATTATGTGGCCGCATAACACAATTATTTACCCTTTCTTGTATGGTTAATACTTTGGCTTCTCTTGCCCGGTATTGCGGATACTCATCATGCGAACTCATTAGGTTAAATGCATAAGGTTTTGTACCAGCCTGTTGGTGGCAATTAGTGCAGTTCATTTTATTGCCAAGGTATTTTCCATTTTTTCCGTTAGGGCCAATATAATAGGCGGTATTATACATTAACCTTAATCCATACCTAACCATAATTCCAAAACTATCACTACCTATTTTATTAGTATCAATAGTGGGTAATAAAGTAATGCTATCAGCACTTTTTTCTAAAATTGGTGCATCAGTAGTAGCAGTGTTGTTGCAGCCCCATGCAGTTAATATGCCCAATACAGTAAGCAATAACAGGTACACTAGCAATATTTTACTCCCTTTCATTTGGGCAATTTAGTTGCTTTTACCAATATTTACACAGGTTGTTCATTTGTAATAATTCATTTTTTTTACCATTGCATTTATTTTGCTTGAATGCTTAATTTTGCAGCATGCAAAAGCATAATTACCATACACTTCCAGAAAAGTTAGAAAGCTTTGATACCGATGTATTAGAAGATACCGAGCTTAACCACCGACTAATTGTTTGGAACGATGATGTAAATACTTTTGAGTGGGTTATAGAAACATTAATTGAAGTATGTAACCACACACAAGAACAAGCGGAGCAAAGTGCATTGATAGTACACTTTAGGGGTAAAAGTGCCGTTAAAAACGGTACTTACGAAATATTGAAGCCAATGTGTGATGCTATTACCGATAGAGGCATTAATGCAACCATAGAAAGTTATTCTTAATGGCTATAGTAGCGTTAGATGATGATATCATTTTTTTTCCTCCGGTAAATAATACGGAAGAAGACGGCTTACTAGCAATAGGCGGCACCCTTACTACTGAAAGATTATTAGCAGCCTACAAAAAAGGAATTTTCCCTTGGTACGATGGCCAAATACCGCTGTGGTGGTGCCCAAATCCTCGGTTTGTTTTATACCCTAACAAGTTAGTGGTTAGTAAAAGTATGCAGCAAGTAATAAAAAAGCATACCTTCTCTTTTACCACTAACCAAGCCTTTAAGCAAGTAATTAATTGTTGCAAAACCACAAAGCGAAAAGAACAAGATGGCACTTGGATTACAGATGCTGTTGAAGCAGCCTATACCGAATTACACCAACTTGGTTATTGTATTAGTGCTGAAGCTTGGCAAAATGGCATATTGGTAGGGGGA